>LBJMC04202__coassemble_467_pt1 | contig 30227 bp, 28 predicted proteins | sample LBJMC04202__metabat2_high_PE_026 | metagenome-assembled genome bin LBJMC04202 | reverse complement strand
AAGGCGTGGGACTGCAACTCCCTGATCCCCAGTTCGATTCTGGGTGGTACCTCCAGAGCAGAAGACCTGTACACCATAGTGTGCAGGTCTTTTTTTGCCGCTGTGGCCCGGAAAAATCAAGGCAGACAAAGGGGTTTGCTGAAATGTACGAAAAATAGGTGCAAAAGCATAAGCTGTTTGGTATAATGTACATAGAGTGCGGCGCCTGCCGCACCGGGCTTTACCGACAAGGGGGAGTTTGTGATGAAAAGAATACTCGCCGGACTGCTGTGCGCCGGCGTTGTGCTCAGCTTGGCCGGCTGCACCGCCAGCCAGCCGCCGCAGGCGTCGTCCGACGCCGATGTGCGCATCGCGCTGTCCATGTCCACGCGCGACCAGTTTTTGACGACCGTGGAGGCCGCGGCGCTGGAGCGGGCCGAGGACTGCGGTGTGGACTGCACGGTGTGGGACGCCGGAAACGACTATGCCGTGCAGATGCAGCATGTGCGGGACGCCCGGAGCCAGGGATATGACGCGCTCATAGTCAACGAGGTTGCGCCCAGCCTGACCCGCGGCATCCTGCGCGAGGCGGGCGACCTGCCGGTGGTCTTTGTCAACCGCCAGCCCTCCATGGAGGAGCTGACCGCAGGCGAGCAGGTCTATGTCGGCTCGGACGACCTGGAGCCCGGCCGCTTCCAGGCTGCTTGGCTCAACGACTATGCGGACGAGAAGGGGCTGGACAGCCTGCGCATCGTCTATTTGACCGGCACCGAGGGGCAGACCTCCACCGACAAGCGGCGCGAGAGCCTGACCCAGAACCTGCGCGTGGACTATGATTTCGTGTACGACTCGACCGCGCAGTTCGACCGGGCCAAGGCCAAGCAGCAGGTCGAGACCCTGCTCGAAGTCGGCCAGGCGTTCGACGTGATTGTCGCGCAGAACGATGAGATGGCGATCGGTGCGGCCGAGGCGCTCGAGAGCGCGGGTCAGGACCTGTGCCCAATCCTGGGCATTGACGGCACCGAGGCCGGATGCCAGGCTGTTTTGGACGGCCGGTTGGCCTTTACCGTGCACCAGTCGGGTGGAGAACAGGGCCGGGCGGCCGTGGATGCAGCCCTTGCGCTCATCCAGGGGCAGGGGCTTGAGGCCGTGACCGAGGCCACCCTGAGCGAAGACGGGCTGTCGCTCATGATCCCCTACGCGCCGGTGGACGCGGACAATGCCGCGACGTATCTGGAATAGAAGGTTCCCCGGAGCCGGGCCGCTGACCTGCGGCCCGGTTTTTTGTCCTCTTATCAATTTGCGCGCATTTACTTATATTTTCTGCTGTCTTGTGTGCGGCGGCTGGACAACAGGCTGGACAGGGCTATAATGAGTAACGGAAAAAATATATCACAAAAGGGGAACAAACCATGACAACATCCAAGGCCTGCGCGCTGCCCATCCTGATCACGCGCGTGGCAATCTGTATTTTCGCGGTCTCGCAGACCATGCTCTCGCCGCTTATCACCCGCATTGGCGCGGACTTTGGCCTGGGCCTCGGCGGCTCCGGCTTTTTGTTCACCGCCTACTACATCTCGAACATCTTTTTCTGCCTGGTTACGGGCAAGATCATCGCGCTCATCGGCAAGCGCACGGCCATGAAAGCCGGACTGATCGGCTATGCGCTGGTGACATTTGGGTTTGCGCACGCGCACGCGTTTGCCGCGGCCTGCGTGCTGATCTCGTGCATGGGCGCACTGGCGACTTTCATTGAGGCTGTCGGCATGGACCTGGTAGACGATATGTCGCCGGTAGACGCGGCCGCCAACCTGACCATGACCCACGGTATTGCCGGCATCGGTATGGTGGGCGGCGTGCTGTACAGCGGCTTGATGCTGTACGCGGGTTATGACTGGCGCGCCATCTACACCATGATGTCCTTTGCCGTCGCGGCGGTCGCCGTGCTGTTCTGCATCATCCGCTTCCCGCGCATGCATGGCTCGGCAGCCGGCGGCTTGGCCGAGCTCAAGCACTGGTTCACCCGGCGAGACCTGTACCCGACCTATCTGGCCCTGTTCCTGTACGTGGGCGCAGAGGGCGCAGTGACCGGATGGCTGGCCACGTTTATGAGCGATAACCTGGGGTATTCCCCGCTGCTCGCCTCGGCCGGCACGGCGGCAGTGTGGGCGGTCGTCACGGTCGGGCGCATCATCTGCGCGGGCCTGGTCGGCGTCCGCTATACTGTGCGCACGCTGGTGTCGTTCCTGTGCACAGTGTGCGCAATCGGCGTCCTGCTCGCGGCGGGCGTGTCCATGCCGCTGCTGTTCTGGATCGCGCTGCTGCTGATCGGTACCGGCCTGTCCGCCCTGTGGCCGCTCATCGCCTCGACCGCCCTGGACGCAGGCAATAACGGCGGCACGGTCATGTCGCTCATTCTGTTCTTCGGCTATTTCGGCGCAGCGGTCATCCCGTATGTCATCGGCTTGGTGGGCGATGCCGCCGGCCTGCGCGTGGCGCTCGTCGCTTCGGCCTTTGTGTTTGCCGCGCTCGGCGCGGTGGTCCGCTTCATGATGCCGCGCCATATCTCGGAAAAGCGCACCGAGGTATGACCGCCCTTCCGCCGGGAAAGCAAGAAAACGCCGCCTGCGGGCGGCGCTTTTTTTGCTTTTGCCGCATCCGGCGCAGGCGGGCGCATATCCGGTCCCCAGGCGGACAAAAAAATTTGAGCTGCGCAACTGCTGGTTGCGAGATGCAGCCAGCGGTTGGTTGGCAGGGGCGGGATGTGGGGATATAATAGAGGCATCACAACCGACAGAGAGGAGAAAGCCGATATGACCTTTGCCGAACGTCTGGCACAGGCGCGCCAGGAGAGCGGACTGACCCAGGATGCATTGGCCGGAAAGCTGGGCGTCAGCCGGCAGACCGTGTCCAAGTGGGAATCTGGCCTGGCGCAGCCTGAGGCCGGGCGCATTGCCGCGTTGGCCGATGCCCTGGGGACGACCTGTGACGCGCTGCTGCGCGATGCGGCGCCCCAGACCGTGCCCGTCCAGATGACCGGGACCAACACCTTTTCCATCGACTGGGCCAGCATGTACCCGATCCTGGGCCGCTATCAGACCGAGATGGACTGCGCGCGCTATGCCCGGCAGTTCCGGGAGATGATCGCCGAGGCGCGGGATACCTACGGGTATACGCTCGAGGATACGGTGCTTGCGCTCAAGGACCTGTTCTATCATACCTACCTGGAAATGGATGGGGAAAAATAAGTATTGCCACAGGCGGGGCGCGGGACAGTTTTCTGTTCCGCGCCCCGGAGCGTCTTGTCAGGAATGGGGACGGTGTGGTACAATAAACATACCGCAGCGGCCGCCCTGTGCGGCCGCAGGCAGGGAACAACTGATTGCTCTGACCGGAAGAATGCTCTGAAAGGGAAGGCCTGGATACCGAAAATTTTTTGCGCGCGGCGGGGAGTACGATGCCCTGCGGCGCGGAAAAACTGTGGGCAGCCCCTTTTGCATCCAAGTGGGCTGCTTTTTTATGCCCGCTGCCGGGCCGGAGAGGAAACGGAGGAAGCGAATGAAAGAGACCGAGACCCGTATCGCCGTGATCGGCATTATCGTGGAGGACAAAGACGCGGCCGAGCAGGTCAACGCGCTGCTGCACCAGTACGGCGCTTACATCATCGGGCGCATGGGCCTGCCCTATGAGAAAAAGCAGGTCAACATCATCAGCGTGGTGCTGGATGCGCCGGGCGACATCATCAGCGCCCTGTCGGGCAAGCTGGGCCGCCTGCCCGGCGTCAGCTCCAAGGCGCTCTATACCAAGGCGGGTGAGCGCGAGATGGGCGCAGCCGGGGACAAGGCGTGAGCGGGCAGACGGCCGAGGCCGTCCGGCTGCTGGAGGCGCTCGCGCAGGGCGAGCGCCTGGACCATACCCAGTGGCGCACGCTGCTCGAGGCCCGCACGCCGGCGCTTGCCGCCGAGGCCGCGCAAAGGGCGGCGGCCGTGCGCGACCGCATCTATGGCAAGCGGGTATTTATCCGTGGCCTGATCGAGTTTACCAACTATTGCAAGAACGACTGCTATTACTGTGGCATCCGGCACGGCAACCGGGCCACCAGCCGCTACCGGCTGACCGAGGACGAGATCTTGGCGTGCTGCCGGGCGGGCTATGCGCTGGGCTTTCGCACCTTTGTCCTGCAGGGCGGGGAGGACCCCTACTTTACCGACGCACGCCTGGTACGCCTGGTCTCGGCCATCAAGCGCGAATTCCCGTCGTGCGCCCTGACGCTGTCGGTCGGCGAGCGGCCGCAGGAGAGCTATGCCGCCCTGCGCGCGGCCGGGGCCGACCGCTATCTCCTGCGGCACGAGACGGCCAACGCCGCGCACTATCGCCGCTTGCATCCGGAAAACCAGCGCCTGGAGGACCGCATGGCATGCCTGCGCGCGCTCAAGGCGCTGGGCTACCAGACCGGCGCGGGCTTTATGGTGGGCTCACCCGGGCAGACGCTGGATTGCCTGGCCGACGACCTCGTATTCCTGACCGCGTTCCGGCCTGAGATGGTCGGGATTGGCCCGTTTTTGCCACATCATCAGACGCCCTTCGCCGGGGAACCCGCCGGCAGCGTCGAGATGACGCTCTATCTTTTGAGCCTGGTGCGCCTGGCCCTGCCCGCTGTGCTGCTGCCCGCGACCACAGCCCTCGGCACGGCGGCCGGGGATGGCCGTGAGCGCGGCGTCCAGGCGGGCGCCAACGTGGTCATGCCCAATCTGTCCCCGGCCGGCGTCCGGGAAAAATATATGCTCTATGACAACAAGATCTCCACCGGAAGCGAGGCGGCCGAGTGCCTGGACGAGCTGCGCCAGCGTATGCAGGCCATCGGCTATACGGTCGCCGTGGACCGGGGGGATTTTGCAGGAATATCTGAAGGGAAAGTATAACTGACCCGAAATAGTACGAGAGGAGAAAGAAACACATGTACGATCCCAAATCCACCTGCGCAGACGACTTCATCAACCACGAGGAGATCCTGGAGACGCTGGACTACGCAGAGAAGAACCGCACAAACCGCGCGCTCATCGATAAGATCCTGGACAAGGCGCGCGAGCGCCGGGGCCTTACTCACCGGGAGGCAGCCGTGCTGCTCGACTGCGCCCTGGAGGACAAAAACGAGGAGATTTACGCCCTGGCAGAGCAGATCAAGAAGGACTTTTATGGTAACCGCATCGTCATGTTTGCCCCGCTCTATCTGTCCAACTACTGCATCAACGGCTGCGTTTACTGTCCGTATCACGCCAAGAACCGCCACATCGCCCGCAAAAAGCTGACCCAGGAGGAGATCCGAAAGGAAGTCATCGCCCTGCAGGACATGGGACACAAGCGCCTCGCGCTCGAGACCGGAGAGGACCCGGTCAACAACCCCATTGAATACGTGCTCGAGAGCATCAAGACCATCTACAGCATCAAGCACAAGAACGGCGCCATCCGCCGCGTCAACGTCAACATCGCAGCCACCACGGTCGAAAACTACCGCAAGCTCAAGGAGGCCGGCATCGGCACCTACATCCTGTTCCAGGAGACCTACCACAAAGAAAGCTACCTCAAGCTGCACCCGACCGGACCCAAGCATGACTACAACTACCACACCGAGGCCATGGACCGCGCCATGCAGGGCGGCATCGACGACGTCGGCTGCGGCGTGCTGTTCGGCTTGGAACTGTACCGCTATGAGTTTGCCGGGCTTTTGATGCACGCCGAGCACCTGGAGGCGGTCTACGGCGTGGGCCCGCATACCATCAGCGTGCCCCGCATCCGTCGCGCGGACGACATCGATCCCGACGTGTTTGACAACGGCATCGACGACGACACCTTTGCCAAGATCGTGGCCTGCATCCGCATCGCCGTGCCATACACTGGCATGATCGTCTCCACCCGCGAGAGCCAGAAGTGCCGCGAGCGGGTGCTGCACCTGGGCATCTCGCAGATCTCGGGCGGCTCGCGCACGAGCGTGGGCGGCTATGTCGAGTCCGAGCCCGAAGACGAGTGCTCCGAGCAGTTTGAGGTGAGCGACCGGCGCACGCTGGACGAGGTAGTCAACTGGCTCATGGGCATGGGCTATATCCCGAGTTTCTGCACGGCCTGCTACCGCGAGGGCCGCACGGGCGACCGCTTCATGTCGCTGTGCAAGTCCGGGCAGATCCAGAACTGCTGCCTGCCGAACGCCCTCATGACCCTCAAGGAGTACCTGCTGGACTATGCCTCGGCGGACACGCGCCGGAAGGGCGAAGCCATGATCCAGCAGGAGATCGAGAATATCCCGCGCGAGCAGGTGCGCCAGATCGTGCGCGAGCGCCTGGTCGAGATCGAGAAGGGCAACCGGGACTTCCGCTTCTAAGCCGCGGCCAAGGAGGACAGCAATGGGACTGAACCAAACCCCTGCGGCCGAGCGGCCGCACATCAGCTTTTTCGGGAAGCGCAACGCGGGCAAGTCCAGCGTGATGAACGCCGTGACCGGCCAGGACCTCGCGGTCGTGTCGCCGGTCAGCGGCACGACCACCGACCCGGTCAGCAAGGCCATGGAGCTGTTGCCGCTGGGGCCGGTCATGCTGACCGACACCCCGGGCGTTGACGACAGCGGAGAGCTGGGCGCGCTGCGCGTCAAGAAGAGCTACCAGGTGCTGGCCAAGACCGACTGCGCCGTTGTGGTGCTCGACGGCACCGCCTGCCCGGACGCGGACGACTTGGCGCTCATCCGGCGCATCCAGGAGCAGCAGATCCCGCTGCTCGTCGTGGTCAACAAGGCGGACTTGCTGCCGCCAGAGGCGGCCGGAAATTGGCCGCATGCCCAAACGCTCTGCGACACGGGCATCCAGCCGGGGCAGATCCTGGTCGTCAGCGCGGCAACCGGCGCGGGCATTCACGCCCTCAAGGAGTGCATCGCCGCGGCGGCCAAGGGCCAGGAGAACGGCCGGCGCATCGTGGCCGACCTCATAGCGCCGGATGACCTGGTGCTCCTGGTCGTGCCCATCGACAAGGCAGCGCCCAAGGGCCGGCTCATCCTGCCCCAGCAGCAGACCATCCGCGACATCCTGGACTGCGGCGCACAGGCCCTGGTCGTGCGGGAGACCGGGCTTGCCCAGGCGCTGGCCGCGCTGGCGCGCCCGCCCCGCTTGGTCATCACTGACAGCCAGGTGTTCGGCCGGGTGGCGGCTGAGCTGCCGGCAGACATGCCGCTGACCTCATTTTCGATCCTGTTTGCCCGCTATAAGGGCGACCTGGAGACGGTCGTGCGCGGCGTGACCGCCCTGGACCGCCTGCAGGACGGCGACCGGGTGCTCATCAGTGAGGGCTGTACCCACCACCGGCAGTGCGGGGACATCGGCACGGTCAAGCTGCCCGCGTGGATTGCGGAGTACACCGGCAAGAAATTGGAGTTTTCCTTCACCTCGGGCACCGAGTTCCCGGACGATCTGACGCCCTACCGCCTGGTCGTCCACTGCGGCGGCTGTATGCTGGGCGAGCGGGAGATGAAGTACCGCTTGCGCTGCGCCGCCGACCAGCAGGTGCCCATGACCAATTACGGCATCCTCATCGCCTACGTCCACGGCATCCTGCCGCGCAGCGTGGAGGTGTTCCCACAGATCCGGCGCCTGCTGCGCTGACGGCGGGCCGCTGCACAAAAAATCCCCCTGTTTTGCCGGCATATCGGAATACTGCCGGGAAACAGGGGCTTTTTTTGCGCGAAAACCGGCTTTTTTTAGGCCGTGCGCGCCTTGCAATCTGCCCGGCGTATATGATACAATTATTCTTACCAGACTATGCCGGCGTTCCCAAACCGCACGGCAGGGTGATTTTTTGAAATTCGGAGATGGAGCGATACCATGGACTATAATCTGCTTGCGGAAAAGCTGTTTCCGCATATCCACAAGACCCCGGAGGACATCCTGGCGCAGTACCCGGCCCGCGATCTGCCCGAGGGCGCCAAGGTGACCCGCATGGGCCCAAGCCCTACCGGCTTTATGCACCTGGGCAACCTGTACGGCGCCCTGGTGGACGAGCGCCTGGCCCATCAGTCGGGCGGCGTGTTCTACCTGCGCATCGAGGACACCGACAAGAAGCGCGAGGTCGAGGGCGGCGTGCAGACCATCATCGACGCCTTTTCCGCCTTTGGCCTGCCCTTTGACGAGGGCGCGACGCTCACAGGGGACAAGGGCGCTTACGGCCCGTACCGCCAGTCCCAGCGCGCCGAGATCTATCAGACCTTTGTCAAGTCGCTTGTGCAGCGCGGCATGGCCTATCCCTGTTTCGCCACCGAGCAGGAGCTGGCCGAGATGCGCGAGAAGCAGGAGGCGGCCAAGGAAAACTTCGGCTACTACGGCAAGTACGCCGTCTGGCGTGACCGTCCGATGGAGGACATCGAGGCCGAGCTCGCCAAGGGCACACCCTATGTCGTCCGCTTCCGCTCGGAGGGCAGCATCGAGCACAAGATCCGCCACGACGACCTGGTCAAGGGCAAGATGGAAGTGACCGAGAACGACCAGGACGTCGTCATCCTCAAGTCCGACGGCATCCCGACCTATCACTTTGCACACGTTGTGGACGATCACCTCATGGGCACGACGGTCGTCGTGCGCGGCGAGGAGTGGCTGGCCACCCTGCCCGTGCACCTGCAGCTGTTCCGCGCCATGGGCTGGAAGGCGCCCAAGTACGCGCACACCGCCCAGCTCATGAAGATCGACGAACAGACCGGCTCCAAGCGCAAGCTGTCCAAGCGCAAGGACCCCGAGCTGGCCCTGACCTACTATAACCAGCAGGGATATCCAGCACCCAGCGTGCTCGAATACCTGATGACGCTGCTCAACTCTAACTTTGAGGAGTGGCGGCGGGCCAACCCGGACAAGCCCATGAGCGATTTCCCGTTCTCGACCAAGAAGATGAGCGGTTCGGGTGCGCTGTTCGATATCGACAAGCTCAAGGACGTGTCCAAGAACGTCATCTCGCGCATGCCGGCCGAGGCCGTCTATGACGCCGTCGCTGCATGGAGCGAGAAGAACGACCCGGCGTTCCATGCCCTGTTCACCCGGGAGCCAGACAAGACCCGCGCCTTCCTGGCCATCGGCCGCGGCGGCAAGAAGCCCAGAAAGGATATTGCCCTGTGGTCGGACGTCAAGCCCTACATGGATTTCCTGTTCGACGAGCTGTTCCAGCCCGACTACACCCTGCCCGAGCATGTGTCCAAGGACGATGCCAAGGCCATTTTGCAGGAGTTCAAGGCGCAGTTCGACGAGAACGACACCCCGGACGGCTTCTTTGCCAAGATGAAGGCCATTGCCGTGGAGCACGGGTTTGCGGCCGAGACCAAGGCATACAAGCAGGACCCCAGCCAGTACAAGGGCCATGTCGGCGACGTGTCCATGGTCGTGCGCATTGCGGTCGCCGGACGCCAGAACGCGCCCGATATGCAGAGCGTCATGCACATCATGGGCAAGGAGCAGGTCCAGGCCCGCCTGGAGCAGTGCATCGCGGCGCTGTGATCCCAAAAAATTGCTATTCCACTGAAATATAGGGGGTTATCTGAATCTATGGAAGAAGTCAAAAACTTTCTGACCGATATCATTGATGCCGACATCGCGGCCGGGCTCACCGAGCAGATCCACACCCGGTTCCCACCCGAGCCCAACGGCTATCTGCATATCGGCTCGGCCAAGGCCATTTATATCAACTGGTCGATCGCCAAGAAATACGATGGCAAGTTTAACCTGCGCTTTGACGACACCAACCCGGTGCGCGAGGATGACGAGTACGTCCAGGCCATCCAGGAGGACATCCAGTGGCTGACCGGCGAGATGCCGAACGGCGGCATCTTCTATGGCTCGGACTATTTTGAGACCTGCTATGACTGCGCGGTCGCGCTCATCAAGGCGGGCAAGGCCTACGTGTGCGACCTGACCCAGGACGAGATCCGCGCCTACCGCGGCACGCTGACCGAGCCGGGCAAGAACAGCCCGTACCGCGACCGCACGGTCGAGGAGAACCTGCAGCTGTTCCAGGACATGCGCGCCGGCAAGTTCCCGGATGGCTCCAAGACGCTGCGCGCCAAGATCGACATGGCTTCGCCCAATATGAACATGCGCGACCCGGCCATCTACCGCATCGTGCGCGCCCATCACCACCGCCAGGGCGACAAGTGGTGCATCTATCCGCTCTATGACTTTGCGCATCCCATCCAGGACGCCATCGAGGGCATCACGCATTCGATGTGCTCCATTGAGTTCGAAAACCATCGCCCGCTCTACGAGTGGGTGGTGGACAACTGCCCGCTGCCGCACCATCCCAAGCAGCGCGAGTTCGCCCGCCTGAACGTGACCCACACGGTCATGTCCAAGCGCTACCTGCGCCAGCTGGTCTTTGAGCACCATGTCGAGGGCTGGGACGACCCGCGCATGCCCACCCTGTGCGGCCTGCGCCGCCGCGGCTACACGCCGTCCGCCATCCTGGAGTTTGTCCAGCGCGCGGGCGTGGCCAAGGCCGACTCGCTGGTGGACATCAAGCTGCTTGAGCACTGCATCCGCGAGGAGCTCAACGAGACGGCCATCCGCCGCATGGCGGTCACCGAGCCCATCAAGCTCGTCATCACGAACTATCCGGCCGACAAGACCGAGGTGTTCACGCTGCCGAACAACCCCAAGGACGAGACGGCAGGCACGCGCGACGTGCCCTTCACCCGGGAGCTGTACATCGAGAAGAGCGACTTTGCCATGGTGCCGCCCCCGAAGTTCCAGCGGCTCAAGCCGGGCGGCGAAGTCCGCCTGATGGGCGCGTATATCGTCAAGTGCAATGAGGTCATCCAGGACGAGAACGGGGAAATCGTGGAAGTGCGCTGCACGGCCGACCTCGAGACCGGCAACGGCATGCCGGCAGACGGCCGCAAGGTCAAGGGCACCATCCACTGGGTATCGGCCGCGCACGCCATCGACGCCGACTGCTACCTGTATGACAACCTGTTTACGCTGGAAAACGTGAACGACGTGCCCGAGGGCAAGGATTACCTGGATTTCCTGAATCCGGATTCGCTCAAGAAGCTGACCGGCTGCAAGCTCGAGCCGTCGGTCGCTGAGGTGCCTGCGGGCACGCGCATGCAGTTTGTGCGTATGGGCTATTTCATCAAGGACGCAGAGGACGGCCGCTATAACCGGATCGTCACCCTCAAGGACAGCTTCGCCAAGACGTTGCAGGGCAAATAAAGGTAAAAACCGACAAAAGAGCCTCCGTTTGGGGGCTCTTTTTGTGCGCATTGGCGGCAGATGTGCGCTTGTATCCGCCCGCAATCAGTCGTATACTAAAACAGACGGAAAAATTCCAAAATAGAGGGGGAAACTACCTGTCATGAACGATATGACAACCGGCTCACCACTGAAAATCCTCGTGACCTTCTCGCTGCCCATGCTCGTCAGCATGATCTTTCAGCAGATGTACTCGGTCGTGGATACCATCGTGGCCGGACGCTTCATCAGCGCCAACGCCCTGGCGGCCGTCGGTGCATCCTATCCAATTACAACGCTGTTCATCGCCTTTGCCACGGGCGCGAGTGTGGGCTGTTCGGTCGTGGTGGCTCAGATGTTCGGGCGAAAGGACTACGAGGGCGTCAAGACCGCGTCCAGCACGGCCATGCTGTCCATCCTGGCGCTCGCCCTGGTGCTGACCGTGGTCGGCTTTGCGGCCGCCGACCCGCTCCTGCGCATGATCGGCACGCCCGAGAAGATCTTTGCGGCGGCTTCTCTGTATCTCAAGGTCTATCTGCTGGGGCTGGTGTTCCTGTTCCTGTACAACGCGGCGACCTCGCTCTTTAACGGCCTGGGCGACAGCTTCACACCCCTGTGCTTCCTGATCTTCTCGTCGGTGCTCAACATCGGCCTGGACCTGTTCTTGGTCATCGTCTGGCACTGGGGCATCCTGGGCGTCGCCTGGGCGACCTTCATCGCGCAGGGCCTGGCCTCGGTCCTGGCCGTCGGGACCTTCCTCTACCGCGTGCGCAAGCTCAAGAGCGCGCGCAAGCCCAAGCTGTTTGACCGCGCCATGCTGCCGGTCATGACCCGCATCGCCGTGCCGTCGGTCTGCCAGCAGTCCTTCGTATCGGTGGGTGTGTTCCTCGTGCAGGGCCTTATCAATTCCTTTGGCGAGATCACGATTGCGTCGTTCGCCGCCGCACTTAAGGTCAACACCTTCGCGTGCATGACGATGAACACCCTGCCGACCGCCCTGACCTCGTTCGCCTCGCAGAACATCGGCGCGGGCAAGATGGACCGGGTATACCGCGGCCTCAAGATCTCCATCCTGATCGCCATGGGCGTCGCGGCCTGCGCCAACATCCTGTTCCTCGTGTGCGGCGACCCGATCATCGGCCTGTTTGCCGACGACCTGGACCGCGCAGCCATCATCCAGGAGGGCATGTTGTTCTTACACATCTGCGCGCCGTTCTATTTCCTCATCGCGGTCAAGAACTGCTGCGACAGTGTGCTGCGCGGCGGCGGTGCCATGGGACAGTTCATGGCGACTACCTTCGCGGACCTGTTCCTGCGCGTCATCATCGCCTATATCCTGGTGCTGGCCTTCCAAATGGGCTATGCCGGCGTGTGCTGGTCGTACCCGATTGGCTGGATCCTGGGCACCGGGCTGTCGGTGATCTTCTTCCGGACCGGCAAGTGGAAGCAGGCCCGGCTGTGAGAGAAAGGAGAGGAACATGCAGCTCAAATGGATTCCAACCGAAAAAAAGCGTTTCCTGCCGCTGCTCCTGCTCGGGGATGAGCAGGAGAGCATGATTGACCGCTACCTCATGCGCGGCACGATGTACGCCGCCTATGACGGGGAGACAGCCGCCGGCGTCATGGTCTTTGTCCGGCTGTCTCAAGATGTGTATGAACTCAAAAACCTGGCGGTCGCGCCTGCGTATCAGGGCAAGGGCGTCGGCAAGTGGATGGTGCAAAACCTGTGCGCGATGTGCCGCGCACGCGGCGCGGCGGTGCTGCGGGTCGGCACCGGGGAGAGCCCGCGCACGCTGGGGTTTTACCAGCGCTGCGGCTTTGCCGAATGCGGCCGGGAGACCGGATTCTTCACGCGGTATTACGACCATCCGATTGTGGAGGACGGTGTGACGCTCCGGGATATGATCTATCTGGAGAAAGCCCTATAAAATAGAAAGAGTGTCCGGACTGGGCACTCTTTTTATGTATATGCAAAAAAATCCCGGAGAAAATCTCTCCGGGATTTGTTTTTTGTCATCTTTCGTTTGCTAGTGATTTTGCGTTTTCGTAGTAGAAGCTGGATAGCGCATCGGGATATCGGTCTGGTTCAACAGATAGTCCATGCTTGTTTCATAAAATGCCGCAAGCCGAATTAAAATCGAGGTATTGCAATTGGCGTCAGACACACGTGAATGCAACCGAAAGCTGCTATAAGTTTGAATCCAAATATTAACAAAAAAAGTCCCCCAAAGGAAAATTACCTTTGGGGGACTGTGCTTTTTAGATACTAGCCTTTGAGTAAAAACTTACGCCTCAGCCTTGATCTTCTTGAGGTGCGCAAAGCGCGGCAGGCCGTTCACCTTCGGGCCTACGTTCTCGCCGTTGATGAGCGGCAGCGCGTAGTCGATGAACTCCTGGGTTACGCCGTTGCCCTCAGCGTTGATCCACTCGCGCGGCACCTTCTTCTCGGTGTTTGCAACCTGAGACAGCGGCAGAAGCTCGATCTCGCACTTGTAGCCGTCAGCGCCGCGGGTGCACTTGAAGCCGGGCATGAAGTCGGTCTTGCCTGCGACAGCGTTCTCAACAGCGGCCTTGCCTGCCATGTAGGACTCGTCCACGTCGGTCTTGGAAGCGCAGTGCGCAGCGCAGCGCTGCAGCAGGGACAGCTCAATGCCGCGGACCTTGACGCCGAGCTCGCTCTTGACCTTGTCTGCCAGCATAGCAGCCAGGCCGCCGAGCTGTGCATGGCCGAAGCCGTCGGTCGCAGAGGTCTTAGCCTCAGAGACGAAGGAGCCGTCGGCGTAGTGGATGCCCTCGGAGACAGCGACCAGGCAGTTGCCCTGCTGCTCATAGACCTTCTTGACGTCGGCGAGGAACTTGTCCATGTCGAAGTCGGTCTCGGGCAGGTAGATGAGGTCGGGGCCGGCGCCCTGCGCGGTGGCCAGGCCAGCGGCGGCGGTCAGCCAGCCAGCGTGGCGGCCCATGATCTCGACGATGCAGACCATGCCGGTGTCATAGACGCGCGCGTCCTGGTAGATTTCCATGCAGGAGGTTGCGATATACTTGGAAGCGGAGGCGTAGCCCGGGCAGTGGTCGGTGCCGAACAGGTCGTTGTCGATGGTCTTCGGGATGCCCATGACGCGGCACTCGTAGCCGGACTTCATCATGAACTTGGAAATCTTGTTGCAGGTATCCATGGAGTCGTTGCCGCCGTTGTAGAAGAAATAGCGGACGTCATACTTCTTAAAGATCTCCAGGATGCGCTTGTAATCGGTGTCGTCGACGTCGGGGTCAGCCAGCTTGTAGCGGCAGGAGCCAAGCGCAGAAGACGGGGTGTAACGCAGGAGCTTGAGCTCTTCGCGGTCTTCCTTGTCGATGTCGAGGAGCTGGTCGTCCAGGACGCCCTTGATGCCGTGGGCTGCGCCCAGGACACGGGTGATGGACGGGCAGTCGAGAGCGGTCTCGATTGCGCCCAGGACGGACGTGTTGATAACAGAAGTGGGGCCACCGGACTGGCCGATGATGCAAGCGCCCTTCAATTCACTCATTTGGAAAAACCTCCTAATGTTTTAAAATAACCTTCACGGGTATTTTGGTACAAAAAAATCATATCATATTGTCTGGCAAAAATCAATTTCTTTTGCAGGCAATTCCAGGCAATTTTTCTGCATGCCGGGTTTTGCAGATTAAAAAAACAAGGGACTTGATTTTGCGCCGTAATACTGGTAAAATAACCATAGCATATCCTGTTCCACCGGAAACAGAATAGATAGTGAAAGGAAGTAATCAATATGCCGTTAGTTACTACTACTGAGATGTTTAAGAAGGCATATGACGGCGGCTACGCTGTCGGTGCGTTCAACGTAAACAACATGGAGATCGTCCAGGGCATCACCGAGGCTTGCCAGGAGCAGAAGGCTCCGGTCATCCTGCAGGTGTCCAAGGGCGCACGTGCTTACGCGAACCATACCTACCTCGTTAAGCTGGTAGAGGCTGCTGTTCAGGAGTGCCCGGACATCCCGATCGCGCTGCATCTGGACCATGGCGATTCCTTCGAGGTCTGCAAGAGCTGCATCGACGGCGGCTTTACCTCCGTTATGATCGACGCCTCCTCCAAGCCCTTCGAGGAGAACGTTGCGCTGACCAAGCAGGTCGTTGAGTACGCGCATGCACACGGCGTTGTCGTCGAGGCCGAGCTGGGCACCCTGGCCGGCGTTGAGGACGAGGTCTGCGTCGAGTCCGGCAACGAGAGCTACACCCGCCCGGAAGAGGTCGAGGAGTTCGTCTCCCGCACCGGCTGTGACTCTCTGGCGATCGCCATCGGCACCAGCCACGGCGCGTACAAGTTCACCGCCGCACAGTGCACCCGCAACGAAGACGGCGTCCTGGTTCCGCCTCCGCTCCGCTTCGATGTCCTCAAGGAGTGCATCAAGCGCCTGCCTGGCTTCCCGATCGTTCTGCACGGTTCCTCCTCGGTTCCGCAGGAGTTCGTCCAGATGATCAACCAGTACGGCGGCAGCATGCCCGATGCAATCGGTATCCCCGAGGCCGAGCTGCGTGAGGCTGCAAAGCTGGCGGTCTGCAAGATCAATATCGACTCCGATATCCGTCTGGCAATGACTGCGACCATCCGCAAGTACTTCGCAGAGCATCCGGATCACTTCGATCCCCGTCAGTATCTCAAGCCCGCTCGTCAGGCTGTCAAGGACATGGTTACCCACAAGCTCATCAACGTCCTCGGCTGCAACGGCAAGGCGTAAGGAGTCCCGTACACAGACAATTTTTGACAGGGCACCCTGGTTTTCCCCAGGGTGCCTTTCTGTTTTTACGCGGCTGCTGCCAGCGCGGATAAATTCTGCCTATACCGGCGTTTGCATGCCCCTGCTGCCAGCATTGTGTACGGCTGGCCGGGCGCACGGCGCGCATACTAAGCGCGAGGAGGTGTAAGCATGCGAATACGCAGAAGATGGGCCGCACGCCTGTGTGCGGCCGTGCTCGCGCTCGGCCTCGCGACCGGCTCGGCGCTGGCGGTGCAGTCGCTCGTCCCGGTGGGCCGCGCGGCAGGCATCAAGCTGCATGCCGACGGCGTGATGATCGCCGCGCTCGATCCGGTGGCCACGCCGGGAGGCCAGGCAAGCCCGGCCGAGACGGCAGGGCTGCAGCCCGGTGACAGCATCCTACAGGCGGACGGCAAGACGGTGGACACCAACGCAGGCCTGCAGGAGGCGGTCGCCGCCGCAGGCGGCAAGGCGGTCACGCTGCATATCCGGCGGGACGGGCAGGAGATGGACGTGCAGGTCACGCCGGTCAAGGACACGAACGGCGTCTATCGCCTGGGCGTCATGATCCGGGACGGCATGGCCGGCATCGGCACGATCACCTATGTCGATCCGGAGACCGGCGCGTATGGCTCGCTCGGCCACGGCATCTGTGACGGCGACAGCGGCGTGCTGGTCCCGCTGGCCGAGGGCAGCCTGATGGAGGCCTCGGTGGCGAGCGTGCACAAGGGCGCGGCAGGTGCGCCCGGCGCTTTGCAGGGCGAGTTTAACCTGCAGGAGGACATGGGCACGGTGGAAAAGAACACCGACACAGGGATTTTCGGTGTGCTGACCGACAACCGCTATTATGCGGGCCTTGCGCCCATGCCGGTGGCCGAGGCCGGGCAGATCAAGACCGGCGCGTGTGAGATCTGGTCAAACGTCGCGGGCGAGGCGGTCGGACACTATACGGCCGAGATCGTAAAGGTGTACGGCAAGGGCGGGGAGACCGACCGCTCCATGGTCATCCATGTGACCGACCCCAAGCTCATCGAGGCGACGGGCGGCATCGTGCAGGGCATGAGCGGCAGCCCGGTCGTGCAGGACGGTAAGCTGGTGGGCGCTGTGACCCATGTGCTCGTCGGAGACCCCACGCGCGGCTATGCCGTGGCGCTCGACAAGATGCTGGAGGCCGAAAAGGCGGCCTAGCCGGCAGAGAGAGAAACCGCACAGGACACTTGGAAGCGTGCCGGGACGGCACGCGCTTTTTTTGCAAAAATACCGGAGGCCGGCGCGGTTTTCCGGCCGGGGCCGACCTTCCATCCGGCGCCGCACGCACCCGCAGACGCCGCCGGGCGCGCACGGAGGAAAAGCGGGAAATATTAGAAAACAGGCGGGAAAAAGGCGGATACTTGGCGGGGAATGTCGAACGATGTCGGTAAATGTCGTACGAAAAATGCCTGAAAACAGGAAAAACCCATTGTGCGGGCTGGAAAAATATGGTAAATTAAGGGAGCCGCATGAAAGCGACAGCAGAACAGAGCAAAGGCACAAAGCAAGCAAAAAATTTTGTCAGGAAGGCAGTGAGTGACAACATGGAACGGAACATTCGGGTAGTAATTGCGGACGGAGACAAGGACTTCCGCACGGCGCTTGCGGGCGCTTTGCAGGCGGAGGACGGCATCGAGGTTGTCGGAACGGCGGGGGACGGGCTGGCCGCGCTGGACGAGGTGCGCGAGCTGGCGCCCGACCTGCTGCTCATCGACCTGATGCTGCCCGAGCTGGACGGGCTGAGCGTTGTGCACCGCCTGGTTGACGACGGGCACAAGGTGGGCGTTTTTGTGGTGTCGGCCTTTGCCAGCGACGCGGCTGCGGCCGAGTGCAGCAGCCTGGGCGTGAGCCATTTCCTGCGCAAGCCGGTCAGCGCAGAGGTGCTGGCCAGCCGTATCCGCCAGTGGAGCCTGGCCAGGCAGACGGCGGGCGTCAAGGCGCCCGAGGCCCCAAGCGACCTGGACCTTGAGCTGCGCGTGACCGAGGTCATCCATCAGGTCGGCGTCCCGGCCCACATCAAGGGCTATCAGTATCTGAGAGAGGCCATCATGATGGCAATCCGCGACATGGAGTCGGTCGGCGCGATCACCAAGATCATGTACCCCGGTATTGCCAAGAAGTTCCATACCACGGCGTCCCGCGTCGAGCGCGCGATCCGCCATGCGATTGAGGTGGCCTGGGATCGCGGAGACATTGAAACCCTGCAGGCATATTTCGGCTATACAGTGTCCGGCGTCAAGGGTAAGCCGACAAATTCTGAATTTATCTCGATGATTGCAGACCGTCTGCGTCTCCAGATGCGACGCGGCTGACCTTGTTCCACCGCATCGGATCTCCTGGTTGCCTCCGGAAGCTTACCGGAGGCTTTTTTGTGCCCTTTTGTGGGTGTGCCCTCTGGTAATGCGGCGGATTTTGCCGTATAATAGACCCGATAACAAAAATCCGGAAATGCAAGTGCACGAACGCTGTGCAGTTGCGGGAATGAAGAGGTTAACGATGAAACTCATGGTGATTGATGGCAACAGCATCCTAAACCGCGCCTTTTACGGCGTGCGCATGCTGACCAACCACGAAGGCCTGCCCACGAACGCGATCTATGGCTTTCTGTCCACGCTCTTCCGCCTGCAGGACGAGTATGCCCCGGACCGCACGGTCGTGTGCTTTGATGTCAAGGAAAAGACCTTCCGCCACAAAAAGTTCGACTCCTACAAGGCCACCCGCAAGGGGATGCCCGACGAGCTGGCCGCCCAGCTGCCGGTCATGAAGGAGGTGCTGGACGCCCTGGGCGTGACCCGCTGCGAGCAGCCGGGCTATGAGGCCGACGACCTCATCGGCACCATCAGCCGCAAGGCCGAGGCGCAGGGCGACACCTGCCTGGTCGTCACGGGCGACCGGGACAGCCTGCAGCTCGTAAGCGACCAGACCACCGTCCATCTGGTCTCGTCCAAGGGCCGCCAGGACACCAGCCGGGATATCACGCCCGCGGTGTTCCGCGAGGAGTACGGCTTTGACCCCATCCGCCTGATCGACCTCAAGGCGCTCATGGGCGACACCTCGGACAATATCTCGGGCGTGCCCGGCGTGGGCGAAAAGACCGCCCTGAACCTGATCCGGCAATTTGGCACGCTGGACGGCGTCTATGCCAACCTGGATTCGCCGGACATCAAGAAGGGCCTGCGAGACAAGCTGGTCAGCGGCGAGCAGGCCGCGCGGGACAGCTACTGGCTGGCCACCATCGACCGCGACGCGCCGCTGCCCCTGGACCCGGCCAGCCTGCCCGAAGCGCAGCCCGACCGCGACGCGCTCTACGCGCTCTTGACGCGCCTGGAATTTAAATCCTTCCTGACCCGTCTGGGCCTGAGCCGCAGCGAGGCCGCGCCCCAGGACGCGGCCGTGGCCCGTGAGGAGGTGGAGGACCTGGCGGCCGCGCGCGCCCGGCTGGACGCCCTGGCCGGCTTGTCCGCGGTGCCGGTCTATGCCGCGCCCGGCCTGCGCGCCTTCGCTGTGCGCGAGGCGGAGGGCGTGCTGCTGCTCGCGGCCGACCGGTTTGCGCCGGCGGACTGGGATGCAGTCGTGCGCCGCCTGTTTGCAGGCGACCTGGCGCTGATCATGCACGACGCCAAGCCGACCTATGTGGAGCTGCTTGAGGGCGGATACCTGGCGCAGGGCGTGGCCTTTGACACGAGCATCGCGGCTTACCTGCTCGACCCGACCGCGTCGGCCTATGACCTCGACCGCGTGGCCCTGTCCTATCTTGGCCGTGAGCTGCCGCAGGCCGACCTTGCCGCCGAGGACGCCTTCTCGCCGCTCGGCGCGCGCGACGCATCGCTCGGGCGCATGGCCGAGGCCGTGCAGGCGGTGGCCGGCATCCACGCCGAGGCGGCGGCCCGTCTGGAAGAGCAGGGCATGCACCGGCTCTTCTTTGAGATGGAGATGCCGCTTATGACCGTGCTGGCCGAGATGCAGGTGGCCGGATGCAAGGCCGACGCAGACCAGCTGCGCGCCTTCGGCGACCAGCTCGATGCGCGCATTGCAGCGTTGACCGACCAAATTTATGAGGCCGCAGGCCATGACTTCAATATCCAGTCATCCAAGCAGCTCGGCGAGGTGCTCTTTGACGAGATCGGCCTGCCCGCGCGCAAAAAGACCAAAAGCGGCTACTCGACGAGCGCCGAGGTGCTCGAGTCGCTCGCCGGGTATCATCCGATCATCGAGGACGTGCTGGAATACCGCAAGCTGACCAAGCTCAAGAGCACCTATGTGGACGGCCTGCTCAAGGTGATCGCGCCCGACGGCCGCATCCACTCGCACTTCCAGCAGACGGTCACGGCGACCGGCCGCCTGTCCTCGGTCGACCCCAATTTGCAGAACATCCCGGTGCGCACCGAGCTCGGCCGCGAACTGCGCCGCATGTTTGTCGCCGAGGACGGGCGCGTGCTGGTGGATGCCGACTATTCGCAGATCGAGCTGCGCGTGCTGGCGCACATGGCGGATGACGCGGCCATGACCCAGGCCTTCCGCGACGGGCAGGATATCCACGCCACGACCGCCGCCAAGGTCTACGGCGTGCCGGTCGAGGAGGTCACCCCGCAGATGCGCTCGAGCTGCAAGGCGGTCAACTTCGGCATCGTCTACGGCATTTCGGACTTTTCGCTCGCCCAGGACATCGGCGTCACGCGCAAGGAGGCGGCCGCCTTCATCCAGAGCTATCTGGACACCTATCCGGGCGTGCACCGCTATATGGAAGCCATCAAGCAGAGCGCCAAGGAGAAGGGCTATGTAGAAACGCTGTTCGGCCGCCGGCGCGCCCTGCCCGAGCTGAACTCCAAGAACTTTAACCTGCGCGCCTTCGGCGAGCGCGCCGCCATGAACACGCCCATCCAGGGCACAGCGGCCGACATCATCAAGATCGCCATGCTGCGCGTGCGCCACCGGCTGAAGGCCGAGGGATACCGGGCGCGCCTGATTTTGCAGGTGCACGACGAACTCATCCTGGAGGCGCCCGAGGACGAGGCCGAGCGGGCCGCCGCGCTCCTGCGCGAGGAGATGGAGCACGCGGCCGAACTGCGCGTGCCGCTCGTGGCTGAGGCAAAGATCGGCCGCAGCTGGTATGAGACCAAGTAAAGAAAAACGACCGGAAAAGAGAAAGCTGGAATCAACCGATGGAACAAATTGTGTTTGTATGTACGGGCAACACCTGCCGCAGCCCGATGGCCGAGGGGCTGTTCCGTGCGCTGGATGGGGAGGCGCGCACCGGCCTTGCCGCGGCATCGGCCGGGATGTTTGCACATGACGGCCTGCCCGCCTCGGAGAACGCGGTCAAGGCTGCGGCTGAGCTCGGCGCCGACCTGTCCGCCCACCGCGCACGGCAGCTCACCCCCGAAATCGCAAGGCAGGCCAAGTACCTCGTGTGCATGACGGCCGCCCACTATGACCGGCTGGTCCAGGCCATGCCCTGGGCCGAGGACAAGGTATTCACCCTCGCGCCGGACGACATCGCCGACCCCTTTGGCGGCGACCTGGAGACCTACCGCGCGTGCGCGGCACAGCTCAGGGACGCGGTCGAACGGCTTATCGGCAACCTGGAGAAAGGACGTGCATGAGGCAGATCACCGTAGTCCCTATGGAGGAACGTCACTTGCCGGCCCTGGCCGAGATCGAGCGGGCGTGCTTCCACGCGCCGTGGAGTGAGAACGCCCTGCGGGAAGAACTGGGCAAAGGCCTGTTCCTGGTCGCGGAAGACCAAAACCAGACCGTGTGCGGCTATGTCGGCTGCCAGACCGTGCTCGACGAGGGCTATATCACCAACGTCGCGGTTTCGCCCGATTTTCGCCGCCAGGGCATTGGCCGGCAGCTCATCCAGGCCCTGACCGAGCGGGCGCAGCAGGCACAGCTTGCGTTTGTAACGCTTGAAGTACGCGCGTCCAACGCGCCCGCCATCGCGCTGTACACCGCGGCCGGATACGAACCGGTCGGACGGCGCAAGAATTTCTATCGTGACCCAACCGAAGACGCGATTTTGATGACGTTGTATCTGCACGAAAAGGGGAAGATATAGCATGCTGTCTGCTAAGAGAAGGAGATTCGTCAGCGACTCCGCGCGCGACCTGCATCAGATACAGCAGGCGCTCAATCGGGATGCCGCAATCGGGTACCGCATCCTGGCAGACAAGAAGGACGAGGCGCTGGCACGGCATGTGATCGGACGGTGCTGCGTGGGGAAGGGTACGCAACAGTAGAGGAGACAGTATGAAAATTTTAGCCATTGAGTCCTCCTGCGACGAGACCGCAGCCGCGGTCGTCGAGGATGGGCGCAAAATTTTATCGAATATCGTAGACTCGCAGGTCGAGACGCACGCCTTATATGGCGGTGTGGTACCCGAAATCGCATCCCGCCGCCACATGGAGGCGGTCGTGCGCGTGACCGACTGCGCGCTGCAAACCGCCGGCATGCAGGCCGACGAGGTGGACGCGGTCGCGGCGACCTGCGCGCCCGGCCTTATCGGCGCGCTGCTCGTGGGCGCGAACTTTGGCAAGTCGCTGGCCTTTGCGCTGGACAAGCCCTTTGTGCCGGTGCACCACATCCGCGGGCATATCGCGGCCAACTACCTGGAGTTTCCCGACCTCAAGCCGCCTTTCCTGACGCTGGTGGCCTCGGGCGGGCACTCGCTGATCGTGCTCGTGCGCGGCTACACCGAGTTTGAGATCCTGGGCGGCACGCGCGACGACGCGGCCGGCGAGGCCTTTGACAAGGTCGCGCGCGTGCTGGGGCTCGGCTATCCGGGCGGCCCCAAGATCGATAAGATGGCGGCCGGCGGAGACCCGGATGCCTACAAGCTGCCGGTCAGCCATGTCAAGGACGCGCCCATGGACTTTTCGTTCTCCGGCCTCAAGACCGCAGTCATCAATCTCGCGCACAACGCCGAACAGAAGGGCGAGGCCATCGACAAGGCCGGTCTGGCCGCCTCGTTCTGCCGGGCAGTCGTGGACACGCTGGTGCCGCGCTTGGCGCATGCGGTCGACACGACCGGCGTGCGCGACGTCGTGTGCGCGGGCGGCGTCGCGGCCAATTCCTGGCTGCGGCGGGCGCTCGGGCAGATGGCGCAGCAAAAAAACGCTAGGCTCTATCTGCCGCCGCTCGCGCTGTGCGGCGACAACGCCGCCATGATCGGCGCGCAGGCCTACTATGAGTTTTTGGCCGGGCATCTGGGCACGCGCGCGCAGAATGCCTTTGCAACCGCCGAGATTACCGAGGAGATTTGTCGAAAAATCCGCTAAACCGGCAAAATGCCTCTGGTAAATTGCCTGCGGATGGGGTACAATAATATTTGGTTTCCCGCAGAGCGGGACGCTGACAGAAAAAACTTATTTTTTTGGGCACGGCGCGCACGCTGGGAAAGGGGTTCCCGGGAATGCGCACCGTGGAGAAGGCTGTGGAAGCCGCCATTTTGCTGCGTTTTTGGAAAACGCAGGGCGCGGCGCGCAAGTGGCCGCGTCAGGGAAAAAAACAAGGAGCGATTTGATAACATGGGTATGACAATTGCGGAAAAAATCCTGAAGGCACATCTGGTGGACGGGGAGATGGCCCCGGGCCAGGAGATCGGGCTCAAGATCGACCAGACGCTGACCCAGGACGCGACCGGCACGATGGCTTACCTGCAATTCGAGGCGATGGGCGTCGATCAGGTCAAGACCGAGCGCTCGGTTGCCTACATCGATCACAACACCTTACAGTCCGGCTTTGAGAACGCGGACGACCACAAGTACATCGGCACCGTGGCCAAGAAGCACGGCATCTACTATTCCAAGGCGGGCAACGGCATCTGCCATCAGGTCCACCTCGAGCGCTTCGGCGCGCCGGGCAAGACCCTTATCGGCTCGGACTCGCACACCCCGACCGGCGGCGGCATCGGCATGCTGGCCTTTGGCGCGGGCGGCCTGGACGTCGCAGTCGCCATGGGCGGCGGCGCATACTACATCCCGATGCCCAAGATGGTCCGCGTCACGCTGACCGGTAAGCTCAAGCCCTGGGTTGCAGCAAAGGATATTATTCTGGAGGTGCTGCGCCAGATGACCGTCAAGGGCGGCGTCGGCAAGATCGTCGAGTACGCCGGCCCGGGCGTTGCCACCCTCTCGGTTCCCGAGCGCGCGACCATCACCAACATGGGCGCAGAGCTGGGCGCGACCACGTCCATCTTCCCGTCCGACGAGGTCACCCGCGCATTCCTCAAGGCGCAGGGCCGCGAGGACGTCTATGTCCCGCTGGCTTCCGACCCGGACGCGCACTATGACGAGGAGTACACGGTCGACCTGGACGCCCTGGTCCCGCTGGCAGCTATGCCGCACATGCCCGACAATGTAAAGCCGGTCTCCGAGATTGGCGCGATCAAGGTCAACCAGTGCTGCATCGGCTCGTGCACGAACTCTTCGTACTACGACATGATGAAGGTTGCGGCCATCCTCAAGGGCAAGCACGTCCATCCCGATGTGTCCCTGACCATCAGCCCGGGCTCCATGCAGGTATTTAACATGCTGGCCAAGAACGGCGCCCTATCCGACATCATCTCGGCCGGCGCGCGCATCCTGGAGTGCGCCTGCGGCCCCTGCATCGGCATGGGCCAGTCGCCCGAGTCGGCCGGCGTCTCCCTGCGCACCTTCAACCGCAACTTTGAGGGCCGTTCGGGCACCCAGGACGCACAGATCTACCTGGTTTCCCCTGAAGTCGCAGCCGCTTCGGCGCTGACCGGTGTGCTGACCGACCCGCGCACGCTGGGCGAGGCACCGGTCATTGAGATGCCCGAGCACTTTGACATCAACGACAGCATGATCATCCCGCCCGCCGAGGACCCGTCCACGGTCGAAGTGCGCCGCGGTCCGAACATCAAGCCCTTCCCGCTCGGCCACGAGCTCGAGGACAGCTATGCCGGCAAGATCGTGCTCAAGACCGAGGACAACATCACCACCGACCACATCCTGCCCGCGGGCTCCAAGCTGCTGCCGTACCGCTCGAACATCCCGTATTATTCCAACTACTGCTTCATCAACGTCGATCCCAAGTTCCCGGCGCGCTGCAAAGAGCAGGGCGGCGGCGTGATCGTCGGCGGCGCAAACTACGGCCAGGGCTCCTCCCGTGAGCACGCGGCCCTTGTCCCGCTGTACCTGGGCGTGCGCGCGGTGCTGACCAAGTCCTTCGCGCGCATCCACAAGGCAAACCTCGTCAACTCGGGCATCATCCCGCTGACCTTTGCCGACCCGGCAGATTACGACAAGATCAACCTGGGCGACGTCATCTCGCTGCCGCACATCCGCGAGGAGATCGCGTCGGGCAGCCAGGTCACGGTCGTCTGCGGCGGCCGCACGTTCAAGGCCGACTGCGATGTATCCGAGCGTCAGCGCGGCGCGCTGCTGGCTGGCGGCACCCTCAACTACGCAAAGAAGCAGCACTAATCCAAGGAGGCACTCTATGTTACCCGAAAAGACCCGTGAGCAGTTTGAAAAAGTCGTCGAGAGCCAGCTCGCGCGCATCCAGGCCATGAAGGACCAGGGCGACTTTGTAGATTATTCCAAGCTTGACAAGATCATCATCGGCGTATGCGGCGGTGACGGCATCGGCCCCATGATCACCAGCATGGCCCAGCACGTCCTGGAGACCCTGCTGGCCGACAAGGTCAAGGCCGGCAAGGTCGAGTTCCGCGTCATCGATGGCCTGACCATCGAGCGCCGCGCCGAGCTCGGCTGCGCCATCCCGCCCGACGTCATGGAAGAGCTCAAGGCCTGCCATGTCATCCTGAAGGGCCCGACCACCACCCCGCGCAAGGGCGATCCCTGGCCGAACGTCGAGTCGGCGAACGTCGCCATGCGCAAGGCGCTCGACCTGTTTGCAAACGTGCGCCCGGTCAAGGTGCCCGAGCTCGGCATCGACTGGACCTTCTACCGCGAGAACACCGAGGGCGGCTATGCCGTCGGCTCGCAGGGCGTGCAGATCGGCGATGACCTGTTCATCGACTTCACGGTTGCAACCTCGCAGGGCTGCGAGCGCATCGCGCGCCTGGCGTTCGAGTACGCGCACAAGACCGGCAAGAACCGTGTCTCCTGCGTCACCAAGGCCAACATCATCAAGACCACCGACGGCAAGTTCCTGGACACCTGCCAGAAGATCGCCGCCGAGTATCCGGACGTCGTCTTTGATGACTGGTACATCGATATCATGACCGCAAAGCTCATCGACGACAAGCGCCGCCGCGACTTCAAGGTCTTTGTCCTGCCCAACCTGTACGGCGACATTATCACCGACGAGGCGGCCGAGATCCAGGGCGGCGTGGGCACGGCAGGCTCTGCCAACATCGGCAAGCGCTATGCCATGTTCGAGGCCATCCACGGTTCGGCGCCGCGCATGGTCCAGGAGGGCCGCGCCAAGTACGCCGACCCGTCCTCTGTCCTGCGCGCCTCGGTCATGCTGCTCGAGCACATCGGCGAGATCGAGCTGGCCAATAAGCTCGACCGCGCGCTGGACATCTGCATGTTCGAGAAGAAGAAATACGTCATCACCGGCCGCGACACCGGCGCGACCGCGCAGGAGTTCACCGATTACGTCCTCGAGACCATCGCCTCGCTGTAAAGCTGAGGCATAGAACAGGAGGGCCGTCTGGATGGGGACCAAACAGAATGTATCCCGTGCGGTGATCCAGCGCCTGCCGCGCTATTACCGCCATCTCTCCGCCCTGCGGGCGCAGGGCGAGACGCGTATTTCCTCCCGCATGTTGGCCGAGATGCTGGGCCTGACTGCCTCGCAGATCCGTCAGGACTTCAACTGCTTCGGCGGCTTTGGCCAGCAGGGATATGGCTACAGCATCGACAAGCTGTGCGAGGGCTTGGAGGAAATCATGGGGCTTCGGTGCGCGCATACCGCCGTCCTGGTCGGTGTGGGCAACCTGGGCCGCGCGCTGCTCAAAAATTTCAATTTCGAGAGCAACGGGTTTCAGCTCCTGTGCGCGTTTGACAGCGATCGCACGGTCGTGGGGAGCGCCGTCGGCGACGTCACCGTGCGCGATGTGTCCGAACTCTACCCCTATGTGGACCAGCACAAGCCGGATATCGCGGTGCTGACCGTCCCACATGCCTGCGCCCCCGCGCTGGCGCAGGGGCTGGTGCGGCATGGCGTGCGCGGCCTGTGGAATTTTACCGGCGAGGACCCGGCCATTGAGGCGCTCTGCGTGCCGGTCGAAAACGTCCATTTTTCCGATAGCCTGATGACCCTGTGCTATCAGGTCAACCAGTTTGAGGAACAGATCCATTCACAGCCATAAATGCAAAATCCGCTGTCCCAGCAAGGGGCGGCGGATTTTTTTATGCCCAGGGGTCAGTCGTCGCCGCGCAGCAGCTTGTCGGCGTAGGCGTGCAGTTCATCCTCGGTGTGGATGTTCTGGCTGCGGTGGCCGATCATGCCGCGGATATAACTCGGCAGGCTGGTGTAATAGTTGAAGATCTCCGGGCTGGACGTCAGCATTTCGCCCAGGTTTTGATAAGTTTTCATGGCTTAGTTCACCTCGCACTCTAGTGTGCCCCGGAAAATGGAGTTTTACCCCTTGACAAATCTGTATGAATGATTTATTGTATTAAGTACACAGTACAATAATATAATAATACGGAGGAGATCTTTTATGCAAGCGATTGCACAGGAGCGGAATCGATTTGCCGGCCTGGACGGTTTTGCCCTCAAGGTATTTGCCCTGGTGGTCATGACCATGGACCATCTGGCGGCTTATCTGCCGGCCGGGGCGGGCATCCCGGCATGGTTCCATCTGGCCGGACGCTTTGCGGCGCCCTTGTTTGTCTTTTTGTGTGCGGAGGGCATATTCTACACGCACAGCCGCCGGCGCTATATGCTGCGGCTGTACATCGGCTGGGTGCTCATGACGCTGGGCAATTACCTGGTCAGCCTGTATTTTGCCCATCCCGACGGGGAGATCCTGACAAATGGTATGTTTGGCACGCTGCTGCTCGTTGTGCTCACCGTGTCGTCGGTTGAGTCGCTGCGGGCCGGCCTGCGTGCACGGTCGGCCGGGCAGATCTGGCTGGGCGTTGCGGGCCTTGCCTACCTAGTGGCCTCGGCCGCGCTGCAAATTGGGATTTATCTGGGTCTCACATCTCTGGTGGACCCGGTGACCGGCACGCTGACTGACAGCGCGCTGCTCCCGGTGGCCCAGCGGCTCGCGCAGGCGACCTCACTGCTCTTGCCCAATCTGGTCACCGTAGAGGGCAGCTTTTTGTTTGTCGCACTCGGTGTGGCGTTCTATTATCTGCGCCGTTGGCGGCTGGCACAGGTCGGGGCTTTGGCTGCGCTGTGCCTAATCCAACTGTTTGCGGCCCCCGCAGAATGGCTGGTCGATGTATTTATCTTCCTGACCGCTGTCCCGATGTGCCTGTACAACGGGAAACCTGGGGAAAAACGCCACAAATCGCTGTTCTACTGGTACTATCCTGCCCATGTCTATGCGATTTATGTGCTGGGCTATGTGCTCATGGTACACCTAGGTGTTGGGTGGTGAGCAAAAAAAGCCGTCCGGTTGCATGCCGGACGGTTTTTGAGGTTATTGGATGTGTTCTTGACAAAAGTCATCGACAACGCGGAAGCCCATCTCGCCGGGGGCGGCCAGACGATAGGTGCGGATGCTTGCGCTGTCGGTTGTCGGGCACAGGCGTTTTTCCGGTTCCAGCCGGAAGCAGACCGCTTGTGCGTGGGGCCGCTTTGTCATTACTGCATCACCTCGGACACAGTATGCCCGGTATGCGGCCGGGGTATGCGCACCGCTTATTTTTCAAAATCTTCAAACGGATCGTCCAGCGCCTGGGACGTGCTCAGGTCATACGGTGTGGTCTGGTAGACATAATAGTTGAGCCAGTTGGTGTAGAGCAGCTGGCCGTGCGAGCGCCAGGTGACCTTGGGCTCTTGCGTCGGGTCATCGTTCGGGAAATAGTGACGCGGGATCTGCGGGTTGAGACCGCGGCTCAGGTCGCGGAAATATTCCTGCTTGAGCGTGTCGCGGTCGTACTCGGAGTGGCCGAATACAAAGATCTGCCGGCCGCCGCGTGCCTCCACGATGTAGACGCCGGCCTCGTCCGAGACCGAGAGCAGGCGCAGTTCGGGGTGCTTGGTGATGTCAGCCGCGCGCACCTCGGTGTGGCGGCTGTGCGGGGCGTAGAAGACGTCGTTGAAGCCGCGCAGCAGACACTCGGTTGGCACCAGGACCCGGTGTTCGAAGATGCCGCTCATTTTTTCGGGCAGGACATACTTCGGGACGTGATAGTGATGGTACAGCCCGGCCTGCGCGCCCCAGCAGATGTGCAGCGTGGAGTGGACGTGCGTTTTGGTCCAGTCCATGATCTCGACCAGCTCGTCCCAGTAATCGACCTGCTCGAACTCCATCAGCTCGACCGGCGCGCCGGTGATGATAAAGCCGTCATAGCGGTTGTTGCGGATGTCGGCAAAGGTCTTGTAAAAGGTGAGCAGATGGTTCTCGGGTGTGTGTGTGGACTTGTAGGTCTCGGTCTGCACCAAATCGATTTCGATCTGCAGCGGTGTGTTGGATAGGCAGCGCAGGATCTGGGTCTCGGTCGTGATCTTGAGGGGCATGAGGTTGAGCAGCGCGATACGCAGCGGGCGGATGTCCTGCGTGATGGCGCGGTGCTCGGTCATGACAAATATATTTTCGGATTCCAGCACGGCACGTGCCGGAAGACTGTCGGCAATTTTAATGGGCATAGCAGCAAATCTCCTTTGTCGGAATGATTTTAGACTTTATTATTATACCGCAGTGTATAAAAGAATGGAAGCAGGAGAAGCTTGAAGATGGGAGAAAGGTGCTGTGTCCCTTGACGGCACAGGGAGAAAAATGAAGAAAATCGAGGAGCGGTGCTACGTGGACGGCTCGTCTGCCCTGAAGATCGAACTTCTCCGCTCGCCTTCGCATTCCGCGGCCATCATCGCGTTTCCCAGTCGGAACGCTCGCTCTGCGGTTTGCGAGACGCATCGATCGCCGGAGGCTTTGAGGTTGGGTATGCGCGAGCGTCTGCTTGCGACCGACACGGGGCGCGCCTTGCGCAACGGTAACGCGCGAGGTGTTGCGTACGAGTGCGTGAAGCCTTGGCAGGCAGTGGTGGCCGGAGGCGTTTGCATCGTTTCGTCGCTCGCCGCCGTTCTCGTCGGCTTTTAACGGGT
>LBJMC04202__coassemble_455_pt1 | contig 30700 bp, 24 predicted proteins | sample LBJMC04202__metabat2_high_PE_026 | metagenome-assembled genome bin LBJMC04202 | reverse complement strand
CCCACACCATCCAGAACGATCCCTCCCGCCTGCGCAAGTGGACCGATCTGTGCCGCGAATGCGCCGCCAAGGTCTTTGGTTAAATCAGACCTTTCAATTCTCCCTTCTACTTACTTCACATTGCCGCCCGGTCAATCCGGCGGAAAAAGCGTCCCAGGCGGGTATCACCTCTGTGATACCCGCCTGGGGCGTTCTATCCGTCCCGATCCAAAAAGGGCGGCCGCATCATGCAAAAGATGCGGCCGCCCTCGGCGCACCGCGAGGCGGAAAATGCGGGGCGCCTTTGGAAAGATCAATCAAGCGGGGAGGATCAAGAAAAGAAGAAGGAGGATTGTGGAGGGCGCTTAGGAATCGAGCGCCTTGTGGATGTCCTGTCCGGCCATCTGGTAGTAGCGGCCGAGCGCCGCCAGGTCATACTGGCTGGGGTCATCCTGGATAAAGCCAGTCAGGCCGCGCAGCAGCGTATCCTGCACCTCCGGGGAAGCCCCAGCCAGGTGCTGGTCCAGGAAGTCCAGGACCGGCTGGATGGTAGCCGCCTGCGCAAGCACATCGGCGTATGCGCGCTCGATCTGCGCGTCGGAGACGGCAGCCTGGCTCTCGTAATGGCCCGGGACATTGTTGCCGAATCGCTTCTCGACAAACAGCAGACCGGACGGGTCCTTGGCAGCCTGACGTGCAGCCTGAGCCGCATCCGCGCTGTCATACTGGCCGATCTCGAGCAGATATCCCACGGTCTCGTCGCGCAGCACGCGGGCCTCCGGGAAGGCGGCAAGCGCCTGCTTGAGGCCGTCCTCGTCCAGGGAGAGCGTGCGCACCGAGTAGACCTCCCGGCCCTCAAAGGCACCCGGCTTGAGGTTGACGACAATGCGGCCCGGCTCACGGTATTCCTCGACCGAGACGTCGGCGGTGTCGTCAAACTCGATCTGCAGATACGAGGCTCCGTCCGCGCGGCCCAAGGTATAGACCGCCTTGATCAGCGCGCTGTCCTCGCGCGCCTGGTTGACCGCATCGAGCACCTGGACCTCCTGGGTGCTGGGCAGGGCCAGGGTCACGGTCTCGGGGAAATGGGCCAGGGTCGCGCGGTAAGCGGCGGCATCCGCGCTGCTGAAGGACAGGGTAAGCTGCTCTGCGCCGGCCGCCTTGCGGAAGTCTACGGTCGCCTTGCCGGAAACCGAATCCTGCCCGCCGGCAGCCTCGGGCGCATTCCACTGGAAGGCGCGCACCAGTGTGCCAAGGACCGCGACGTCCTCTAGATTGGCGGCCAGAGCGGGAGAGGCGTTGATGCTGCCGACAAACACGGCGAATGCGGCGGCGGCGCCGGCGGCGGTTCTCTGAATATATTTTCTGCGGTTCATCATTTTTTTCCCTTTCTGAACCCCCACTCGGATGGCCTGATCCAGTTCGTCGGGGATCTCGATGTGCAGCAAGTCCTTTTCATTCGGTCGATCCATGAGGGTTCATCCTTTCTCTGAGTAATTCGATTCCACGGTAGTAGATCGTCTTGATGGTGTTTTCATTGCGTCCGGTCAACTGCGCGATCTCCCGGAAGGTCATATCCTCGTTGAATTTGAGGATAAGCACCTCGCGGTACTTCGGGGCCAAGCGGGCGAGCTCCTCGCGCACGGCCAAAATCTCGGCGCGGTTTTCCAGCGGGGAGACGGCCTCGTCCCAGTCCTCAAGGGAGGACTGGCGGCCGCGCCGCTTGACGAAGGAGAGCGCGGTATTGGATAAAATCCGGTAAAACCAGGGATAGAAAGCGTCCGCGTCCTTGAGGTGGTGCAGGCTGGTATATGCCTTGCAGACGCTTTCCGAAACCACATCGAGAGCGTCCTCCCGATGCTGGGTATAACTGTACGCCACGCGATAGAAGGAGTCTTTTTTCGCGTCCAGCAGTTCCAGAAATTGTTCTTCGCTGAGCGATGGATGTCTTTTTAGCAGCTGCATGGGGTCTTTGGAACCTCCTTTCACATAGTAAGACCAGCGTGGCGGGGAAATAGTTGGGAAAAATTTGGTCAAAAAGAAAAATTTTTTTCAGCACCGGCCAGGGCGGCCATTTGAGGGAAAAAGAAAAAGGACATCCGGAGTGGATGTCCTTTTTTGGTTTGGTGGAGTTGGCGGGGCTCGAACCCACGACCTCTCGCGTGTGAGGCGAACGCTCTGACCAGCTGAGCTACAACTCCATGGCTGCGCCCGGCGGAAGCCGCCTTCTGGAAAACGGAGGCATCTCCGCAGCACGCAAAGCTTGTTTGAAAAAATGGTGGCTCATCGGGGATTCGCTTTTCCTGCGGGAAAAGCCACGACGGTTCGAATATGCCACTGGCATATTCTCAAGAGCCGTCTTTCGAATCCTTGCGGCACTTGCCGAAAAAATGGTGGCTCATCGGGGATTCGAACCCCGGACACCCTGCTTAAAAGGCAGGTGCTCTGCCAACTGAGCTAATGAACCAAATAACTGGCTGGGACGGCTGGACTCGAACCAGCGAATGGAGGAGTCAAAGTCCTCTGCCTTACCGCTTGGCTACGCCCCAATGTGTCAAAAACGGGCGTTTTGCCCTTGTATGGACAATGCGCTGCGTTTGCAGCGCATTGTCAAGGGTTTTCAATATGGGGTGAGTGATGGGAGTCGAACCCACGGCCTTCAGAGCCACAATCTGACGCTCTAACCAACTGAGCTACACCCACCATATGAAACTGGCACGCCAGGAGGGATTCGCTTTTCCTGCGGGAAAAGCCACGGCGGTTCGAACATGCCACTGGCATATTCTCAAAAGCCGCCTTTCGAATCCCGGCGCGATGCCGGAAAGAAAAAGTGGCACGCCAGGAGGGATTCGAACCCCCGGCCTACTGCTTAGAAGGCAGTTGCTCTATCCAACTGAGCTACTGGCGCATAGGTGATCCCTTCACTGGGGATTGTCCCGTTCCCAAGGACCCGAGCAAAAAAGGATTGGAGCGGGTGATGGGAATCGAACCCACGTGTTCAGCTTGGAAGGCTGACATTCTACCATTGAACTACACCCGCGGGTCACCTGAGACTATTTTATTATAGCGACTAGACCAGAAAATGTCAAGCATTATTTTTATCATTTTATAAAAGTTCTGCCCGTCAGGCGTCGGCGTCCGGCGGCTGCCCGTCGTGTGCCGCCCACTGGCACGGCATGAGCTGCATGTGCGTAAAGGTCGCGCAGAACGACGAGTCCTCCGGGCTGCATGCATAGATGCCGAACGAGACCGGGCCTGTTGCCTTATGCATGTGGCAGATGCGCATCTGCCGGAAGGTCTGTCCGTCCTCCGAGCACTCGATACAGAAATCGTCCTCGCGGCGGCTCAGGCGATACCACATGGACTTGACTGCGGCATCAATCTCGGTCGTCGCCCAGTCCGAGTACCCGAGGTTGGTCACGACGCTGCCCAGGTGTTGAAAGCGTTCGTTCTCGTACTCGATCGAGGCCTTGAGCCAGTTCTCGCTGTCCAGGTACAGGACCACGCCGCACTGGTCAAACCGGTGCTTGCTGTCAAACGCCGTGCGCACGACAAAGGAAAAATACTTTTCATCGGTCGTCATTTGCAGTACAGGCGCGTTGTCGTTGCGGAAATGATAGTAGGTGCGCTGCCACAGGTCGGTGTGGGGGGGTGGTGGTGATGCGGATGGCGGTATCGTCCATCTCCCAGTGTAAGGGCTCGCGCGTCCACCGCAAGGCCGTCCGGTCAAATTGCATGGGATGCTCCTCCAATCTCGCGTTTCTTCTAGTATAGCACAACACACAAAAAAAGCGCCATCGCAGGATGGCGCTTTGGATTCTTTTATTCTGTGTTTTCAATCGACTTCTTGCCGAAAAAAACTAGGCAATACGGCGCAATCGCCTGGGCAGCGCTTCCAAGCCAAGCGATTCCGGTGCAGTAAAAAACCAGCTGTTCCAAAAAGAAACTCCACTGCGTGCTCTGCCACGCAAATTCCCACAATTGCGCGTACCAGCTCGGCTTCGGATCAAAAATCCACATCCCCCATTTAATGCCTTCAAACACAACAAAGAGCAATACCGCAATGGAGGCCGACCAGAAAAGTTCTTTCCGCGTCATATGACGGGCAAACACAAAACCTCCCACCACAATTGCCGCCACAAAGAATGCGCCGTACTCAATGAGCATGCGCACGGTATCCACAGCTATCCCGTTACCCGTGTCATACACTGTGAATCTGTAAAACAGCCAAGAATTCAGATAAAAGCACACTATGCCCGCTACGATACAATAAACTGGCACGCGCCAAAGTGTAGACCGCCTCACGAAAATCCCCCTCTTTTTGTGACCATCCTGCACCGCGCCCAAGCCCGCCCTTCCAGCCGGGCCATTTTTTGTTTCGAAAATACATTTGCTTTATTAAAAAATATCACGACTATCCCGAAAAATCTACTGCTAAAAAGGAAAATAAGCAACCTGTTTTTTGGCCATTGTCCACAAAACACCGTCTTCATACTCAAAAAGCGCCATCGCAGGATGGCGCTTTTTGAGCTGATTTTTCTGAAATCCAGGGGAGCTCCGCAATGGCGGGCCCGCTTAGATGGTCTGAATTTGAATCCCGTTTTCGTCTGCCGTGACATGCGCGCCGGTGAGCGGATGGTCGCACGCCTTGATGATCTCGGCGGCCAGGGCGTTCTCGACGTCCTTTTCGATCAGGCGGCGCAGGTTTCTCGCGCCGTACTTGATCGAAAATGCCTTATGGGTGAGGTAAGACACCAGGCTGTCGTCCCAGCTCAGGCGGATGCCGCGCACGGCGACCGAATCCTTGAGCTGATCGAGCAGGATGCCGCAGATCTTGCCGAAGTCGTCCTCGGTGAGCTGGTTGAAGGCGATGATCTCGTCGATACGGTTTAAGAACTCGGGGCGCATGATATCCTCGAGCGCCTTGATGGCGCGCTCCTTGCCCATATCACTGACCGTGCCGCCAAAGCCGACCGAGGCCGTCTTATTCTGCGAGCCAGCGTTCGAGGTCATGACGATGACCGTATTTTCAAAGTTGACCTGGCGGCCATGCGCATCGGTGATGCGGCCATCGTCCAAGATCTGGAGCAGGATATTGAGGATATCCGGATGGGCCTTCTCGATCTCGTCGAGCAGGATGACCGAGTACGGGCGGCGGCGGATCTTCTCGGTGAGCTGCCCGGCCTCGTCGTAACCGACATAGCCCGGAGGGGAACCGATCAGGCGGGAGACCGCATGTTTTTCCATGTATTCGGACATATCCAAACGGATGAGCGCATCGGGCGTGTCGAACAGGTCGTCCGCCAGCACCTTGACGAGCTCGGTCTTGCCCACGCCGGTCGGGCCGACGAACAGGAAGGACACCGGCTTGCGCTTGGGCGAGATGCCCGCGCGCGAGCGGCGGATGGCCGTGCAGATGGCCGAGATGGCCTCATCCTGGCCGATGACCCGCTTTTTGAGGCGCTCCTCCATGCCGTTTAACCGGCCAAGCTCCTGCGCCTGCACGCGCGAGGCCGGGATGCCGGTCCACAGCTCGATGACGCCGGCCAAATGCTCGGCATCCAGGGTAGGCACCGGGCGGGCGCGCAGCGTATCCAGGCGGCTCTGGATCTGCAGCTCACGCGAGCGCAAGGACGCCATCTCGGCGTATGCCTTCTCGTCCTGCGCCGCCTGCAGCAGGTCGTCCTGGCGCTTGCTGATGCTGTCCAGCTCGTCCTGCAGGGCCGGGACCTCGCTGATGGCCGGCTCCTCCAGGTTGAGGCGCGAGCACGCCTCGTCGATGAGGTCGATGGCCTTGTCGGGCAGATAGCGGTCGGTGATGTATCGCTCGGACAGCACGGCCGCCAGGCGGCAGGTCTCGTCCGGGATGGTCACGCCGTGGAATGTTTCGTAGTACGAGCGGATGCCCAGCAGCATCTCGACCGTCTGGTCGATGGAGGGCTCATTGATCGTGACCGGCTGGAACCGGCGTTCAAGCGCCGCGTCCTTCTCGATATACTTGCGGTACTCGGCGAAGGTGGTCGCGCCGATCACCTGGATCTCGCCGCGCGACAGGGCGGGCTTTAAGATGTTGGCCGCGTTCATGGCGCCTTCCGAGTCGCCCGCGCCCACGATCGAGTGCACCTCGTCGATGACAAGGATGATATTGCCGAGCTTCTTGACCTCGTTGATGAGGCCCTTGACCCGGCTTTCAAACTGGCCGCGGAACTGGGTGCCCGCCACAAGGGCGGTTAGGTCCAAAAGGTGGACCTCTTTATTGCGCAGCTTATAGGGTACATTGCCCGCCGCGATGCGCATGGCTAGGCCCTCGGCCACCGCGGTCTTGCCGACGCCCGGCTCGCCGATCAGGCAGGGGTTGTTCTTCTGGCGGCGGTTCAGGATCTGGATGACCCGGTCGGTCTCCTGCTCGCGGCCGATGATGCGGTCCAGGCGGCCCTCACGGGCCTTGCGGGTCAGGTCGTCGCAGTAGGTGTCCAGATACTTGCGCTTTTTCTTCTTGTCCTTGTCCTTTTTGTCGGACGAGGCATCATTTTTCTTCTCGGTGCGCAGGAAGGGGAACGGGAATGCGGGCGGCTGTGCGTCCTCCCCGTCCTCGGCGTCCTCGTCGGCGGCGTCCGCCATGGCCTCCTCGTCGCTCATGTCCTCGTCCTCGACGTCCGGGCCGGCCGGCATGAGCGCGCCGAGATCCTCGAGCGAGTTGATCTCCGAGGACAGCATGTCGATGGTATCGTCGTTAAGGCCCATCTGTTCCATCATCTGGTCCAGGGGCTTGATGCCGAGCTGGCGTGCGCACTTGAGGCAGAGGCCCTCCTGGGTCGCGCCGTCCTTGTTGTTGGGGTCCATTTTTGTGATGAATATGACCGCTACGTTCTTGCCGCAGCGGGAGCACATAGGCATCTGCATGGTAAATTCTCCTTCATTTCAATCCGCGTATCCACAAGGTCAGGGGAAATGCGGCAGCTAGATTGGGAAATAGGCAAGCAGGCCGCGCAGGAGTACGGTGCTCTGGATGCGCGCCGGGCTGAGCCAGCCAAGCTCGGAAAACAGGTCCGGATACACCAGGTGGGCGCACCACAGGAGCAGCAGCACGACCGCCACGCCCCCGACCAGGCCGAGCGCCGCGCCCGCCAGGCGGTTGAGCCAGCCGAGCGGCGGGAAACGGGTCAAAAGATGCAGGCTGTGCAGGATAAGCGACAGCACAATGGATAGGATAAGCAGGAAAAAGACGGCCAAAATCAGGAAGGCAACGCCTTCGGCCATGGCGGCGGCCGCCTCAGTGACCGTCATCTGCAGGCGGGCCAGCACGTCGCCCAAGGCGTCCTGCGCGGCCCGCGCGGCAAAGACCTCGCCGACAATCGGCGTCACGACCGCGCGCGACAGGGCGGGCGCAAAAGTCCCCGCAAGCCAGCACGCGCCGGCGATGACCGCGATGCGGCCGACCAGGCCGAACACCGCACCGAGGAACCCGCGCCGCGCGCCGCTGATGACGCTCCATATCAGGAACAGCGCCAGCAGCAGGTCGGGCAGGTTCAGCAGCCCGGAAAGGTCAGGTAATGGTTGATTCATCGGTAAAATCCTCCGAGATCGCGGACGATTGGGTGATGCGCTGGGCGTATTTGGAGTAGAACAGCCAAGCCCCGCCGTCGTCCGTCATGATGATGCGCTGGGCCGCGCCCGCGCTCGGGCACTGCCAGTCGGGCTCCAGCGCATTGTTGTACACATACAGGCCGGAGCTCGTCAGGACGCCGAGCTGTCCGCCCGCATAAGATAAGCTTTCGGGCGCGCTGGGCAGGTTCAGCGAAGCGCGCACATCGCCCGACTTGTCATAGCGCGTGACCGACGCGCGGGCGTCGCCCGACCAGGAGCGCACGGCCACGACGAAGTTATCGCCGTCAAAGGCAAAGCCCAGCAGGTCGCTCGCGGTATAGCTGGCCTGCGAGGTGGTCTCGCCGCGCCGGTTGACCGTGAATGCCGATTTGTCCGAAATGACCGCGACGTTGCTGTCGTCCAGCCAGTGGACGGTATAGCCGACCACCGCACCGAGGTTGACGCTCGCGCGCACCTCGCTGGCATCCAGGTCAAAAAATTGCAGGATGGTTTCAAGCTGTGAGCCATTCTGTTGATAGGTCAGCGCGCACAAATGGGTGCCGGACGGCGAGAGCGCCGCCTCCTGCACATAGTAGTCCGGCGTGCGCCAGCGCCAGATGTGGTGGTCGTCCTCCCGGGAGGACGCACTGTAGACCGTGACCGTGCTCTTATAGCCGGTCTCGTCGGTAATGATCGAAAAGCTGTCGCCCGAGCCGATCGATGCATTGCGGATAGGATCGGTCAGCTTGAGCGAGAACAGCTCGGTCAAGACCGAGGAAAAGGAGAGCTGGTAGGCCCCGCGGTCATAGGCCAGGACGTAGTTGTCGTTGGTCTCGAGCACCGGGGCGGCATAGCTCACCGCAGTCTCGTACTGGGTCACGCCGCCGAGCTGCAGGATCGACAGGGACTCGTCATCCAGGACCGCAAGCGAAGAGCCGGCAGGCTTGACGGCGCTGGCCACACCGGCCGGATAGTTGATGACGCCGTCCCGTCCGCTCTCCGGCCCCAGGGCGTTCGTCACGATCTGGAACCCCTGGCGCAGGGAGGAGAGCGAAAACAGCGTAAAGTTGGCCGCAGCAAACAGCAGGATGCTCAGGATGAGCAGCCAGCCCACCAGGGAGCGCAGCCGGGTCAGACGGCGCAGCTTGAGGCTTTCCGCCTGGCGCAGGAGCTGTTTGCGTTTTTTGGCCGAACGCGGAAACGGCACAAGGTTTTTCTTTTCCGGCACCGGCAGTGCCTCCTCTCTCATTATAGTAGTGTAGCACAGTTTGAGAACGGGAGTGTAAACAAAACGTGAAAATCTCCCGCAAGGGCGGCCGCCCGCGGGAAACCTTTCACTCGCTCAGGCGGAACGGGTCCAGTTCGGGCGTGTGCTCATACCACAGCCGGTTCATGAACAGCCCGCATGCGGGCAGGGTCGGCCCGGCCTGCTCCCGGTCACGGGATTCCAAGATATCTGCAACCGCCGCGGGCGCTAGCTTGCCGCTGCCGACATAGACCAGCGTGCCCGCGATGGCGCGCACCATATTGTACAGGAATCCATCGCCGCACACGCGGATGCGGATGAGGCCGTCGGCGTTCTGGTCCACCTCGCACCAGAAAATGGTGCGCACGGTCGACTTGACCGGCGTGCCCACCGAGCGCACGGCGTTAAAGTCATGCTTGCCCACAAAGAACTGCGCGCCTTCCTGCATGCGCGCCGGGTCCAGCGGATAGGAATAGCGGTAGGCGCGGTCCGACAGGAACGGGTCGCGCATCTTGGACGGGTATACATAATAGGCGTACTCTTTCTTGGTGCAGTCAAACCGCGCGTCAAAGTGGTCCGGCACCTGCACGGCGCCGCGGATGGCGATATCCTCGGGCAGCTGCGCGCCCAGGGCGAGCGGCAGCCGGTCCAGCGGGATACGGCAGTCCGCCTTGAAGTTGGCCACATACCGGCGGGCATGTACGCCCGCGTCGGTGCGCCCGACCCCAGACAGATAGGTATCGCAGCCGAGCAGCTTGTTGACCGCATGCGTGATGGTCTCTTGGACCGAGGCGCCATTTTTCTGCACCTGCCAGCCGTGGTACTCCGTGCCGACATAGCAGAGGGACAGGGCAATATTCATCGGGCTTACCACCCCATGCGGCCCAGGACGATGACCGCGGCAAAGACCAGCACCGACACCGCGCCCGTCAGAGCATCCACACGGCCGAGCTTCATCTGCTTCATGCGCGTGCGGCCGACGTCGCCCCGGTACAGGCGGCATTCCATGGCGATGGCCAGCTCGTCCGCCCGGCGGAAGGCCGAGATGAACAGCGGGACCAGGATGGGCACCATCGCGCGGGCGCGCTGGATGATGTTGCCCGACTCAAAGTCCGCGCCGCGCGCCTTCTGCGCCGCGATGATCTTCTCGGTCTCCTCGATGAGGGTCGGGATAAAGCGCAGCGCGATGGACATCATCATGGCCAGCTCGTGTACGGGCAGATGGATCTTTTTGAGCGGGGACAGCAGCATCTCCAAGCCGTCGGTCAGCTCGATGGGCGAGGTTGTGTAGGTCAGCATGGACGTGCCGATGATGAGCAGCAGGATGCGCAGCACCATCAGGATGGCGACCCGGATGCCCTGGTCGGTGATATGCAGGAAGCCGAAGCCCCAAAGCTCGGTGCCCGGCGTATAAAACAGGTTTAGCAGCGCGGTGAAGACCACAATAAACACGACCGGTTTCAGGCCGCGCACGACCATCTTGGGCTGGATGCCCGAAATTTTGATGACCGAAAAGATGTAGAGCGCCAAAAGCGCATAGGAAATCGGGCCGGCCGCCAAAAACAGCGTCACGATCATCAGGATGACCAGGACGAGCTTGAGGCGCGGGTCGGTCCGGTGGACGATGCTTTTGCCGGGAAAATATTGGCCGATCGTAATGTCTCTGAGCATTTATTTCCCCTCCTTGTACGCACGGATGGCACGGACGGCATCCTCGACCGTGTAGATGGACGGGTCCAGGTCAAAGCCGCGGCGGCAAAGCTCCCGGATGACCTTGGTGATCTCGGGGATGTCCAGGCCGGCGCGGATGATGTCATCCGCGTGCGCAAAGACCTCGCGCGGCGTGCCGCACAGCATGACGTGCGCGTCGTTCATGACGAGCAGGCGGTCGGCCATGCGCGCGATGTCCTCCATGGAGTGCGAGACGATGATGACGGTCGCGCCCGAGCGCGCGTGGTAGTCCCGGATCTGTGCCAGGATCTCGTCGCGCCCAGCCGGGTCCAGGCCGGCGGTCGGCTCGTCCAGGATGAGCACCTGGGGCCGCATGGCGATGACGCCCGCGATGGCCACACGCCGCTTCTGGCCGCCCGACAGCGCAAAGGGCGACTGCCCGGCGAGCGCCGGGTCCAGGCCGACAAAGTCCATGGCCTCGCGCACGCGCCGCTCGACCTCGGTGTCGGACAGGCCCATGTTGTGCGGGCCGAAGGCGATGTCCTTGGCGATGGTCTCCTCAAAGAGCTGGTATTCAGGATACTGGAACACCAGGCCGACGGCAAAGCGGGTCTTGCGCTCGCACTTGCCCTTCTCGTTCCAGATAGAGTGGCCGGACAGCAGGACCTCGCCCGAGGTCGGCTTCAAAAGCCCGTTGAAGTGCTGGATGAGGGTGGACTTGCCCGAGCCGGTATGGCCGATGATGCCCAGGATCTCGCCCTTTTCGACCTGGATATTGACATGGTCGAGCGCCGTGCGCTCGAAGGGAGTACCTGCGCCATAAACCTGGGTCAGGTCTCTCGTTTCTAAGATATATGACATTGGTTTTCTTTCGCTCCTCAGTTGGCGGCGGCCGGGCGCAGGTACCGCTCCAAAATGTCCGCGCATTCGGTCACGGTCAGCGCATCGATGGGCAGGTCGGCGCCGGTCTGGTTATCGAGGTCAAAGAGCACCTCGATGGTCTGGGGGACGGTCAGGCTGGCCGCGCGCAGCGCGTCCACCTGGGTAAAGATCTCACGCGGGGTGCCCTGCATGAGGATCTTGCCCGCATGCATGACCACGACCCGGCCGGCCTGCACGGCCTCATCCATGTGGTGGGTGATGAGCACGACGGTGATGCCAAGCCGGGTATTGAGGTCGCGGATGACGCGCATGACCTCCTTGCGTCCGGCTGGGTCGAGCATAGCGGTCGGCTCGTCAAAGACCACACAGCGCGGCATCATGGCGATGACGCCCGCGATGGCCACGCGCTGCTTCTGGCCGCCCGACAGCTTGTGCGGTGCGTGGCGGCGGAACTCGTACATGCCGACGGCGCGCAGCGCGTCATCGACGCGGCGGCGGATCTCGTCGGGCGGCAGGCCGAGGTTTTCCAGCGCGAAGGCGACGTCCTCCTCGACGACGGTCGCGACGATCTGGTTATCGGGATTTTGAAAGACCATGGCGCAGGTCTTGCGGATATCATAGAGCAGGTCGGGGTTGCGCGTGTCCATCGAGTCGATGTACACCGCCCCGCCGGTGGGCAGGCGGATGCCGTTAAAGTGGCAGGCCAGGGTGGACTTGCCCGAGCCGTTGTGGCCCAGGACGGCCACGAACTCGCCCCGGGAAATGGAGAGGTCCACGCCGTCCAGGGCGACCTTGCGCTCGCCGTCGCCCGACTGATAGACGTAAGTCAGCGCCTCGGTTTTGATAATATCAGACATAGAGGCAGATTCCTCCTAATATGGGATTTACCGCGCGGCGAGATAGCGCGCAGACGAGCCGCAGGGCAGGACGAGGCCGGTCGAGGTGACGGGCAGGCCGATCTCCTGCGCCTCCACGCGGCCCGGATGGCGCCGCATGGCGGTGATGCCCAGCAGGTAGGACATGACCGAAGGGGCAAGGCCGGTCGAATAGCTCGAGATGAGCACAAAGAGCGGCGTATCGGACAGCAGCTGCATGGTCAGCGCGACAAAGTCCGCAACGTCCTCCTCGATCTTCCAGGTCTCGCCGCCCGGGCCGCGGCCGTAGCTCGGCGGGTCCATGATGATGGCGTCATACTGGCGCCCGCGCCGGATCTCGCGCTGGACGAACTTTTTGCAGTCGTCCACGATCCAGCGGATGGGCCGGTCGGCAAGGCCGGACGAGGCCGCGTTCTCGCGCGCCCACTGGGTCATGCCCTTGGACGCATCCACATGGCAGACCGAGGCGCCGGCCGCCGCCGCGGCGAGCGTCGCGCCGCCCGTGTAGGCAAACAAGTTGAGCACGCGGATGGGGCGGCCGGCCGCGCGGATCTCGCGCATGATGAAGTCCCAGTTGACCGCCTGCTCGGGGAACAGGCCGGTGTGCTTAAACGCCATGGGCTTGAGCTGGAAGGTCAGTTCCTTATAAGAGACGGCCCACTGTTCGGGCAGGCGGCGGATCTCCCACTTGCCGCCGCCGGAGGACGAGCGGTGATAGACCGCGTTTGCCCGGTTCCAGACCCGGTCCTCCTCGGCGCGGGGCCAGATGGCCTGGGGGTCGGGGCGCCGCAGGATCTTGTCGCCCCAGCGCTCGAGCTTCTCCCCGCCGCCGCAGTCAAGCACCTCATAGTCTGTCCATGCATTTGCAATCCACATGTTATCCTCCGATTGTTCCCTCAAATAGAGAAATTTTTACTGCTTAACATTGTAACACCAATCGGCCGCCCGCGCAATTCCAAGCGGAGCCAAAAACCGGGGCGTGCATGCTCCGGTTTTCAGGCAAAAAAACCAGTGCCAGCCGCGCAAATTGCTGGTTTTGCCTGATAGGCAGTTGCAAGATCGGACAAATCCTCGTATAATGTAGAAAAACCGTCGCGCCGCGCGCGTGACAAGACGAGGGAAATATCAATGAAAAAATACCGCAGGGCGCGCTATGCGCGCTTTCGTCCATGGGGGCGGGGCTATGCCGGCAAGCGCTATACCGGCCGGCACCGGCGGCGGGGCGGCCTGGTCATGCGCCTGTGGCGCATCCGCTGGCTGACCCTGCTGGGACTTTTGGCCGCGGCTCTGGCCGTGGGACTGTGCAGCCTGCGCCTGGCGGCCGGCTCGTATGGGGAGGCCATGTTCCAGAGCTATTTTGCCCGCCCGGCGACCGTCTGGCTCAACCTGGCCCCGCCAGTCCTGCTCATCTTCTTTTTATGGTTCCTGCTGCGGCGAGCATGGCTGGCCGTGCTGCTTGGCGGCGGGCTGGTCACGCTCTTGTCGGTGGCGGACCACTTCAAACTGCTCTTCCGCGACGACCCGCTGACCGCCGCCGACCTCGGCCTGGCCGCCGAAGGCATCAACATGGCCGGGCACTACCTGACCGCCATCAGCGGGGAGGTCATCCTGGCAATCGCCGCCACGGCCGCCGCCGTGCTGCTCATGGCGGCCATCTGCCGGGCGCGGCCGGCGCGCACCTGGAAGGGCTGCACGGTCGGCGGCGCGCTGTGCCTTGCGCTGCTCGCAGGGATGACCTGGCTGTTCTGCGCCGGCGGACCCTACACAGCCTCGGCCTGGAACACCTGGACCCAAAACGAGGAGGACATCAACCAGTGGTCCGCCACACAGGTATATCTGTCCAAGGGCTTTGTCTATCCCTTCCTGCACAGCCTGCCCGACGCGGCCGAGCGCAAGCCGGACGGCTACCGTGAGGAAGACGCCGCCGCGCTCCTGGCCGAATATCCGGACGCGGATATCCCGGCGGACCAAAGGGTCAATGTGGTCTCGATCATGCTCGAGGGCTTCAACGACCTGACGCAGTACGCCGACATCGAGCTGCGCACGGACAAGAAAAGCCCGTACAAGCCCTACCATGACCTGGAAAAGGTCAGCTACACTGGCCGCCTGATCACAAACATCTTTGCCGCCGGCACGGTGGACACCGAGCGCGGCCACGTCACGGGGATGACCGACTTCGGCAACCTGCGGCACAATATCTGGTCCTATGCGCGCTATTTTGGGGACCAGGGCTATATCACGGACGGCAGCCATCCGTCCAACGACTGGTTCTACAACCGCAAGAACATCAACCGGTATCTGGGCTTTGACGACTACTACTTCCTGGAAAACCACTATGCCGCGATCAATGACGGCGAGATCGCGATGGATGACGTGCTTCTGCCCGAGATCTATGACCTGCTCGTGCGCGACATGGAGACGGGCAGCCCGGTCTTTTCCTTTAACGTCACCTACCAGAACCACGGCCCCTACCCCATCGGCTGGCTGCGCTACGGCGAGTATGTGCCTAAGGACGTCTACTCGGAGGACTCCTACTACATTTTGAACAACTATCTGGGCGGCGTCGAAAAGACCGGCCAGCAGCTGGTCAAGCTCAAAAAGAAGCTGGAAAAGCTGGACGAGCCGGTCGTGCTCATGGTGTACGGCGACCACAATCCCTGGCTGGGCGACGGCAACAGCGTCTATGAGGAGCTGGGCGTGGACTTCGACCTGGATACCAAGGAAGGGTTTGAAAACTACTACGGCACGCGCTACCTCATCTGGGCCAACGACGCGGCCAAGGAGGCGCTGGGCTTTGACTTTGAGGGCGAAGGCCCAGATCTCAGCCCGGCCTTCCTCATGGCACACTTCTTCGACCTGTGCGGCTGGGATGGCCCGTCGCTGACCCAGGTGACCCGTCCTCTGCTGGATGCCGGCCTGACCGTCGCGAGCAGCCACGGCGTCTACCTCTACCGCGGCCAGATGGTCGACGCCCTGCCTGAGTCGCTGCAGGCAGACTGGAAGAATTATGTAGACCTGTGCTATTACCTGCGAAACGAGATATCATTTGACGACTAAAAGACAAGGAGCGATTATGTCACAATTCCTTCCCATCTCCCGCGCCGATATGGAGGCGCGGGGCTGGTATTACTGCGACTTCCTGCTCGTGACCGGCGACGCGTACATCGACCATCCGTCCTTCGGCACGGCCATCATCTCGCGCGTGCTGGAGGACGCGGGGTTCCGCGTGGCCATCCTGTCCCAGCCCGACTTCCGCGACGAACACGACTTCGCCGCCATGGGCCGGCCGCGCTACGCCGTGCTCATCAACGCCGGCAACATCGACTCGATGGTTGCGCACTACACGGCGGCCAAAAAGCGCCGCCACGACGACGCCTACACCCCGGGCGGCGTGGGCGGCAAGCGCCCGGACCGCGCCGTGACCGTCTATTCCATGCTCGCGCGGCGCGCCTTCCCGGACACCCCAATCTATATCGGCGGCCTGGAGGCCAGCCTGCGCCGCTTCGCGCACTATGACTACTGGAGCGACCAGGTCATGCCCTCGGTGCTGTCCTCGTCGGGTGCGGACGCGCTCATGTATGGCATGAGCGAGCGCACGGTCGTCGAGCTGGCCAGAAACCTCAAGGCGGGCAAGCACGGCACGGACGCCGTGCGCGGCATCCGCGGCATGGCCTACTTTGCCCATGACACCGGGGATATCCCCTTCCCCTTTGTCACCTGCCCGTCCTACGAGGAAGTGCTGGACAGCAAGGAGGCCTATGCGCGCGCGGTCAAAATGCAGTACGACGAGGCCGACCACGTGCGCGGCAAGGCGGTCGTCCAGGCGCATGGCAAGCGCGTCTTGATCCAGAACCCACCCTCGCTGCCACTCTCCATGGCCGAAATGGACAAGGTCTATTCCCTGCCCTTCGCCCGCACCTATCATCCGTCCTATGAGGCGGCCGGCGGCGTGCCCGCCATCCAGGAGGTGCAGTTTTCCATCATCCACAACCGCGGCTGCTTCGGCGCGTGCAACTTCTGCGCCCTGGCCTTCCATCAGGGCCGCTATATCCAGGCCCGCTCGCACGATTCGGTCGTGCGCGAGGCCGAGCAGATCGCCCGGCACCCCGACTTCAAGGGCTATATCCACGACGTCGGCGGCCCGACGGCAAACTTCCGCTTCCCTTCGTGTCACCACCAGGAAAAGCACGGCCTGTGCCGGGATAAGCGCTGCCTGTTCCCCGCCGCCTGCAAAAACCTGGAGGCCGACCACCGGGACTATCTGACCCTGCTGCGCCGGCTGCGCGCGATCCCGGGCGTCAAGAAAGTCTTTGTGCGCTCGGGCCTGCGCTACGATTATATGATGGCCGACGACAACGACGAGTTCTTCCTCGAGCTGGTCAAGTACCATATCTCGGGCCAGCTCAAGGTCGCGCCCGAGCACATGAGCGATAACGCTCTGTATTATATGGGCAAACCTTCATTTTCCGTATACGAGAAATTCCGTGAGCGCTATGCCCGGATCAATCAAAAGCTGGGCAAGAAGCAGTATCTTGTGCCCTATCTGATGTCCTCCCACCCGGGCGCCACGCTGGATGACGCCATCGCCATGGCCTGTTATCTCAACAAGGTCGGCTACATGCCCCAGCAGGTGCAGGACTTCTACCCCACCCCAGGCACGCTCTCGACCGCCATGTACTACACCGGCATTGACCCGCGCACGATGAAGCCGGTCTATGTGGCCAAGACGCCCGAGGAGAAGGCCATGCAGCGCGCGCTCTTACAATGGCGCAGGCCGGAAAAGCGCCCCATCATCGCGGCAGCTCTGCGCAAGGCCGGACGTGAGGATCTCGTCGGCTACGGCCGGGAGTGCCTCATCCGCCCGCTGCCGGGCGAGCACTGGGCGCGGCCACAGGAAAAGCACAAGCCGGGTACGCATAAAAATGGCAAGGGCGCGCACCACACCGCGCGCACGGACGGACGGCCGCCCAAGCACGGCGGCAGGCCGCCGCAGGCGCACAAGCCGATCGGCCCAAAAAAGGGCCGCAAGCGTCCGGGACGCTGAAGCGCATCCGGGACACCGGCATGCCCTGTAAATAAAGGCAAGAAAAAGGTCCAGGCCATGTGGCCCGGACCTTTTTGCATTTCTGGTCAGGTAAATATACAAATCAATAGCCGAGTTCTTCGCCGACCAGCACGATCTCATAGTGCTGCATGCCCATCGGCGGGGCCATGAGGATGGTCATGGCGCGGCAGATGCGCTCCGGGCTGTGGCAGTCGTGGCACTTGCCGTCCACGGCGCACGGCGTGCGCTTGTTCAGCCGCTTGGCGTTCATCGGCCCAGCGATCTCGCGCGCGCGGCGCATGGCGCTCGGCAGGTCGGGCGCCAGCTTGTTGATGCCGCACACGACGTAGCATGACTGGAAGCCATACACCGACGCCGCGATACGGTTGCCCCGGCCGTCGATGTTGACGGTCTCGCCCATAGCCGAGACCGCATTGGCCGAGGTCAGGAACACGTCGCCCGACGTGATCTCGCTGTCACCCTTCCAGTGCCAGTGCAGGTCGGCCTTGCCCTGCAGCATCTCGTACACGCCCAGGCGGTCGATCGTCATCGAGCCGCCAAAGCCCACGGTCTTGCCCGCACACTGGCCGGCGATATAGTCGGCGGCCTGCGCGGCCGTGGCACAGAAGGTCCAGGTAAAGCCGTTCTGCTCGAAGGCCTGCATGGCGGCGTCGAGCTGTAAGCGGTCGAGCAGCTGGATGAGGTCCTCCGGGCGCTCGACGATGTGCTCGGCGCCCGCTGCGAGCAGCGAGTCCTTGTCGCGGAAACCCCAGAGCGCGCCCACGGCGGTCGCGCCGGCCGCGCGGGCCGTGCGCATGTCTACGTCGCTGTCGCCGATATACAGGATCTCGCCCGGCTGGACGCCCAGCGCGTCCATGATCTCGTGCGTCGAGGTCGGGTCGGGCTTGCGCGGCACGCCCGGGCGCTCGCCGAACGTGACCGTCATCTGCCCGGGGAAGTAGTGCTCAATCAGGCGGACGGCCGCCGCCTGGTATTTATTCGACAGCACGGCCATGCGCACGCCGCGGCGGTGGAAGGCCTCAATGACGGCCGGGATGCCCTGATAGGGGTGGGTGCGCTCGACCAGGTGCTCGTCATATGCGGCCTGGAATTCAGCGAGGCAGGCGTCGATGTCGGCGCGCGGCGTGCCGGCAGGCACGCTCTGCTCGATCAGGCGGCGCACGCCGTTTCCCACGCGGCCGCACACGTCGTCCTCGTCCAAAAGCGGGAATCCGTGCCGCCGCATGGCCGTATTGACCGCGCTCGCCAGGTCTCCCAGGGTGTCCAGTAGCGTGCCGTCCAGGTCGAAAATCACTGCTTTGATACTCATGAAAAATAGCTCCTTTTATTCCTTAAACGCGCAGATGCAGATAGCGCTCTGCCTGCGCGGGGTCCCGCGGCCAAATGCGGTCATTTGCGCGCAGTGGCCGGCTCAAAGCGGGTCAAAAACGCGTTTGCCTTGCGCAGGAGGGCCAGCTGCTCCTTGACGTCGGTCCAGTAGCGGCGCGCGCCATAGTCCATATCCGGCGTGACCTCCTGTACCTCAATCTCGTCGAGCGGCTGGTTTTCAAAGACCGCGGGCACCGGATGGTAGCGGCGGTTGACATCGGTCACATGGCGCAGGAACGCGGCCACATCACAGTTGATGCCCTCCGGGCGTACCCGCCAGGCCCAGTTGCCGCCCACGGTCGAGGGGATGTTCATGCGCGCGTCCGCGCCCAGGTTCAAAAGGTCCTGCATGGTGGTCATGGCGATGGACGCGGGCGAGGCGAACAGCGTGCGGATGGCCGACCAGGCCATGGGCTCACGGCCGTCCCACCGGATGTACGCTTTGGCAAATTCGGCATCCTCGGGCTCGCAGATGTCCAGAATCTGCTCACAGATGGACTGCGAATCGTGGGTGGACGTGTAGACGATGGAGTTGACCGGGTAGTTATGGGGCAGATGGTCGTTGTCCTCATAGCGGTTAAAGCCAAAGATCATCACGCGCATGCCCGGGAAGCCCGTGCTGCGCAGCAGGGCGCGCACCTTGTCGGTCATAACGCCCAGGTCCTCGGCGATGATGGGCAGCTCGGGCACGGCGGCATCTAGGGCGCGGAACAGCTTCATGCCTGGGCCCTTGCGCCAAACGCCCTTGATGGCGGTCTCCTCACTGGCGTCCACTTCCCAGAAGGCCTCAAAGCCGCGGAAATGGTCGATGCGGATGACGTCAAACAGCTCGGCGTTCTGCTTGAGGCGCCAGATCCACCAGGCGTAGCCGGTCTTCTCGTGCTGCTTCCAGTCGTAGACCGGGTTGCCCCAGAGCTGGCCGGTCGCCGAATAGTAGTCGGGCGGCACGCCCGCGACCTTCTTGGGCCGGAAGTCGGCGTCCACCTTGAACAGTTCGGGATGCTGCCAGACGTCGGACGAGTCGGGCGAGACGTAGATCGGGATATCGCCGATGATGCGCACGCCAGCCTTGGCCGCATAGGCGCGCAGCGTACCCCACTGGGCAAAAAAGACCGCCTGCAAAAAGACACGGAAGTCGATCTCGTCCGCAAGCGCCTGCCGCGCGGCGGCCAGGGCATCAGGCTCGCGGTGCAGGATACCGGCGTCCGGCCAGTCCCAGAGGGGCGCGCCGTCATATTTCTCTTCCTTGAGCGCCATGAACAGCGCGTAATCCTCGATCCAGTCGGCCGCGTGGGCGCGGAAAGCGCGCACGGCGTCCATAATGCGCGGCATCTTCTGCGCGCGCGCATACGCCCGCCGCAGGAGCGGATAGCGCGCCGCGATGAGCGGGATATACTCCACCTTGTCGGGGTTCCAGTCCTGGTCGGCCGCGCGCACCTCGTCCTGGGTCAGCATACCGTCGGTCACGAGCTTGTCAAGGTCGATCAGCAGCGGATTGCCTGCCGCCGCAGAATAGCACTGATAGGGCGAGTCGCCGTAGCCGGTGTGCCCGAGCGGCAGCACCTGCCAATAGCGCTGGCCGGCGTCGCGGAGAAAGTCTACAAAATCAAAGGCCGCCTTGCCCAGCGTGCCGATGCCATGCGGGGAGGGCAGCGAGGTGATGTGCATGAGCACACCGCTCGAACGGTCAAAAGCCATGAAAATTCCATCCTTACCTTGTGAAATAGGGGTAATGCTGGTATCATTATAGCGTTTGTGCGAAAATCTGTCAATTTGACTTGCCAACAAATACGCCGGTAGGCTATAATGTAGGGCAGAAAAAAGTTTCAATCTGGAGGAATGCAACGCATGAGAATGCGCAAAAAGAAGAATCTGGACGTGCGCCTGGCGCGCTGCGCGCCCGTCATGGTGGACGACCCGCGCGCCTGGCGCGGCCGATGGAATGAGCTGTTCGGCAACGATCACCCCATCCGCCTGGAAATCGGCTGCGGCAAGGGCCGCTTCATCCTGGAGACCGCCCGGCGCAACCCGGACGTGAACTTTGTGGCCATCGAGCGTGAAGAAGGCGCGCTCATCATGGCGACCGAGAAGGCCATGGACGCGGCGCTGCCCAACCTGCGCTTTTTGTCCTTTGACGCGGCCGCCCTGGGCGAGATCTTTGCCCCGGGCGAGGTCTCGCTCATCTACTTAAACTTTTCCGACCCCTGGCCGCCCAACCGCCAGCGCAAGCGCCGCCTGACCTGGCGCGCCTTTTTGGCTGTCTATGATCAGATCCTGTCGGACGACGGCGCCATCTTCTTCAAGACCGACAACCAGCGCCTGTTTGAGTGGTCACTCGGCGAGCTGTGCCAGAACGGCTGGCTGCTGCAAAACATCTCGCTCGACCTGCACAACTCGGACTACGACAATATTATGACCGAATACGAGGAAAAATTCTCGGCGCAGGGCTACCGCATCTACCGTCTGGAAGCGCGCAAGCGCATCGAGCAAAACTTTCTCAAGTAAAACGAAAGCGCATCCCGCGGGATGCGCTTTTTCTTCCCCTGCGCGCCCTGCCTTGGGCTGCTTCCCGGGCGCCGTGCCTGCCCGCCTCGGATTTTTGCAAAACTTGAAAAATTTGTGTTGACAAGCGCCAAACGGGCTGATATAATAAATATCGTTCTGAACGGCATGCGGATGTAGCTCATCTGGTAGAGCGCCACCTTGCCAAGGTGGAGGTAGCGAGTTCGAGCCTCGTCATCCGCTCCAGTTTTTATAAAAGACCACCCAGTTGGGTGGTCTTTTTTTCCTACATACCCCCATTTGGCTTAAAAAAACGCGGGAGCGCGTCCCTTCCGGCACGCGCTCCCGCAGACATTCCAGGGCCGCCGGGGCGGCCCCAATCCAAGTATACAAGCGCTGTCTTTTCGCCGCCCGGCTGGGCGGCGTCTTTTTATGCCAGATACGGCGCGGCGATGGCCTTGAGGTCGTCCATGTGGCCCGGCAGCCAGGCTTCAAAGCTCTCGCCCGATGCGGCGACCGTCTTACCGACTTCTACCAGGAAGGCCGGGATGCGCTCCTCCAGCATGGGGCCCCAGTTCTCGGCGAAGTGCTCGTGCCCGAGCTCTGCCGAGCCGCCGACATGCAGGGTGAAGGCAGGCAGCGGCTGCTTGTCCACGATCTTCACGCCGCCGTGGAAGCCAAGCAGGCCGACCTGATGGGTGCCGCACGAGGACGGACAGCCCGAAATGTGGATCTGCGGCAGCGCGCCGTCCGGGATACCGGCCGCGCGGACGGCGTCCACACAGGCGTGGTACAGGCCCTGCGAATCGCGCGCGCCCTGCTGGCAGATCAGCGCGCCAATGCAGGAGACCGAGTGCTCAAACAGGGTCTCGGCGCCGTCTGCCGTCACGTCCAGCACGCGCCGGGCCTCATCGGCCGTGCAGTTGATGACATACATGGTGCCGTCCGCGCCCAGACGGATCTCGACCGCATCCATGCCCTGGATGGTGTCGCGCAGCGCGGTCAGTGTCTGGCGCGACGGTGTGCCGCCCAGCGGGTGGTAGGAGACGGCGAACAGGCCGGGCTGCTTCTGCGCGAGGATGCGCTTGCCCGCGATCTCGCCAGCGCCCGCCTTGGTGACCGGCTGCGCGGCCACGGCCAGGTCCAGGCCGCCCTCGGCCTTGCGCTTGGCCACGTTCTCGGCAAACGCCGCCCGGTAGGCGTCCTCCCCCATCTCGACCGGCATGTAGCGCGTGCGGGCCTTGGCGCGCATCTGGTAATTGCCGTGCGCGAGGAAGGTATCCACCATGGCGCGGGTATAGTAAAGCAGGTCGGAGCCGGGCACGCCCTCGGCCATCTTGAGCCCCATGCGCGCGTTCGGGCCCATGCCGCCCGCCGAGTACACGTCAAACAGGCCGTCCGCGCGGGCCACGAAACCGAGGTCACGGATGGTCGTGTGCGCCAGGTTATCGGGATGGTTGGCAAAGGAGACCTTGAGCTTGCGCGGCATCTTGATGTCGTACAGGATGGACAGGAGGTAATCCCCGACCGCCTCCACATAGGGCATGACGTCAAAGGTCTCGCCCGGCTGGACGCCCGACAGCGGCGGCGCGGTCACGTTGCGCGGGTGATCTCCGCCGCCGCCCCGGCAGTAAATGCCATGATCGATGGCCGCGCGCGACAGTTCCATGATCTGCTCGGCGGTCAGGTGGTGCAGCTGCACGGTCTCACAGGTGGTGAGCTTGATCGTGTCAACGCCATAGGTATTGGCCGCGTCCACGACGAACGAGAGCTTGTCCTGGCTCATGCGTCCGCCGGTCATACGCAGGCGCAGCATGCCGCGCTTGCCGTCGCGCTCGGAATAGCTGCCAAAGCCGCCCGAGATGCCCTTGTATTCCTGTCGGCTCATCTCGCCCGCATAGTACTTGCGCGTGGCCTCATCAAACTGGGCCAGATCATCGCGGAATCTTTGAATGAGTTCCTGCTTCATAAAAATGTGCCTCCTTTTATCAAACTGCAAACCAAAGTGTCCCGTTGCTTGTTTCTCCTATTATACCACCCGCAGGGCGGCTTACACAGAGCGATTTCACACAAAAAGCAGGGCGTTTTCCCGATTTTTCGGAGTTATCGATCGATAAGAAATTCTTATCGATGCAGTGCTCAGGCCGTTTTGCCGGTCTCGATGCCGAGCGCCGCCGCCCACCAGGCCATGTGCGCCGCGGCCGAGTAGGAGCCGGCCAGGTCGTCCGGGACATTGTGCTGGTTGTCGGCGTCCACGACCTTGACCTGCGCGCCCGCGCCCGAGAACATGACGTGCCATTCGTTGCCCGCTTGGTCATGCCAGGTGCCGCGCGCCGTGATGACGCCGTCGGCCGTCGCGCCCGTGACCGTCTCAAGGCGGATGGGGTAGCCCGTGGCGTCCGGCAGCTCCAGCACGGTGCTCTCCTGCCCCATGGCCAGCATGCGCACGGTGCGGCCGCCGTAGCTGTAGCCGTCCTCGGTCGCGGACGGGTCATTTGGGATAAAGTATAAGATGCCGCCCAGCAGGTTCATGCTGTAGCAGGGCGTCCGGGTCAGGATCTCGACCGTGCCGTCCAGGCCGAGCGAAAAAATGCCAAAGGAGCCGGAAAAATACTTGCCCTGGACGGTGGACAGCGTGTTGAGGTCGGTCAGCGTACCGGTATAGTCGGCGGCCTTCTGCCAACTTCCTGCCGGCGACCAGGTATAGAACCGATAGGCCTTGGGGGCGCTGTCTGCGCCGCCGTCACACAGATAGAAGAGCGTCGTGCCCGCGAAGCTGCCCAGGGCGCCCAGATAGGGCGTGGCCGTGGCGCTGTCAAAAAAGTCGGACAGGTCTGCGATGCGGGTGGCGCGCAGGGTGGCCGGATCCAGGTAATAGATCGCAGTCTCATCATAGCCGAAAATACCGTCGGCCCCGGCCAGGGTGATGGCCCGGACGAAGGTCTGCTCTGAGGTCGCACGCACCTTGTCGTTTTCCCGGCGCACGACCTTGACCCGCCCGTCCCCGGCCGACTTAATCTGCCAGGTGGAATTTTGCAGAGCCGCCTGGTCCACCGCCGGGATAGTCGGACGGTCGCCGGCCTGCTCGGCGAAGGTGCCGGCGTCCATCGCGCCCAACTCGATGAGCACCTCCGAGAAGGGGCGGCCGTCGGCGCAGGTCGAAAAAAGGGCGTCCGCGGTCAGGCTGACCGCCTCACCGCGCGTCAGGGGCTGCCCCAGGCCGGCCTGGTAGTCTGCGGCCGTGAACAGGCTCTTGCCGCTTGCCGTCTCATTGTCCGTATAGCCCAGGGCGCGGCCCAAGAAGAGCATGTAAGCGTCGCGCGTGACCGGCGTATCGGGCGAGAAGGTCTGCGCGCCCGTGCCGTGGGTCAGCCCGCGCTGGTACAGCCAGCTGACATACGGCACGGCCCAGCCGGGCAGGTCGGCAAAGGGTATGGGATAGGTCTGGGCTGGCATGTCTTCGGCCGCGCCGAACAGGCGCACCAGCATGACCGCGGCCTCGGCGCGGGTCATATCGCGGTCCAGGTCGTCTCCGGTCTCGGTGCCTGCAAACAGGCCGAGCGCGCGCAGCAGGTCGGCATCCGCCTGCTGGGCGGGCGTCGCCGCCAGGGCGGCCGGGCCGCAGAGCAGGCAGGCCGCAAGCAGGGCGGCGAGCAGTCGTTTTACCATAAGCAAAAACCCTCCTTTTTGCCCCGGGCGACAGACGCCCAGGAGCTGTTAGCAACATTGTAACATGAAGCCCCGGCGAATGCAAAAGATTCGCCGGGGCCTGTCTGTTTGCCCGCCGGGCCGGACGGCAAAAAAAATACGCCCTGCCAGCGTGCAGGCTGGCAGGGCGTCCGTGCGCCGCATTGGGCAGCATATCCCTGCGGGGACGGTCACAGCAAAATCATCTCGGCGAGAAACACCGCCGCACAAGCCGCGCAGGCCACCGTAAACAGCGAACAACCGCGCAAGGCCAATCCCGCCGCCAGCACAAGCCCCACAGCCGCCGAGACCGGCGTGCCGGTCGCGCTCAGGATGGCCGGGAAGGTCATGACGGCCAGGGTCACATAGGGCATGTAAAAGAGGAACGAGCGCACGGTGCGGTTTTTGATCTCGCGGCGGATGAGCGTCAAGGGCAGGACGCGCACGAGATAGGTCACGACAGCCATGACCAGGATATAAAGATAGACGTTATGCTGCATGGCTGTCCTCCTCCGGGATGGGGAAAAGCAGGGCGGCCGCGCCCGCGATGAGCACGGTCAGCGCGATGATGCGCGTGCCGGACGACAGCCCGGACAGGACGGGCAGGACGGAAAAGAGCGTGCTGGCCGCCATGGACACGACCACGACGCCCGCGATCACGCGGTTTTTGCGCGCGGGCGGCAGGATGACGGCCAGGAACATGCCGTACAGCGCGACCGACAGCGCGGACACGATGCGCCCGGGCAGGGCGCTGCCCAGGACGACGCCCAGGCAGGTGCCGAGCGCCCAGCCGGGCGCGGCGACCGAGATGGCGCCCAGGCAGTAAAAGGGGTCCAGGCGGCCGGGCACGGCCGAGGAGATGGCGAAGATCTCGTCGGTGACCGTATAGCCCATGGCCAGGCGCTGCCACAGCGGCGTCTCCGGCGCGATCTTCTGGCTCAGCGCGCAGGACATGAGCAGATAGCGCAGGTTGATGATGAGCTGGGTCACGGCCATCTCGGCGTAGGGCGCGCCCGCGGCGATCAGCCCGAGGGCGGCAAACTCGCCGGCCGAGGTGTTGTTGAGCAGGCTCATGAGGGTCGCGTCCGGCGCGGTCATGCCGCTGACCTTGGCCGCGATGCCCAGGGTAAACGAGACGGCGAGATACCCGAGGGCGATCGGGATGCCGTCATGCAGGCCCCGGCGATAGGCGGCGCCGTGGGATTGTATCATGGGAATCCAAAACTCCTTTGCAGTTTGATGCATCCCTATTGTATCACGAAGGGCGTACCGTGTAAAACCATTCCTGCGCCGCGCAAACACAGGAAAAAAGCCGGGCAGATTGCCCGGCTTTTTTCCGATCGCCCGACCGGCAGCGCCGGTCAGGTCAGGCCGTATACGGCCGAGTAGGTCTGATCCAGATAGTCTAAGAAGGGCTGCGCGTCCAGGCCACCGCCGGTCAGGCGACGCACCATCTCGCCCGCCGTGTAACAGCAGCCGTACTGCCAGATGTGCTCGTCCATCCAGGCCGCGATGCAGCCGACATCGCCCTGCGCAAGGCGTGCGGGCATGTCGGGCAGATCGCGCTGCATGGCCGCAAGGATCTGGCCGTCGTAGATGTTACCCAGCGCATAGCTCTGGAAATAGCCGATGTAGTCGCCCGCCCAGTGCATGTCCTGCAGTACGCCCTCGGTGTCGTTCTGCGGACGGATACCGAGGTAAGATTCGTACTTGTCGTTCCAGGCTTCGGCCATGTCCCCGGCCGTGAGCAGGCCGGCGAAGTAGTCCCGCTCGAGCTCAAAGCGCAGGATGGCGTGCAGGCTGTAGGTGACCTCATCGGACGAGATGCGCCGCAGGGTGGGCTGCACGCGATGGGTCAGGGCATAGAACTGGTCAAGGGGGATGCCGCGGAACAGAGGGAGCTCCTGCTGCAGCTGCGGATAGTAGAACTGCCAGTAAGCCAGGCTGTGGCCGATCATGTTCTCAAAGAAGCGGGCGCTCGCCTCGTGGAAGCCGCCCTCGATGCCGCCCCACAGGCCGGCGTCGATGACGGGCTGGCTGCTGCTGCTCGAGTACATGGCGTGGCCGGCCTCGTGCAGGCAGGTGAAGATGAGGTTATAGCTGCCGCTGCGGTAGGTGGACACGCGCGCGTCGCGCGGGCCCATAAACGAGGTGAAGCCGTGTACGACGCGGTCGTTAAAGCCGCCCCGCTCGGGCCGGTAACCCAGCTCGCGCGCCAGGCGCTGGGCAAAAGCCGCCATCTGGCCGGGGTCGCTGTCCGGGATGGGCGCGGCCTCGGGCGCGCGCGCCTTGCTGAGCTTGGCGAGCAGCGCGCCGATACCAGCTTTGAGCTTGTCGAACTGGGCCGAGACCTCGGCGACCGACAGCCCTTCGTCGGTCATGCCGACCAGGGTGTCAAAGACCGGGGCGTCCGGGTCGATGGCGCGGGCGATCTCGGCCTTGAGGGCGAAGGCCCGGTCGAGCCACGGCATGAAGATGCGGTAGTCCTGGGCCGCACGCGCCTCATTCCACGCCCGCATGCAGTCGGCGCGCATGAGGTTGTATTGCCGCAGGGTGTCCTGCGGCGTGCGCACAGCATTCCGGTGGCGGAACAGGAACGTGCGCACAAGGCCGCGCGCAATGTCGTCCTCTATGTCGCTGAGCGGGACGCCCGCGAGGAAGTCTGCCGCGCGCCGCGCGTCGTCGCCCCGGTAGAGCGCATTTTTCTGTTCGCCAATGAATGCGGCGGTCTGCTGACGGTAGGCCGCGCCCTCGGCGGGCAGGGCCGACCACTGGTCGAGCTCAAAGAGCGATTCGATGCTCTTATAGTAGCGGAAGCGCAGGCCGAGCTCCCGCACGATGTCCAGGCATTCGCGATACTGCATAGTGGGGTCCTCCTTGTCTTATCGGGTCTCCAGCATACACTGGGTGGGATATTCCCGGCCTTCCTTCATGACAAACGCGCAGTCGAGCAGCGCCTTGTCGTCGGCCAACAGATCGCGCGGCCAGGCCGCGATATCGGCGAGCTTGCCCGGCTCAATGGTGCCGATATCGTCCGCGCGGCCCACGATGCGCGCATTCTCGGCCGTCGCCGCGCGCAGCGCGCGGTAGGGGTCCATGCCGTTGCGCAGCAAGGCTGAATACTCCCGGCCGCACTCGTAGTTCTGATAGCCGGTGACAAGGTCGGTGCCGTAACCCAGGCGCAGGTTGCTGTCCAGGATGGCGCGGCGCGACTCAACCAAACGGTCGCGGTAGTGGCGCAGCTTGCGCTGGAATGCAGGCGGCTTCTGCGCGAGCTTGTCCTCGTCGAGCAGGACGATCTCATCGTACGGGCAGAAGGTGGGCACGACGTAGATATCCTTGTCTTCGAGCAGGCGGATGGCGGCGCGGTCGGCCAGCGAGGCGTGCTCGATGCCATCAATGCCCATCTCGGCGAGCGTCGTGATGAGCTCTGCGGTGTAGGCGTGGGCCGTGACCGTCCTGTTGAGGGCGTGGGCCGTGTCGATGATGGCGCGCAGCTCGTCGTCGGCCAGCTGGCGGTCCTCGGGCGAGTCATTGGGCGTGAAGAAGCCGCCGGTGGCCATGATCTTGATGAAATCCGCGCCGATCTTGACCTCGTGGCGCACGGCGTCCCGGAAAAAGTCCGGGCCCGAGCCCATGGTCGGGTACTGGGTCTCGAGGAAGCGGGATAGGGCCGGGTTGGTCGCAAGCGACTGGGTGGAGTCGCCGTGGCTGCCCGGCGCGCACAGGAAGTGCGGCGCCACCACCATGCGCGCGCCCGTGAGGAAGCCCGCGTCGATAGCGCGGCGCACGTCGAGCACGTAATCCTCGCGGAACCAGCCGACGTGGCGGATGGTGGTGAAGCCGCCCGAGAGCGCGCGGCGCGCGCATTCGGACGCGGCCAGCGCGCGCATGCCGTCCGAGTAGTAGATCGGGTCCTTGGCGATCTCGCGCCAGTCAAAGAAGGACGCGTGGACGTGGGCGTCGATCATGCCCGGCGTGACCGTCAGAGCCGACAGGTCCACGATGCGGCAGCCCGCGGGCGTCGCCGTGTGCGCCCCGACCTCTGCGATGCGCGCATCCTCGATGAGGATCTCGCGCCCGGCCTGGATCTCGTCGTGCACGCCGTCATACAGCCTGCCGCAGACCAGTTTGGTAAAACTCATGCAAATCCCCTCCTAGTTGGGTCTTTTCTCTCAGATAAGCCAAGGGCCGCGGTATGCCGCGGCCCTTTTTTGGGTGATGCGTCAGCCCGCCAGGAAGACCGTGGCGTCCGGTCCAAGCGGCAGGTCAAATACCATCCAGGCGACGGCCTGCACGATCCACACGAGCAGGAAGGCGATGGAGTACGGCAGGGTCATGGAAATGATCGTGCCGATGCCGGTATTCTTTTCGTATTTCTGCGCCATGCCGATGACGATGGGCAGATAGGGATAGATCGGCGTCAAGGGGTTTGCGATCGAGTCGCCAATGCGGTAGACCACCTGGGCAAACTCCGGCGAGTAGCCCAGGAGCATGAACATCGGGACGAAGATCGGCGCAAAGATGTACCACTTGGCCGTACCGCTCGTCATGAAGAAGTTGACCAGGATGGTCAGCAGGATGACGCCGATGACAAGCGGGATGCCGGTGAAGCCGACCGCCTGCAGGGCCTCCGAGGCATTGACCGCGATGACCGTGCCGAGGTTAGTATAGCTGAACAGGTTGATAAACTGTGCGATGACAAAGACCAGGACGACGTAGCCGGTCAGCGACTGCAGCGAGTCGGCCATCAGGCGCGGCACATCGCCGCTCGACTTGATCGTGCCCACGGTCTTGCCATAGACCACGCCCACCAGGACGAAGTAGACGATCAGGATGGGGACCAAGCCGTTGATGAACGGGGACTCCAGGATGCTGCCGTTCTCGCCGCGCAGCAGGCCGTTCTTGGGCACGAGGCAGACGAGCAGGAGCGCGATGTAAACGAGCGTGAAGATACCGGCGTTGCGCAGGCCCTTGCGCTCGAGGTCGGTCGCCGTGCGCTCGTCCGCCTTCTGCGCGCCGCGGTAGACGCCCAAGCGGGGCGTGATGATGCGGTCGTTGACGAAAACGCCGACGGCGGTCAGCAGGAAGGTCGAGACGATCATAAAATACCAGTTGATGGCCGGCGTCAGGGTAACCGACGGGTCAATCATCTGGGCCGCGTCCTCGGTGACGCCATAGAGCAGGGCGTCGGTCGCGGTGATGAGCACGTTGGCCGTAAAGCCTGCGTTGGTCGCGGCATAACCCGCGATGAGGCCGGCGATCGGGTGCTTGCCCATGGCCTGGAATGCAGTCGCAGCCAGGGCCGGGATGACGATGATCGACGCCTCCGAGGCGATGCTGCCGTTGATGCCCAGGAAGAGCACGGTCGCGCTCAGCGCCCACAGCGGCACGCCCAGAATGGCGCGGCGCATGAAGGTGTCCAAAAGTCCGGTACCCTCCGCAAGGCCAATGGCCATCTGCATGGCCAGCACCAGGCCGAGCGGCGCGAAGTTCGAGAAGTTGAGCAGCATGTTCTCCACGATCCAGACCAGGCCGTCGCGGCTGATGATGCTCTGCACGGCGACGGTCTCGCCGGTCGTCGGGTTGACGGCGGACACGCCCGCAAGCGCCAGGACCGCCGACAGGATGGCCAGGCCGCCGGTGATGTACAGAAACAGGATGAACGGGTGCGGTAGCATGTTGCCGACCCGCTCAATGGTGCCCAGGACACCACCCGTCTTACGTTCTTTTGCCATACGTTTTCCAATCCTTTCTTTTTGTGATACCCCAAAAATATGACCGCAGTCATATTTTCTCTTTCTTATACTATACCGCGTCCATATCCCTGCGTCAAGA
>LBJMC04202__coassemble_394_pt1 | contig 33483 bp, 35 predicted proteins | sample LBJMC04202__metabat2_high_PE_026 | metagenome-assembled genome bin LBJMC04202 | reverse complement strand
TAAAATACCTGGAAAGCGGGATGCTGGCTTTAGCTGGCATCCCGCTTTCGCATGGATAGCCCTGGCCCCCCTGACGCCAAAAAAACGTCCCGGTGAGGGGCGTTTTTGGGCTGCTATAGCAGGCGTGTGTGCAGGCGGGGCAGGCAAAAGCGCCGCCCACGGGCGGCGCTTTCTGTGTTCATGGTTGATTCGTGGTCTTTGCTTCCTGCGGCTCGGGGTCATCGGTCGTGCGGTACAGATGGATGGTGCCATTGTCGTTGAGGTTGCGCAGCAGGGAGAGCGTGATGGGCAGGCCAAAGAGCCCAACAGCGCCGAAAAGCTGCAATCCGACAAACATGCTGATGAGCGTGACGACCGGATGCAGGCCGATTTGCTGGCCCACGATCTTGGGCTCGATGATATTACGGATGACCGTGATGATGAGGTAGACCACAAAAAGGCTGATGGCCATGCGGTAATCGCCGGCCAGCGCGCGGATGGCGGCCCAGGGCAGCATGATGCCGCCCGTGCCCAGGACGGGCAGGATGTCGAAGACCGCGATGCCCAGGGCGATGAGCACGGCGCGGTCCACACCGATGATGCTCAGGCCGATGGCCAGCTCAACGAAGGTGATGCTCATGATGAGTGCATACGAGCGGATGCAGACAAAGAGCGTGCCGACAATATACTGCTTGATCTCGAACAGGATATGCTTGCCCGCAGGCGAGAGCTGGCGCAGGATAAAGTGCGTCAGCTTACGGTAGTCCACCGCGATAAAGAAGGTTGAGATGATCATGAGCAGCAGCTTGATGAACAGGCCGGGCAGGGAGGTGGCCAACAGGCTGGACAGCCCGCCGACGAGCGAGACCGACACGCTGGAGATGATCTCGCCGATGGACTGCACGAACTGGATCCAGATGCGGTCGATGGATTCCACGAGTGCGGGGTCCATCTGCAATACCGACTGCTCGGCGATGTCCGAGATGCTCATGAGCACCGGGGCGATATAGGTGTTATACAGGCTGGGAAGCTGGAAGATCACGGTCTGGGCGGCCGAGAACAGCTTGATGATCGCCAGCGCGAGCAGCAGGCCGATGGTCGAATAAAACACCAAAACGCCCAAAATCGCCGCCGCTTTGTGCGGGAGGTGCAGGTGCTTTTCCAGGAAGGCCACCGGACGGCGCAGCAGGTACGCGATCACAAAAGCCAGAAGGAAGGGCGCGAGCAGCGGCAGCGCATACTTGCAGCCGAAAAAGATCAGAAGCAGCAGAAGCGCGAAATAGACGATGTTGATGATAAAGCGAATGCGTTTTTCCATGGGCGTCCTTCTTCCGGGCACAAAATGGCGCCGGCATCCGACAGGTTCCGGCAGGTTTTGAGTATACTTTCATTTATTATATGAAATATTTTGAGCATGTGTCAATGGACGCAAACAGCCCTCCGGAAATGTTTACATATAATTTACATAGTAAAAATCGTTTTGAAATGTGCTGCAGGGCAAAATTGTGAAATTTTAAACAAAGACATTATGCATAAAAAGACAAAAGGTGTTTTGTAAAATCTGTTGCTTGACAAAACACAAGAGAAATATTACTATAAATAACAAGACAGTTAACCAACAATCCACCAAAAATGAGCAAAAATTTGTCCAACCATTTCATGAAGAGCATCACAGGAGGAAAGCAAAATGAGTAAGGTCAAAGTTGGCGTTGCAGGTTATGGTGTCATCGGACTGCGTTTGGCAACGGGTGTTGCAATGCAGGAGGATATGGAGCTTGTCGGTGTTTCCGATGTTGCGCCGACCCTGGCGGTTCGCGGCCTGGTCGAGTCCGGCATGCCCTACCATTTTTACAGCGCTATGCCTGAAAACAACGACAAGCTGAAGGAAGCCGGCGTCCCGATCTCTGGTTCGCTCGAGGATCTGGTTGAGCAGTGTGATATCATGCTGGACGCCACTTCGGCCGGTGTTGGCGCGAAAAACAAGGAACTTTACGCACGCATGGGCAAGCGCGCGGTCTTCCAGGGCGGCGAGAAGAACAACATCGCAGACGTGTTCTTCCACGGCTATGCAAACTATGAGCAGGGCCTGGGCCAGCAGTTCCTCAAGCTCACGAGCTGCAACACGACCGGCCTCATCCGCGCAGTGGACATGATCGACCGCGCCGTCGGCGTCGAGCGCGTCGCCGTCACCATCATCCGCCGCGTGGCCGACCCGGGCGACTACCATCGTGGTCTGACCAATGCGCTGCAAATGGAGTACGCGCCCTCCCATCAGGCGCTCGATCTGATGCACATCATGCCCCACATCGACGCGACCGGCATCCTGGTCCATGCGCCTGTGACCCACGGCCACATCATCACGGTCATGGCAACCCCCAAGAAGTCGATCAGCAAGCAGGACCTGCTGGACCTGGCGGCGGCCCATCCCCGTATCCGCACGGTCAAGATCGCGGACGGCTTCCTGGGCAATGCGTCGCTCTTCCGCTATGCGCGCGACATGGGCAAGTTCCGCGGCGACAACTACGAAATCGCGCTGTGGGATGAGTCCATCGTCAAGTCGGGCGAGCAGATCATGTTCGCCATCAATATCCCGCAGGAGTCGGTCGTCATCCCGGAGAACATGGACGCCATCCGCGCCGCCATGCAGATGCAGATGACCCGCGAGGAAGGCACGGCCATGACCAACCGCTACCTGGGCATGAAGTAAGCCGCATTGGTCCGGACAGAGAGGAAGCAAAGCCCCATGAAAAAATTTGGAATCTATCCGCTGGACGCCCTGTCTGTGCGCGGCAAGACGGTCATCGTGCGCGTGGATATCAACGAGCCGATCGACCGCACGGCCGACTGCGTGACCGACGACACGCGCATCCGCGGCTGTGCGCCCACCCTGCGCGAACTGCACGACAAGGGCGCAAAGACCGTCGTGCTGGCCCACCAGGGCAGCGACATCGAATACAAGAATTTCTATACGCTGCGGCCGCACGCCAAAGTGTTGGAGGGCTTGGTCGGCGCGCCGGTCAAGTTCCTGCCCGACGTATGCGGCCCGGCGGCCCAGCAGGCCATCCGCGACCTCAAGGAGGGCGAGATCCTGCTGCTGGACAACGTCCGGTTTGTCTCCGAGGAACAGACTCTGTTTGAGCGCTCGCTCAAGCTGAGCCATGAACAGCAGGCCAAGACCTTGGTCGTGCGCACGCTCGCGCCGCTGGCCGACTACTATGTATGCGACGCATTTGCGGCCGCGCACCGCGACCAGCCGTCCCTGTGCGGCTTTGAGCAGGTGCTGCCCTCGGCGATGGGCCGCCTGTTTGAGAAGGAATATACGGTCATCTCCGAGCTGATGGAGTCGCCCGCCCGCCCCTGCGTGTTCATCCTGGGCGGCGCCAAGATCGCGGACGCATTTATGATGATGGAGACCGTGCTCGCCCGCGGCACCGCCGATCAGGTGCTGACCGGCGGCCTGGTCGCAAACATCCTGCTCGCGGCCAATGGCGTGGACATCGGCAAGGCTTCGCTGGACTTTATCGACAAACAGGGGTATACTGGATTTATCGACACGGCCCGCGGCCTGTTAGACAAATACCGCGACCGGATCGTCCTGCCTACCGACCTGGCTTACGTCCAGGACGGCGCGCGCCGCGAGGCGCAGGTCGGGGCGCTGCCGGGCGACCAGATGCTGGTCGATATCGGCACGCAGACCGCTGCGGCCTATGCGGACATCATCCTTGGGGCAAAAACCGCCTTTGTCAACGGCCCCATGGGCATTTTTGAGAAGCCTGAGACCGCGCACGGCACCGAGACCGTCTGGAAGGCGCTGGCCGATACGGCGGGCTATACTGTGGTCGGTGGCGGCGACAGCGTGACTGCGACCAACCAGTATGGCCTGGCCGACCGTATGGGCTATATCTGTACGGGCGGCGGCGCGCTCATCCGCTTCCTGACCGGCGAGGAGCTGCCGGTCGTGCGCGCCCTGCGCCACGCGGCCGAGGCCTTCCCGCTCGATTGAGACCCAAGAAAGGACAAGAACAAGCTATGAAGACGTATAAGATTGCAGTCATCGCAGGCGATGGCGTTGGCCCGGAAGTGTTGGCCGAGGGCATCAAGGTGCTCAATAAGGTCGCAGAGCTGGACGGCACCTTTGCCTTTGAGTTCACCCACTTCCCGTGGGGCTGTGAGTATTATCTGGAGACCGGCAAGATGATGGACGACGACGGCATCGAGCAGCTCAAAAAGTTCGACGCGATCTATCTGGGTGCAGTCGGCGCGCCGGGCGTGCCCGACCACATCTCGCTCTGGGATCTGCTGCTGCGCATCCGCCACGATTTTGACGAGTACATCAACGTGCGCCCGGTCAAGCTGTTGGACGGCGCGCCCTGCCCGCTTGCAGGCTGCAAGAAGGGCGATATCGACATGATCGTCATCCGCGAGAACAGCGAGGGCGAGTATGCCGGCGCGGGCGCATGGCTGTACAAGGATCAGCCCAACGAGGTCGTTCTGCAGACCGGCGTGTTCTCCCGCAAGGGCACCGAGCGCGTCATCCGCTATGCCTATGAGCTGGCGCGCCGTGAGGGCAAGAGCCTGACCAGCATCAGCAAGGGCAATGCACTCAACTATTCGATGGTATTCTGGGATCAGATCTTTGCCGAGGTGGGCAAGGAGTATCCGGACGTGGAGACCCACTCGCTGCTGGTGGACGCGGCCAGCATGTTCTTTGTCAAGAATCCGCAGCGATTTGAGATCGTCGTCACCTCTAACCTGTTCGGCGATATCCTGACCGACCTGGGCGCTGCGATCTCGGGCGGCATGGGCCTGGCGGCCGGTGCAAACCTCAACCCGGAGCGCAAGTTCCCGTCCATGTTCGAGCCCATCCATGGCTCGGCGCCCGACATCGCGGGCCAGAAGAAGGCGAACCCGCTGGCGTCGGTCTGGTCGGCCAGCCAGATGCTGGACTTCTTTGGCCATGAGGACTGGGGCGCTAAGCTCATCGACGTCATCGAGACCGTCATGCGCGAGGCCAAGGTGCTCACGCCCGATATGGGCGGCACGGCGCACACCGACGAGGTGGGCGACGAGGTCGTTCGCGTGCTCAGCCGGATGGCACAGTAAGGCAATTTGAGAGAGACAGCTCTATATAAGAAGGGCGCGGCACAGGGAGTTCCTGTGCCGCGCCTTTTGTTTCATGCGGGAGGCGCGCAGGGAAGGGAAGGCCATTGCGCCGCTGGAGACAGACAAAAAAACACGGTCATCCTAGGATGACCGTGTTTATATTGGTGGACACTAAGGGGCTCGAACCCATGACCTTCCGCACGTCAAGCGGATGCTCTACCAGCTGAGCTAAATGTCCACGCTATGAAGTTGATGGTGGAGACGGTGGGGATCGAACCCATGACCTCTTGAATGCCATTCAAACGCTCTCCCAGCTGAGCTACGCCCCCGTGACAGTGATTTAATTATACAGGCTGTGGGCGCTCTTGTCAACATAAATTTGAAAAAATTTTTCCAGGGCTATGAAGCCTGCAAAAACAGGGGATTTCCTGGCAAAATACCTTGTCATCAGACGCTGCGGGCGCTATACTATATAGCAACAAAAAGAGCGATCAAAAAAAACGGCCGCTGGATGGGGCTGGAGAGCAGGAGGACGCGATGGAGTTTGTTTTGGAAGCGTGCGTGGATTCGGTGGAGTCCGCGCAGGCGGCGCAGGCGGGCGGCGCGACGCGCTATGAGCTGTGCGCCAATCTCATCATTGGGGGGACGACGCCCGACCCGTTTTTGTTTGAGCGCGTGCAGGCGTGCTGCACGCCACCGGTGCACGTGCTGATCCGGCCACGGTTCGGCGACTTCCTCTATACGGACGAGGAATTTGAACTGATGTGCCGGCAGGCGGCGTGGTTTGCCGGGCACGGCGCGCGGGCCGTGGTGATCGGCGTGCTGACGGCCGAAGGTGAGCTGGACCGGGTGCGCATGGCCCGCCTGATCGACGCGGCCAGAAGCGTGCGGCCGGACTGCAAGGTGACGCTGCACCGCGCGTTTGACGTGTGCCGGGACCCCTTTGCGGCGCTGGAGGACGCCCGCGCGCTGGGCGTGGACACCATCCTGACCTCGGGCCAGGCCGCGTCCTGCGCGCAGGGGGCGGAGCTCCTGCGTGAGCTGGTGCGCCGCGCTGATGGGATGGAGATCCTGGTGGGCGCGGGCGTGAATGCCGGCGTCATCGCGCAGCTATTGCCGCAGACCGGTGCACATGCCTTCCACATGTCGGGGAAGAAGACCTTGCCGAGCGGCATGGCCTACCGGCGGGAGGGCGTCCCCATGGGCCTGCCCGGCTTGAGCGAGTTTGAGGTATGGCGTACAGATACCGGGGAGATCGCGGCCGCGCGCCGGGTGCTGGAGACGCATTTCGCGGGCTGACAAAAAAATTTCCAAAAGGGCTTGTCAAATACAGCGGCTTGTGATAAAATAAAAAAGCTGTGAACGACAGCCCAAGGAAATATGGAGAAGTATCGAAGTGGTCATAACGAGCTCGACTCGAAATCGAGTTGGCGGTAAAACGTCACGTGGGTTCGAATCCCACCTTCTCCGCCACAAACCCCATCTATTTGTAGATGGGGTTTTTTCATGCCCTCAAAGAGCTGCACCGGCGCCTTCCGGCAGGCGGTGGAAGCGATCCTAAATTTTTGAAAAAAAGTGTTGACAGAATAGTTAGTGTATGCTAACATATATCCAGAGGTTAGCTGAAGCTAACATCTAGGATTCACCCCCTTTCTCAAATTCTCGAATCGTTCCCTGCCATGCGGCGCCCCGTGCGCCGCATGGATAGCGGAAACAGTCGAGTTTTTTTCAGGAATACAGTTAGCGTGAGTTAACTTTTCTGGAGGTTTCGTATGTATTCTTTTGATCTGCTGCTGGCCGAGCACGGGGCGCCTGTGCTGGCGGGCATCAAGACTGCAAATTTAATTACCTGCCAACGGGCGTGGTATCCCGACCTGCCGCAGATGCTGGCCGCCTATCAGCGGGCGTTTGCCGGGCGCGGCGTGTGCTTCCGCATCCTGTGCGCCTGTGACTACCGCTTCCTGCTCCTGGTCTACCGGCCGGCGCGGCTTTTGGAGGACCTGGCTTCGCGCGAGGCGCGAGCGCTGTTGTCCCGGTATGGCTATCCTATGGAGGAGGGCCTGGACGCCCTGCTGGACCACCTCAGCCGCCGCACGGCGGACCGCGCGGAGTTCCCGCACGAGATCGGCCTGTTTTTGGGCTATCCGGTTGAGGACGTGCGCGGCTTTATTGAACAGCGCGGCAAGGGCTGCAAGCTTACCGGGTACTGGAAAGTATACGGCGATGTGCAGGCGGCAGGACGCCTCTTTCGCCAGTATGACCGCTGCCGAGACGCGGCACGCGGCTATATAGAACGCGGAATGACCATTTTGGAGCTTTTCGCGGCCTGATTTCATCCATTTCCATTCAAATCCCTGTATTTTTCACAGAGCAAAGGAGAACGATTTCCATGAGTCAGATCGCAGTAATTTACTGGAGCCAGACCGGCAACACCGAAATGATGGCGAACGCCATCTGCGAGGGCGTCAAGAGCGCGGGCGGCGAACCGGTTTTGATGCACGTGGCCGACACCAGCGCGCAGGACGCGGCAAAGTATGACCGCATGGCGCTTGGGTGCCCGGCGATGGGCGCCGAGGTGCTCGAAGAGGCCGAGTTCGAGCCGTTCTTTACCGAGCTTGAGGGCAAGATCAGCGGCAAGCGCGTGGCGCTGTTTGGCTCCTATGGCTGGGGCGACGGCCAGTGGATGCGCGACTGGTACAAGCGCGCAGATGACGCAGGCGCAAACCTTATCGGCGATGCCGGCCTGATGGCGCACGAGACGCCGGACGACGATGTCTTGGCCCAGTGCCGCGCGCTGGGCGAAGCGCTGGCCAAGGCATAACGCACCCTTCCTGATTTGGGAATCCCCGATTTTTTCGGATTCCATATAGAACTTCTCATCTCGATTCCTGGAGGCTGGCTGTCTCACATATCAGTCAGCCTCCAATTCCTCCATGATGTAACACACGGAAAAAGCAGCCGGCCTGCGGCACGGAAACGCAGGCCGGGAACGTCCAGGGCGCGGCACGGAAACGCGATCCGGGCAAAACGAGAGCAGCCAGCATCGTGCTGGCTGCTTTTGTGCTTTTCTTTTATAAAGAGGAGGGAGGGGGAAAATATGCCGTGAGCGCGGGCACATCGCGCAGCGCCTTCGCGGCCTGCGGGAAATCGCGCGTCAGACGGGCGGCACAGCGGCGGCAGAAACCATCGTACAGGGCCGGGTCGGCCTGCATCTGCTGCTTAAAGCCCCAGACATGGGTGAACCAGTCCTGGCCGGACAGGAACAGGGCGGGCAGATCCATGAAAAACTCCAGGGGCACGCCGTCGCGTGCGGCCAGCATGGGCAGCAGGCGCTGCTCGGCAAAGACCATGTAGGTCAGGCTGTCATCGGCGGGGGAGGCGGCGCGCATGAAGTCGATGGCGGTCTGGGCATAGCGCGCGGTGAAAGCAGGGTCGCCAAAATAGGAGAGGGCGGTGTTGGCCGGGCGGACGGTCCAGTCCAGCGCATCCAGGTCGAAGGGCCGATGCAGGGTGAAGGCGTCTGGGCCAGGATAGATGTCGGGCAGGATGTCCTCCGCGTGGATGGTCAGGAGCGTGTGCCCGTCCAGACGGGCGGATAGGTCGCGCCAGACAATGAAATCGGTGTCGATCATGACGCAGGGTGCGCCAAACGCGCGCAGCGCGTACAATTTGCCGGCAGCCCAAAAGCAGATGGGATCGATTTCAGGGTCTACAGTGTCCAGCACCGGATGCATGCCGCCGTCCCACAGGAAATCCAGGCCGAGGGCGGTATAGTAGTCCTGGGCCGTGCGGTCGCACAGCATGGCGATCGAGCCGTTTTCCCGCCGCCAGTACAGCGCGGACAGCGCCGTGGTAAACAGCTCAAAAGGCGGGACGGCATAGGGCATGGCGGCGCCGTTGCGGGCGAAGAAAGGGCCGGTCCAGTTTGCGTGAAAGGCGCGCATATCAGATCAGCTCCAGCCCATAGCCGCCGGCCAACAGCGCAGACCCCGAGGAGGCGAACGAGCCGAACATCCCCGAGGACCGATACCAGTAAGAACCGGAGCCCCAGTACCAGCTCGTCCGCCACGAGGTCAGGAAGGAGGTGGAGAACGAGGTCAGGAAGGAGGACAGGTAAGAGGAGGAGCCGGAACCGCCAGTTGTCCAGAGGACGGCCTGCTGCGCGGCGCCGGGCTGGACGGCGCCTGCCATAATGGGATAGGACGGGCCCTCGATCTGGATGGGATACCAGCCGATATGTACCGGGTCGCACAGGAAGACCGGGGCGGGCGCACCGGCGTCGTCCGGTGGGACGGGCGCGGCGGCCTGCGGGGCTGGAGATGCGGGGCCGGGGTGCGGCGCACAGTGCCGGGCGAAGCTGTCAAGATCAAAAACGACGCCGTCCACCTCGCGGAGATGTTCGGGATCGAGTTCAACAATGCGGTTTTTCTTTTTGTTCGCCATAAGCGCGCCCTCCTTGGAAATCTGCTTTTATTATAAAAGAAGGGGAAGATTTGCGCAACTGTTTTGTGCAGAACCATCAAACTTTACAACACGGCAGAAATCGCGTATAATGGGTAAAAAATGGAAAAAGGACGGGAGATATGGAGTTTTTGCACGAAGAACAGAGTGTATGGGAATATTTACGGGAAGAAAAACGGCCCATCGCCCTCTATGGTATGGGCGACGGCGCGGACAAGATCCTGCGGGTGTTCGCGGACAAGGGCATCCGGGCCGCGGCGGTCTTTGCCAGCGACGAGTTCGTGCGCGGGCACAGCTTTGCAGGCTTCCGCGTGCAAAAGCTGTCCGAGGTGGTCGCGGCATACGGCGAGGACATCGTAATCGTGCTGAGTTTTGCCAGCCAGCGCCCCGAGCTGCTCGCGCGGTTTTATGAGCTGGACGCGCGGTTCTCGCTGGTCGCGCCTGATGTGCCGGTGGCGGGCGGGGGCCTGTTTGACCTGGACTACGTCCGGGCGCATGCGGACGACCTGCAGCGGGCATACGGCTGGATGGCAGATGCGCAGTCGCGGCAGGTGTTTGCGGACATCGTGAACTTCAAGGTCAGCGGCAAGATTGCCTACCTGCGCCACTGTGAGAGCGGCAAGGACGAGGTGTTCCGCAATATTTTAAGGCCGACCGCGCACGAGCACTTTGCCGACCTCGGCGCATACAACGGTGACACCATCCGCGAGCTGCTGGGCTATACGGGCGGGGCCTATGCCAGCATCACCGCCTTGGAGCCAGACCGGCGCAACTTCAAAAAGCTCAGCCGGTATGCGGACGAGCAGCTATCGGGCGACGTGCGCCTGGTACAGGCGGGCGGCTGGTCGGCCGACACCGAGCTGACCTTCGCGGCCAAGGCCGGGCGCAACTCGGCGCTCGCGGCGCAGGGCGTGCCGACGCCGATGCGCGCGCTCGACCGGGTGCTGGACGGCCGGCCGTGCACCCTGCTCAAGATGGACGTCGAGGGCGCCGAGCGGGAGGCGCTCCTGGGCGCGCGGCATACCATCGAGACCTGCCGGCCCCGCCTCAACATTGCCTGCTACCACCGCAACGAGGACCTGTTTGCCCTGCCGGCCCTTGTCCGGTCGCTCTGCCCGGACTACCGGCTCTATCTCCGGCACCATCCCTATGTGCCGGCCTGGGATGTCAACCTCTATGCCACGGTGTAGGCCGGTTGTGAAGTTTTGGAAAAATGCAGGATAAAACACTGGAAATTTTACCACAAAAGCGGTATACTGAAAACAGAATTACCGCTCCGGCGGAAAAAGGAGACAGATAATTATGGCAACTGGTTGTTTTTACTGTGACGAGCATCATGAGGGCCGCGAAGCCATCATGTTCAAGGTCGGCGACATGAAGGCGGGCACTCTGTATCTGTTCAAGGATCAGGCACACAAGGGCCGCTGCGCGCTGGCGCTCAAGTCCCACAAGAAGGAGCTGTGCGAGTGCGACGCGCAGGAGCGCACCGACTTTGCAGAGGATCTGGCGCGTGCATCGGGCGCGATCAAGAAGCTGTGGGGCTGCACCAAGCTCAACCTGGGTTCGTTCGGCGACACCAACCCGCATCTGCATTTCCACATCGTTCCGAAGTACGAGGGCGGTTTTGAGTTCGGCGGTTCGTTCGCTATCACCAATCCCGAGCCGGTTTACCTCGAGCAGGCCGAGTATGATGAGATGATCGCAGCGCTCAAGAAGGAACTGGGCATCTAAGGCGGTACCGCTGGATACCGGGCGACAGCCAAAACAACGAGCAAAAGGCGCGGCCGATGGGGCCGCGCCTTTTTTGTGCCGCATGCCGGAAAGACGCCCGCGCAAGTCTGCGAACGGTTTGTTAAATTTGTGTTTTCCGTTGCAAAGAAGTATGGAATCCACTATAATGGGTAATGATCAGTTTATCTGGAGGAATTTGCCTGTGTTACTTCGATCTTTACTCAGCGGCGACCTGCGCAGCTTCCTGATCGCCCTGTGCCTGATGCTGCCCGCCGTCGTCATCTGCCTGACCGTACACGAGTGCGCCCACGGCCTGGCGGCGCGGGCCCTGGGCGACCGTACCGCCGAGCGCGCCGGGCGTCTGACGCTCGACCCGCTCGCGCACATCGATCCGCTTGGCTTTCTGTGTATGCTGCTCTTGGGCTTTGGCTGGGCGCGGCCCGTGCCGGTCAATGTGTCGGGTTTCCGCATCAAAAACCGCAAGGCCGGCATGGCCATCGTCGCGCTGGCCGGTCCGCTGTCCAACTTGGTCTTGGCCTTCGTCAGCTACATTGTGGCCCTGCTCCTGACCTATAAGGTGCAGAGCGATGCCATGTTCATCCAGACCGTGCAGATGTTTTTCAGTTATATCGGCGCGCTGTCGGTCGGCCTTGGCGTGTTTAACCTCATCCCGGTGCATCCGCTGGACGGCTCGCGCGTGCTCGACGCATTCCTGCCCTACCGCATCCAGGCCAAGCTCGACCGCTATCAGCCCATCATCCTGCTGGCTGTGGTCGCCATCGTCTACTTCGGCCTGTTTGACCTGGTCATCAACCGCGTGGACAACTGGATTTTGAATCTCGCCGTGCGGGCGGTCTTCCCGTTCCTATGAGCGAGATGACCTTTCACCTGTCGGCGTTCGACGGGCCGCTTGACCTGCTGCTGCACCTGATTGCGCGCAACAAGGTTTCTATTTACGATATCCCAATCGCGTCGATCCTGGAGCAGTATATGGAGATCCTGCACACGGCGGAGTCCATGGACCTGGACGTGGCGGGCGACTTCATCGCCATGGCCGCGCAGCTTGTCTATATCAAGTCCAAGATGCTGCTGCCCAAGGCCGAGGAGGACGAGGCCGAGGACCCGCGTGCCGGCCTGGTCGAGCAGCTGCTCGAATACCAGCGCATGAAAGAGATGACGCCCTGTTTCCGTGACCGCCTGGAGGCCGGGCGGGACATCATCGCCAAACCACCCGAACCCAGCGGCGAGCGCGGCCCGGTCGAGTACCATCAGTCTCCGGACGACCTCGTGCGCGCGGCCCATGCGCTCTTGGAGCGCGGCCGCCGGCGCGTGCCGCCGCCGGCCACGGCTTTTCGCGGCATTGTCGGCCGGGAGGCCGTCCCGGTGGGCGTCAAAATCGCGGCCATCCTGCGGCAGTTCGCCGGCCGTGCCCGTCTGCGCTTTGCCAGCCTGTTTGCGGGCGCAAAGAGCCGGTCCGAGGTGGTGGCGACCTTCCTGGCGGTCCTCGAACTGTCCAAGGAGCGGCGTATCCGCATCGACGGCGCGGGCGAGGACCCAGAACTAACCCTCATGGAGGACGATACCGCATGACACAACTGGAAGCAACCCTGGAGGCTATCCTGTTTGCCGCCGGGGACGCCGTGCCGGTCGGCCGGCTGGCCGCCGCGGCTGACGCCGAACCGGCCCAGGTGGCGCACGCCCTGCACGGGCTGGCCGCGCACTATGCGCAGTCGGGCAGCGGCATCCAGCTGGTGCGCATGGAGGACAAGGTGCAGCTGTGCACCCGTCCGGCTTTTGCCCCGGCCGTGCGCCGCGCGACCGAGAGCCGCAGGCCGCCCGCCCTGTCGGCTGCGGCGCTTGAGGTGCTGACCGTCGTGGCGTACCGCCAGCCGGTCACGCGCGCCTATATTGAGCAGCTGCGTGGCGTGGATTCGAGCGCGACGGTCGCGGGCCTGCTGGAAAAGGGCCTGATCGAGCCCTGCGGCCATCTGGATGTGCCCGGACGGCCCATACTGCTGCGCACGACCGACGCATTTTTGCGGGCATTCGGCGTGAGCAGCCTATCCGAGCTGCCCAGCCTGCCCGAGCTGGCCGAGGGCGAGCAGCTCATGTTGGAGGAAACGGAGTGACCGCGCAATGATTGTGCTCAAGATCGCGGGCGGTGTCCTGCTCGTCCTCGTGATTTTGGCGGCGCTGTGCGCGCTGCTGCTCACGCCGCGCGTCGGCATCTCGATGCACGCACAGGACGGGCGCGTCACCGGCACCGTGCGCTACGGCGTGCTGCATTGGAAGCTGCGCGGGAAGCCAGCGGGCGCGAGGCCGCCAGCACCGCAAAAACAGGCCGAAACGCCTGCCAAGAAGCCGCACTGGCCGGCGGAACTGGCCGGCCTGGATCTCGGAGGCATGGTGTGCGAGGGGCTGGCGTTTTTGGATGACGTCAAGGACCGGCTGCGCATCGAGGAGCTGCGCCTTTCGCTGGTCCTCGCGGCCGGGGACGCGGCCGAGACCGGCCTGATCCTGGGCGGATTGTCGGCGGTCGCCGGCATGGTCTATCCATTCCTTGTGCGCAATTTTACAATCAAAAGGTTGGAGATCGTCCTAGACGGCGATTTCCATGGCAATACGACCCGGTATGACCTGCATGTGTCCTGCTCGGCCCGGCCCATCCGCCTGCTGGCGGCGGCCGCCGTGCATGGCCTGCGGCTGTACCGGCTGATCAGACAGACGCAACCTGTGGAGGCGAACGCGATATGAGTGAACATCATCCCATCCAAGACCTGATGAACGGAACGGTAGAAAAAATCAAGAGCATGATTGACGCGAACACGGTGGTCGGCACGCCCATCACGACGGCCGACGGCACGACCGTCATCCCGGTTTCCCGCGTCACGATCGGCTTCGGCTCGGGCGGCAGCGACTTCCAGAGCCGCCATTCCAAGGAGACCACGCCCCTGAGCTTTGGCGGCGGCGGCGGCGCGGGCGTGTCGGTCACGCCGGTGTGCTTCCTCATCATTTCTCCGACCGAGGGCGCCCATGTGCTGGGCATCAACGCCCAGGCCGTCAACACCGCCGACCGCCTGGTGGAAATGATCCCGGGCGCGGTCGGCAAGGTCTCGAGCTTTTTTGCCAAGCGCATGGGCGAGGACGGCGCGGCAGACCAGGACGCCGCACCGCAGGACAAAAAGCAGACCGCCCCGGAAGCGCCGTAAAAAAAGAGCCCGCCGCCCGGCATAGTTCCCCGAACCTACTCGTATGCTACATGGGTAGGTTCTCTTTTTCCGGAAAGACCATTGGGGAGGGAAGGATATGCCAAGAGGGAGGACAAGGGTTCTTTTGGGCCTGGCGTGCGCGCTGCTTTTGTGCGGCCGGGCGGCCGCGCTCAGCGCGCAGAGCGCCGTCGTCCTGGACGCGGACACGGGCGCCGTGCGGTTTGCGCACAACGCGGACGCCGTGCTGCCGATGGCCTCGACGACCAAGATCATGACGGCCATCGTCGCCATCGAGCAGGGAGACCTGGACCGGACGTATGAGGTCAAACCGGAATACACCCGGGCCGAGGGCTCTTCCATGTATCTGAAGCCGGGCGAGCGGCTGACCATCCGCGATACGCTCTACGGCCTCATGCTCATGAGCGGAAACGACGCCGCGCTCGCCATCGCGGGCGAGTGCGGCGGGCAGGCGGCCTTCGTCCGGGCCATGAACGACAAGGCCCGGGCGCTCGGCCTTGCGCACACGCACTTTGAAAATCCGAACGGCCTGGACGGCGAAACCCACCGCACGACCGCGCGGGAACTGGCCGAGCTGACCGCCTACGCCCTGCAAAATCCGGATTTCCGCGAGATTGTCGGCACCGAGCGCATCACCCGCGCCGGGCGCACGATGACAAACCACAATAAGATGCTCGGCCTGTATGAGGGCGCCGTCGGGGTCAAGACCGGCTTCACCAAAAAGAGCGGCCGGTGCCTGGTGTCCGCGGCCGAGCGCAGCGGGCGCACGCTCGTGGCGGTGACGCTCAACGACCCGGACGACTGGGCCGACCACATCGCCATGTTGGACGCGGCCTTTGCCCAGTATGCGCCCGAGACGCTGCACCGGGCCGGGCAGGCCGTGGCGGAGGTCCCGGTCGAGGGCGGCACGGCGGGGCAGGTCGGCCTGACCGCCCTCCACGACGTGACCGTCTGGCTGGCCCCGGGCGAGCGGGAGCAGGTGACGCGCACGCTGCGCGGCCGCCGCTTCGTCTATGCGACCGTCGCGGGCGGCGACTACTATGGCGAGGTTGTCTACCGGCTGGGCGGCCATATTTTAAAGACCGACGCCTTGGCCTATGCGGCCGACGTCGAGCAGCTGCCGCCCGAAAAGGGGATCATCGCGCGCTGTCTGGACGCTGTGCGGGGGTGGTTCGGCGGTGGAAGCTGAGAAAAAAGATAGAGGAGTTTGAACGATATGAAAGAACGCATTCAAAAGCTCATGGCGCAGGCCGGGCTGTGCTCGCGCCGCGCGGCCGAGCAGATCATCCGTGCGGGCGGCGTGACCGTCAACGGCCGTCCGGCCAGCCTGGGCGATACGGCCGACCCGGCGCGCGACAAGATCCTCGTGCACGGCAAGCCGCTGCGCCGCGCCGAGGAAAAGGTGTATCTGATGCTCAATAAGCCGCGCGGCTATGTCTCGACGCTCAAGGACGAGCGCGGCCGCAAGACCGTGCGCCAGCTCGTCGCGGGCTGCCACGCGCGCGTCTATCCGGTCGGCCGGCTGGACGCAGACTCCGAGGGCCTGCTCCTCATGACAAATGACGGCGACCTGACGCTCAGCCTGACCCACCCCTCGCACGAGGCGGGCAAGACCTATCTCGTCAGCGTGCGCGGCGACCTTGCCCGCCTGCCCGAACTCGAGCAGCCCATGGACATAGACGGCTATACCGTCCGCCCGGCCAAGGTGTACATCCGCGACCAGGCCTCGCCCACCGAGGCCCACATCGAAATGACCATCCACGAGGGCCGCAACCGCCAGATCCGCAAGATGTGTGAAAAGTGCGGGCTGGACGTGCGCCGGCTCAAGCGCGTGGCCGTCGGCGAGCTGCACCTAGACCCCAAGCTCGCGCCGGGCAAGTGGCGCATGCTGACCCCGGAGGAGATTGCATATTTGAAGGGATTTTAAATTCATCCTGCAAAAAGCTTGCAAAATGTCTTGCAATTTCCGCGCGTTTTGCATACAATGAGAGTAGACCGCTGCACCTATATGCCGGTGCAGCGTTTCTTTTTGCAATTTAGGCGTCCGGCGGCCCGGCTGGCCCCGGCGCAGACAGAGGAGACAGGAAGTCACTGCCATGAATGATTTGATGAACCGCATCCAGTCCAACCTGCCCGAGTTTTCCAAGGGCCAGCGGCTGATCGCGCGGTATATTGCCGAACACTATGACAAGGCGGCCTTTATGACCGCCAGCCGGCTGGGCGCGACCGTCGGCGTGAGCGAATCGACCGTCGTGCGCTTTGCCACCGAGCTGGGCTATGACGGCTATCCCCATCTGCAAAAGACCTTGCAGGAGATGATCCGCAACCGCCTGACCGCTGTGCAGCGCATGGAGGTCACAAACGACCGCATGGGCAACCGCGATGTATTGCAGACCGTTTTGTCAGCCGACGTCGAGAAGATCCGCATGACGCTCGACGAGATCGACCGCGACGCCTTCCACAGCGCGGTCCAGGCCATCACGGGCGCCCGGCGCATCTATATCCTGGGCGTGCGCTCGTCCTCGGCGCTGGCAAACTTCATCGGATTTTACTTCTCGCTGATCTTTGACAATGTCAAACTGGTCAACACCAACACGGTCAGCGAGATCTTCGAGCAGATCCTGCGCGTGGGCAAGGGGGACGTCTTTATCGGCATCAGTTTTCCGCGCTATTCCAAGCGCACGCTGTCGGCCATGCAGTATTCCAAGGACCAGGGCGCACAAGTCATCGCCCTGACCGATTCCCGCCTGTCGCCGCTCGCACGCTATGCCGACCACGTGCTCGTGGCCAAGAGCGACATGGCCTCATTTGTCGATTCGCTCGTCGCGCCGCTGTCGGTCATCAACGCGCTCATCGTTGCGGTCGGCATGAACCGGCAGCAGGAGATCGAGGGCACGTTCAACAAACTGGAGTCCATCTGGGACGAGTATCAGGTCTATGAGAAATTGGAGGGCGAATAAATGACGGTTGCAGTCATCGGCGCAGGCGCGGCCGGGCTGATGGCCGCAGGCGCTGCGGCTGAGGCGGGCGCGCGCGTCCTGCTGTTTGACAAGAACGCCAAGGCCGGCCGCAAGATCATGATTACCGGCAAGGGCCGCTGCAACGTGACGAACAACTGCGATGTGCAGACCGTGCTGGCCAATGTACCGGTCAACCCGCGGTTCCTGTATTCGGCGCTCGGCCGGTACAGCCCGGCTGACACCATGGCGTTTTTTGAGGCGCACGGCGTGCCGCTCAAGACCGAGCGCGGCGAGCGCGTGTTCCCGGTATCGGATAAGGCGCTCGACATCGTCGATGCGCTCTATTATTACGTGAAGGACCTCGGCGTGCAGCTGCTGTTTGGGCAGGCCGTGGAGGATGTCTTGACGGCGAATGGCGCGGTCTGTGGTGTCCGCGCGGCCGGGCGCGACTACCCGGCCGACCGGGTCATTATCGCCACGGGCGGCGCGTCCTATCCGGCCACCGGCTCGACCGGCGACGGCTATGTCTTCGCCAAGCGCCTGGGGCACACGGTCGTGCCGCCCCGGCCCTCGCTCGTGCCGCTGGTCGCGCGGGGCGATGTGTGCGGAAAGCTTATGGGTCTGTCGCTCAAAAACGTGCGCGTGACCGTGCGGGAGGACGGCAAGACGGTCTATGAGGATTTCGGCGAGATGCTGTTCACCCATTTCGGCGTGTCCGGACCGCTCATCTTGTCGGCCTCGGCGCACATGCGGCATTTTGGCAGCAAGCAGTATCAGATCGATATCGACCTCAAACCCGCACTGGACGAAAAGACACTGGACAAGCGCCTGCTGAGCGACTTTGCGCGGCACAAGAACAGCGATTTCATCAACGCCTTGGGCGAATTGCTGCCGCGCAAGCTCATTCCGGTCGTGGTCGAGCTGTCAGGCATTGACCCGCGTACGAAGGTGCATTCGGTCCAGAAGGACGAGCGGCGCAAACTGCTGCGCCTGCTGAAGGCATTCCCGGTCGAGATCACAGGCGCACGGCCCATCGCCGAGGCCATCGTCACGACCGGCGGCGTGTCCGTGCGCGAGGTCAACCCAAAAACCATGGCGTCGCGGCGCGTGCCCGGCCTGTATTTTGCCGGCGAGGTGCTGGACGTGGATGCATACACCGGCGGCTTTAACCTGCAGATCGCCTGGGCCACCGGGCGGCTGGCGGGCGAGAGCGCCGCAGAGGAGGAAGCTACATGAATCAAGATGTGATTGCGGTTGCAATTGACGGGCCTGCGGGCGCAGGCAAATCGACCGTGGCGCGGGCGGTGGCCCAGGCGCTCGGATTTGTCTATGTGGACACCGGCGCGCTCTACCGCACGATCGGCCTGGCAGTCTGCCGGCGCGGCCTCGACGGCACCGATGTACCGGGCGTCCTTGCGGTCCTGCCCGAGATTCAGGTCACATTGGCATACCAGGACGGCGCGCAGCATGTGCTGCTCGATGGCGAGGACGTGTCCGACGCCATCCGTACGCCGCAGATTTCGACCTACGCCTCGCAGGTCTCGTCGGTGCCTGCGGTGCGCGCGTACCTGCTGGATTTGCAGCGCAATATGGCGCGCCGGCAGTCGGTCGTCATGGACGGGCGCGATATCGGCACGGTCATCCTGCCGGACGCCCAGGTCAAGATCTTCCTGACGGCCTCTCCCGAGACGCGCGCCGCGCGCCGCTTTGCCGAGCTCAAGGACAAGGGTACGGAGCCGGTGTCTTATGCGCGCATCCTGGAGGACATGAAGGCGCGGGACGCGCTGGACGCCTCGCGTGCCGTGGCGCCGCTCAAGCAGGCGCCGGACGCTGTCCTGCTGGACACGAGCGAGATGACGCTGGACGAGAGCATCCAGGCGGCCCTTTCCATCGTCCGCCGCCGCATAAAGGGGGACTAACTGCCATGCCAAAATTCCATCGATGGTTCCAAAAACTTGCCCTGCCGTTTGTCGAGCTGGCGCTGCACCTGCATTTCCAGCTGCACATCACCGGGCAGGAGAACATGCCGGAGGGCGGCTGTGTGGTCTGCCCCAATCACAACCACAATTCCGACCCGCCGCTTGCCGCGTGCGGGATCTCCCGCCGCTATCCCATCCGCATTATGGCCAAGAAAGAGCTCTTCGAGGTCCGTGGTCTTGGACGGCTGATCACCTGGCTCGGCGCCTTCCCGGTCGATCGCTCGAGAGCCGATCTGACCGCGATCAAGACCGCACTGCAAGCGGTCAAGGACGGCAACAAACTGCTCATTTTCCCGCAGGGCACACGCGGCGCCAGTGAAAACGAGGCCAAGGACGGCGCGGCAATGCTCGCGCTCAAGACCAAGGCTCCCATCGTTCCCATGTACATTACCGAAAAGAAGGAAAAGCATGGACGGGTCAACGTCATCATCGGCAAACCCTTCCTGCCTGATCCGAAGAGCAAAGATTATGCAGCGCTGTCTCAGGAGATCATGCGCCGCATTTATGAGCTGAAGCCGGAGGAAGAGCGATGAGTCGGGTCACGGTTGCCCAGTCGGCCGGGTTCTGCTTCGGCGTGCGCCGGGCGGTGGACCTGGCCGAGCGGGAGGCCGCCAAGGGGCAGCCCATCTACTCGCTCGGTGAGATCATTCACAACAGCCATGAGATCCGCCGGCTGGAAAAGCTGGGCGTGCGCACGGCGCACAGCGTCGCAGACATCCCGGACGGGGCGCCTGTCCTCATCCGCGCGCACGGCGTGACGCGCGCGGTCTATGAGGCGCTTGCGGCCAAGGGCTGCACGGTCTACGACGCGACCTGCCCGTTTGTGGCAAAAATCCACAAGATTGTCCAGCAGGAGTCCGAGGCGGGCCGCCGGATCATCATTTTGGGCAGCAAAAATCACCCGGAAGTGCTTGGAATTGCCGGATGGTGTCAAAATGCGGCGGTTTATGAGACTTCAGAGCAGCTTTTGGAGGCGATTGGGCGGCTGGCCCTGCCGCCCGAAACCCCTGTCAGCGTCGTCGGCCAGACCACGCTGAATCGGGCAAGTTGGAATATTTCTGTGAAGATTCTAAAAAAAAGGTATACAAACTGCAAAATATTTGATACAATATGTAATGCTACGGATGAGCGTCAGACAGAGGCTCGTTCGCTTGCCGGAAGATCGGACTGTATGGTTGTGATCGGGGATAAAAAAAGCTCGAACACCAAGCGCCTGTATGAGATCAGTGCGTCTCTGTGCCCACACGTCCTCTACATCGAGGACGCGACAGAACTCGGGACGTCGGATATCGAGGCACTTCGTGGCCTAACAGTGGGCATCACCGCAGGCGCGTCTACTCCGGCATGGATAATTAAGGAGGTCAGTAACATGATGAGCGCAGAAACGAAAATCGAAACCAATGAGGATTTCGCAGCAATGCTGGAGGAGTCCTTCAAAACTTTAAATAATGGAGATAAAGTCACCGGCACGGTCATCGCTGTGTCCCCGACCGAGGTGCAGGTTGACCTGGGCGTCAAGCACACCGCATATATCCCGGTATCCGAGCTGTCCGACGACCCGGCCTACAAGGTCGAGGAGCACATCAAGCCCGGCGACGAGATCGAGGCAGTTGTTGTCCGTGTAAACGATCTCGAGGGCACCGTTGCCCTGTCCAAGAAGCGCGTTGACCAGCTCAAGGGCTGGGAGACCATCGAGGCAGCCAAGGAAGAGCACACCCCGGTTGAGGGCCTGATCGTCGAGGAGAACCGCGGCGGCGTCGTCGCAACCGCACACGGCGTGCGCGTCTTTATCCCGGCGTCCCAGACCGGCGTGCCCAAGGATCAGTCCATGAGCCAGCTGGTCAAGACCAAGCAGACGTTCTACATCACCGAGATCAACCGCCAGCGCAAGCGCGTTGTCGGCTCCATCCGTCAGGTGCAGCAGGAGGCCCGCAAGGCGGCTGCCGAGAAGGTTTGGGAGACCATCGAGGTCGGCGCAGAGTACGAGGGCACGGTCAAGAGCCTGACCTCCTACGGCGCATTTGTTGACATCGGCGGCGTGGACGGCATGATCCACATCTCCGAGCTGTCCTGGGGCCGCATCAAGCATCCGTCCGAGGTCGTCAACATCGGTGACCATGTCAACGTCTATGTCATCGCGCTCGACCGCGAGAACAAGAAGATCTCCCTGGGCTACAAGCGTCCGGAGGACAACCCGTGGAACATCTTCACCACCAACTTCCAGGTCGGCGACACCGCGACCGTCAAAATCCTCAAGTTCATGCCCTTCGGCGCATTTGCTGAGATCGTTCCGGGCGTGGACGGCCTGATCCACATCTCCCAGATCGCGGACCATCGCATTGCCAAGGCGGACGAGGTCCTGACCATCGGCCAGGAGGTCGAGGCAAAGATCATCGACATCAACGAGGAGAAGAAGAAGGTTTCCCTGTCCATCCGTGCCCTGCTGGAGGATGCACGCGAGGACTAAGATCCTGTCAACTGAATTTTTTGCGGAGGGCATGCGCATGCCCTCCGTTTTTTTGCCCTGTAGGCCGATACATAACGGCCGCCTGGCGGGCATACGATGGAGCCAGGGGAGGGATGCGCGCATGCGAAGAAGATTTCGGCGGGGCCGCTGCGGCGTGCGCCTGCTCGCCCTCATCCCGTTGGCGCTGGCCGTGCTGTATGCGCTGGTGCTGCACGCCATCCGGCCGCTGCTGCTTGAACATGCGCAGAATTATGTCGTACACGAGGCGTCCTTCGCGCTCTACGATGTGCTGACGGATACCGTATACCAGAACCGGGCAGAATATGAAAACCTGGTGCAGCTCGAGCGCGACCAAAACCAGGCCGTGACCGCCCTCAAGACCGACGGCATCCTGGCAAACCATCTCAAGGTACAGGTGTCACAGGCGGTCTATCAGGCGCTCGACGCGCTCGAACATGGGCAGATGGAGATCTCGCTCGGCTCGCTCGTCGCGCCCGACCTGTTCGGCGGCATGGGGCCGGCGTTCCAGGTGGGGGTGTCCGGCCTGGGCTATGTGCAGGCCGACTTTATCAGCGCCTTCACCGACGCGGGCATCAACCAGACCCGCCACCAGGTCATCCTGGAGGTCACGGCCGAGATCGGCATCCTGACCGGCCTCGGCAGCGTGGACACCACGGTCCAAAACCAATTGGTCGTGACCGACACGGTCATCGTCGGCCACGTGCCCGAACAGTACACCTATATCGACGACACCGAGCAGAGCTTACTCGGAAAAATCAACGATTATACGCGATAAATAGGGCAAACACGAAATTCGGTCTTTCGGAATCGGGAAAAGTTTGGTATAATACTACAGTATGCTGGTCCTTTTTGCGCGCTGCGCGACAAGGGCAGCAGGAAGGAGGCCGGTATGGACGCTCAGCAGGAAATCCTGTCGCTGCGCGAGCAGCTCAGGTACCACAATAAAAAATACTATGACGAGGATGCGCCCGAGATCTCGGACTATGATTACGATATGCTCCAGCGCAAGCTGCGCGCGCTCGAGGCCGCCTATCCGGCGCTGGATGACCCGGACTCCCCGACCCATCGGGTCGGCGGCACGGCTTCCGAAAAGTTTTCCAAGGTCATGCACGCCTATCCGCTCGAGAGCTTGCAGGATGTATTTTCCTTTGACGAGCTTGCCGAGTTCTATGCGCGCGTCGCCGGAGCCGTGCAGGATGCGGCTTACGTCGTCGAGTACAAGATCGACGGCCTCTCGGTCGCGCTCGAGTATGTGGACGGCGTGTTCGTGCGCGGCGCAACCCGCGGCGACGGCCAGGTCGGCGAGGACGTGACCGAAAACCTGCGCACGGTCGAGGACATCCCCAAGGTTCTGCCGGCGGGCGCCCCGCCGCACCTCATCGTGCGCGGCGAGGTCTACATGAAAAGATCGGTCTTTGATGCGCTGAATGCCGAGCGTGAGCTCAACGAGCAGCCGCTTCTGGCCAATCCGCGCAACGCGGCGGCCGGTTCACTGCGCCAGCTGGACAGCCGTATCACGGCCGCGCGCCGCCTGTCCATCTTCTGCTTTAACATCCAAAACAGCGATGAGCTGCCGCTGACCAGCCACACCCAGGCGTTGGACTTCCTCAAGGACCTGGGGTTCCCGGTCAGCCCGCGCTATCCGCTCTACACCGACCCGGCCGACGTACAGGTCGAGATCGAGCGCATGGGCGACAGCCGCGGCGCGCTGGACTTTGACATTGACGGCGCAGTTGTCAAGGTCAATGACTTTGCCCAGCGTGAGGTCCTGGGCTCGACGGCCAAGTTCCCGCGCTGGGCGGCGGCCTACAAGTACCCGCCCGAGGTCAAGGAGACCCTGCTCCGGGATATCACCATCACGGTCGGACGCACGGGCGTGCTCACGCCCAACGCCGTCCTGGAGCCCGTGCGCCTGGCCGGCACGACCGTGTCGCGCGCAACGCTGCACAACCGCGATTTTATCCGGGAGCTGGACGTGCGCGTGGGCGACACCGTGCGCGTGCGCAAGGCGGGCGAGATCATCCCGGAGATCATCGGGGTCGTGGCGGACAAGCGCCCGGCAGATGCCGTGCCCTTTGAGATGCCGCGCTTTTGCCCGGTGTGCGGCGCGCCGGTCTACGAGGACCCGGACGAGGCAGCCATTCGCTGTACGGGCGCCGAGTGCCCGGCCCAGCTTCTGCGCAACCTCATGCACTTTGCCTCACGCGACGCCATGGACATCGACGGCCTGGGCGAGGGCGTGCTCAAGACGCTCATCGGCGCAGGTCTCGTGCACTCGGCGGCCGACCTCTACAGCCTCACCGCAGAGCAGATCGAACCGCTCGACCGCATGGGCCGCAAGTCGGCCGAAAACCTGGTCGCGGGCATCGAGGCGAGCAAGACGCGCGACCTGTCGCGCCTGCTCTTCGCCTTCGGCATCCGCCACGTCGGGCAGAAGGCCGGCAGGATTTTATCCGACCACTTTGGCTCGCTCGACGCGCTGCTCGCGGCGCCGGCCAGCGAGATCACGGATATCCGCGACATCGGCCAGACCACGGCCGAGAGCATCGCAGCCTGGCGTGCACAGGAGCAGTCGCGCCACTTGATCGAGGCGCTGCGCGCGGCGGGCGTCAATTTTACGGGCGAAAAGACGGCCAAGAGCGATAAGCTCGCCGGGCAGACCATCGTCGCCACCGGCTCGCTCACGCGCTTTACGCGCAAAGAGATCAATGACCTCATTGAATCCCTGGGCGGCAAGGCGGCCGGCTCGGTCTCCAAAAAGACCAGCTTGGTGGTCGCAGGCGAGAACGCCGGCTCCAAGCTGCAAAAGGCCGAGGCGCTCGGCATCCCGGTCGTGGGGGAGGACGAATTTGCCCGCATGATCGGCCTGGACGCCGAATCACAGGAAAAAATCGAATGATTTTATCATATATAGGAGGACATAAAAGTCATGGCAATCACCAGACAGGAAATTGAACACATCGCCGTGCTGGCGCGTCTGGAGATGAGCGGCGAGCGCTTTGACCATCTGGCGGACGATATGCAGAATATTGTCGGCATGGTTGACAAGCTCCAGCAGCTTGATCTCGGGGACATCACCGACGTCATCAACACCGAGCGCAAGAACGCGCTGCGCGAGGACGTCGTCCATCAGGAATATACGCCCGAAGAGCTCATCGAGCCCAACGCGCCCGACTTCCAGGCGGGCGGCGTGGCCGTACCGAGAGTTGTGGAATAAGAGGTGAACAGCATGGAATTATATAAAAAGACAGCGTCGGAGCTGTCCGAACTGCTTGCAAAAAAGGAAATCAGCGCGGTCGAACTGGCAAAAGACGTGCTGGCGCGCGCCGAGGCCGTCGATGACAAGGTCGGCGCCTATCTGACGATGACCGCAGAGTCTGCCCTGGCGCAGGCCGAGGCCGTTGACGCAAAGCGCGCGGCGGGGGAATCCCTGTCGGCGCTGGCCGGCATCCCGGTCGCCATCAAGGATAACATCTGCACCAAGGGCACGCTCACGACCTGCGCGTCCAAGATGCTCTACAACTTTAAGCCCCCCTACAACGCGACGGTCATGGACAAGCTGGCCGCGTGCGACGTGGTTGTGACCGGCAAGGTCAACATGGACGAGTTTGCCATGGGTTCCTCGTGCGAAAACTCGGCGGCAAAGACCACCCACAACCCGCATGACCTGTCCCGCGTGCCGGGCGGTTCGTCGGGCGGTTCGGCGGCCGTGGTCGCGGCCGGTGAAGTGCCGCTCGCGCTGGGCTCGGACACCGGCGGCTCCATCCGCCAGCCGGCATCGTTCTGCGGCGTGGTCGGACTCAAGCCCACCTATGGTGCGGTCTCCCGCTATGGCCTTATCGCATTTGCCTCCTCGCTCGACCAGATCGGCCCCTTCGGCCGCTCGATCGAGGACGCTGCCATGCTGCTCGACGCCATCACCGGCTATGACCCGGCGCACGACTCGACCTCGGTCAAGACCCCGTTCGAGGGCACGGTGCGCGCAAATCTGAACCCTGACATGAAGGGCAAGAAGATCGGCCTGCCCAAGGAGTACTTCGGCGAGGGCATCTCGGAGGAGGTGTGCAAGGCCGTCCTGGCGGCTGCCGACCAGTACAAGGCCATGGGCGCCGAGGTCTTTGAGATCTCGCTGCCGCTCGCCGACTACGCCCTGCCGATCTATTACATCCTGTCCTCGGCCGAGGCGTCTTCCAACCTGGCGCGCTTTGACGGCGTCAAGTACGGCTACCGCACCCCGAACGCCGGCGACGACCTCATCGACCTGTACGTCAAGTCCCGCTCGGAGGGCTTCGGCCCGGAGGTCCAGCGCCGCATCATGCTGGGTACCTATGTGCTCTCCTCGGGCTATTACGACGCCTACTACAAGAAGGCGCGTGCGGCCCAGCGCAAGATCAAGGAGGAGTTTGCGGCTGCATTTGAGCAGTGCGACATGATCCTGACCCCGGTTGCGCCGACCACGGCCTATGAGATCGGTTCCAAGACCCAGGACCCGCTCGCCATGTACGCGGGCGATATCTGCACGGTCAGCGTCAACATCGCCGGCCTGCCCGGCCTTGTACAGCCCTGCGGCTTTGACGCGCGCAATATGCCCATCGGCATGCAGCTCATCGGCCGCCCGTTCGGCGAGCAGGGCCTTCTGAACGCCGGCCTGGCCTTTGAGCAGGCGTCCGGCCTCAAGAACATCATCGCGGCACTCTAAGAGAGGAGAGAGACATCAACATGAAATACGAAGCTGTCATCGGTCTCGAGGTGCACGCGGAGCTGTCCACCAAGAGCAAGATTTTCTGTGCGTGCTCGACCGAGTTCGGCGCGCCCATCAATACGCATACCTGCCCGGTCTGCACCGGCATGCCCGGCGCGCTGCCCGTGCTCAACAAGCAGGTCGTGCACTACGCGGCCAAGATGGGCCTGGCGACCGGCTGCACGGTCAACCGCCTGTGCAAGTCCGACCGTAAAAACTACTTCTATCCCGACCTGCCCAAAGCATACCAGATTTCCCAGTTCGACGTCCCGATCTGCGAGAACGGCGAGGTGTTCTTCTATGTAGACGGCGAGAAGAAGTCTTGCCGCCTGGAGCGCATCCACTTTGAGGAGGACGCGGGCAAGCTGCTGCACGACGAGATCGACGGTACGGTCGTGGACTTCAACCGCTGCGGCGTGCCGCTCATCGAGATGGTCACCAAGCCCGACCTGCACTCCTCGGCCGAGGCCAAGGAGTTCCTCGAGATGATCAAGACCACCCTGTCTTACCTGGACATCTGCGACTGTAAGATGGAGGAGGGCTCCATCCGCTGCGATATCAACGTTTCCATCCGGCCGGAGGGCTCGACCGAGCTCGGCACCCGCGTCGAGATGAAGAACGTCAACACCTTCTCGGGCGCGGTCCGCGCAATCGACTACGAGATCGCACGTCAGATCGACGTTGTCGAGCACGGCGGCACCATCCAGCAGGAGACCCGCCGTTGGGACGATGTCAAGCTCAAGAACACGGTCATGCGCACCAAGGAGGACGCGCAGGACTACCGCTATTTTCCCGATCCGGACCTCATCGCCGTCGAGATCGACGATGCGTGGATGCATCAGATCGAGAGCGAGATCCCGGAGCTGCCCATCTCCCGCTACGAGCGCTATCTGAACGAGTATGGCATGACGGCCATGGAGGCGCGCCAGCTCATGGATTCCTTTGCCAAGGCCACCCTGCTCGACGAGGCGGCGGCCTCGGGCAAGATCAAGCCCAAGGCGGCGGCCAACTGGATTCTGTCTGACATTTCCAAGTACCTCAATGACAAGGGCGTGGAGCTCGGCGACACCAAGGTGACCTCGGACAAGCTGGTCGACCTCATTGTGCTCATCGAGAAGGGCACGATCTCGGGCGCGGCCGGCAAGAAGGTGCTCAAGGCGCTCTTTGAGACCGACGAGACCGCCGAGCAGATCGTGGACCGCATGGGCCTCAAGCAGGTATCCGACGAGGGTGCGATCCTGGCTATCGTGCAGGACGTACTGGCAAAGAACGAGAAGGCGGTCGCCGACTTCAAGGCCGGCAAGAACGTCACCGGCTTCCTGGTCGGCCAGTGCATGAAGGCATCCCGCGGCCAGGGCAACCCGCAGATCATCAACAAGCTGCTCGCACAGGAGCTTGCCAAGCTCTAAGCGAACGAAAGGAGTTTTCTACGATGGCGGATCATCGAAACGACATGGAACTCGACCAGGGCAAACGCCCGGTCTTTGAGCTGCGCATTCCGCAGGACATGGTATTCGTCTTTGGCGTGGACGAGGTCTACCCCTACGGCGACAGCACCATTCTCGCGGGCGAGATCTTCCGCGGCGAGATCGGTCCGGGGGCGATCGTGTCCTACGGCGAGATCGGCGTCGGGCACGTCCCGGTGGAGTCTTTCGCCTGCTATATCAGCAACATCCAGGCCCCGAACGAGGAGAAGCAGACCATGGAACCGGTCCAGCACGCCTCCAAGGAGGGCGCGATGGGCGGACGGTACGCCCTGGTCGTCACTGGACGCGAGGCCAAACACTTTAAGCCGGGCGGCATTGTGTTTGCGCGCAAGATGAACTAAAGCCCGGAAACAGCAAAAGCGGCGCATTTGCGCCGCTTTTTTTAGACAGAAAGGGAGGCAATACCATGAAAAATATCCTGTGCTTCGGGGATTCCAATACTTGGGGATACGACCCGGTGACGGGCAGCCGCTATGCCTACGACGTGCGCTGGACCGGGAGACTGCAGCAGATGCTGCCCGACTGCCGCATCCTGGAGTGCGGCCACAAGGGCCGCACGACCGTGTTTCGTGACGAACTGGAGCCCGGCCGGGTGGGATACGATATCCTGCCGGTGGAGCTCAACATGCACGAGCCGCTCGATCTGCTCGTCATCATGCTGGGCACGAACGACTGCAAGCGCCGCCTGGGCGCCGGGCCGGAGGAGATCGCCATGGGGCTGGAGATGCTGATCCGCCTGACCCAGTCGCCGCTTATCTGGGGCGGGAAGTCGGTCCCTAAGATTTTAGCGGTCGCGCCTATCCCGATGGATGCGGCGCATATCCCGGGCAGCGACATGGAACCCATGTTTGACGCGGCCTCCGCAGCGCGCTCAGCCCAGTTGGCCGAGCCCTACCGGGCGGTCTGCGCGCGCTATGGCGCAGCTTTCTGGGACGCGGCCGAGGCCGTGCCGCGCATCACGTCGGTGGATGGCATCCACCTGTCGCCCGCAGACCACGCCGCCTTTGCCGCGGCTATCGCCGGGCAGATCCGCGCGCTGCTGTAAAAAAATTTTTTTGGATTTCGCAAATCAAAACACGTCCGTGCCCGCTCTAATAGGCAAACAGACCAAACGCAGAGAGGGGGATGCTTATGGAGCGCGAGGAATTCGCCGCACGGGTCCAGGATATCCGGGAGCAGCTTTACCGCACGGCCTACGGCTATCTGGGCAACCCGCATGACAGCCTGGAGGCCGTGGACGAGGCGGTCTATCAGGGGTTTCGCGCACGGGGGAAGCTCCGGCAGCCGGAATTTTTCACGACCTGGATGACGCGCATTCTGATCCGCGTCTGCTACCGGGAACTGAGGCGCCGTACCAGACAGCAGGAAGTGCCGGTAGAGGAACAGGGCGCGGAAGATTACGACGGCCTGCCGCTCCGTGAAGCCATTGAGCGCCTGCCGGAAGAACTGCGCCAGATAATCGTGCTGCGGTACTTTACCGGACTGACCCAGGCCGAGACCGCACAGGCATTGGAAATTCCGCAGGGGACGGTCGTGACGCGCCAGCGCCGCGCACTGGCTCTGCTCCGTGTGGAACTGGAGGAGGATGTGTGATGAAGCGAAATGAAGCATGGGACGACCTGCTCAATCAGGCGGAGCAGATCCCGGACGAACTGGAAACTCGTCTGAACCGAACCATTGCGCGGGCGGAACGACGGGAAAAACGACGCAGATGGCTTAAACCCTTAATCGGCGTAACTGGAACGGCGGCAGCATTTGTACTGTTGGTCAATAGCTCGGTTACGTTTGCACTGGCAGCCAGCCGGGTACCGATTGTGCGCGAGCTGGTCGAGGCGGTCGCGTTTGATCCCAGCCTCAAGGCAGCGGTTGCGCATGATTATGTACAGCTGGTGGGCGATACCTACACGCAGGACGGCATCACCGTTACAATTGAGTACCTGATCGCTGATCCGATGAATGTTTCGGTCTTTTACAGCCTGTCCGATGAACAGGGAAGAGAACTGGAATTGGTTCCAGATTTGTTCGATGCAGACGGGAATTCCTTACCGGTCAGTGTAAGCTTTGGTGAGGAGAGAATTGAGAAAAATGAGAGCGAAAAGGGACTTTTTGACACAATACGGGGCCATTTGGGTCTTGACAAAGTGCAGAAAACCCTGTATACTTGGAGACTCCACGCCTCGAAAGAAGGCGTGATCCAAACACAAATGCAGCTCAAAGTAGAAGTACGTAATCTGGAGCACTGGAAGGACGCCGAATGGAATGCGTTCGATGAACCGGAGGTTCAAGAATCCCGTGCACCGGAAGTGATGTTTACGCTGGACATTCCCATCGCGATTGAACCGCAGTTCCTCAAAAGCGGACGGGTATTCCCGGTGAATCAGACGGTGGATGTCCTTGGACAGAAGCTGACCATTGACGAAATCGCGATCTATCCGTCCAACACGCGCATTATCTGGCATACCGACCCGGAAAATGATGCGTGGCTGACCTACCTGCCGTTCTACCTGACCGATGAGGATGGAAACCGGGTAGACGGTATCCGAAACGGTATCAGTGGAACCGGAAAAGACAGGGGATATGGCGGCGGCACGGTCTGGCTGGACAGCGCGTGGTATGACACCGCGGAGCATCTGACGTTGCATCTTGACGATGCAGCCATCGTACCCAAGGATCAGGACACGGTTCTGCTGCAGGCGGACGGACAGCTGGTTGGTTTACCGGATTATATCGAACAATTGGAACCTGACCCTTACGGCGATGAAGCCGCGTTCACCTTCCGCATTCGGACACAGAAGGGAACTTATCACACCAATACGTCCTCCTTTAATGGATACGTAGACGCGGACGGACAGACCGATTCGTTTGACAGCATCTCGACGTATGTCATGAGCGAAGCGGAGAATACATTCACCAACAGCTATCCCATGCCGCAGGGTGTGCGCTATCCGCTGACCTTGTTTGTCGATTTTGCACCCGGTCAGAATCTGGAAAACCCGATCGAAGTCCATACGTAACCGAAAAACAACGCAGCCTTTGTCTGACAATCGGCGGTGTGCCTAAAAGCGCACCGCTTTTTTGTGGTTCGCCTGTGAAAAACTTATGAACGATTTGCGAATTTTCCACTGGAACTGTTTACTTTCTTAAAGTGTTGTGTTACGATAAATCTAAAGTAAACCTATGGAGGCTACAGAATGAACAGCAAACTGAAGGACGCTCATATGGATGAGCTGTTTGAGGGGGTCCTCTCCCTCACCTCGGTGGAAGAATGCTATAATTTCTTTGAAGATCTGTGCACAATTACCGAGCTGCGCGCCATGGCGCAGCGCTTTCAGGTGGCAAAAATGCTGGACGACGGTCAGATCTACAGCGATATCGTCAAGGAGACTGGTGCCAGCACCGCGACCATCAGCCGCGTCAACAAGTGCCTGATCTATGGCACGGACGGCTACCGCATGGTGCTGGACCGCGCGAAGGGCAAGGCATAAATGGACAGCTATCGCTTTTTATCCGCCTACTACGACCGCTTCACCGATGACGTGGGGTATGACCGGTGGGCGGATTATTTTGAGCAGGTCTTTGCGCGGTGCGGCTTCCGGCCGGCGCTCGTGTTGGACCTTGCCTGCGGCACGGGGACGCTCACCGGGGAGATGGCCCGCCGGGGCTATGAGATGATCGGCGCGGACGCCTCGGACGAGATGCTCATGCAGGCCATGAACAATACGCTGGACTGCGACCCGCGGCCGGTATTTTTACATCAGCGCATGGAGGAGTTGGATCTGTACGGCACGGTACAGGCCGTTTTGTGCTGCCTGGACAGCATAAACTATGTGACAGACCCCGCGGTCCTGCGCGAGGCCTTCCGGCGCGTCGCCCTGTTCCTGGAGCCGGACGGCGTTTTTGTGTTTGACGTCAACACCCGGAAGAAATTTGACGCCATGAACGGGCAGTGCTATGTGCGCGAGGATGAGGACGTCTACTGCGCTTGGCAGGTGGACTTTGACGGTGCACTGTGCACATATGACTTTGATATCTTTGAGCGCATCGGGGACAAGAATCGCTGGGCACGCATGGAGGAAAGCCATCTCGAGCGATACTACGCGCCGCAAGACCTGTGCGCCCTGCTGGAGGAGAGCGGGTTTGACCGCATCGAGCTGCATCCGGAGCTGTCGTTCGGCGCGCTGGACGGCACCGAGGACCGCATCTTTATCATTGCAAGAAAGAGGAACGAGACAGACTATGGACAGAAGAATTCGCGCGATCGCCGCTGATGCGGCGATCCAGATCACTGTCGTCCAGACGACCGGCATGGTCGAGCGGGCGCGGAACATCCATAAGACCCTGCCGCTGGCGACCGCGGCCTTGGGGCGAACCCTGACCATCACATCGATCATGGGCAGCCAGCTCAAGGTGGATGACGGCTCGGTCACGGTGCAGGTGCGCGGCGACGGGCCGCTCGGCACGATTGTGTGCGTGGCGGACAGCCAGGGCTATGCCCGCGGCTATCTGCAAAACCCGGCGGTCGACCTGCCGCTGCGGCCGGACGGCAAGCTCAATGTCGGGGCGGGCGTCGGCCGGGGCCAACTGGTCGTGGTCAAGGACATCGGCCTCAAGGAGCCGGTGAGCGGCATGGTCGGCCTGGTCAACGGCGAGATCGCCGAGGACGTAACCCGTTATTTTGCCGAGAGCGAGCAGATCCCGTCGGCCTGCGCCCTGGGCGTGTTGGTGGATACCGACCAGAGCGTCAAGCAGGCGGGCGGTTATCTGGTGCAGCTCATGCCGGGCGCACGGGACAGCGACATTGACCGTCTGGAGCAGAATATCCAGAAGGCGGGCGCCATGACGGCGATGCTTGACCGCGGCATGACGCTCGAACAGATCGCGGAGGCCATCTTGGACGGGTTTACCGTGCACTTTTTGGACGAGGCCGAGATCGGCTACCGCTGCAACTGCAGCCAGGCCAAGGTCACCCGCGCCCTCATCAGCTTGGGCGAAGGGGAGCTGCTGCAGATGGCGGACGAGGGTAAGCCGGCCGAGATCACCTGCCAGTTCTGTGACCGGGTATATACGTTTACGCCGGAATCGCTGCGCGCGCTGGCCCAAAGCGCCAAGAAAAATTAGCTGTAAAAAATTTGAAAGAAAGTGTTGACATCTGCGGCGGTTTTGGGTATAATAATAACCGTCGCTGATGAGACACGGAAGTTTGACGCGGCGCACACCGGATACACCGGAGCGCATGGCTCGTAAAATTCCACATCCGCCAGCGCGGCTAAAATGGCCCGGTAGCTCAGTCGGTTAGAGCGCTAGCCTGTCACGCTAGAGGTCGTGGG
>LBJMC04202__coassemble_319_pt1 | contig 38646 bp, 36 predicted proteins | sample LBJMC04202__metabat2_high_PE_026 | metagenome-assembled genome bin LBJMC04202 | reverse complement strand
TCCCCTTTCTTCTCGGCATTCTATCTAAAATTTTGCTCACATTTTGGTTCCCTTTTTATCTTTCTGCTTGTCACTCCTTGGCAGATTTGGGCTTGCTTTTTCTCTCGCACTCCCCTAAAATGTAAAAAGCGACCGGGTTTTCCGGCCCTTTTCCTCCCTTTCCCGACAAAATATTGTGCACCTTGCACATATATATCAAATCATTTTTGTAGCATTTGCTATGGTGCAATTTGCACTGATATAAACTTATACAAAATACAACCGTTCTGGAGGGACCAATCGCATGAAACTTGGTATTAAAACCTGTACGCTGGACATGCCCTATGAGGAGATGCTGGACTTCTGCGTCCGGGAGCGCATCCCCTGTCTTGAGATCGGCACCGGCAACTGGTCGAGCGCGCCGCACATCGACCTGGACACAGTCGTCTCGGACAAGGCGGCGCGGGAAAAATGGTATGACGCCATGCGGGCGCGCGGGCTGACGCTGTGCGCGCTCAACTGTTCGGGCAATCCGCTGGCCTATGAGAAGGACATGGAGGTCACCCGCAAGACCTTTGCACTCGCCGAGCAGCTCGGCGTCAAAAAAATCGTCATGATGAGCGGCCTGCCGGCCGGCTGCCCCGGCGACCGCACACCGGTCTGGGTCACCACCTCGTGGCCGCCCGAGACCCAGGACATCCTGCGCTACCAATGGGAGGACGTGGCCATCCCCAAGTGGAAGGAGATCGTGCGCATGGCGGCCGACTGCGGCATTGAAAAGATCGCGCTTGAAAACCACGGCATGCAGCTTGTCTATAATCCTGAGACCTGCCTGCGCCTGCGCGACGCCGTGGGCAGCAGCCTCATCGGCATGAACCTGGACCCCTCCCATCTGTTCTGGATGGGCGGCGACCCCATCGAGGCGGCGCGCGTGCTGGGCGAGGCCGGCGCGCTCTATCACGTACATGGCAAGGATTCGCGCACCGAGCGGCGCATGGTCGGGCCGAACGGCGTGCTGGACACCAAGGGCATTGACGACTTTGCAAAGCGTTCCTGGAACTATGTCGCGGTGGGCGCAGGCCACGGCGTACAGTGGTGGCAGGAGTTCTTCTCGGTCGTGCGCATGATGGGCTATGACGATGTCGTGTCGCTCGAGATGGAGGACCTGACCCTGTCCATGCTGGACGGCCATATCTCCTCGCTGCGCGCGCTGCGCGAGGCGCTCGTGCTGTAAAACTGCACATTGCACGCAGGGGAGCACCCGCTTTCCGGGTGGTCTCCCTGTGTTTTTGCCAAAAAAGCCCGCCGCTTTTTGGATAAGCCGCCGATATTGCCGCGCGCTTGTTGACGGCGTCCGGCAAAGCGTCTATCATGGAGGCAGAAAAAAACGCCCGGTGCGCCGGGCGCTCCACCTTGTTATCCCAGAAAGGATCTTGAAAACTATGCTCAAAATTGGTGTTATCGGCTGCGGCGCCATCGGCCGCGACCATATCCGCCGCCTGCACGACCTGGTGCCCGGCGCAGAAGTCGTTGGCTGCGCCGACTACTTCCAGGAGGCCGCAGACAAGGTTGCAGCCCAGTATGGCATTCGCGCCTACGCCTCCGGCGAGGAGCTCATCGCCTCCCCGGACGTCCAGGCCATCCTGATCGCCTCCTCCGACCCGTCGCACGCGGGCTATGTGCTCGAAGGGCTCAAGTATGGCAAGTACGTCTTCTGCGAAAAGCCGCTGGCACAGAACGCCGCCGACTGCGAGAAGATCATCGCGGCCGAGTGCGCGCACGGCAAGCGCCTGGTGCAGGTCGGCTTCATGCGCCGCTATGACCGCGGCTATGCCGAGATGAAGCGCATCATCGACTCGGGCGAGCTGGGTGCGCCTCTCATGATCCACGCCTGCCACCGCAACGTGTCCCAGCCGGACGGCTTCCAGACCGAGATGGGCGTATCTAACGTAGCCATCCACGAGCTCGATATCTGCCGCTGGCTGCTTGGAGACGAGTACAAGAGCGGCCAGGTGCTCAAGGTCCGCCAGAGCGCCGAGAGCACAAAGGGTTACGACAACCCGCAGATCGTGCTGCTCGAGACCCAGTCGGGCTGCCGCATTGACGTCGAGGTCCAGGTCGCAGACGCCTACGGCTATGATATCCAGTGCCAAGTCGTGTGTGAGAAGGGCACGGTCAACCTGCCCGACCCCTACGCCGTGGTCAAGCGCGCCAACGCTTCGCGCAGCTACCCGCTGCTGACCGACTGGAAGGACCGCTTCATCGAGGCCTATGACATCGAGCTGACCCAGTGGGTGCAGGCGGTCGAGGCAGGCCAGCTGACCGGCCCGTCGGCCTGGGACGGCTATGTGGCCTGCGTGGCGGCCGACGCGCTCAACCGCTCGCGCGGCACCGGCGTGTTCTATCCGATCGAGACCATCGAAAAACCCGCGCTCTACTGCTAAGCGGGCAAAAAAGGAGAGAAGTTCTATGCAGATTGACAACAATCCGCTGGCCATCCGCCAGAACGAGCTCGACCAGCAGGGCAAGAAGCAGGAAGCCTACGAGATGAAGATGGAATTCCTGCGCCAGGTGCGCGAATCGGGCGACCACTGCCCGTGCAAGGAGGCCTGTCCGCATCACGGCAACTGCTTTGAATGTGTGACCGTCCACCGCGGGCACCGCGACCATCTGCCCATGTGCATGTGGGATATGGTCAACGAGCGCCTGGCTGCGCTGTCGCACATGACCGAAGGTTCGCTGCGCCAATACGAAGAGGACCACAAGTGAGGTTCAAAACCAAAGAGCCGCCCATTTGGGCGGCTCTCTTTGTATCCGAACTTTGTATCCGAACGCTGTGTTACTGGATGCCGATATCCACGACGGCGACCAGGCCGCAGTGCGCCTTGGCCAGCGCATGGGCCGGTTTTTCGGCGTGCAGGGCGATGGTGTGGTCGGCCATGGCCGCGCCGGGCGCGGTCTCACCGGTGTCCGCGTTGACGCCGCTCGGCAGGTCGATGGCAAACACCATGCCGAACGACCGGCAGATCATGGTCGCGGCTGCCCGCGCAAGCTCATCGAGCTCGCCGTGGAAACCCGTGCCATACACCGCGTCGATGGTGGCGTCGGCGTCAAAGATCCAATTGATCTGGTCCATCTGCAGGTCCTCGATCGGCCAGACCGGCATCTGTGGGTCCAATTTTTTCCAGTTGGCCCGGGCGGCATCGGTTTGCGGCTCACCCTCGACCAGGATGACCGCGACCCGCACGCCGCGCTCGCGCAGGTATCGCGCTGCGACCAGGCCGTCGCCGCCGTTGTTGCCCTTGCCGACAAAGACGGCCGCCGTGCGCAGCACCGGCTGCTTGTCCTGCACGAAGTCTGCCACCGCACGGCCTGCATTCTCCATCATTTGCTCATAGCTCAGGCCGCCCTCGGCTGCCTTGCGCTCAATCTCCTTCATCTCGGCTGCTGTCACCGTCATCCGTTATCCGCTCCTTGCCCTTTTGGGTTTTGTTGTGATTATGCCTAGTATATATCAAAAAAAGGAAAAAGACAAGAATGCCCGGCAAAATCCTAAAATCTGCCGCGCACGCAGGCATAAAAAACGCGCAGGAATCCCTGCGCGTTTCCCTGTCTCAATCGATGGTGATCTTTCCCCTACACGTCCCGTTTACACCATGGTCGCCGGCCACGCGCAGCGTGTACTCGTACCGGCCGGGCGCAAGGGCCAGCGGGATGGTCTCACAAACCCGCTTTCCGGGCGCAATCTCCACCGTTTCTAGGCTGGTCCCGACCGATATGGTCTTTGCGGGCGGGTCCAGTTTTTCCAGCGTCCCCTGCAAAAACTGGTAGTCCGCACAGCGGATGGTCAGGCTTTCGTCATGGTTTTCTACCACCCACTGCAAAGTGTCTGCGGTCAGCATGCGCGGATGCGCGCTATACCGCACGTACGCCTGCTCTGCTTCCACGTGATGGTATAGAAGACCGCCGAACACGATGCAGATCGCCAGAAAGATCACACGGCTCCCCGTGCGCCATCCTGTACGAACGCTCATTGCTTCACCCCCCAAACTGTCATGGCCCACTATATAGACCGGATAAAGTGAAGGTATTGCCTATGTTATGAGTATACCACCGTTTTCCCTTTCTCGCAATTCATAATCGCACAGGGCCCACATGCATTTTGCGGATCAAGCACCGCGCCGCAACAGGCACAATCACGATTTTTGCCGCCATTTTTCCTCAGAATTTTTCCATGTAAATTTGCCCCAAAGCCGTTGTAAAAGCCCGGAAAACTCTTTATAATTTGTAATGTATGTAAATTTACCGGATCTGTACCGTTTGAAAAAAGGAAGGGTTATCAAATTTATGAACAAAATCGGCTTTGACAACGACAAATATCTGTCCATGCAGTCCGAGCACATCAAAAAGCGCATCGCGCAGTTCGGCGGCAAGCTGTATCTGGAGTTCGGCGGCAAGCTGTTCGACGACTTCCACGCTTCGCGCGTGCTGCCCGGCTTTGCGCCCGACAGCAAGGTGCGCATGCTCGCGCAGATGGCCGACCAGGCCGAGATCGTCATCGCAATCTCGGCGGGCGACATCGAGAAGAACAAGGTGCGCTCCGACCTCGGCATCACCTACGACGTGGACGTGCTGCGCCTCATCGACGCCTTCCGCGGCATCGGCCTGTACGTCGGCTCGGTCGTTATCACCCAGTACGCCGGCCAGGCTGCGGCCGACGCTTTCAAGCGCCGCCTGATCGCCCTGGGCGTCAAGGTCTACACCCACTATCCCATCGCCGGCTATCCGAGCAACGTCCCGCTCATCGTCTCCGACGAGGGCTACGGCAAGAACGAGTACATCGAGACCTCCCGCCCGCTCGTCGTCGTCACCGCCCCGGGCCCGGGCTCGGGCAAGATGGCGACCTGCCTGTCCCAGCTCTACCACGAGTACAAGCGCGGCGTCGCGGCGGGCTACGCCAAGTTTGAGACCTTCCCCATCTGGAACCTGCCGCTCAAGCACCCGGTCAACCTGGCCTATGAGGCGGCCACGGCCGACCTCAATGACGTCAACATGATCGACCCCTTCCACCTCGAGACCTACGGCGAGACCACGGTCAACTACAACCGCGACGTCGAGATCTTCCCGGTCGTCAACGCCATCTTCGAGAAGATCGCAGGCGAAAGCCCGTACCACTCCCCGACCGACATGGGCGTCAACATGGCGGGCAACTGCATCATCGACGACGAGGCCTGCCGCGAGGCGTCCTGCCAGGAGATCATCCGCCGCTACTATCAGGCCCTGTGCGACAAGCGCGACGGCCGCGGTGATGAGACCGCCATCCACAAGCTGGAACTGCTCATGCAGCAGGCCAAGGTCTCGCCGGACGACCGCCCGGTCGTGGCCGCGGCGCTCAAGCGCTCGGAGGAGACCGAGGGCAACCCGGCCGCCGCCATCGAGCTGCCCGACGGCACCATCGTCACAGGCAAGACGTCCTCCCTCTTGGGCGCGTCCTCTGCCGCGCTTATCAATGCGCTCAAGAAACTCGCCCATATCCCGGACAACCTGCCGCTGCTGCCCGCCCTCATCATTGAGCCCATCCAGCGGCTCAAGACCCAGGGCCTCGGCAACCACAACCCGCGCCTGCACACCGACGAGGTGCTCATCGCCCTGTCCATCTCGGCGACCACGAATCCCGTCGCAAAGCTGGCCCTCGACCACCTGAGCGGCCTGCGCGGCTGCGAGGTGCACTCGACCGTCATCCTCGCGCAGGTGGACGACAACGTGTTCAAAAAGCTCGGCATGAACCTGACCTGCGAACCCGTCCACCAGACCAAGAAGCTCTATCACAAATAAACGGCAGAAAGAAAGGCTAGGCACCCCCGGCGGGTTGCCTAGCCTTTTTTTAGAGCTTGCCGCGGCGCTCACGGCGCCTGCCCGCCGCGGGCCGCGCGGCGGTAGATAAAGAAGGCGCAGACCGCAGTGACGGCCTCGGTGATCCAGAAGGCGTTCCACACGCCCGTGGCGCCCCACAGGCGGCTGAGCACAAAGGCCGCCGGGACGATGACGACCAGGTAGCGCAGCAGCGAGATGACGAGCGAGGGCATGCCCTTGCCCAGCCCCTCGAGCGCGCCGCACGACGTGACCGACACGGCCGAGATCAGGAAGCCCGCGCTGATGATGCGCAGCGCGGCCTGGCCGGCCGCAACGGTCTGCCCGTTCTCGGCAAAGAGCGCCATGAGCTGCCCCGGTACGGCCAGGCAGATGGCCGTGCCGCAGGCCATGATGATGGCGTTGCAGACGAGCGCCGAGACATAGATCTGCCGCACCCGGCGGTGCTCGCCCGCGCCGGCATTGTAGCCGATGATGGGGCGCATGCCCTGGACGATGCCGCTTGCGGGCAGATAGATGAAGGTCTGGAGTTTATAGTAGATGCCCAGGATGACGACATAGATCTGCCCGTATACGCTCAGGATGCCGTTGAGCGCCGAGATGAGCAGCGAGGGCAGCGCGAGGTTTAGGATGGCCGGGATGCCGATGACGTACAGCCGGGCGGCCATCCGCCGGTCGGGCATCATGACCTGCCGCCGCACGCGCACGCCCATGGGCTGCAGGCGGTAGAGGACCAGGTAGATGACGAGCGTCAGCACCTGCCCGAGGCCGGTCGCGAGCGCTGCGCCCGCAATGCCAAGCTCCGGGAAGGGGCCGATGCCAAAGATCAAAAGCGGGTCCAGGACGATATTGGCCACGCAGCCGGCCAGCAGGCTGGCCATCGTGACCTTCATGCGGCCGACCGCCTGATAGATCTTCTCAAACGCAAGCCCGATGACAATGGCGAAGGTGAACGCGAACGCAATGCGCCCATAGCGCACGCCCAGGTCGATGACCGCCTGATCGCTCGTGAACATGCGCAGGAAGGCCGGGATGGCCGCGATGGACGCGACGGTCAGCACGACGGTGTGCACAAAGGCCAGGGCCATGCCCTTGGAGGCTGCGGCGTCGGCCTTGTCTGGCTCCCCCGCGCCCAGGTGATAGGCGATGACCGCGTTCATGCCCACGCCAAAGCCGATGGCCACGGCGTTGATGAAATTCTGCACCGGGTAGACGAGCGAGAGCGCGGTCATGGCGTCCTCACTGATCTGCGCGACAAAGAAGCTGTCCACGATATTATAGAGCGAGTTGACCAGCATGGAAATGACCATGGGCAGCGACATGGACAGCAGGAGCGGCAGGACCTTGCGCTCCTTCATAAAGTTTTCTTGCATTGACCTCTCCCCTTTTCCCGCCGGGGGGCCGCCGGACAGGCCGAAAAAACCACACATCGCGGCAGGGCGCAATGTGTGGCAAAAAGATGACAGGATGGCTGTCCGGAAAAGTCCACGACGGATTTTAGCAATATTTTTAAGGATACGGTGATATTAACACGACAGTGGGCGCTTGTCAAGGGGGGAAAGCGCCCGCAATGCACTTACTTGGGATTGGGGCGATACTCTAAGAGGTCCGACACCTCGCACCCCAGCACATAGCAGATGCGCGCCAGGATATCCAGGTCCAGCTTCTCAATGTTTCCTTGGTACCACCTATCTACCACTGCAAAGTTTACATGGATTGCGCTTGCCAACTGATTGCGGTTCATACCACGGGCTTCCAGTACTTCTCTCAGACGCAATGCAATTTTTCCATAGTCCTGTGTAATCAGAATTGAACGCTCGTTCATAACATCACCTATGGATATATTATCTGTGATATATCTTGTTGACTATTCTATTTTTAAGTATTATATTATAAATAATATATCTTTAGGAGGTAATTTGATGACAGCTCGGCCCAATTATATGCGGATGTATTTCCGCATGTTCAACGATATCTCAACTGCAATCGAACAGCTGGAATCCGGCGACCCCTGGAAGGCCCGTATCACTCTCATCGAGAGCCAGCGCACGGCCGAGGACTGCTACGTTCGCGCGCTCTGCCTGCGCCACGCCCGCTTGAACCGGAAGACCTATCGCATATCCCGCAGGCGCTGAGCCCGGCATCCTGCGGGCAGACAAAAAAAGCCACCAGCCCGCAGGCTGGTGGTTTTTCTATGCCGCTGTCATCCTCCGTTCTGCGCCGCGATCTTCTCGGCCAGCTCGTTTAGGTAGACCCAGCGCTCCATTTTGTGCTCCTGTTCGCGCTCGAGTTCCTCCTTGCGCGCGAGCAGCTCCTGCAGCTTGACGTAGTCGTTGCCGGCGGCGGCGATGTCGGCCTCGCAGGCCGCGAGCTTTTGGGCGAGCGCCTCAAGCTCCTCGTCGATGTGGTCGAACTCGCGCTGCTCGTTGAACGAGAACTTGAGCTTTTGCGGCCGGTTGCCCGGCTTCTGCGGCTTGTCCGCCTTGCCGGCCTTGGCCTGCGCGGGCTTGTCCGCCGGGACGCGCTTTTCCAGGTAGTCGGAGAAATTGCCGGTATACTGGCGCACCGCGCCGCCCGGGCAGACCTCAAAGATCGTGTGCGCAACCTTGTCCAGGAAGTAGCGGTCATGCGAGACCGCGATGACGATGCCCGGGAAGGATGCCAGGTAATCTTCCAGGATGGTCAGCGTCTCGACGTCGAGGTCATTTGTCGGCTCGTCGAGCAGCAGGACGTTGGGCGCCTGCATGAGCACCGACAGCAGATACAGGCGCCGTTTCTCGCCGCCCGACAGCTTGCCGATGAACTGATGCTGCAAATCGCCCGAAAACAGGAACTTTTCCAGCATCTGGGAGGCCGAGAAGGTGCCCTCTGGTGTCTCGATGCGGTTCGAGATATCGCGGATGTAGTCGAGGACGCGCGCATCCGGGTCAAGCTCGCGTCCCTCCTGGGAGAACACGCCGAGGCGCACGGTCTGGCCGGTCTCGACCGTGCCGGCGTCCGGCTGGATGCGCCCGGCGATGAGGCGGAGCAGGGTGGTCTTTCCCGCGCCGTTGACGCCGACGACACCGATGCGGTCGTCGCGCGTCAGGGTATAGGAAAAGTCGCGGATGACCGTCTTGTCCCCGTACGACTTGCTGACGTGCGCAAGCTCGATGGTCTTGCGCCCAAGCCGCCCGGACAGGGCGCTGATCTGCACCCGCTCGCGCGCGGCCGGCGCTTCCTGGTCGCGCAGGGCCTCGTACCGCTCGATGCGGTCGCGGCTCTTGGTGCCGCGGGCGCGCGCGCCGCGCATGATCCACTGGTATTCGCGCCGCAGGGTGGCCTGCCGCTTGCGCTCGCCGGCCTGCTCGGCCTCGAGCCGCTCGGCCTTGTGCACGAGATAGTCGGCGTAGCCGCCCACATAGCTGTAAAGCCGGCCGTTTTCCAGCTCGACGATGCGGTTCGTGACCCGGTCGAGGAAGTAGCGGTCGTGGGTGATGAGCAGGATGCCGCCCGAAAAGCGGATGAGATAGTCCTCCAGCCAGGCGGCCATGTCCATGTCCAGATGGTTGGTCGGCTCGTCCAGGATGAGCAGGTCGGCCGGATGGATGAGGGCGGTGGCCAGGGCCACGCGCTTGCGCTGGCCGCCCGAGAGCGTGCCGATCTTCTGGCCGCTGTCCGGCACGCCGAGGCGGGTGAGCATGGTGCGGGCCTCGTACTCGGCCACAGCGCGGTAGGTGTCCGGCAGGTCGCGGAAGACCTGCTCAAGGACGGTGGCGTCCGGGTCCATGTCCGGGTTTTGGGGCAGATAGGATACCTGCACGTCCGGGAAGACGTGCACGGTGCCGCTGTCCGGCTCCTCGGCCCGGGCCAGCACGCGCAGAAGCGTGGATTTGCCCGTGCCGTTGACGCCGATGATGCCCACCTTGTCCCCGGTATCGAGATAGAGCGAAGCGTCCTGGATGAGACGCTTCATCCCATAATTCTTTTCCAGATGTTCGGCTGCTAAAAGCATTCTAAAACTCCTTTCCGTGCACGCCTATTGTATCATACGCCGCCCGGGCCGTCCAGCGCGCGCGGGCGGGCCGTCCGCGGCGGGCACGGATTTTTTTGCCAAAATGCACAAACCCCTCTAGCGAACGCAAGGGATATTTGCTATAATAGATGTACCATGGCAATTATGTGCGAAAAGGAATGGTGAAAATACATGAAATTGAATCTGGAGAGTCTGGACAATAAGCTGGCCTGGGAGACCTACCGCATGCCGCAGTACGACATCGCCAAGATGCGCGAGCGCACCAAGGCCGCCCCGACCTGGCTGCACTTTGGCGCAGGCAACGTCTTCCGCGCCTTCCCGGCCGTCCTGGCCCAGCGCATGCTGACCGCCGGCCTGACCGACACCGGCGTCATCTGCTGCGAGCCCTACGACGAGGAACTCATCGACCGCTGCTATAAGGCCTATGACAACCTGTCCGTCGCCGTCACGCTCTACGCGGACGGCCGCCTCAAAAAAGAGGTCGTCGGCTCGGTCGCCGAGGCCCTGGGCCTCTCGGCGGACTATGACCGCGTTGCGGAGATCTTCGCCGCGCCCTCCTTGCAGATGGTTTCCTTCACCATCACCGAGAAGGCCTATCCGCTGCGCGACAACGACAAGAACCTCTATCCCGACGTCACAGCCGACATGAAGAACGGCCCGGCGCACACCACGAGCCTCATCGGCCGCATCCTGTCGCTGTGCCTGCACCGCCTGCACACCTGCGGCAAGCCGATCGCGCTCGTGTCGATGGACAACTGCCAGAACAACAGCATGCGCCTGCGCTGGTCCATGATGGAGATCGCCTACGCCTGGAAGTCGGCCGGCCTCATCGAAGACGCTGACCTCGCCTACCTGTCCGAGCAGGTCACCTTCCCCATCACCATGATCGACAAGATCACGCCCCATCCCGATGCGGCCATCGCCAAGCAGCTCATGGCCGACGGCCTGGAAGGCATGATGCCGTTTGAGACCGAAAAGGGCACCTTCGCCGCCCCCTACGTCAACACCGAACAGCCCCAGTACCTGCTCATCGAGGACAACTTCCCGGTCGGCCATCCGCCGCTTGAGCAGCTCGGCATCATCTTTACCCGCAGTGACATCGTGCTCAAGACTGCGATGATGAAGGCCTGCACCTGCCTCAACCCGAACGACACCACGCTTGCCGTCTACGGCTGCCTGCTGGGCTACAAGAAGATCAGCGACGAGATGCAGGACAAGGACCTCGTCAACCTCATCACCCGCATGAGCGAGATCGAGGCCATGCCCATGGTCTCTGACCCCGGTGTCCTGGACCCGCACGAATACCTGCACGAAGCCCTGGCCGTGCGCTATCCCAACCCCTTCATGCCCGATACCCCGCAGCGTATCGCGACCGACACCTCGCAAAAGCTGGCCACCCGCTTTGGCGTGACGCTCGAGGGCTACTATGACTCCACCCTGCCCAAGTACCGCGTCAGCAAGCTCAAGTACCTGCCGCTGGCGCTGGCCGGCTGGCTGCGCTATCTGCTGGGCGTGGACGACAACGGCGAGCCGTTTGAACTCAGCCCCGACCCCAACCTGGATATGCTGCGCGGCCACCTCAAGGGCATTACGCTGGGCACCGCCAAGATCTCGGACGACCAGCTTTACCCCATCCTGTCTTCCAAGCCCATCTTCGGCGTCAACCTGTACGAAGTGGGCGTGGCCGAGAAGATCACCGAATATTTCTGTGAGCTGATCGCCGGCCCGGGCGCCGTCCGCCAGACGCTGCACAAGTACTGCGGCGAGGACGCATAAGGCCAAAAAGTACAGCCGCCACCCTATTTCATGCACAAAAGATCCCCCGTCCGCATGCCGGATGGGGGATCTTCCGTTTTCCTACCCGCTACGCCCCGGCCGAATAGGCCGCGAGCGCCGCGCGGTAGGCCCGCGCCGAGCGCGGGTCAAAACAGACCATCGTGACCCGCTCGGGCAGGGCGTGCCCGGCCAGGAAGCCCGCGATCTCCCGGATAGCGATGGCCGCAGCGCGGTCCAGCGGGAAATGATAGACGCCCGTGCTGATGGACGGGAAGGCCACCGTGCGGCAGCCGTGCGCCGCGGCCAGCGCCAGGCAGTTCTGATAGCATCGGGCCAAAAGCGCGTCCTCGTCCTGGCCGCCGCCGCGCCAGATGGGCCCCGGCGTGTGGATGACATAGCACGCGGGCAGGCGGTAACCGCCCGTGATCCTGGCCTCTCCCGTCGGGCAGCCGCCAAACTTCCGGCACTCGTCCAAAAGCTGCGGCCCAGCCGCCCGGTGGATGGCGCCGTCCACGCCGCCCCCGCCCAAAAGGCTGGTGTTGGCCGCGTTGACAATGGCGTCGGCCGCGACCTGTGTGATGTCGCCCTCCATGATTGCAATCCTTGTCTGCATCGTATGCGCCTCCTTCGTCGCTCTTTGTCTCAAGTATATCCCCGCGCCCGGACGGCCGTCAACCACCGGCTTGCCAAAACCCGGACGATGTGATAGGATAAGGATAGACTGGCATGTATCTGCACCGTGAAAGGAGAGCCCTATGGAAAAACGAAACTATGTCTGCCCCAAGTGCGGCGGCCGCGAATATATCAGCGACCAGTTCCAGGCGACCGGCGGCAATTTTGCCAAGATATTCGACGTCCAGAACAAGAAGTTCATCACCATCAGCTGCGCACACTGCGGTTACACCGAGCTCTACCGCGCCGAGACCACGACCGGCATGAATGTGCTGGATTTCCTGATCGGAACCTGAAACCCTGCCCATATTGGCCGTCCCGCCGCGCGCGGGGCGGTTTTTCTGTTCCTAGGCCGGAAAATCCGCGCATTCCGCCTTTGACATTTGCCCGCTCGCTCTGTATAATAAGGTTAACTGAGTGAAACCGTCCCCTGCACGGCGCGGCCCTGCCCGCCGTTTTTTCCTGATTTTTGACGAGCTGAAAGGAGTCACCAAAACCCATGTCCATAGTACTGTCCTACCGTGCCCTGCGCGATGTGCCCCTGTCCCCGGACGAGGCCGCGGCCATCGATATCGTCATCGCGCGGTACCAGTCCGATTTCGAGTATCGTGATGCGGCCGACGCGTTTACGGTACATCCCACCGATCCCACCGCGCCCGAGGTCATCTTCTCCGGGACCATCTGCGTACCCGCAGACGACGCCGAGCCCATCGGCTATTGGACGTGCTGCCTGACCGATATCCGCCGCATCCTGGACGACGCCGCGTGGTATGTCTCGCTGGACGACACCGCGCTGGCCTGGGACGAGGACGACGGCTGGCTTCTCCCCGCTTGACCGCGGTACAGCTCCCTGCATCTGCAAGACAAAACCCCGCCTTTTTGCAAGGCGGGGCCTTTTTTATCTGCCGGATGGCCCTTCCCGGTTGACCAGCCAGATGCCCGCGCACACGAGCACGAGCGCCGCGGCAGCTGGCGCGCCGAACACGCCCTGCTCGCCCAGGAGCAGGGCGGACAGGATGACGCCGCAGACCGGGTTCATAAAGCCATAGATGGCCACCCGGCTGACCGGGTTATATTGCAGGAGCACGGCCCAGAGCGAGTACGCCACGGCCGAGAGCAGGCCGAGATAGCCTAAAAGCAGCAGCGCCGCAGGCGCAGACGGGTGGACGCTTCCGCCGCCTGCAAGCCCCAGGGCGATGAGCACCAGGCCGCCCCAGACGAACTGATAGCCGCTGAGCGTCACGGGCGACTCCCGCCGGGCATAGCCCTTGACCATAACCGACGAGCAGGCGTAAGCCAGGGCAGACAGCAACACAAAGCCCTCGCCGTTCCACTGCATGGAAAAGTCCAGGGCGCCGCCGCGCGTGTTGATGAGCACAACGCCGGCAAAGCCCGCGATGCAGCCCACAAGCTTACGGGCGGTCATCTTCTCCTGCCGCAGCAGCGCGGCCGAGATCAGGATGGCAAAAAAGACATTGGACGACACGACAATGGACGACTTGACACCCGAGGCGTGGGCCACGCCGATGTAGAAAAAGATATACTGTGCGACCGTCTGCACAAGGCCCAGCTTGAGCACCATGGGCCAGGAGCCGCGCGCGGGCACGAGCCAGCGGCGCGCCTGGACGCTGCCGATGCACAGGGCCAGCAGGCCGGCGAGCGTGAAGCGCAGGCCGGCGAAGAGCAGCAGGCTGGGGGTGTGGTCGGCGGGGATGCCGAACTGCGCGTAGCCGATCTTGACGCAGGGGAAGGCGCTGCCCCACAGCACGCAGCACAGCATGGCCAAAAGGCCGACCACGGCCGGGCGGGTCAGGGCGGCGGTCTGTTTGGATGGTGATTGCATGAATGCTTGTCTCCCTTATTCTGGTGTCAGCCCCAAATGTCCTGCGCCTGCCGATAGCAGGCCAGGCGGTCGGTCCAGCCGACGGGCGTAGGCGCGGTGTGATCTGCGACCGTCACGGTGGTGCCGTCCGCGCTGACCGTGTAGGCGGCGCCCTGGACGATGGCGCGCAGGGCGCTGTCGTCGATGGTCCAGCCGTTGATGCCGTACTGGGTGGCGAGAAAGACCTCGTCCGAGGCGCCGTGCGCCCGGGCGTAGGCGTTGGGGTTGGGTGCGGGCGAGGTTTTGCCCACGCTCCACTCCCAGCAGGCCGACTCCCAGGGATAGTGCCGGGCGATATAGCCGGCGGTATCCGCGCCGTCAAAGTCGTCACCCACGGCCGCGAGGAAGGCGAGGTGTTCGGCCCGGTGGGTCAGCTGGAGATAGCCCGCGCCGCGCTCGTGCGCGCCGTAGCCGTGTGCGGCGTAATAGTCGTCGCCGCCGGTCTCCAGGGTATGCCGGCCGAAGCCGCTCTCGCTGGCGGCGGTGGCGAAAAACATGGAAAGGCTGGGGCGCGATGTGATATGATATTTGCGAAGCAGGTGGTTGAGCTGCCAGACCTCGGCAAAGGAGGTCTGTCCCTGCCAGCCGAAGGCGCGCAGCTGGCCGCCGGTGACCGGATACCAGGCCATGCGCGCAAACCAGACCAGCACGAGCGCCGCCGCCGCGCCGGCGAGCACCATCCGTCTGCGGCGGACGATGCGCTTCTTTTTCGCCCTGGACACCCGCGGTTTTGCGCCCGTTCGGGCCGCGGGGCGGGCGGTTTTTCCGGTCTGTGCGCCGTTTGCCACCTGTGTTCCCCTCCCTTCGTGCAGTTCCAGTATACGGAGTTTCTCCCCTGTTTGTCAACCATTTCCAAGGAGGCTTTGCCATGCAGCACGCAAAACTGGCCGCCGTCATCGGCGCGGGCGGCAAGACCACGGCGCTGGCGCGGCTTGCCGCCCGCTGCCGGGACGCGCACGTACTGCTGACCACGACCACCCACATCCTGCCCTTCGCCCCGCCTGTGTGCGACCGGCTGTGCGTGACGCCGGACGCGGGCGCGCTGCGTGCCGCCCTCCAGGCCCCCGGCGTCACCTGCGCAGGGATGGCCGCCGGGGACGGCAAGCTGACCGCCCTGCCCGCCCCGCTCTGGGAGTTGGCCTGCCAGCAGGCCGACTTCATCTTTTACGAGGCCGACGGGGCGAAGCGCCTGCCGCTCAAGCTGCACGCCGCACACGAACCGGTCATCCAACCTGAAACCGACTGGTGCCTGGTAGTCGCCGGGCTGTCGGCGTGGGGCAAGCCGGTCGGCCAGGCCGTGCACCGCTATGCCCTGCGGCCGGAATGGGCCGCAGAACCCGGCCGGCCGGTCGATGCGGCGGTCATCCTGGCCTGCGTGCAGGACGCAATTGCCGCCTGCGGCATGCCGCAGGCACGCCTTGCTGTGCTGCTCAACCAGGCAGATGCGGTGGAACCGGCCCAGGCCCAGGACGTGGCGCGGCGATTGGAACACGCGGGATTGCAGTGCGTGGCCTGTAGCCTGCGCACACAGCCCTTCCCGCACTTAGCCGGCCCTCTTTGGGACACAGATGGCCGTCCGGGCCGATGAAACAGCAGGGATAGCCCCCTATCTACAGGAAAAAAGCGCGCTCTTTGCAAGGGCGCGCTTTTGGTTTATCGATCGGTATCGGCCAGGTACAGGTTCATCAGGTCGCAGTCTACCTCCCTGCCGGCTATTTTCAGAAAACCCTGGAACTGCCCGATCTTCCGAAAGCCGTACTTCTCATACAGCCGGATGGCCCTGGCATTGTCGCTCCGGACCTCTAAGGACACGATTTCGGCATGCGCCGTATGCACGGCAAAGTCCAGCGCCGCTTCGAGCAGCCGGCTGCCAATCCCTTGCCCCCACTCGGATTTTCGGACCGATATCGCCAATTCTCCCCTGTGCCGCAGGCGCGCGCGGGCCATGCCGCGGAAACGGGCGTTCCCGACGATCTCCCCGCCTTTTTTCGCGAGCAGCACGACCGAATTGGCCGATGCCGCGAGATCGCGGAGCAGGGCTTCCTCTTCCTCCACAGACCGGCCAGGCCCTTCCACGCCAAACGTCAGGTTGTCGGTCTCGCCGCCGACCGCATGCAGATATGCCAGGACCTGCCCGGCGTCCTCCGGCCCTGCCCGGCATATCTCCACTTTCCCATCGCTGCGGCCCGGCTGCGCATAGCGGCTATAGGTCTCCGGGTCATCCAAGTCGACCACAAGGCGCGCGTCCGGGACGTCCACGAACCGCGTCTCGTCCAGGTGCCGACGATAGACCTGTTTGCCGCCCTGGTCGCCGGCCAGAGCCGCAAGCGCAGGCAGGAAGCGCGCCGGGAACACGCACGGGCTGCACGGCCGCCCGGCCGCGCGCGGCACCGCGATGCAGTCGCCCTCCCGGCTGGTTTTGCACAGGCTGTGCAAAAGTCCGGCGGTCAAAAAGGGCTGGTCGGCGTTGAGGAACAGCACAGTGTCCACCCCCGGCCCGACCGCCGCCGCCCCTGCCGCGACCGAATGGCCCATGCCGTCCGCCGCCCGCGGCGAGGGCACGGCGCGGAAGCCGTGCGCGGCGCCATAGGATGCGATCTGCGGCGTGTTGGTCACGAGCACCCGCTCATCCACAAAGGGCAGTGATGCGGCCAGGTCGATGGAATAGGCAAAGAGCGGCCGGCCGCCCAAGGGCAGCCGCAGCTTGTCCTGCCCCATCCTGCGGGACAGGCCGGCGGCCAGCACGACGGCCGCGATCATCCGACCACCTCAAACAGCACGTCGATCTCGCCGCCGCAGATCATGCCCGAGCGGCCCGCCTCGCCGTTCTTCATGTCAAAGGTCAGCAGGCAGGGCGTGCGCGTCCGCCCGAGGCGCTCGGCCGTCTGGCAGACCTCATACTCGGCCAGGCCGCCGCCGACCGTGCCCAGCTTGTGCCCGCCGTCCGGGAAGAACATGCGCGCGCCCACGCCGCGCGGGGCCGAGCCCTGCTTGCGCACGACGGTCGCCATGATACCGGTCTGGCCGGTGGCCAGCGCGTCCAGCATGGCCGCGGACAGGCCGGCGTTCGCGCAGCCGCGCCGGGTGTCGATAAGCTCGGCCGCAATGGCGACCGCAATCTCCTCGGGCGTCTCGGCCCCGATGGCAAGGCCGATGGGCGCGTGCACCGCCTCGAGCTGCGCCTCGGTCACGCCCTCGCCGCGCAGCAGGTCAAAGACCGCCCGGTTCTTGCGCGCGCTGCCGATCATGCCGATGTAGGTGCACGGATGGCGCAGGGCCTCGCGCAGGCAGACCGTGTCGGCTGCGTGGCCGCGCGTGACAATAACAACCGACAAATCGGGCAGGGCGTCCCAGTCCAGCCCGGCAAACAGATCGCAAAATTCCCGGCAGAGCACGGCGTCGGCCTCGGGGAAGCGCGCCGGATCGGCGAACTCCGGCCGGTCATCGGCGACCAGCACACGGTAGCCCAAAAGCTTGCCCAGCTTTGCCACCGGCACGGACACATGGCCGCCGCCGCACACGAGCAGAACCTTCTGCTGGCGCAGGGCCTCGCATAGGAGACGGGCGCCAGTCTGGCGGCTCGTGCAGACGAAGGGCGGCCGGCACGCCGTGATGTCCTCCTTGGCGTCCAGCGCCGGGGCCTGATCTATGATGTTCCAGCCCTCGCCTATCTGCGCCCCGTCCAAGGCGGTCACGCGGTAGACCGTGTGGCCGTCCAGGATGGCGCGGGCGAGCGCCTGATAGCTGTGTTCCTGCATAAAAAAGCGCACCTCGCTCTCAGATGGTCAGATGGTAGATGCCCTGCGGCGTGACGCCGATGCGGTCAAACAGCGCGCGCAGGGCCTCCTCGGCCTCGGGCGGGGCGCTCCACGCCAGGCCGCAGCCCGCTGTGATCGCGCGCGGCACCGGGATCAGCCGCCCGGGCACTGCCTGCGCGCGCGCCGCCTGCTCGGTCTGCATGGCCGCCGTCGTCGTGTGGAAGGTGGCCACCACGCGCGGCTCTTTTTTCCTCAGCATAGCCGTTCCCTCCTCATGCGCCGGCCAACTCGCGCACGGCGCGCACGGCGGTATCGACCTCGTCCTCGGTGTTGAAGTACGAGAAGGAAAAGCGCACGATGCCCTGCCGGTCCGTGCCGAGCGCCTCGTGCATGCGCGGCGCGCAGTGTGCGCCGGCGCGCGTACAGATGCCGTAGTCCTGGGCCAGGGCGTCAGCGACTGCGCCCGCGTCCTCGCCTGCAAAATTCATCGCGACGACTGCCGTGCGCAGGGGCGCGTCCATGTCGCCGTAGGTGACGACGCCGGGCAGGCCGTGAATGCCCTGGTAAAACCGCCTTGCCAGAGCCGCCTCGCGCGCGCGGATCGCGGCAAGACCGGTCTGCTCGATAAAGTCCAGCCCGGCCGACAGCCCGGCGATACCGGCGGCGTTGAGCGTGCCGGCCTCCAACCGCTCGGGATAGTCGCCCGGATGGTGGCGGTCAAAGCTGTGCACACCGCTGCCGCCCACCCTGCGCGGACGGACATCCACGCCCGGCGCCACGCACAGGCCGCCCGTGCCCTGCGGGCCGAACAGGCCCTTGTGGCCGGTAAAGCACAGGACCGCGATGTTCTGTGCCTGCATGTCGATGTCCAGCACGCCCGCCGACTGAGACGCATCCACGACAAAGAGCAGGCCGTGCGCGCGGCAGAACGCGCCGATGCGCGCAAGGTCCAGGCCGTTGCCCGTGACGTTCGAGGCGTGGGTGCAAACAACGGCGCGCGTATTGCCCCGCAGGGCGGCCGGAAAATCTTCATACGCAATGCGGCCCTCGCGGTCTGCTGGCAGCACGGTCAGCCCCATGCCCTGGTCCTCAAGCGCGTAGAGCGGCCGCAGGACCGAGTTATGTTCCAGGGCGGTCGTGATGACATGGTCCGCGGGCGAAAACAGGCCGAAGATGGCCGTCGAGAGCGCGTCGGTCGCGTTATAGGCAAAGCACACGCGGGCGGGGTCGGCCAGGCCGAACAGCGCCGCGAGCTGTGCGCGGCAGCGAAAGACCGCACGCCCGGCCGCGAGCGAGAGCGGATGGCCGCCGCGTCCGGGTGAGCCCAGCGTGTCGAACGCCTGCAAGACCGCCGCTTTGACTGCGGGCGGCTTTAAAAAGGAGGTTGCGGCTGCGTCAAAGTAAATCAAAATAGCATGACCTCCCGTTCCCTTGCCAAATGCAGGATGGCCTCGAGCACGCCGCCCGCGATGCATCGCGCCTTGTCCGAGATGGTGCCGCAGTTGTCCCGCTGCGCAAGGCGCGGGTCGATGTCGGCGATTTTAAGGCCTTTTGTGACCGGGTAGCCCGGCCGGATGAGGCCGCGCAGCACGCCCGTGAGCGTGGCATAGACCGGCGTCCCGCCCACACGGGCGATGACCTGGCCCTTCTCCACCACGCTGCCGATGCCGACCGCCTGCCCGGCGGCGTCCTGCACACAGGTGAGCGCGCCGTCTGCCGGTGCGTGGATGACGCGCTCCCCCGTATAGCCGCCGATATTGCCGGGCACGCCGGTGTTGGGCAGGGCCGCGCCCCGGTAGAAGATGCGGCCCAGGTTGTGCCCGCGCATGGTCTCGATGACCGCGTCCACGTCGCGCCCGGCGGCAAAGCCTGGGCCGAGGGCCACGGTGATGGGCGCCATATCGCGGCGAGTGCCCAGGTTGCGCTTGGCCAGGATGGCGTCCACGACCACCGCCGGGCGCAGCGCGCGGATGCTGTCGCCGGCCTCGTCCACAAAGAGCGGCACCTGGCCGGCCTGCCAGGCGTCCGTCAGGTCGGCCTCACTGTCCATGCGGCGGCAGACCACGCCCTCGACCTCGGCGGTCCCGTCATAGACCGCCTCGGACAGGGCAGCCCGGCGGCGGATGGCCGAGGGCCGGGCGCACTCGGTGACGGCCACGTGCAGGCCGCAGTTGGCCAGCCGCACGATGGTCCCGGTCGCAAGGTCGCCCGCGCCGCGCACAATCACAAGGCCGGTCATGGGCGGATCACCTTGCCCGCGCCCGCCAGCGTCTCGGCGATGGCATACATGTTAGTCACCTGTCCGACGGCCAGCTTGTCGGTCAGGCCGTAATGGTTCAGGCAGGTGCCGCAGGTCAGGATCTCGGCGCCGTTGCGCTCGAGCACCTTGAGGTCATCCACGGTGTCCGCGCCCGCGCAGGACAGCTTTGCGCCGCCGTTATAGAGCAGGACGGTGTCCGGGGCGGCGTCGAGCTGGGTCAGCGCATAGACGAAGCCCTTCATGAGCGCCGCGCCCAGCGTGTCGTCGCCCGTACCCATGCAGGACGAGGACAGCACGACAACGGTCGGGCCGGCCGGGGCCGACGGGACGGCCGGGCAGCAGGGCGCCGGCTCGAGGTCGGGCAGCACGTTTGTGAGCGCGTCGCCCATGTCGTTCATAACAGCCGACAGCACGTCCGAGCTGACCGGCTGGATGAGGATGCGCCAGCCGCCGTCAATCTGGCTGGATTCGGCCGCAAGGCCCATCTGGCGGGCCATCTTCTCAACGTTCTGGCGGGCGATGTCATTGTCCACCATGGTGATGACCGGGGTGCCCTGCTCCCGGATGGCGTTCTTGGTCTCGATGACCGGCTGCGGGCAGGCCTTGCCGCGCGCGTCTACAATCGTTGCCATAACTTCTTGTCTCCTTTATCCATTTTGATCGGGTTTCTTTCTGTCTTTTTTACAAAATCTCTTGTCCCATGGCAGGCACAGCAGCGCGAAGATCACGGCCGCGCCCGGCCAAAAGATGCCATTGACCCAGCGCTGCACGCCGCTTCCTTCGGTCTCGCCAAAATCGTGCCTGCCGTCTCGAACGAGGTAGGCCAGAGAGAAGGTACCGTCCTCCCGCCGCTGGACGGGCTTTTGCTGCGTGGCCAGCCACTGCGCAAAGGCTTCCGGGTCGTCCGCCGTGAGCGAGACCGTAGCCTCGGCCTCGCCGGGCATCTGCCGGAGATAGACCGCCGTGACGGCCACCCCGTCCGGCAGGTCTGCAAATATGGGGTCGGTCTTGGCAAGCTCGGCACAGGTCTGCTCCGTGATGAGCGCGACGTGGACAAAGCCGCGGTCACCGAAATGGTCCTCGCACGCAATGGACAGCGCAAACCAGAGCGGGAGCGCCGCAAGCAGCCACAGGACGGCCGCGCCAATGCGCACCCTGCGCACCCATCTGCCCGCACTCATGGCTCTGCGATGACCGCCGCGTCCATGCGCGGTAAAAGCTGCCCGATCTTGCCGCAAGGTAGGCCGAGCGCGGCGATCTCGCGCACAAAGTCGTCTGCCACGTCCGCGTCCAGGGCAAAGAGCAGGCCGCCCGAGGTCTGCGGGTCAAACAGGATCTCCTCATCGGCAAAGGACAGGCCGCGCAGGCGCGCCCAGGCGGCGGCAAAGTTGCGGTTGCGCTGGGCTGCGGCCGTCAGATAAAACTCGTCCGCATAGCCGCGCGCCGCGGGGATGACCGGCAGGGCGGCGGCGTGGACGCGGGCGGTCAGGTCGGGGCGCGTCATCTCGTGCAAGTGGCCCAAAAGGCCAAAGCCGGTCACGTCGGTGCAGGCGTGCACCGGGTAGCGGTCGGCGACCGCGGCCGCGTACTTGTTGAGCGTGGTCATCGAGCGCACGGCCAGCTGTACGGCCTCGTCTGCGGCCGCGCCCATGCGGGCGGCCGTGCACACCAGGCCGACGCCCAGGGGCTTGGTCAGGACCAGGGCGTCGCCCGCGCGGCCGGTATTGTTCTGCCGGATGCGGTCCGGGTGGATAACCCCCGTGACCGACAGGCCATATTTGACCTCGCTGTCGGCGATCGAGTGCCCGCCCGCCAGCGAGCCGCCGGCCTCCATGACCTTCTCGCTGCCGCCCTGCAGGATGCGGCCCAGGATGTTAAGGTCCATCTGCTCGGGGAAGCAGACGATGTTGAGCGCGGTCTTGACCGTGCCGCCCATGGCGTACACATCGCTCAGGGCGTTGGCCGCCGCGATCTGGCCGAACACATAGGGGTCCTCGACCATGGGCGGGAAAAAGTCTAGCGTCTGCACGATGGCAAGGTCGTCGGTCAGCCGGTAGACGGCCGCGTCGTCGCTCGACTCGGCGCCGACGAGCAGGGCCGGGTCGGTCGGACGGGGCAGTTTCCCCAAAATGCGCTCGAGCACAGCCGGGCCAAGCTTGGCCGTGCAGCCGCCGCCGCGGCAAAATGGAATGGGTTCCATATATTCACATCCCTTCAAAGTACTGTTCCGCCAGACGGGCCAACGCCTGTTTACCCGCCTTTTCAAAGGCGCGGTAGCGCGCCAGGAGGTCACGCCCAGCGTCGGTCAGCGCGGCGCCGCCGCCTTTGGCCCCACCGACGCGCCGCGTCACCAGCGGCCGGCCCAGGAGCGCCTCACTGTTTTTCACGATGTTCCACGCCTTATTGTAGCTCATGCCCATCTCGGCCGCGCTGCGGCGCAGCGAGCCGTAGGCCTCGATGCCCTCAAAAAGCTGGGCAAGGCCGGGGCCGAACGCCTTGTCCCCGTCGACGAGAATGCGCAGGGTCGCGGCCGCCGTGATCTTGTTCTGTGCCATGTCGTTTCGCGCCTCCTTTGCGTCACGTCCGGGCGCACTCGCCGTCGGTATTGAGGAGCAGCCTGAGGCCGTGTCCCACGGTGTCCAGGAAGGCATCCATGCTCTCCTGGACGGCCTTGGGGCTGCCCGGCAGGTTGATGATGAGCGTGCGGCCGCGGATACCGCTCACGCCGCGGCTGAGCATGGCGCGGCGGGTGAACTGCATGCTGTAGGCGCGGATGGCCTCAGACAGCCCGGGCGTCTCGCGCTCGATGACATCCCGCGTGGCCTCTGGGGTCACGTCGCGCGGGGAGAAACCGGTGCCGCCGGTCGTGAGAACCAGGTTGCAGCCCTGCTCGTCGCACATGCGGCGCATAGCCTCGGCCAACTGTGCGCGGTCGTCCGGGACGATCTCGGTGCACACCACCCGGTAGTCGTCGGGCAGGCGCGCAGCGATAGCCGGGCCGCTCCGGTCCTCTCGCGCGCCCGCCGCGCCCTTGTCGCTGGCCGTGATGATACCGACCTTGTAGACCAGGTGCATCTCGTCGCCCACGGCGATCTCGCCGCCGCGCAGCACGCGGGCGAACACACCCTCGCGGGGCATGATGCAGTCGCCCATGCGCTGGAAGATCTCGCAGCCGTGGTGGCACTGTTTGCCGATCTGGGTGATCTCGAGCAGGACGTCGCCGCAGCCGAGCCAGGTGCCGGCCGGCAGACGTGCAAAGTCAAAGCCATCCACGAGCAGGTTCTCGCCGAAGGCGCCGTCGGCCACGGCCGCGCCGCGCGCGTTGAACGCCTGCACCTTCTCATAGGACAGCAGGCTGACCTGCCGGTGCCAGTCGCCCGCGTGCGCGTCGCCCTCGATGCCGTAGCCTGCGCGGAACACGCCGCGGCCTATGTTCTCTTTCTGTGTGCCGCGCGCCGGGCTCGTACACACAGCCATCACCTTTCCCATAAGGCTCATCCTCCAATTCCATTCATCGTCCGGTCGGCCGTGCCGTGCTGCAAAAACGTATGCCCGGCCGGTTTGTCATAAATCGCCTGGCGCAGTGCCGCGTCCAGGCCCGGCCGCCCCTGCCGCAGATAGGGCATCAGGTCCAGGCCGTCCGGCTGGGCCAGGCACAGCCGCAGCACGCCGTCGGCCGTCAGGCGCACCCGATTGCACGAGGCGCAGAAGCGGTCGTGCACCGCACCGATGAGGCCGAACACGCCGCCCTCGGGCCAGCCATAGCACACGGCCGGGCCGTTGCCCAGCTTGCCGCCCCGGAAGGGCGAAAATCCTGGCATAGCGTGTTCTATGATGTCTAACACCTCGGCATTGGACAGCCCTTGCCGGGAGGCGCCCAGGCCGACCGGCATGAGCTCGATGAAGCGCACCGGGCAGCCGCGCGCACGGCCAAAGCGCACAAGGTCCACAATCTCATCGTCGTTGACGCCACGCACGGGCACGACGTTCAGCTTCACCTGCATCCCGGCCCGCTGCGCCGCGGCAAGGCCGGCCAGGGCATCGTCCAAGACGCCGCAGCGCGTGATGGCAGCGTACCGGTCGGGCCGCAGGGTGTCCAGGCTGATGTTGACGCGGGTGACGCCCGCCTCTGCAAGCGCCTGGGCCTGGCCGGGCAGCAGCGTGCCGTTGGTCGTGAGCGTGACCTCCTCGATGCCCGGGACAGCGTACAGCATCCGGGCCAGCTGCGGCAGGTCCCGGCGGCAGAGCGGCTCGCCGCCGGTCAGCTTGACCTGGCGCACGCCCAGCCTTGCCAGCGCGGCCACCGCCGCCGTGATCTCCTCAAAGCGCAGGATGCGCGCGTGCGGCACAAAGGGCACGCCCGCCGCCGGCATGCAGTACTGGCAGCGCAGGTTGCAGCGGTCGGTCACCGACACCCGCACATAGGTGATCTCTCTTCCCAGCCGGTCGTGCATCAGGCCGCCCTCCTCTCGCAAAGTCACTTGCCGAACCCGCAGTTCGGATAGGTACACACCGGACAGCCCAGGCACAGGCCGCCCTCGCCCAGGGCCGCGATATCGTCCGCCGTGACCGGGTCGCACGCGGCCAGGCGCGGCAGCACCAGGTCAAAGATCGTGCGCCCGGCATACATGACGCAGCCGGGCAGGCCGCACACCGGCACGCGCTGTGCGCCGTAATAGGCCAGCAGGAACATGGCGCCCGGCAGGACGGGCGCGCCGTAGCTGACGATCTCCGCGCCAGTGTTCTTGATGCCGAGCGGCGTCTTGTCGTCCGGGTCCACGCTCATGCCGCCCGTGCACACGACCAGCTCGGCACCCTGATCGATAAAGTCCAGGATGGCGGCGGTCAGGCGCGCGGGGTCGTCCCCGACCGTGCGCACATCCACGGCTTCCATGCCATACTCAGCCAGCTTGCGCCGGACGACCGGCGAGAACTGATCCTCGATCAGGCCCTTTTCCACCTCGCTGCCCGTGACCGCAATGGCCGCGCGGCGCAGGCGGTAGGGTAGGATGCGAAAGAGCGGGCCGCCTGCTGCCGCCGCCTCGGCCTTTTGGAGCTGCTCCTCCGCGATGACCAGCGGGATGACGCGCGTGCCCAGGACCTTATCCCCCTGACGCACGGGCGTGTTGCCGTGGCGCGAGGCGATCATCACCTGGCCGGCCGCGTTGACCGCTTTCAGGCGTGCGGTATCCACCTTGAGCAGGCCGTCACAGGCCGCCTTGAGCTCGATCTTGCCCTCCTTGGGCGCCGAGCGGGTGAAGTGCTCAGCGCCGCACAGGTCGGCCAGGCGTACGGCCGCCTCGTCCTCGTGCAGCATGCCGGGCGTCTTTTCCCAGACGAACAGGTTCTCCTTGCCCATCGACAGCAGGACCGGGATGTCCTCCTCGGTCACGATATGCCCCTTGCGAAAGCGCGCGTCCTTGTACTCCCCCGGGATGATCTGCGTCAGGTCATGGCACAGCACATGGCCGACCGCGTCCTGGGTGCGAATGGTCTTCATGGTATCCGAAACGCTCCTCTCATGCTTGTTTTCTCCATTTTATCATCCGGTCAAATGAAAAGCAACCGTTATTTGTCCTATGGGATAACGGCTGCTGTCCCATCCGTCCCGACACCCGCTTTCCAAATCCCATCCTTTGCGCGTCTCGCATGCCCTCTCCTGCCCTGGACTGACCTGGACTAGACTAACCTGATCTGACCTAGACTGACCTGACCTAGACTAACCTGACCTGACCTATACTGTGGCAACCAACATTTTCCCACTCTATCCTGGCAATATCTGCCAGATCATCCCAATTTCAGAACTTGTAACAGGACACTGTATTTTGCCCCAAATCTGGCCCTCTGTTTGCTTTTTTTGCTCTGCCCGGCTTTCACCGGGCGCAAAAAAAGGCGCAGCCGCACGGGCCACGCCTTTTGTCGTCCTCTGGGATTTTTTATGATTCGGACGGTGCCTCGTCCTTGGCCTGCGGCCCGTCTGCCTCTGCCGGGGCATTTTCGGGCTGCGCGGCCTGGGCCTGCGCCGCCTGCTGGCGCGCGGCCAGCTCCTGCTGCACCTTTTCGATCTTGGCCAGCATCTCCTTGGCCGGGGCAAAGCCGCCCTCGGCCGCCTTGGTCATCCAGGCCTTGGCCTCGACCAGATTGCGGCCCACGCCGTCGCCGTTCCAGTACAGCGCGCCGACGTGATACTCGGCGGGCACATGGCCGGCCTCGGCCGACTTGAGCGCCCACTCAAATTCCTTGGCGCTGTCCTTGGGCACGCCGCGGCCCTCCCGGTAGAGCTGGGACAGGTGGAAACCCGCGGGGGGGAAGCCGAGCTCGGCCGCCTGGCGGTAGAGGTCGGCCGCCTTGGGCGCGTCGGCCTCGACGCCCAGGCCGTTGAGGTAGATATAGGCCAGGTTCATGATGGATTCCGGGTTTTTGAGCTCTGCGCCGCGCTCAAACCAGTGCCGGGCCTTGTCGTTGTCCTGCTCGGTGTGCTCACCCTTGGCATAGCACAGGCCCAGGACGCCCGCCGCCGGGCCGCTGCCCGAACCTGCCGCGACCTCCAGCATGCGCAGGCCGGTCTTCTCGTCCTGCTTGATATCCTTGCCCTCGAGCAGGCGCACGCCGGTATAGAGCAGGCCGGCAGGCGTCGTGCCGCGGATGGTGTCGCGGCGGGTCTCGAGCGTCTTGAGCAGGCCCTCGGCGCGCTTGTCGCCCGCCTCATGCGATTTCTTGGCCCAGTCGCACGCGCTCTCGAGCAGTGCAAGCACCTTTTCCGGCTCCCGCAGGCCGGCCGTGCGCTTCCACATGAGCAGCGCCATCTCGCGCATGGCGTTGGCGTTGCCGGCCTCGGCCAGGGGCCGCAGCAGGGCGTCGGCCTTTTCCAGGTCGCCCAGGTCGTCCTTGGCGTCGCGGTAGGCCATGCCGAGGTACATCGCGCCGCTGTCATCGCCCTGGTCGTACGCCTTCTGGTACCACTCCATGGCTGTCTTCATGTCCTTGTCGACGGTCTTGCCCTCCTCGTAGGCCACGCCCAACAGGATCATGGCGCGGGTGTTGCCCGCCTCGGCCGCACGGCGGTAGTACTCGACCGCCTTGGCCATATTCTTCTCGGTGCACATGCCGGTCTCGTTGGCCATGCCCAAAAACAGCATGGCGCGCGGGCTGCCCTGCTCGGCCGCCTTGGTGTACCACTCGAGCGCCTTCTTGGGATCGACCTTGAGGCCGCCCTCGCCCTTCTCGTAGTACTGGCCGAGGGCTGCGGTCGCCTCGGCGATGCCCTCCTCGGCGCACTGCTCATAGAGCTCCATGGCCTTCTGGTGGTCGCCGGCCTTGGCCGCGAGCGTCGCCTCGACGAAGCGGTCCCCGCCGCCGCCCTGCAGGCGGATGATGTCGGGCAGCATTTTTCTCGCCTTCTCAAAGCCCTGGTCGGCCGCCTTTTCCAGCCAATTGCGGGCGCGGCCAAGCATCTCGGACTGCATCTCGGGGTTGAGGTCGCGCGCGCGCTCGAGGTACCACAGGCCGAGGTCATACTGCGCCTGGGCAAAACCCTGCTCGGCCGACTTGGTGTACCAGTGCACGGCCGCGACCGGGTCCTGCTCACAGCCGAAGCCGCGGCGGCAGGCCGAGGCCAGCAGCAGCTGGGCGCGGGCAAAGCCCTGCTCGGCCGATTTCTTGTACCAGGCAAAGGCCTCCTCGGGGATGGGGTCGAACGCGCCGTCGCCGCCGCTCTCGCACAGGGCGCCCGCAGCGCACTGCGCGCGCATGTGGCCCTGCTCGGCCGCCTTGCGGTACCAGCGCAGCGCCTTTTCGGCGTCCTGGCGCACGCCCTCGCCGTTCTCATAGCACAGGCCGAGATTGAAAGCGGCCGGGGCCGAGCCCGAGCCGGCCGACTGGCGGAACAGGAAGGCTGCGTTCTGGAAATCGCCCTTCTTGTAGGCCTCGACGCCCTGGCGCAGCCACTCGTCGCGCTCGCTCTCCTGCAGGTTGTCCAACAGCTGCTGGGCCTTCTCGTGGCCCTGGGCCGCCGCGGCCTTAGCCAGCGGGATGGCCTTGTCAAAGTTGCGCTCGACAAGGTCGCCCTTGCTGTAGAGCAGGGCCAGGTTGAACTGCGCCGAGGCGTCGCCGAGGTCGGCCGCCTTCTGCAGCCATTCGGCCGCCTTCTCGCCGTTGGCCTCCAGCCCCAGGCCCTTGACATACAAGGTGCCGATGAAGAGCATGGCGCGCGGATAGCCCAGTTTGGCCGCCGCCATAGCACAGTCAAAGCTGCGCTGGAGCGAGCGCTCTACGCCCTTACCGGCGAAGAACAGCTGGCCGAACTCAAAGATGGCCGCGGGCAGGCCGGCCTTTGCGGCCTCGCCCAGGGCGGACAGCGCCGTGCTGTAGTCGCCGCGCTCCCGTGCGGCAATGCCCTTGTCATAGAGGGCGTTTGCCTCCGCCTCCGGGATCTTGAGGGTGGGCTTGGGATGGTCGGGCTCGGCCGGCTCCTCCTCGACCTTGTCGAACATGGCGTGGATCTCGGCCATCTTGGCCTCGGCGTCCGCGTGGCCAAACTCCTTGGCCTGCTCGAGCAGGTCGAGCGCCTTATCGTATTGCTGCGCCTCGAGCTGGTCCATCGCGTCCTCATAGAACGCCCGGGCCTGCTTTGCGCGTTTTTTCTGTTTTCTCTCTTCCGAATTACCAAAAGGCCAAATCATGTTTTTCTTCCTCCTCACAGCGGGGGCCGCTGGTTGTCTGCTTATCATTTTACCACAAGGCCGCCCTTTCCACAAGAAAACCCTGCCGTTTTTTTCCAGTCCGCCTGTTTTTGCGCGCCCTGCCGCCCCGCCGCGCCTGTTTTCCCGCTTTTCCGGCCGGGCCGCCGCGCGCCCCGCCGTCTATTCGCATTTTACCTAAATTTCGGCCGGCCAATTTGGCGGCCCCGCCGCTTGATTCCCCTTGCAAATGCTGCCCTATTCGAGTATAGTATTGTTATCTAACTACGGTGCAAAAAATATTTTTTTGTCCAGAACAAAGATTGTGAGGCATCGACCATGAACAAAAACACCCCACATGACGCGACGTCGGTCTTCCGCTATGAGGGAATCCCGTCCGCAGACCAGCTCATCCCGCTCGGGCTTCAGCACGTCGTGGCTGCCATCGTCGGCATCGTCACGCCGTCTATCCTGGTTGCCAACACCTGCGGCATCGAGGGGGCCGACCGCACGCTGCTCATCCAGGTCTCTCTGCTTGTGACAGCGGTGGCGACCCTCTTGCAGCTATTCCCGATTTTCGGGCGGATCGGCTCGCGCCTGCCCGTCATCATGGGCATCAGCTTCGCCTATGTGCCAACGCTGCTGGCCATCGGCGGACAGTTTGACCTGCCCACCATCCTGGGCGCCGAGATCGTCGGCGGCATCGTGGCTATCCTGTTCGGCATCTTTGTCAAGCAGATCCGCGTGCTCTTCCCGCCGCTTGTCACCGGTACTGTTATCTTTACCATTGGCCTGTCGCTCTATCCCACGGCCATCAAATATATGGCCGGCGGCGAGGGCTCGGAGGGCTTCGGCTCCCCGCAGAACTGGTTCGTCGCCATCCTGACGCTCGTGGTCGTGACCGTTTTAAGCCACTTCTGCCGCGGCATCCTTAAGCTGGGCGCCATCCTGTTCGGCATGATCGTGGGCTACGCCGCGGCCTACGCCATGGGCATGGTGTCGTTTGCCGACGTCGGCGCTGCTGGCTGGTTCAACCTGCCGTCCCCCATGCACTTCGGCATCACCTTTGAGGCCAGCGCATGCATCTCGCTCGCCATCGTCTACATCGTCAACGCCGTGCAGACCATCGGCGACCTGAGCTCGACCACCATGGGCGGCATGGACCGCATGCCGACCGACAAGGAGCTGGCCGGCGGCATCATTGGCCAGGGTGTCATGAGCATCGTCGGCGCCTTCTTCGGCGGCCTGCCCACGGCAAGCTACAGCCAGAACGTCGGCATCGTGACGGTCAACCGGGTCATCAACCGCGCGGTGTTCGCCTTTGCGGCCATCATCCTTGCGGTCGCCGGCTTCGTGCCCAAGTTTGCTTCCATCCTGACCACCATCCCGCAGTGCGTCATCGGCGGCGCGACCATCTCAGTCTTTGCGACCATCACGATGACCGGCATCCGCATGATCACCTCGGATGGCTTCTCCATGCGCTCGAGCGCGGTCGTCGGCCTGGCCGTGGCCATTGGCATCGGCATCACCCAGGTTGAGGGCTCGCTTGGCGGTTTTCCGACCTGGGTCGACACGGTGTTCGGCAGCTCGCCGGTCGTCGTCGCGACCATTGTCGCCATCATCCTCAATCTGACCCTGCCCAAGGAAGCAAAAAAGTAAGTCCCCTTGTGTGGTCCCGCTCGCACAGAGCGGGACTTTTTTTGTGCCCCGCGCCAGCATCGGGGCAGAGAGAAGGCCGCTCCCGTGGGAGCGGCCTTCCTTGTCCGGTTTATTTTGGGGTATACGGGGTGTCCTCCAGCGGCAGCGAAGTGCGGAACTTGCCGTCAAGCCTATAGTACGCGCCCTGCACGGCGGGCGCCGTCGGGATGGAGGTAATCTCGCCGATACCGACCGCGCCGCAGGCCAGGTCGGGCTTGTTCTTCTCGATCAGGATGGCCTGGACGTCAGGCGTCTTGTTGGCGCGGAACAGGCCGAGCTGGCCCAGCCGCAGCGTCGGGCGGCCCTCCTGCAGCGGGAAGCGCTCGGTCAGGGCATAGCCCAGGCTCATCACAACGCCACCCTCGATCTGCCCTTCGCAGGCGGTCGGGTTGATGGCTCGGCCCACGTCGTGCGCGGCCACAACCTTCTCGACGGTGCCGTCCTCCCGGAGCAGCACGACCTGGGTGGCATAGCCATAGGCCACGTGCGAGACCGGGTTGGGCTTGTCCGCACCCATGGGGTCGGTCTTGGCCAGGTATTCGCCCAGGAACTCCCGGCCCTCCAGGTCGTCCAGAGTGCCCGTGCCGCGGGCCTCGACCAGCTTGGCGCAGGCACGGCGGCAGGCCTCGCCCGTGATGAGCGTCTGACGCGAGCCCGACGTATCGCCCGAGTTCGGCGCCGTGTTGGTCTGGGCGGCCACATAGACCATGCGGTCGGCCGGCTCGCCCGTGGTCTCGCAGGCGATCTGGGTCAGCACGGTGCCCAGGCCCTGCCCGATGCACGACGCGCCCGCGCGGATGTGGATCTTGCCGCCCTCGATGGTCAGGCGGCAGCGGCCCCAGTCGGCCAGGCCGACGCCCACGCCCGCGTTCTTCATCGCGCAGGCGATGCCCGCGCGCGGATGGGACTCAAAGACATCCTTGACCGCCTCCAGCGTCTCAGCCAGGGCCGTGCCCGCAAAGGCAACCTGCCCGTTGGGCAGGACCTGCCCCGGACGGATGGCGTTGCGGTAGCGGATCTCCCAGGGCGAGATGCCGACCATCTCTGCCAGGAGGTTCAGATTGCACTCGGTGGCAAAGCAGGTCTGGGTCACGCCAAAGCCGCGGAAGGCGCCCGCCGGCGGATTGTTGGTGTATACGGCCACGCCGTCGATGTCCACATTCTGGTAGTTGTACGGCCCGGCGGCATGGGTGCAGGCGCGCTGCAAGACCGGGCCGCCGAGCGAGGCGTAGGCACCGGTATCTGCCACGACGCGCACGCGCGTGCCGACCAGGATGCCGTTCTCGTCGCAGGCGGTGGTGCAGTCGATGGACATCGGGTGGCGCTTGGGATGGACCAGAATAGACTCGGCACGGGTCAGCTTGACCTTGACCGGGCGGCCAGTCAGATAGGCCAGGAGGGCCGCGTGGTGCTGCACCGACATGTCCTCCTTGCCTCCAAAGCCGCCGCCGACCAGCGCATTGATGACGTGCACCTGCTCTTCGGGCAGGCCGAGCATCATGGCGCACTCGTGCTGGGTGGTGTACACGCCCTGGTCGGATGACCAGATGGTCACGACATTCTCGTTATGGTCAAAGTCGGCGACCGCGCACTCGGGCTCCATGAAGGCGTGCTCGGTGAAGGGCGTCTCATAGTGCTTGGTGACCACGTACTTGGCCCCCGCGATCGCGCCGTCCGGGTCGCCGCGCTTCAGGCGCTCGTGGGCCAGGATATTGCCGCCGCGGTGGACAAGCGGCGCGCCCTCCTGCATGGCCGTATGCGGGTCAAAGACCGGCGTTTTGACGTCATACTCCACCCGGACGAGCTTTTTGGCCTGCTCGACGGCCTCCAGGCTCTCGCCGCACACGAGGGCGATGGCGTCGCCCAGGTAATGCGTGTAGCCGAAAATCGGGATCAGGGTGTCCCAGTCATGCTTGACGTGGCCGACCTTGTTTTCGCCCGGGATGTCGGCCGCCGTCACCACGCGCACGATGCCCGGCACCTTTTCGGCCGCGCTCGTGTCGATGGCGCGCACGACCGCGCGCGGGTAGGCAGCCCGGACAGCCGAGCCGTAGAGCATGCCGGGCAGGTCAATGTCGTCGGCGTACACGCCGGTGCCCAGCACCTTCTCGCGCACGTCGATGCGGTGCACATGCTGGCCGCCCACGCCGGTGATAGGCGGGACGTCGGGGATCTTGCCGCCGCTCCGCTTGATCTCGGCCGCGATCTCGACCGCGTCGATGATCTTCTTGTAGCCCGTGCAGCGGCAATAGTTGTTGCGCAGGGCAAAGGCGATCTCGTCGCGGGTCGGATTCAGGTTTTGGTCCAAAAGTGCCTTGGCGCACAGCACCATGCCCGGGATGCAGAAGCCGCACTGCACGGCGCCGGCCTGGCCGAAGGCATAGACATAGAGCTCCTTCTCGTCGTCGGCCAGGCCCTCGACCGTCTGCACGGTCTTGCCGTCCACGCGCGACAGCTTTTGCACGCAGCACTTGGTTGGCTTGCCGTCGACCAGCACCGTGCAGGTGCCGCAGGCGCCCTCCGAGCAGCCGTCCTTGACCGACTTGAGCCCCAGCTCATGCCGGAGCACGTCCATCAGGCGCTTGTCGGTCTCCGAGGCGTAGGGTACGCCGTTGATCGTCAGGGTATACATGATGGGATTCACCTCATTTTCTTTCGCGCAATATACTGCCCGCACCCGGCCTGCCGCAGCGCCCCGCCCTGTACGGCGTGGATGCCGCGCAGGAACACGTCGCGCACCGAACCTGCCGTCCGGAAGCCCTCGAACGGGGTATAGTCGCAATTGTGATGCTGGTTTGCAGCCGAGATTGTGAAGTCGGCCTTGGGATCATAGATGACGACGTCGGCGTCCTTGCCCGGTGTCAGGCTGCCCTTGCGGTCCCAAACGCCGAACATCTTGGCCGGATTTTCGGCCAGCAGGCGAATAAGGTCGGACGCCTGGATGCGGCCCGTGGCCACCGCCGCCGTGTACATGACGGTCGGGCGGTGCTCAATGCCGGGCATGCCGTTCGGGATCTTGGTAAAGTTATCCTGTCCCATCTCCTTCTGTCCCTTGAAATTAAAGGAGCAGTGGTCGGTCGACAGGATATCGATCTCGCCGTTCTCCAGCGCCTGCCACAGGGCATCCTGGTCGGCCTTGGGCCGCAGAGGCGGCGAGCAGACATATTTTGCCCCCTCAAAGCCGGGCTTATCATAGACCTCCTCGGTCAGGGTTAGGTACTGCGGGCAGCTCTCGACCAGCACCTGCTGGCCGCGGGCGCGCGCGGCGCGGATCTCGCCCAGGCCGTCGGCCGTGGACAGGTGCACGATCCAGGCGGGCGCGCCGGCCAGGTACGCCAGGCGCAGGAAGCGCGAGACCGCCTCGCCCTCGATGACAGGCGGCCGGGTGCGCGGATGCCAGGCTGGGCTGACGTGCCCGGCCGCGACGGCCTTCTCCTGCAGGCGGCTGAGCACCGGCCCGTTCTCGCAGTGCACGCCCAAAATGCCGCCGATCTCGCGCATCTCGCACAGCAGATCGTACATCTCCCGGTCGCCCAGCATGAGCGCGTCATAGGCATAGTATGCCTTGAACGAGGTCACGCCTGCGTCCGCCATCTCGTGCAGCTCGCGGCGGGTGCGCGCGTTCCAGTCGGTCACTGCCATGTGGAAGCCGTAGTCGCAGGCGCACTTGCCGTCCGCGCGCCCGTGCCACACGTCCAGCGCGTCGTGCAGCGTCCCGCCGCGGTCCTGGGTGGCAAAGTCGATGAGCATGGTCGTGCCGCCCACGAGGGCGGCCTCCGAGCCGGTCCGGAAATCATCGGCTGTCACCGTGCCCGACACCGGCATATCCAGGTGGGTGTGCCCGTCGATAAAGCCCGGGAACACCAGGCAGCCCGCCGCGTCAATGTTTTGGTCGCCCGAAAGGCCGACGCCCACGCTCTGGATGATGCCGTCTTCGATCAAAAGGTCGCCCGGGCGCGTCCCTGCGCCCGAGACCAGGGTCCCGTTCTGAATGCAGATGGTCATGGTCTGTTTCGCCTCCTCATCCCAGCACGGCGTCGATCAGGCTTCGCAGGTCCTCCGGCAGCTTGGAGAAATCGGTACCGGTCTGGCCTTGCCATCGGTATTTCTCGCGGCCGAGGAAGCCGTCGTTCGACGAATCGATAAAGTCCTGTTCACAGGAGAACAGCGTAAATTTGTCCCGATACGGCACAAGTCCTAGCGGACACTGGCAGGCGCAGGCGCCGCACTCGTTGCAGTAGGCGTCGATGTGCACGGCCATCTTGAGCCCCGGAAGGGGGGCGTTTGCCCGGTTGGGGCAGACGTCCACACAGTTTTTGCAGCGGTAGCAGGCCGCCGGGAAGGAATCCGGGCGGGCCGGGCGCGGCCGGTCGGCCTTCTTGTGATAATAGGCGTCGGCCGTCAGCCCGTCGCACAGCGCGCCCAGCCGCGCGACGTCCACGCGCTCCGGGATATGCGCGGGCACTGCGCCCAGCAGACGGGTCAGGTTCCGGTAGCCGCCCGGCTTGAGCAGCAGGGTGGCCACGGTGACCGGCGCGATGCCGCAGGCGAGCACGTCGGCCAGGTTGTGCCCGTCGATGCCGCCCGAGAACGAGATGGGCAGCGCGCCGTCAAAGGCCTCGCTCAGGATGCGGGCTACATTGAGGGCCAGCGGGAACAGGGGCTTGCCCGACATGTACATGGCGTCCCCTGCAAGCTCGCCGCGGCGGATCTCGACCGGGAAGGTATTGGTCAGCTTGACGCCGAACACCCGGCCGCAGGCCGCGGCCGTCCGGCGCAGGCGGCCCAGCATGGCGACCGCGTCGTCCAGCTTGAGGTCGTGGTCAAAATGAGTGGTGTCGAACGCAATATAGCCATATCCCAATTCTTCGAGCAGGGACTTGACCCGGTCGTAGCCGATGAGCGTGGGGTTGCACTTGATGTAGGTGTGGAAGCCCTTTTCGGTCAGCAGGTAGGACGCGATGCGCTCGATCTCGTCCGCCGGGCAGCCGTGCATGGTGGACAGGGTGACAAGGTCGGTCACGCAGGGGTCGATGCCCCGCACAAAGCCGGCATCCACGTGCTCGAACAGGTCCAGGTGCGCCAGCGTCCAGTCCATCGCCTGCTTCCAGGCCGCAGTGCCCGAGGCGTCGCGCATGGCGTTCAAAAAGCCGTCCACGGCCGGGCTCTGGATACCCTCGAGGTTGTATCCCACGCTGGCATGGAACTGGAACTTGCCGTCCAGGCCAAATTCGCGGGCCAGCAGGTGCAGGATGATATAGGCACGGATGTACTCGTCTGCCGCCGCCTGCGCGGGCAGTTCGCTGCTCCACTCGATGTTGTATGCCTCGTCGCCCGTCCAAATACAGGGCTTTTGGATGCCGAGTTGCTCGCCGTACAGCACCTGCACGGTCTTGAGCTCAAACACCCGCGCACCCGCGGCAAAGCCCGCGATGAGGTTTTGGGCGAGCTGGGTATGCGGCCCGGCGGCTGGGCCGACCGGGCAGGACAGCGGCCTGCCGGCCAGGGTCATGCCGGTGTCGGGCACCTGCGCAGCCACAGGCACATGATACAGCGCCCGCTCCGCGCGGAACGCGCGCAGCGACTGGGTCAACAGATCGGCAAAGGGGATGGGTGTCATTCTATCGCTCATGTTGCTCTCTCCTTTCGTGAGGGGCGTGGGGCGTCACAGCGCGCCGAGCGCCCGCCACAGGGCGTCGGCCTGGGCGCGGCACTCGTATGCGATCTTCTCCTCGTCCACGCCGACGAGCACGCGGTCCTGCATGAGGACGCGGCCGCCGCAGATAGTGGTCGTAATATTGCGGCCGTTCATACCGAAGGTGATGTGGCCGTTGAGGTTGTCGCCGGTCAGGCGGGTCATGGGCCGGTAATCGGACACGATGAGATCGGCGCGTGCGCCCGGGCGGATGACGCCGCAGGTGCCGCCAAAGTGCCGGTCGGCCAGGCGGGCGTTGTTGACAAAGGCCATGTCCATGACCTCGCCAAAGCCGATGGACGGGTGTTGGTTCATGTGTTTGACGAGCACGCTCGCGGTCTTGACCGACTCGAGCAGGTCGGCGGTGAAACCGTCGGTGCCAAGGCCCACGGTCACGCCCGCGCCGATGAGTTTCAAGATATCGGTCACGCCAACCGCGTTGCCCATATTGGACTGCGGGTTGTGCACAACGGCCGTCCGGGTGTCGGCCAGGGCCGCGCGGTCCTCGTCGGTCAGGTAGACACAGTGGCCGCAAATGGTCTGCTCGCCCAGGATGCCGTGGCGGGCCAAGCGGTGCACAACGGTCTCGTGATAGGTCGCGCTGCAGTGGTCGCGGTCGTATGCGCCCTCGCAGACGTGGATGTGGAAGCCGGCGCTCGTGTGCGCGCGGGCAAACGCCATGGTCTCTTCCGAGATGGTGAATGAGGCGTGCATGCCGCACATGGCGGCGAGCAGGCCGCTCTTGTCGGTCTTACAGAAATTTTCAAACCGCTCGTTCTCCAGCACGCTCTGGCGCGCCTTTTCCGGGCCGTCGCGGTCCGAGATCTCGTAGCACAGGCAGGCGCGCACGCCGAGCGTCGTGGCCGCCTCAGCGATCTCGTCCAGGCTGCCCTCGATCTCGCAGAACGAGGCGTGATGGTCAAAGACCGTGGTGACGCCCGAGCGGATGCCCTCAATGAGGGTCATGTAGGCCGACATGCGGGTCATCTGGCGCGTCAGGTGCCGGTCAATGTTCCACCAGGTGCCCTCCAGGACGCCGGGAAAGTCGGTCGGGCAGTTGCCCGGGATGGTCAGGCCCCGGGCGAAGGCCGAATAGATGTGCTGGTGGGTATTGATGAAACCTGGCAGGATGATGCCGCCCTTGGCGTCGATGCGCTGGGCGTCCGGATGGGCCTGCTCGAGGGCCGCCGCCGGGCCGGCCGCCGTGATCACGCCGTCCTCAAACAGAACCGCGCCGTGCTCGATCATCGGGCAGGCCGCGTCGCGCGTCATGACCGTGCCATTTGTCAATAGCTTTTTCATACTTCCTCCTCTTTTCTCCGTTTCACACAAATGCGGGCACACTTTCTTGGCGCTTTCTACCGAAAACAAAAAGGACGCAGGCCCTTCCGGGCCCGCGTCCTCCAAAAATCAGCCGTTTCGAATCTCTCGAATGACCATCTGTGTACAATAATCGAAATAGGCGTCAATATCGAACGCGCCCGGATCAATGAGATACTGGAACGATGCGCCCTCCATCATGGAGGTCATGACCGCCGCCAGCATCGCCGCCCGCTCGTCTGCTACCCCAAATTCCTTGAGCATGCTTTCGATCTTGCCCCGCCACACGCGGAACGACTCGACAAACGCCGCCTTGATCTCCTGATCCGCCCGGGCCTGCACCCAGAAGTCGATCTCAGCGAAATCATACTGCTGTTCGTTGACGATGAACTCGCGCTTCTGTCCCCAAAAGACGCCGATGCGCTCGGGGAGGGTGCTGCCGCAGCCCGATAAGAGCGCCTCCTGCAGTTCTGCGCAGCGGTCAAAGACCTTTTTCTGCACGGCGAGCATGAGCTCATGCTTGGACTTAAAGTAGTAGTGGATGTTGGACTGGAACATGCCGGCGCGCTCGGCGATGAGCGCCATGCGCGTGCCGCTGATGGTCCTTTCATACACCACATCAAACGCCGCATCCAGGATGCGGGCCTCTGTAGATTCCTCCCGTATGTGCTTGTCCTCTGCCATAGGCCTCGCTCCCTCCGCTATTTTGGTCATCTAATCAAACTATATTTTCTTTAGTATACCTGTTTGCCCGCGCAAAGTCAAGACGCGCGGGGCAAAATTTGCCGGGCATTTTTGCCCCCGCGCCGGCGACTTCCCGTAAAACGCAATATTACTTCTTGTGAACAACACCCCAAACGACCGAAAAAGTAGCGCATAAGATTAGCTTTATCGCATCAAACATGATAAAATATAGATACAAGGAAATACCCCGAGCATATGACTCCTCAGAAGGAGCGGGCGGCCAGCCCTCTGGCTGTCCCGGAAGAAAGGCGGTGAGGATATATGCTCCCGACCCATGAAAGCCTACCATCCCATCTGC
>LBJMC04202__coassemble_160_pt1 | contig 72826 bp, 67 predicted proteins | sample LBJMC04202__metabat2_high_PE_026 | metagenome-assembled genome bin LBJMC04202 | reverse complement strand
AGTCCTTGCCGTTGGCGCCAAAGCCCTCGCCCGGCGTGCCGACGACATGGGCGTTCTCAAGTAGATAGTCGAAGAACGTCCAGGAATCCATGCCCTTCGGGCACTTGAGCCACAGGTACGGGCTGTTCTTGCCGCCGGTGTACCAGATGCCGAGCGCATCCAAGGTCTCGGACAGCACGCGCGCGTTTTCGCGGTAATAGTCCAGCGTATGCTGGATCTCGGCCATGCCCTCGGGCGTGAAGACAGCCGCCGCACCCTTTTGGACAATGTAGGGCACGCCGTTAAACTTGGTCGTCTGGCGGCGCAGCCACATAGCGTGCAGCTTGCCGTCTGCCAGAGCCTTGGGCACGATGGTCCAGCCGCAGCGGGTCCCTGTGAAGCCTGCCATCTTGGAGAACGAGCAGAACTCGATGGCACAGGTCTTTGCACCCTCGATCTCAAAGATCGAGCGCGGCAGGCCGGGCTCGCTGACAAAGCACTCGTAGGCCGCGTCGAACAGGATGACCGCGCCCTGGGCGTTGGCGTAATCGACCCAGGCGGTCAGGCCGTCCCGGTCATAGACCGCGCCGGTCGGGTTGTTGGGCGAGCACATGTAGATGATATCGGCGTGCTGCGCGGGATCGGGCAGGGGCAGGAAACCGTTCTCCTCGGTTGCGCTGACGTAGACGATCTTACGGCCGGCCATGAGGTTGGTGTCCACATAGACCGGGTAGACCGGGTCGGGCACCAGCACAGTGTTATCCGCCGAGAACAGATCCAGGATATTGCCAAGGTCGCTCTTTGCGCCGTCCGAGATGAAGATTTCATCGGCCTCAAGCGCGATAGCGCGGTCGGCGTAGTACTTCTGTACGGCTTCCTTGAGGAAATCGTAGCCCTGCTCCGGGCCATAGCCATGCAGCGTCTCCTGACGGCCCTGGTCGTCCACGGCGTCGTGCAGCGCGCGGATCACAGCGGGCGCATGCGGACGGGTGACGTCACCGATGCCAAGGCGGATGACGTCGGCATCGGGGTGGGCTGCCTGATAGGCCGCAACCTTGTGCGCGATGGTTGAGAACAGATAGCTCTCGGTCAGGTCTTCGTAATGGCGGTTAATCTGCATGGTTTTGATTTCTCCTCTCTGCGGCTGCAACAAACGCCCGGAACAGCGGATGCGCATGGTTGGGGCGTGATTTAAACTCGGGATGGAACTGGACACCTATATAAAACGGATGGGTGGGGATCTCCACCGCCTCGACCAGCTTGCCGTTGGGCGATACACCGGTCACACGCAGGCCAGCGGTCTCCAGTTGGGTGCGGAACGTGTTGTTAAACTCATAGCGATGGCGGTGCCGCTCCCGCACCTCATAGGCGGCGTAGGCCCGTGACAGAACGGACTCGGGCAAAATGCGGCAGGGATAGGCGCCCAGGCGCATGGTGCCGCCCTTCTGCGTCACCTCATGCTGCTCGTCCATCAAAGCGATAACCGGATGTGCGGTATCTGGATCAAATTCGGCCGAGTTTGCATCGGCCCAGCCTAGAACCGAACGCGCATAGGACATAACCGCGATCTGCATCCCCAGGCAAATGCCAAAATACGGGATGCCGTGCACGCGCGCATAGTTGGCGGCACACAGCATGCCGGGGATGCCGCGCGCGCCAAAGCCGCCCGGCAGGATGATGCCGTCGGCGCCTGCCAAAAGCTGGCCCACGGTCTGGTCGTTGATGGTCTCGGAATCCACCCAATCGATATCCACAAAGCAGCCGACCTCATACCCTGCATGATGCAGGGCCTCGGCGACCGACAGATAGGCGTCATGCAGCTTGACATACTTGCCGACCAGGGCGATCTTGACCCGGCCCTGCCGGGCGTCCATGCGCGCGAGCATGCCGGTCCATTCGCCAAGGTCTGGCGCGGGCGCGTCGATGCCGAGTTCCCGGCAGACGATATCGGACAAATGGCTGCGCTCCAGCATGAGCGGTGCGCGATACAGCTCGGGCACCGTGCGGTTTTCAATGACGCAGTCGGGTGCGACATTGCAGAACAGCGAAATTTTAGCCTTGATATCCTCATCCAGTGGACGGTCAACGCGGCAGATGATGAGATCGGGCTGAATGCCCATGCCGCGCAGTTCCTTGACCGAGTGCTGGGTAGGCTTGGATTTTGGCTCGTCCGAGCCCGAGATGAATGGCACGAGCGTCACATGCAGGAACAGGCAGTTGCGCCGCCCGACCTCGGCGGCCACCTGACGGATAGCCTCCAGGAAAGGCTGGGATTCGATGTCGCCGGTCGTGCCGCCGATCTCGGTGATGACAACGTCGGCGTTGGTCTTTTTGCCGACCGCATAGATGAAAGATTTGATCTCGCCCGTGATATGCGGGATGACCTGCACGGTCTCACCGAGGTACTCGCCCGCGCGCTCCTTGTTGAGCACGTTCCAGTAGACCTTGCCGGTCGTCAGGTTGGAAAACTGGTTGAGATCCTCGTCGATAAAGCGCTCATAATGGCCGAGATCCAGGTCGGTCTCGGCGCCGTCCTCGGTGACAAAAACCTCGCCGTGCTGAAACGGGCTCATCGTGCCTGGGTCCACATTGATATAGGGATCGAGCTTCTGGGCTGCGACCTTCAGGCCGCGGCTTTTGAGCAGGCGGCCGAGCGAGGCCGCCGTGATGCCCTTGCCGAGGCCGGAAACCACGCCGCCGGTCACAAAGATATATTTGGTCATACGATTCAGGATTCCTTTCCGCCGCAAAAGTCATACGGCTGTTTGGAAAAAAATTTGCTTATTCGGTGTCCGCCTGCAGGATGTCGCAGGCCACCGCCCGCTTGGTCCTGCGCTCGTCCATGGCGCGCCGCTCGATATAGGCATGGGCCTCGGGCTCGGTCATGCCGCAGCACTCGATGAGGATGCACTTGGCGCGGCCGATCAGGCGCTGATCCTCCAGCTTTTGCCGCAGGCGGCGGTTCTCCTCGATGAGCTTGCCCAGCCGGCGGTGGGACGCCTGCGCAAGGCGCAGGCTCTGCTGCAGCAGCAGCCTGCTCACCGGCTTTGGCAGCACCAGCACGCCGCTGTCGGAAGTCTTGGCCGCCACCTGGCCCGCCTGCTCGGCCCCAACCAGCAGCAGGACGCCAGCCATCGTATACTGTGCCATGTCCTGCGCCAGCTCATAGCCGAACTCGTCGGACAGGGGCGTATTGATAATAACAAGATCAAAGTTCTGGTCGCCCAGCTTGCGCCGGGCCTCGACGCTGCTCAGTGAGATCAGAAATTCCGCCTGCAGGCCAACTTCCCGCAAAAAGTTTTCCAGCGCGGCAGCGCTTCGTTTGGTATGTGCGACGAGTAAGACGCGTTCCATAATCGCCCCTCCCTTCCCCGTGCGCCGGCTTTACCAGCGTGCAAAATACAGTTCGTCCTCGGCGGCCTTCTGGTCGGAGGCGCGGGAGACGGTCTCCCACTCGCGCGTCTTGGCGGCAAAGTAGTTGGATAGCAGGGCCTCGGGCACGATCGACGCGATAAACGTGCTGTTACGCGCAAGGTCCAGCGCCTCTCCCAGCGTGTGCGGCAGCAGGGCATACTGTGCGCGCACGTCATCGGGCGCCGTAAACAGGTCATGGTTGCACGGCGCAGGCAGGGTCAGCTCGTCCGCAATCCCCTCAAGGCCCGCGTGGATGAGCAGCGTGAACGCCAGATACGGGCTGGCCGCCGGGTCGGGCGAGCGCAGCTCCATGCGGCGGAAATCGCCGTGGGCCGCAGGGATGCGCACGAGCTGCGACCGGTTCTGATGCGACCAAGACACAAAGCGCGGCGCTTCAAACTCGCCGAAACGGGCATAGGAATTGGTCAGCGGATTGAGGAATGCGGTCAGCTCGGGCGCACGGCGCAGGATGCCTGCGATGAACTGCTCGGAGATGGCCGAGTGCACGCCCTTCTCGGTCTCAATGATATTGCGTCCGCCTTGGAAGAGCGAAATATTGATATGCAGGCCGCTGCCCGGCTGCCCGGCAAGCGGCTTTGGCAGGAAGGAGGCGAACAGGCCGTTGAGGTTTGCGACCGTCTTGACCACCGACTTGAAGGTGGTCAGGTTGTCTGCGGCGACCAGCGCCGGGGCATACTGGAAGTCGATCTCATTTTGTCCGGGGCCCTGCTCATGGTGCGAGCGCTCAGGCTGGATGCCCATCTCCTCGAGCGTCAGGCAGACCTGGCGGCGCACATTTTCGGCGCGGTCGAGCGGCGCAATGTCGCAGTAGCCCGCGCGGTCGTGCGGGATGTGCGACGGGAAGCCGGACTCATCCTGCTGAAACAGATAGAACTCGCCCTCCGTGCCGAATTTGCAGGTCAGGTCCCGCTCACGCGCGCGGCGCACGGCCTGGCGCAGCAGGAAGCGGCCGTCGCACAGGAACGGCTGGCCGTCCGGCTGACGGATGTCACAGTAAAAGCGCACGACCCGCCCTTCGCTGGGACGCCAGGGCAAGATAGACAGCGTCGTGGGGTCTGGGAATAACAATAAGTCGCTGTCGCCCTCGGGCGCAAAGCCCGGGAATGCGGCCGCGTCAAAGCTGATACCTTCCCGGAAGGCGCGGGCCAGTTCGCCGGGCATGATGGAAATATTCTTTTGAACGCCGAAAATATCACAGAAGGCGAGGCGGATGAACTTGACGTCGTTTTCCTCCACGAACTCCATCGCTTCGCTGATAGTATAGTGCAACATAGAGAAAGGCCCTCCAGATTCAGACAAAAAAATAAAAAAGGCGTCCACAAAAAAGCAGTCTTAGCTGTCACTGCCTGTCTTTGCGGACACCTTTGTCCTTTTCTATTGTATGCCAAAACCGCACGCCGCGTCAAGTCAAATGCCGGGCGTTTTTACATTTCTTGCACATTCTCCAGAAAACCTGCGCAGGCGGCGGGGACAGGCGCACGGGTTGCACAAAAGCCGACCCGGCGCGCCTACTGCTGGACAATGGGGGCATTCTGGTAATTCTCGCCAAACAGCAGGTCATACTCGAGCAGCCAATGCGCATCGTATACCTCCTGCTGTGGAGAAGTCAGCGCATCTTGGCTGTATGTCCCGTCAGGCTCAACCGTCGTGCCCAGCGAGCGCGCGCGATAAAGGCCGAACTCCTCGCGCAGCAGGTCGAAATAGGCCGGCTGCTCCAGCCCATACAGGTCGTCTGTCACCGTCGTGATCTGGTAAGCCGCGACCGTCCCCAGGTCGACCGGCTCTTTCCAGTAATTGCTCCAAATAAGCAGCGGCGTTTGATGCACCCGCGGATCGTTCGTGTCGTCCGAGGCGTAGCCGGTCGTGGTATATACCTCCATGCCGTTGCCGATAGCGTTGTAGTGGTCGCCCCACAGGACCAGGATGACCGGCTCGTCCACCCCGTCAAAGTAATCGGTCAGCATGCCCCACATGGCATCGGTGTCGCGCGCGCCCGTGGCAAAGTCCTCCAGGCAGCCCACCGTTTCGTCACTCATATCGGCCGGCGCACTCGTGACATGCACCCGCGTGTCATCCGGGTAATTGTCTGGCGTATAGGCCAGATGGTTTTGGATGGTAACCGCGTGCAGAAAGAGCGGGACATCCGGATCGCGGGATTCATAGGCCGCAATGATCTGGCGTCCCATCTCCGCCTCGGTCACAAGGCCGCCCTCCCACTGGCACGGGCGCACCCGCTCGGGGTTGTCCATGTCTTCCAGGCTGATGAAATCGTCAAATCCCAGGTTGGCGTAGGCCTTGTCCCGGCTCCAGTAGCGCGCATAATAGCCGTGGATGGCCAGCGTGTCATAGCCTTGGGACTTGCGGAAGGACACGATCGAGGCCGTCGGATCGTGGATGTACTCGACATAGGGCTTGCTGCTGCTTGGCAGGTAGTCCATAGAAAACCCCGTCAGCGCTTCGCACTCCACATCGCAGGTGCCGCCGCCAAAGCGCGGCGAATAGCAGCTTCCCGTTGCCATCTCGCCCTTGGTGCGGGCGATATTGGGCGTGATCGGCTGGTCAAAGGTCACATTTGGCAGCGCAGACGGGTCCCAGAACGCCTCCGCCTGCACATAGATGATGTTCGGTGTCTGGACGGCGCCGTCACCGGCGGCCGCATAGCTCGCCGAAAAATACGGGGCAGCGTCGTGGGTCTCGCCCAGGATCTCCTGCACGCGCTCCTCGGTGTAATCCGCCGGCGCATCGATCTGCAGGTCCTGCATGTTGGTGAAAAAGGCCGTGACCAAGCCGTAGTTGCGGTAATAGCGGTCCTGGTGAAAGGCATCCGGCGAGATATACAGGATATCTTTTGTCACATGCGGCTGCAAAAATACGCCGAATATCATAAGTGCGATCCCGGCCGCCGGCAGGAGCGTGCGCACGGCCCAGCGTCCCCAGTGAAACCGAAGCCGGGGCAGCAGGCAGGCCACAAGCGTCAGCATGAGCAGGACGGCCGCCGCCCCACACATCGAGCCGGTCACCCACAGGTCGGACTTCCCGGCCACGTCCAGCGCCTCGCTGGTCTGCGCAAAATCCCACGGCAGGAACGGCTCACCGCGCAGCTGCAGCTTGTAATAGCAGATCAGCGCCGGTACACACAGGAAAACCGACGTACATACGACCGCCACAGGCGCGCGCCCGGTCAGCCCCAGAAAAAACAGGTAAACCAGCGTCAGAAAGACCCAGCCCGCAAACCAGGCCGCACGGTGCCACCATAAGCTCTCCACCCAGAAAAACTGGTAAGTGAAGATCTGTCCCTCCAATTGAATCCAAGCGGCGCACAGCGTGATGACCGCCGCGGCCAGCGGGGCAAACAGCCAGTGGCACCAGCGCGGCAGCACCGGCCGGCGGCTGCGCGCCCGCGCATGCGGCACGGCGCGGGCGCGGGCGCCTGATTTTGCGATGGTTTCCATTCCTATATCTCCTTATAGATACATTTTTACACATTTTTTACTATTATATCACAGGAAACCAACAAAATTTATGGACAGAACGGACGAAAAAAGCCGACGGACAGGACGCAAAAATTGTTTTCCTAGCCAAACTTTTTGCATGCGATCCTCAGAGAGCCTGTACACAGTCCTGCCAGATATCCAGGAACAGGTCGTCGTGCAGGTAGACAAAGTTGAATTCACGCCGGATCTCTATGCCGTCCAATGCGAATGTGGCGAGCGTGCCCTGCCGGCATTCGGCAGCGGCCACCGGCGCATAGACAAAGGAGATGCCCAGGCCATCGGCGGCGAGCGCCTTGAGTACGGTGAAGTCGCTGATTTCGTGCACACGGGCAAAGCTGTCCAGCGTGTAGTTGTGTTCACGCAGCACGCCCTCAAAGATCGCGCGGGTGCCGGACCCCGGCTCACGCACCAAAAGCGGCTGGGAAAATAGGTCGGTCAGCGCGACAGCCTGGCCGGCAAACGGGTGCGACGGTGCGCAGATGCCGAAGAACTCCTCCTGCCGCAGCAAGCGGTATCCATATTTTTCCTTGTCAAAAAAGCCTTCAATCAGCGCAAAGTCCAGCTCCCCGCGGTCGAGCGCGCGCAAAAGTGCCTGGGTATTGTCCACCGCAAGCGACAGGGCTGCTGAAGGGTTCTGTCGCAGAAAGCGCTGGATGAGCGGCGCGATGACAAATTCCCCGATACTCTTGGTTGCGCCCACGTGCAGGCGCACCGGCTCTTCCTCGCTCATGGCTTCCTCCATCTTGCGGCTGTTATACGCCAGCGAGGCCGCCAGGCGGCGCAGGCGCTCCCCCTCCGGAGTCAGACGCAAGGTCTTGCCCTGATAGTCGAACAGGCGGCAGCCATAATATTGCTCCAGAAAGTGGATGTGCTGGGTCACAGCGGGCTGGGTGATGCACAGCCGCTCGGCCGCGCGCGTGTAGTGCATGGTTTCACACAAAGTCAAAAATGTTTGCAGTCGATAGTCAATCATAGCAGATCCCTCGGGGCCTATCCTCCTATTTTTTCTGCTGCGCGCCGGTCGGGCGGCCATACGCCGTCCGCCTGCCCCGTCAGGAAGACGGCCCCGCACAGGGCGCGCAGCACACATACCAAGAGGGCCGGCAGGCGTGCCGGCCCTCTTTTTTCCGTCCGGGCCATTGCGTGCGCCCGGTATGCCTGTGTATAATAGATCTGTCCCTTACAGCGCAAGCGTTAGGCCGTCCCACGCCACTTCATAGCCGTGCGCGCGGGCATACGCCGTCATCTCTTGATGCGGCAGCATGTCCTCATGGGACAAATGGGTCGCAAAGACCTGCCCATCCGGCGTCAACAGCCCGCGTGCGCGGAATTCTGCAGCCGCCTCGGCCACATCGGCGGCACACATGTGGTCGCGGACCGGCCGTCCCACCGTACCTGTCTCGGGCAGGATGCCGTAGGTGTGATCCAGGATGACGCAGCGGAATTGGAGGCCTGTCTGCGCGAGCGCCTGCCAGGTATCCTCGCCAAAGGCCGGCGTGTCGGTCGCATAGAACACTGCACAATCCCCGTCCTGCACAATATAAAGCCGGCTGTCGCAGTCGGGCGCATGATGGGAATAAATCCCGGTCACGGTATAGCGCCCGGCGGGAAATGCTTCCCCGGCGGTCACCGCATGCACCGTCATGTTCATCCTCTGCCGGCCGCCCTCCGAGCCCAGGCCGGTCCCCGGTTCCTCGCGCTCCAGCCACGCAGACAGCTGTGCAAGGGAGGCGGGCGAGGCCGCCAGCAGCAGCGGCGGCGCGTTCTGGCAGCCATATTCTGCCACACGTGTGACCAGGTGCCCTGGGTCAAAGTGGTCGCCGTGCGCATGTGTTATGAGCAGCGTGCGCACGCGGGTCAGGTCCTTCCCCATTCGCTGGGCGGCCGGTACGGCATCCGGCCCAAAATCAATCATCAGGTCGTCGTTGACGAGCAGGGCAGCGCGCGCCCGCAGGTCGTTCCCCCGCAGCCGGCGCGCCGCACGGCACAGCGGGCAATCACAAAATGGAAGCGGCACAGCGCTTGCAGCACCTGTGCCCAAAAATGTAAGCTGCATGGTCCTTCCCTCGCTTTCGACCTCAGCATATCATACAGGCTACGTTTTTACAAGATACAGGATCACCAAATGCTAGGAGGGATTTTTATGTACACACGCATTGCGGTCGCCCAGATAGATGCGGCCCCCGATCCCGCAGACAACCTCCAGGCCGCCGCGCATTTCGCGGCGGCGGCCCAGGGGCGGGCCGACCTGCTCATGCTGCCCGAATATACCATGACCTATCCCGTGCATAGGCTGCCGGATGGCATGCCCTTCCCCGGCGGCCAATCGCTGGACGGGCCGTTCGTGTCCGGCCTGCGCACGCTGGCCCGCGCCCACCGGTTGTGGATCACCTGCGGCGTCATCGAGCAGGCGGCCGGAGACCCGCGGCCGTATAATACCACGGTCGTGCTCTCGGATACCGGAGAGCTGGTATCTGTCCACCGGAAGTGCCAGCTCTACGACGCCTTTTCTTACCGGGAATCCGACCACTTCCGCCCAGGTCCCGCGCGCTTCTCCCCAATCCGCACCTCGTTTGGCACGCTGGGGCTGATCGTCTGCTATGAACTGCGCTATCCCGAACTGGCGCGCCTGGCCGCCCTGGAGGGTGCCGATTTCCTGCTCGTCACCGCGGCATTTGTACGCGGCCCGCACAAGGCCGACCAATGGCATACCCTGCTGCGCGCACGGGCGATCGAAAACGGCTGCTTTGTCATCGGATGCAACCACACCAAGCCCCATGTATTCCTCGGGGAAAGCGCGGCCTACGCCCCGGACGGCGCGCCGCTCCTGGAAATGGATGACACGCCCGGCCTGGCGTTTTTGGCCTGTGACCGTGACCAAATCGCGTCCGTGCGCGAGAGCTGCCCGGTGCTCACGCAGCGGCGGGAAGACCTCTACACGCTGCGCTGAACGATCTGCAATCTATCAAAACAAAGGCCCAATCCGAATCGATTGGGCCTTTTGTGCGCGCCTTGTGGTGCGCCTATTTTTTATTCTGGGTACTTGCATTAGCTCTGACGGGTGATCTGCTTGATCCATTTTTTGGACCGTACACGCAGGAAGATGACCGGGCATTTGCCGAGCTGATCCATCTTGAGGCAGAAGAAGACGACGACCGGCGGGAAGTGGAAGACAAACGCCGACAGGATCGCGCACGGCAGGCAGATCAGCCAGGTGAACACCATGTTGTTCCACATGGCAAAACGGGTATCGCCGCCCGCACGCAGGATGCCGCTGTCCGCCGCCATCTGGTAGCAGGTGCCGACCGAGGTGATGGCCAGGACCGTGATAAACTGCTGGGTCAGTTCGGCGGCCTCGGGCGTCAGCGTATCATAGATCATCATGACCGGCCCGCGCGAGAAGAAGATAATGAGGCCGGTGAACACGCCGATGATACAGAAGAGCACCTGGAAGGTGAACGCCGTCTGGTCGATGCGCTCCTTCTTGCCCTCGCCCAGCGTACGGCCGGTCAGGATGGCCGCTGCACTCGCCGCGCCGTATCCCACAACCGACAGGATCTGGAATACCAGGACCGAGATGGAGTTCGCCGGCACGACCATGGCCGAATTGTCCATGTTGCCGAGCACCGCCGTCTGGACGATCGAGGAAAAGCCCCAGAGCGCCTGGGTGATGAGAACGGGCAGAGAGACATGGATATAATCTTTGATATAGCTCGTGTCGATGAAGAGCAGTTTGCGCCAGTTGAGGTTGAGCGTGTGCTCACGGAACTTGAGATACCAGATAACGATGAGCAGCTCCACCGCGCGCGAGACCAGCGTCGCAATCGCCGCGCCGCGTACGCCCAGGGCGGGCGCGCCAAAGTGACCGTAGATCAGGACATAGTTGAGGCAGATATTGATGCACAGCGTGGACGCCGAGATCATATAGCCGATCTTGACAATGCCGATTGTGCGCAGGGAGGCGGTCAGCATATTGGTCAGGGCAAAGAGCACGTAAGTAAAGCAGATGATCTGCAGGTACTGCACGCCCTGCTCCACGATGGCCTCGTCATTGCTCATCAAACGGATGATCTGCTCCGGGAAAAAGAGCGCGGCCAGGAACATCAGCACGGCAATGGCGACGCCAAAGCGCAGACCCGCGCCGATGATATGCGGGATGTGCTTGAGGTCTTTTTTGCCCCAATAGCGTGCGCCCAGCACGACAACGCCCTCGCCTACGCCTTGCACCAGCATCTGTAAGAAAAATTGCAGCTGATTGCACAGCGAGGCGCCGGACAGTGCATCCTGCGAAAAGCGGCCAAGCATGATGTTATCCGCCATGTTGACCGAGTAGGTCAATAGGTTTTGCAGCGCGAGTGACAGGGTCAGGATGGCGAAGGTCTTATAGAATGACTTTTCGCGCAGCATACGGTTCATAGGAGTCCCCTCTTTTTGTAGACATTCCCGGATAGAAACGGCCGCGCCCCGCGGGCGGGGGCGGCCGAACGCGGTCATCGAAGCGCGCTGCAGCCGGGTCTCGCGGCGCGCTGGATGCGGAAAGAACAGCAAAAGGAAAGAGTCTGGCAGGGTTTGCGGTCTGCCGCAGCATCTAGATTCTGGGGGTGCCCTTCCCGCTGAAAACAGGATACCATATCGGGGGCCGAGCGCAATAAAAAAAAACTGCAATCTGTTTATATTTTATGCTGTATTTGTGATATAATGGACTCGACATTTTTCTTTTACTTTTCCTCTGAAAGGGGCCGTTTCTATGAACTCCATTGGCCAGGCAGGCATAAACATCAACGAAATCGGCGTGCTTCCCGAATCCCGGCGCTATTATAATACGCCGTCCGCCATTGCGCGGCAGCTATTTTTTTATCCGACCGAGATGGGGCGCTATACCCTGAGCGACCGCTACGATTTTCTGGACACTTCCCCGGTCGCCAAGCGTGACAGCCATCGCAATTTTATGCTGCTGTATGTGGACGCAGGCGCCATGGAGATTTTTAACGACGGCCGGCGGGCGCTCGCCGCGCCTGGGCAGGTTGCCCTGATTGACTGCCGCAAGCCGCACCGCTACAAGGCCCTGCGCGACGCGCGCATGCTCTTCCTGCACTTCGACGGCGCCGGCACCGCCGCCTTTTTTGACCAGATTATCGCCGCGCACAGCGGCAAATGGGTGCTTTCCGTGCCCGCCGGCTGCCATATCCGCTCCGACCTGCTGCGCATCTACGACGCGCTGGCTCATCCGGTCACGCTGCACCCCGCGTCCATGAGCGAGGCCGACCTGTCCCAAACCATCTACCGCATCCTGTGCGAGCTGCTCTATCCGCCCCGCGACCAGAGCCTCAGCCCGGAGCGCGACGTCGTCGCCCAGGCTGTCATCTTCATTTTGGACCATCTGTTTGAGCCGTTGTCGGTCGAGACCGTGGCCGCCTCGGTCAGCCTCAGCCCCTCGCATTTTTCCCGCCTGTTTAAGGCGCGCACGGGCTATTCCCCGCACGAGTACATCGTGCTGCGGCGCATCGACGAGGCGAAATCGCTCCTGCACACTACATCACTGTCGGTCAAACAGATCGCGTTCCGTGTGGGATATCACAGCGAAGTCAACTTTATCTCGTCCTTTACTGCCAAAACCGGCATGTCCCCCGCCGCCTTCCGCCGGATGCCCCTGTAAGACCGCACGCTTTCATTTTGCCAGTTTACGCCCCCGTGGCGCTGTGTTATAATGGTACGTTGTACGGAAATACCCCCTACAAATCCCCAAATCCGAAGGGAGGAATCTCTCAATTGTCTGAAACGCTAACCGGCTTTAACCAAGCCCTTCAGGCTGGCATGGACAGTCTCTATGGCCTGTCCCAGCAGTTCCCGGCCGCGAGCGCGTGGTATACAACGGTGGTCCGCTTTGTGCTTCCCGTGCTCGGCCTGCTCATCCTGCTGACGGCCATCCGCTCACTTTTGTCGGTCAAGCACACCGCCGAAGTCTGGGCTTACCTCAACTTTGGCGAACAGCGCATCCCGCTGACCCACTGGGAAAACATTATTGGGCGGCAAAAGACCGCCGACGTGGTCATCGACGACCCTGCTGTCTCCCGCACCCACGCCGCCCTCATCCGCCAGCCGGATGACACCTGGAATCTATACGATCTCGGCTCGACCTCGGGCACCTACGTGCGCGGGCGCACCGCGCCCGCCGAGGAGCCGCTCCCGGTCGCCTTTGGCGACGAGATCGCCTTCGCCGATATCCCGGCCTGGCTGGAGCCGGTCTCCCCCGAGGAAAAACAGGCCCGGCGCGAGCGCCGCGCCCGGCAGGACCGGCCGGTCTCCCCCTGGGGCCTGCTCGTCCTCATGACCTTCTTCCAGGTGCTGACCTGTGTCCAGCTCATCATCTCGACCGGCGACAAGGCTGACCCCTCGCTGCCGCTTATCTTCCTTGGCATGATCGCCCTGATGTGGGTCTATTGTCTGACCCTGCGCGCTTTCCGGCGGGTCGGCTTTGAGATGGAGATGATCGCCTTTTTCCTATGTACGATCAGCCTGGCCGTCACGGCGTCCTTTGCGCCGGCCTCGGTCCCCAAGCAGTTTTTTGCTATCCTGCTGGGCGTCGTGGGCTTCTTGATCCTGGGCTGGTTCCTGCGCGATCTGAGCCGTGCAAACGCCATCCGCAAGCTGATGGCCGTCCTGGCCGTGCTGCTGCTCGCAGCGACGCTGGTACTCGGCAGCTCGGACGGCGGCGCGAAGAACTGGATTCGGCTGGGCGGCATGTCGCTGCAGCCCTCTGAGCTTGCCAAACTGTGCTACATCTTCGCGGGCTCCGCCACGCTGGACCGCCTGTTCCGCAAGAAAAACCTGGGCCTGTTCATGGCCCTAACGCTCATCTGCCTGGGCTGCCTCGCGCTCATGAACGACTTCGGCGCCGCGGCAATCTTCTTTGTCACGTTCATCGTCATCGCCTTCCTGCGCTCGGGTGACTGGGCCACGCTGGCGCTCATCTGCGGCGGCTGCGGCGCGGGCGTGCTCGTGCTCCTGTCGGTCAAGCCCCATGTCATGCGGCGCTTTGCCAGCTGGGGCCATATCTGGGAGGACATCTATGGCGCCGGATACCAGCAGACCCACTCGCTGACCGCAGCCGCCTCGGGCGGCCTGGTGGGCGTGGGCGCCGGCGACGGCTGGCTCAACGTCACGGCCGCCGACACCGACATGGTATTCTGCAAAGTGTGCGAGGAATGGGGCCTCATCATCGCAGTGCTGGCCGTCCTGTGCATTGTGACGCTTGCGGTCTTCGCCGTGCGCGCCTGCCGCGCCGGCCGCTCCAGCTTCTACACGATCGCAGCCTGCGCTGCAACCTCGCTCATGGTCTTCCAGACCTGCCTAAACGTCTTTGGCGCGGTTGATATCCTGCCCCTGACCGGCGTGACCTTCCCCTTCCTGTCGAACGGCGGCACGTCCATGCTGGCCTCGTGGGGCATGCTGGCCTTCCTGAAGGCCTCCGACACCCGGCAGAACGCAAGCTTTGCCATCCGCCTGCCCTCACGGCGCGAACTGAGATACGAACAGGAGGCGTACGACGAATATGAGGAAGATTGAGAAACGCGCAGTGCTGTGCCTCCTGATTGCGCTCGCGCTCATCGCCGGGCTCGGCCTGTTCTGCTTCCGCTTCGTGACGCATGCTGCCGATTGGGCAGCTTATCCCTATAACCGGCACATGTACTCAAACAGCGGCCAGCTTTTAAGCGGCACGATCCTGGACCGCGACGGCGATGTCCTGACCGAAGTACAGGACGGCGAGCGCTCCTACTATCCAGACGCCACCGTCCGTCGGGCGACTGTGCACGCGGTCGGCGACGGCTCCGGCTACATCGGCACGGGCGCCCTGACCGCCTTTGCCGACCGTCTATCCGGCTATAACCTGCTGACCGGCGGCTACTCGCCGCTCGGCTCGGGCCGCAACCTGACGCTGACCATCGATGCCTATCTGAACGTCACAGCCTACAACGCCATGGACGGGCGCCAGGGCGCGGTGGGCGTATACAACTACCAGACCGGCGATATTCTTTGCATGGTCTCCACGCCCTCCTTTGATCCCGAGAACCCGCCCGACTCGGCTGATGCCGAGGACGGCATCTATCTCAACCGCTTCCTGTCCTCGGCCCAGGTTCCCGGCTCAATCTTTAAGACGGTCACCCTGACCGCCGCGCTTGAGACCCTGCCCGACCTGGAGAGCCGCACGTTCGAGTGCACGGGCGAGACCACCGTGGGCGGCTCGGTCATCACCTGCCCCAAGCCGCACGGCACCATGGATATCCAGTCGGCGCTTGCCAACTCCTGCAACGGCGTGTTTGCCTCGCTTGCAGCCGAGATGGGCGGCGATACTATGACGCGGTACGTCCAGAAGGCCGGCCTGACCGACCGCATGTCGGTCGATGGCATCCTGACCGCCGCCGGCAACTATGACGTATCCAGCGCCGACAGCGGCCAGATCGGCTGGTCTGGTGTCGGACAGTATACCGATACGGTCAATCCGTGCAACATGATGACCTACATGGGCGCCATCGCAAACGGCGGCACTGCGGCCGTCCCCCGCCTCATCCTGGACATCACCACAACAAGCGGCATCCCGACCTCCTGGGAGCGCACCGAGGAAACCGATACGCTCATCGAAGCGGGGACGGCGTCCAAGGTCAAGGCCATGATGAAGAACAATGTCGTCCAGACCTACGGCACCGACCGCTTCCGCGGCCTGGATATCGGCGCCAAGAGCGGCACGGCCGAGGTCGGCGGCGACAAGCGCCCGAACGCATGGTTTGCGGGCTTCTTGGATGATCCCGCACACCCGTATGCCTTCATCGTCCTCGTAGAGAACGGCGGCGGCGGCGCGTCGGTCGCGGGCGAGATCGCAGCGACCGTCCTGCAGGCGTGCGTGGACAAGTTCTGATCCCATTTATCCGATCCAAAATACCCGGCTTGGAAAATCCTGGCCGGGTATTTATCTTTCTATTATGATGTATTTTATACGCTGTTAACAAATAGGCCCTTTATTTTTTACCGCAACCGCGGTATGATAGGTTTAGATAAATTTCTTACCGCTTAGAAAGGGGTCTTTTTTATGACCAAAATTGATATTATCTCCGGCTTCCTGGGCGCCGGCAAGACCACGCTCATCAAGCGCCTGCTGGCCGAGCCGCTCAAGGGCGAGCAGGTCGTGCTGATCGAAAACGAGTTCGGCGAGATCGGTATTGACGGCGGCTTCCTCAAGGATTCGGGTGTACAGATCACCGAGATGAACTCGGGCTGTATCTGCTGCACGCTGGTCGGCGACTTTGGCAAGGCATTGCAGGAGGTCATCGAAACCTACCATCCGGACCGCATCGTCATCGAGCCCTCGGGCGTCGGCAAGCTGTCCGACGTCATCGCAGCGGTCCAGCGCGTAGCCGCGCATGAGCCGGTCGTTCTCAATAGCTTTGTCACGGTGGTTGACGCACAGAAGGCCAAGATGTACGCCAAGAACTTCGGCGAGTTCTTCCTCAATCAGATCGAGCACGCGGGCGCTATCCTGCTCTCGCGCACCCAGTTTGTCAAGGAGGACCGGCTGGAGCAGGTCGTCTCCCTGCTGCGTGAGCACAACAAAGACGCACGCATCGTCACTACCCCGTGGGATCAGCTCACCGGCGCGCAGCTGCTGTCGGTCATGGAGGACAGCCACTCGCTGTCGGCTGAGGTCCTGGCCGAAATCGTCTGCGCAGCCGAAGCGCACGAGCATGAACATGCACACGAGCACGAACACGAACATGCACACGACCATGAGCACCCGCACGACCACGAGCACCCGCACGACCACGAACACCCGCACGACCACGAGCACCCGCACGACCACGAGCACCCGCACGACCACGAACACCCGCACGACCACGAGCACCCGCACGACGAAGGCTGCACCTGTGGCTGCCACGATCACGATCATCATGGCCACCATCACGCTGATGAGGTCTTCCAGAGCTGGGGCCGCGAGACCACGCACAAGTACACCGAGGAGCAGATCCTGAACATCCTCAATGCTCTGGGCGATATCTCGCTCGGCACGGTGCTACGCGCCAAGGGCATCGTCGCCGCCGACTCGGGTGATTGGATCCACTTTGACTTCGTCCCCGGTCAGCCTGAAGTGCGTCGCGGCCCGGCCGACTACACCGGCCGCCTGTGCGTCATCGGCGCCGATCTGGACGAGGACCGCATCGCCGACCTGTTTGGGGTGTAACGCATGAAGGAAATCCCTGTCTATCTGTTTACTGGCTTCCTGGAGAGCGGCAAGACCATGTTCATCCAGGATATCCTGCGTGACCCGAACTTTACCGAGGACGAGCGCTCCCTTCTCATTGTCTGCGAGGAGGGCATTGAGGAGTACGATCCCAAGCTGCTGGAGCTCTCGCGCACCCAGGTTATCACGGTCGAGGACCAGTCCGAGCTGACGCTGCGGTTCTTCCGCGACCTGGGCAAGCAGTATGACCCCGACCGGGTACTCATCGAATTCAACGGCATGTGGGAGGTCGGTCCCTTCCTGGAGGGCAAACTGCCGCCCGAGTGGCCGCTCTACCAGATCGTGACGACCGTCAACGCCGAAACCTTTGAACTGTATTCCAACAACATCGGCCCGCGCATGTTCGAGCATATCTCGCTGGCCGATCTCATCGTCTTCAATCGCTGCACGGATGCGCTCAAGCAGATGCTTTACCAGAAGAACATTCGCGCCATGAATCCACGCGCAACCATCTTCCTCGACGACGTAAACGGCGGTTCCGAGGATTACCGCGACAATATGCCGCGGCCCTTCGACATGGACGCCCCGGTCATTGAGATCGCCGACGAGGATTTCGGCCTGTGGTATGTCGACGCGACCGGCTCGCCCGAACAGTATGCGGGCAAGACGGTCAAGTTCAAGGGTATGGTCTATAAGAGCAAGAAAATGGAGCAGGCGCATGTGTTTGTGCCCGGCCGTTTTGCCATGGTCTGCTGTGCCGAGGACGTACAGTTTGTCGGCTTCCTGTGCAAAAACGCCAACACCGCCGCCTTCCCGCATAAGAGTTGGGTGACGGTCACGGCCGAAGTGCGCATCGAGTATGTGCCGCAATACCGCGGCGAAGGGCCTGTACTCTACTGCAAAGCCCTGGAAAAGGCCGAACCGCCCAAGGAAGAGCTGGTCTATTTCAACTGACGCCACACCCTGCAAAGTTTTCTCTACACGGATTGCCAAAAAAGGGTCCGGGCCAAATGGCCCGGACCCTTTTTCGTCCCTATATTCAGCGTCCCGAGATGCCTGTGTTTATTTGTGCTGGATGAACTTATTGAGGTCTTTGTTGGCGCCCAAGATCAGCATGGTCTCGTCCTCCTGGAAGACATGATCCGGCCGCGGCAGCGGGTCCAGCTGGGTGCCGCGCCGCAGGGCCATCACGCTGATATGATACTTGGTCCGCACGCTCAGTTGAATGAGCGATTTGCCGATCCAGGGGCGCGGCACTGGCACTTCATAGATCGAGTAGTCACCGGTCAGCTCGATATAGTCAAACACATTGTCCGAGCTATACTTGACCGCGGCGCGGATCGCCATCTCCTTTTCTGGGTATACCACCTGGTCTGCGCCGTTGCGCAGCAGGAACTTGGCATGCACGTCCCGGTTTGCACGGGCGACGACAAAGGGGGCGCCGTAATCCTTGAGCAGGGCGACCGTCTCGAGCGAACTCTGGAAATTGTCCCCGATGGCCACCACACACAGGTCAAAATTGCGCACGCCAAGCGACGCGATAAAGTTTTCGTTTGTGCTGTCCCCAATCTGCGCGCTCGTGACAATCGGCAGCACATCGTTGACACGCTGTTCGTTGATATCAATCGCAAGCACCTCATGATTCATCTCGTTCAGCTTGCCCGCCATATGACGGCCAAAACGGCCGAGTCCAATCAGCAGTACCGATTTCATTGCCATATCCTCCCAATCTGCGGTATTTTCCGTCTGTTTCCTTCCAATTTTTTCTGATTCCTATTTTCCGATGCGGTTGATACCTTTCACTATAACACCGCCTTTTGTAAAAGTCTATCCTTCTTTGTGTAAAATTTGCGCAAAGTTTTGTGTGGGCATGCGAAAAGCCGGCCCCGATCGGGGCCGGCTTTGACAGAGCCGGAAACTCTAAGGGTGCAGGGGGCGTCCTGCGGTGCGCAGTCATGTAGGGCTTTCCCGCTCCTGTCCGTCCTGCGGCGGCGCCGCTGCGCCCGTTTCAGACTGGTCCTGGGATGAGCCGCGCCCACCGCCAAAGAAATCCGGCCCACCGCCCATGCCACCCATCATCGAGCCCATAATGGACAGATCCAGATCAGAAGCATCAATGAGCGCGCTGCTGTCGGCCCGCTGGCCGTCGTTCGTGGATGGGATCGTGCCGTCCAGCTGGCCCAAGATACTCTCCGCACGGCGCTCGATCACCGTCTTGAGCATCTCGACCGCCTCGGTATATTCCTCTGCTGTATAAAACGCAGTCGGGTCATGCTCATCGGTCGCCACGCGGCTGTCCAGCAGCCCGCGCAGCATCGTATACGTCAGCTCGAACTGCCCGCCCTGCACGTACTCGGTGCACAGCTTTTCCAGATAGGAGTGGTATAGCGCGCATGCCTCCTCATCGTTCAGGATGACCGCAAAGATCTGGCGGTCTTCCATGCTGACCCCGGATGACACGGGCGTATCGATCGCAAAATTGATCGTGTCCGACGCATCCCCGCTCATAAATCCCCCCCCATGTCAAGTTATAATCCCATGGAATGAGCGTGAGCTGTCCATCTTTTTCATAAAGATAGTAATTATGCGTCATATTGCCAGAAAGGGAATCCAGATTGACCACAAAGGTCTGTACGGCCATATATTTGCACAAAAGGTCGACATTCACGCCCGACAGATCGCCTTCGCTGATCTTTTTGAGCGCCTCGACCACCCGCGTGTGATCGGCGTCATCTGTGTCCGTAATGGTTCCTTCCCAGATGGCTTCATAACTGTCCAGATTATCGTCGGTGTAGTTCAGGTCCGAGCCGCCGCCTGCCGACATCCCGCCGGGCATGTTTGGCATATCACCCATGTCGGGCTTATCGCCCATATCGGGCATACCTCCCATGTCAGGCTTATCGCCCATATCAGGCATATCGCCCATATCAGGCATACCGCCCATATCAGGCATACCGCCCATGTCGGGCATATCTCCCATATCAGGCATACCGCCTATGTCGGGCATATCTCCCATATCAGGCTTATCGCCCATGTCAGGCATATCGCCCATGTCGGGCATATCGCCCATGTCAGGCATATCGCCCATATCTGCCATGTTTTCCGGCTTATACAGCTCACCGGCTGATGTGCCGAAATTGCGCATCAGGAAACTCTCCTCAACACCCTCCAGGGCGATATAGATGCCCCACGGCTCACCATTGACTGTGATCTCTGCCATGCCGTAATCGGACGCCGGTGTGTCCAAAAAGGCAAACATATCATAGACAAAGTATTCTTTAAGGTAGGTCGCGTCCGAGATCAGGTTGTTGAGCACCAGCTTATCCAGCCCCCAACAGCTCTGGCCATCCTGATAGTGGTCGAACTCGATCTTGAAACTGTACCGCTCGGAGCCCTGCATGGACACCTGGCTGAGGCTCGTATTGCCCTTTGGACGGATGCCGACGTTCTGGAAGGTCTGGCCGTTGATGGTCACGTCAGCCGGATAGTATTCCTCGCTCATCGCATTGTCCAGCATATCCTGCCAGTCGTCCTCATCCATCTGGATATCCACAGTGATCAGATCCGTGCCAAACAGGGCGGATTCATACTGCTGCTCTACGCCGCCTGTCGCCTCGGCCAGCCCGGGCAGCAGGCAGGACAGCGCCAGCATGGCCACGAGCAGCACTATGGCCAACACTTCGGTCGATTTCCGCCGGATCATAGCGCCACGCCCCTTTTAGGACAGATACTCGCCGTTATAGCTGACGAGCACGGCGCTGCGCACGCCCTCGGATGCTGCGACCTGATTGACAAAACTTGTCGTGCCGTCATCTGGCAGGCGCACCTCGGCCGTGACCTCTACGCCGTCGGCCGTAACGGTTTTGGACTTGATGACAAACTTTTGATGGCTCAGCGCGGCGAAAGCGACATGCTCAGCGCGGTCATCCTCGCACGAGACGACCAGCAGATACGGATGGTCGTTCTCTTTGCGGTTGACGAAGATCAGAAGGACTACACCGACGACAATCGAGCCAATGATGGCCATGAGGAACTGGCCAGCGCCCGTGACAATGCCGCAGGCAAGCGCCCAGAACAGGTAAACGATATCCAGCGGGTCCTTGATCGCTGCGCGGAAACGGACGATGGATAGTGCACCGACCATACCGAGCGACAGCACGACGTTAGACGTAACGGCCAGGATCACAAGCGTTGTGACCATAGACAACCCGACGAGCGCCACGCCAAACGTGGACGAATAGAGCACGCCATGGAAGGTCTTTTTATAGACGAAAAAAACAAACAGCCCTAAAGCCAGGGAAATCAGCAGCGCCATGCCGGTATCGATGAGGGAAAACGATTGGATGCTATCCAGGAAGTCCGATTTAAAGATGTCTTGGAACGTCATGCGAATACTCCTTTTCGGTTAATTTTTAATATACCATGCGGCATGCCGCATATTTGGAAAATGCCGCGGCCCGGTAATCTCCAAGCTGCAGAAGTCCCGCGATCAGGTCGGGCAGATAGCGGTCATACTTGACCTCCAGCACGATCTTCCCGAAGGCCGCCGGGATCGCCGCATGCGGCTCCAGGAAGCGTTCGGATGCATTGGCCGACTCGATCTGGCTGTCAAAGGTCACCCGGACATTGCCCTGCGGATAGACAAGCGGCTCACGCACATAATCGACCGTTGTCCGCGGCCTGAGCGCCTGGGTCTTCATCTTGACATACAGCTCCCGAATCAGCCCATACGCGCTTTCGGCCATCCAGGCCGTGTCCCCGCGCAACAGCGCGCGCACCTCATCTGCCGTGATCGGCGCGTCATACTTGACACCCAGCCCATGATTCTTGTATTTCTTTTCAAGCATGATGTGCTGTATGTCCTCGTTGTAATAACGGATGCGGAACTTCTCACGCTCCGACTTGCCATCCAGCTTCTCACGTAAGATCTTGTCATTGTGGTTGTCAAAATACAGGCTGTGCACCCGGTACAGCCCATCTGCCGTCGTATGCGGGTCGTGCCGCATGACGGGCAGAAGCCTTCGGCGCAAGGCGAGATAGTCCCCGTAGGATATCTCATGCTTACATTCATGCCGGAACTGCTTTTCCATTGCCTCTTGCCTCCTTTGAAATACTTCCCTCCTGAACTGTGTATTCAGTGTATCCCGAGGCTGTGACCGGCGAATGTCCAAATTGTGTAAATTATGTGTAAAATATTTGTCTTACATGCTTTGACAAGGTTCGCGCGCAAAAAGCCCCAGCACCCGAAGGTACTGGGGCTTTTTGTGCGCGTGCGCCACGCGTTATAACATAGCCCGGACCGTGAACCAGATGACCGGAACGGCCAGGGACGGCAACATGTTGAGCGTTTTACAGTCGCGGATGTTTAGCATGGACAGGCCGGATGCGGCAATCAAGATGCCGCCGATAATAGATACCTCGGTCATAAGGTCACCGGTCAGGAAACCGGACAGCGCGCCGGCACACAGGTAGATTGCCCCCTGCCAACAAAAGAGCACGCCTGCTGCGCAGGCGATACCGATGCCATAGGTCGAAGCCAGCGTCATGGAGGTGACAAAGTCCAGCGTCGCATTGGTGAACAGATAGGTGTGGTCGCCGTACAGGGCACTGTTGATCGGCCCCAAGATAGACAGCGTGCCAATGCAGAACATCAGGATAGCCGTGGACAACCCCTGCCCTAGGCCGCCGTTTTTGGAGAAGCGGCCGACGAGGTTTTGAAAATGCCCGTCAATGTTGAGCATGGTGCCAACCAGGGTGCCTGCGGCAAGGCTCAGGATAAACAGCACCGGGAAGGTACTGTTTGGCATATTCTGCGCCACAGCGTTGACCCCGAGCGCGCAGGCCGCCAGGCCCATGGCCTGGAACAGGGCGCCCCGGTATTCCTTCTTGATCCCCCGCCTGAGACAGCTCCCCAAAATCGAGCCGGCTAAGATCGTGCCGGTATTCACAAGCGTACCAATCATCCCGTTCTATGCCTCCCTTGATGTCCAACCGCAGCCATATTCCCGCAGGCCTTGCAGCGTCCTGTGACCCCCGAACGGGAGGCGCACAGGCGGCCGCCATAATTCATAACTTTTTCAGTATATCACATCAAAGCAACCTTTGCAAAGAAAACAGCGCGGACCGATGGTCTGCGCTGTCTGGATCGGTTAGATATCGGGCCAGCCCTCTTTGCGGCTCTGCGCCACGTTCTCGGCGATGCGGTGAAGAAATGCGAAATACTGTGCACGCTCCTCCTCGGTAAACCCCTTCAGGCAGGTGCGGTTCCACGCGTCAAAGGCCGCGTGGACGTTCTGCAGGGTTTCCTGCCCCTTTGGGGTCAGCGTCACCAGCTTTTCCCGCTTATTCTGTGCATTCACCGTGCGCTGGATCTGGCCGTCCGCCTCGAGGCCAGCCAGCAGCTTGGCGACACGGCCTTTATCGATTTCCAACCGGGTGCACAGCGTATCCTGATTGCAGCATCCCAGCACCGCAATCAGGTGCAGGGCAAATGCCTCCACAGGCACCAGCGAATACTGCTTGAGCCGCGTGCGCACAAAGCTCTGTTCTCCGCGTCGGATGACGCCAATCGGATGGATCATAGGCCGATTCCTCCTCTGTTGTCTATGGCAACAGTTCTTTCCTATATTGTAACCCATCTGCCAGGCATTCTGCAAGCCCTGCGCCGTTATTTTCCGGTCAGGAAGTCCAGAATCTCCTGGGCATTCTGGTCCGGCTTGACTTTCTCCTTGGCCCATACGATCGTGCCGTCCGCATCGATCACATAGGTCGTGCGCACGACGCCCATGGATACCTTGCCGTACAGCTTCTTCTCTTTCCACACATCATAGGCTTGGATGGCCGACAGCTCGGGGTCGGACAGCAGCGTGAAGGGTAAGGAATTCTTTTCGGCAAAGCGCTTATGGCTGGCCTGGGAATCCTTGGATACCCCTACAACCGGCACGCCCAGCGCCGCGAACTGGGCATACGCTCCTGCAAACGCACAGGCCTGCCGGGTGCAGCCCGGGGTCGAATCCTTGGGATAGAAATAGAGCACGAAGCGCTTGCCCGCAAAATCTGCGCGCGAAACCGGGCATCCCTGCGCGTCCGGCAGGGTAAAATCTGGGGCTTTGGTACCGACTTGCAGCATAGGTCATTTCCTCCTCGGTTCAAATCTGTTGGATGTAGGTATAGACGCTGTCATTGGACAGCGCCGGCTCAAAGGCAAAGCCAAGCGCCTGGAATGCGGTCAGCCCTTCCAGGGAATCCACCTGGTGGTGCACGAGATAGCGTGCCATCGCGCCGCGCGCCATCTTGGCGTTTGCGGCCAGGCAGCGCAGCTTGCCCCCGCGTGACGACAAGAATTCACAGGTCACAAAGCGGTCTGATGGCCGGAGCTGCTTGGACACCGCCTTGCTGTACTCATTGGACGCCAGATTGACGACGATATCGGTGTCGGCATACAGGTCGTCGCGCAGCTTGCTGCCCCAGAACTTATATAAGTTCAGCCCGCGCGGCCGGCGGCCCATCTCCAGCCGGTATGGCCGGATACCGTCCAGCGGGCGCAGCGCGCCATAAAGCGCCGATAAGTGCCGCAAATGATCCTGCGCATAGAGCAGCTCGCCGTCCGACAGGCTGTCCGCGTCCAGATATTTATACGCCAGCCCGTCATAGGACAAGATGGCAGGCCCTCCGCCGTCCGGCTGCCAGGCGGCGAACTCGGCCGCCGCCTTCAGCGCGAGCTGCGGGCTGATCTGCATGGCGCCCTCCAGCTCATAAGCCGGCATCTCGCGCAGCACTGCATAGAGCGTTTGCGCCTCCTGTATCCGCCGCGGCGTGGTTGCCGGGACCGCGCGGGAGGGCGCAGGGCGCATATTTTTTGCGGGGGATAGGATTGCGATCATCTCATCCGCCTCCTCTCTTGGAAATCGGTTATACATTTTTATTGTATATGTTTTGGTATAAAATTGCAAGGGATATCACCGGATGCCCGCTGGACAATCGCGTTCCGCGGTGATACAATGGCAAAAGAATGTAAAAAAACAAGGGGGATGTAAAGTTCATGTCACACACTCTTACGCGGCGCGTCTGTCCGCCGCGTTACGCCACGCGCCTGTTCTGCATCACGGCCGGCGCATACATTGCCGGCCTGTTCGGCCGGCTGAGCTATGCTGCGGTCATGGCCGACCTAATCGCGCAGGAAGGGCTCGGCAAGTCCGAGGCTGGCCTGATCGGCACCCTGTTCTTCGTCGTCTATGGCGTATGCCAGCTGCTCTCCGGCTTCTTAGGCGACAAGATCTCACCCAAAAAGCTCATTTTTACCGGTGTGCTGGGATCTGCCATCCTGAACCTGGGGATGGGCCTTTCCGGCGCCTCCTATCCGGTCATGCTGGTGCTGTGGACGGCCAACGGCATCTTCCAATCCTTCCTATGGTCGCCGGCGGCGCGCGTCTTCTCGGAGATGATCCCGCCCAGCTACCGCAAGCGCGCCTGCGCAAACGGCGCGACGACCTACCCCATCGCGACCATCCTCACCTACCTGTTCGCCTCACTGCTGCTCAAGTTCTCGGGCTGGCGCGCCGACTTTATCGTGTCCAGCCTCATTATGTTTGCCGCGGCCGCCGTCTTCTGGAACCGGATGTCCTTCTATGAGCGCGAGACCGAGGCGCACGGCGAGATCGAAGAGATCACGCTGACTTCGGTTGAGGATGCCGCACAGGGAAGCCTGCTGCGCATTCTGGTCGTCTCGGGCACGCTGCTGACCGTGCTGGGCGCGGTATCGCTCGGCCTGCTGCGCGACGGCATCCAGAGCTGGATGCCCACCTATCTGGACGAGTGCTTTTCGCTCGGCGCTTCGCTGTCGGTCGCGCTGTCCATCGTGCTGCCGGTGTTCAACCTCATCGGCGTGTACATCTCCAAATGGATCGCAAACCACTTCGTGCACAATGAGCTGGCCGGTACGGCGGGCTTTATGGCGGTTGCCGGCGGTGCGCTTGCCGTGCTGTGCCTGACCGGCACCTCGAACGCTGTTATCTCCCTGACGCTCATGACCCTGTCCTCGACCGCCCTGGTCGGTGCCAACCTCATGATCATCAATCTTATGCCTATCCACTTTGGCGCCATTGGGCGGGCCTCGTCGGTCACCGGCGTATTCAACAGCGCATGCTACCTGGGCTCTGCCCTGTCCTCCTACGGCATCGGTTTTGTCTCCGAGCACTGGGGCTGGACGGCAGCCATGGCCTTCCTTCTGGTCTTTGCCGTGCTGACGCTTGTGACCTCGCTTATCGGAGTGCGCCGCTGGGGAAAATACCGCCGTCCGATCTGAGCCCAAGCAGGCCACCGAAATTTTACTAGGTCTTGCTTGATTTCCTTCCCATTTCCCGCCATAATAAAACTATTAGCTTTCTAAACAATCCAACCGTTATCATCTGTAAAAGGAGAACCACCGCTATGACCGAACCGTTTGAATCGCTGGACGAACTGCGCGCCAAAAAGGGTTTTATCTGCGACATGGACGGCGTGATCTATCACGGCAACCGTCTGCTGCCCGGCGTCAAGGAATTTGTAGACTGGCTCGTGCGCGAGGACAAGCGCTTCCTGTTTTTGACCAACTCGAGTGAGCGGTCGCCGCGCGAACTGCAGCAGAAGCTGCAGCGCATGGGCCTGGATGTCAGCGAAGAGCATTTCTATACCAGCGCACTGGCGACCGCCGCCTTCCTCAAGAGCCAGTCTCCCGGCTGCTCGGCCTATGTGATCGGCGCGCCCGGCCTGCTCAATGCGCTCTACGACGTGGGCATTACCATGAACGACGTGGACCCGGACTACGTTATCGCGGGTGAGACGACCAGCTATAACTATGAGACCATCCTAAAGGCCGTCGGCTATGTCCAGCGAGGCGCGCGCCTGATCGCGACCAACTCTGACCTGACCGGCCCCTCAGAGCAGGGTATCATCCCGGCCTGCCGCGCGCTGGTCTCGCCCATTGAGCTGGCTACGGGCAAGCAGGCCTACTATGTGGGTAAGCCCAACCCGCTCATGATGCGCACCGGCCTGCGCCTTTTGGGCGTACACTCCAACGAGGCCGCTATGATTGGCGACCGTATGGATACCGACATCATCGCCGGCGTGGAGACCGGCCTGGACACGGTGCTCGTGCTGTCTGGCTGCACGACGCGCGCCGATGTCGAGAACTATGCCTACCGGCCGCGTCATATCCTAAACGGCGTCGGCGATATCCCCGGTTGATCTTATCCTGCCAGGCGCACCCAGTTGCGCGCAAAAAAGCAGCGCCATCCCTGTTTGAGATGGCGCTGCTTTATTTCTGCCTTACAGCAGATCCTTGCGCTTCATAAATACCCAGGCGCCCACGCAGCCAATGGCCGCGATGATGACCGGCACCCACCACCAGTAGGCCAGCGGCAGGTCGTTGCCGACGATATTCATGCCGTAGAAGCCAAAGATGATGTTGGGGATGGTCATAATAATGGTGATGACCGTCAGCACCTTCATAATGATATTGAGGTTATTGGACACGACCGAAGCATAGGCGTCCATGGTGCCCGCCAAAATGCTTGAATAGATGCCGGCCATCTCGATAGCCTGACGAATCTCAATGAGCGCGTCCTCGAGCAGGTCGCGGTCGTCCTCATAGAGCTTCAGAATGCGTCCACGCAGCATTTTTTCCATCGTGACCTCGTTGCCTTTCAGCGAAGCCGAGAAGTAGACGAGCGATTTGGACAGGCCAAGCAACTGGATTAGCTCTTCGTTCTTGAGCGAATCGTACAGCCGTCGCTCGATCTTGGTAAAGTCGCGCTCGATCATGCGCAGGTTGCGCAGGAATAGTCCAGCCACGCGCAGCAGGATCTGCAGGACGAACCGCGTACGCATCGCCGTATGGATATCACGCACTTTGTTCTGGGCAATGCCGCGCAGGACATTGGTGTCCTGCAGGCAGACCGTGATCACCGTGTTGGGCAGGACGATGATGCCCATAGGCAGGGTGCCAAAGATCTTGGACTCGTCCTGCTCGACGTTGCTCTCCTCCAGCGTTGGGATGTCCACGATAAGCAGGGTCTGCTCTTCCTCCACCTCGACACGGGAGCTCTCTTCCGGGTCCAGCGCAGCGCGCAGGAAGTCTTCCTCCACCCCGGTCACGGCCAGCACGTGCGTCACTTCCTCGCTCGAGGGGCGCACCAAATTGATCCAGCAGCCGGGTTCAAATGCGGGCAGCGGGCTTAAAAAGCGCGCGTCCGACTTAAAGTATTCGACCATAGATTAACCGCCTTTCCGCGGCGGTCAACCCTCCAGATCTGACGCGCCGCAAACCGTATTCTGATTCCGTTTTCGACTCGGTTCAGGGCTCACGGCCCATCACATCCTTTCTGCTCTCAAAATTTTTTGCCGCCCGCGGCAAAAACAGCCCCCTGTGGGAGCTGTCTTGGCCAGCTTTTGCGGAAAGCTTAGTTGTTGTGATTAAAGATATCGATGATCGCCTTGAAGGCATCATCTTCCATGTCCGCCTGAGACTGCTGCGGCTGCTGCTGGGGCTGTGCCTGCTGCTGGCTGCGGAACGGGGACTGGAAGCCGCCGCTCTGCTGCTGTGCGCCGCTGTTGGGCGCGGGGGCAACGCCCTCATGGATGGGCGGGACGACCTGGCCGTCCGGGCCCTTGGCCGACTCCGGCACCGTGTCAAAGCCGGTTGCGATGACCACAACGCGCAGCTCGTCGTCGAGCTCCTCGTCGATGGAGGCGCCGAAGATGATGTGCGCATCCGGATGCGCCGCCGCCTGCACCATGCCAGCTGCGGTCTCGATCTCCTCGAGGCCGATGTCCGAAGAGCCGCTGATGGACAGGATGATGCCGCGGGCGTTGTCGATCGAGGTCTCAAGCAGCGGGCTGGAGATCGCCATCTGCGCCGCCTCGGTCGCCTTGTCCTTGCCGGTCGCGGCGCCCGTGCCGATGTGCGCGAAGCCTGCATCCTTCATAACCGAGGTGACGTCGGCAAAATCCAAGTTGATGAAGCCCGGCACAGTGATCAGCTCAGAGATATTGGCAACTGCCTGACGCAGGACGTCATCTGCGATTGCGAACGCGTTCTTGAAGGTGATTTTCTGGTCCGAAACGAACTTGAGGCGCTCGTTCGGGATGATGACGAGCGAGTCCACGTTCTCGCGCATGTTCTCAATGCCGTAGAGCGCCTGCTCGAGGCGCTTCTTGCCCTCAAATGCAAAGGGGCGCGTGACAACGCCGATGGTCAGCATGCCCATCGAGCGCGCGATCTCGGCCACGACCGGCGCCGCGCCGGTGCCTGTGCCGCCGCCCATACCGGCGGTGATAAAGACCATGTGTGCGCCTTCAAGTGCGGAAGCGATCTCGTCCTTGCTCTCCTCCGCCGCCTTCTGGCCGCGCACCGGGTCGGAGCCTGCGCCCTGGCCCTTGGTGATCTTCTCGCCGATCTGGATCTTGGTGGGCGCGCCCGAGTACTGGAGTGCCTGCTTGTCGGTGTTGATCGCGATGAATTCTACGCCCTGGATGCCGCTCGAGATCATGCGGTTGACCGCGTTGTTGCCGCCGCCGCCGATACCCACGACCTTAATATTGACTACATTGTCAAGTCCTGTTTCAAACTGAAAACCCATTGTGCCGTCCTCCGTATGTAAATTCGCAATTTTTCGATATCTTCAAATCTTTTTTGATACGCAATATTCCTGAATGGGCGCACAGCCCCCATTTCTTTTCATTTTACAGCTTTTTGTCCCATTTGGCAAGATGGTGCGGCTCATTTTGCGAAAAAAACTTGTTTTTCCGCCACTTGCTTCCAATCATGTTTCGCCGCTGTCCTCGCTATCTGCGGTTTCCTCATCGGAGCTGTCCGCCTGGTCCTCGCTGTCATCAGCCCCTTCCGACTGTTCCTCGTCCTGCGGGTTGTCAATGTGTTCAATGACCGCCTGCCCGCGTGCGGTCCGCTCAACCTCACCAGCGGACAAGCTGGTGTCGGTGATGGCCCGGTCGCCGAGCGCCAGGTTGATGGAGCCCTTGTCCGAGGGCGTGAACTGGTCGCCGGTCACCAGTGCCTGCAGGAGCGCCAGCTTGTGATCCAGGTTGTCCAGGTCCCCCACGCACACTGCAAAGCGCTGTTCGTACAAAATCCAGATGCTGTTTAGGTCCTCTAAGTTGTAAAGCGTCGCCTTACCGCCCAGGCCGACCTTGTCCAGGCCGTTGGCCAGCGTCTTGAGCGCCTCCAGCGCGTTGGGATTTTCGGCTGGCAGCAGCTGGCCGGGCTGACCGCCCGCCGTGCGCAGGCCCATGACCTCGGCCTCGTCCTGTGCGCCGCTCTGGTCGGTCCGCTCCAGCACCCGGCAATTCTTGTCCAAAATGAACCAGCCGCCCTGTGTGCCGTTGACGGCTGCAATGGGCTGGGATTCGGTCACATGCAGGATCATGCGGTTTGGCAGGTCACGCTCGACCGAGACGCTCTCAAAATAGGGATATTGCTCGATGAGGCGTTTCTGCCCGCGCAGGCTGTCGCAGAAGAACAGGTTGTCCCCCTGCTTGACACCGAACGTGTTGAGCACATCCTGCGTCTCATAGCGCGTCAATCCTATGATCTCCACACTGTCCACGCGGAAAAATGCCGTCAGCGCAAAGATGCCGCAGACTAGGCTGAGCACAACCGCGATCAGCTTGCTGAGCCTTGCCCGGCGCTCCTTGCGCCGCACGATTTTGCGCAGGTGCAGGGACCGCTCCCGTCCTGTGCGCCCGCCGCCAAGCGGCCGCTGGGTGGCGCCCTGCTTCTGCGGCGTCAATTTCTGTGCGCTGCGGGGCTGCGCTGTGCGCGGCGCCTGGGCGCGCGGCTGCCCTGGCCGCCGGGCAGCCGGGACATTCTGCCTCCCCCGGTCCTTTTGCTGCTTTGCCGCCGTGCGCGCCTGCCCTGCCCCGGCCTGCGGTTCGGGGACCGCAAAGCGATCCAAGCCGGCCGGCCGTGTGCGGGTAGGACGGGCCACGGCGCTGTCCTGTGGTTTCTTCGCCATATCGAACCCTCTGCCTACTGCCGGCGGCCCTTACTTGGGCAGCACCGACAGGATTTGCTGATAAATTTTTTCGCCCGCATCGAGCTGCGCAAGCTTTGCCGCCGCCGCGCCCATATCTGCGCGGAGCTGGTCGTCGGCCAGCAGGCGTTCGGTCATCTCAAGCAGCTTTTCCGGCGTTGCGTCCTTCTCCAGAAGGACCTCGCATGCGCCCGCATGCTCCAGGGCACGCGCATTTTTTTCCTGATGGTTCTCCGCCACATAGGGGGAGGGCACCATGATTGAGGCGCGTCCCAGCGCGCACAGCTCACCGATGGTTGCAGCGCCCGCACGGCAGATCACCAGATCTGCCGCCGCCATGTACGAGGCCATATCGTAAATGTACTCTGTGACCTCAATCGTGCCGCCTGTGAGCTTTGCGCCCTGCTCGCACGCCATCTTGGGCAGCCACTGGAATGCGGCCGACCCGGTCGCATGGACATGACGGAAAGCCGTACCCTTTTTGGTCTCCAGGGCCAGCATGCCCGCCATGTGTTCATTCATATATTTGGCGCCCATCGAGCCCCAGAAGGACACGACCAGCTTATCCGCCGGCGCAAGGCCCAGCTTGGCCCGCGCCTTCTGCCGGTCGGCAAAGACGATCTCGCCGCGCACGGGCGAGCCGGTCAAGACGACTTTATCGCCGCCGCCCACGAGCGCGCGCGCCTCCTCGAAGCAGATGAGCACTTTGTCCGCCTTCTTGGCAAGCATCTTGGTCGTGATGCCCGGATAGGCGTTGACCTCGAGCAGGACAGTCGGGATGCCCAGCTTCTGCGCGGCCGAGACAACCGGGAACGAGGCATAGCCGCCGCAGCCAATGACCACGTCGGGCTTTGCGCGGCGCAGCAATTTTTTTGCCGTGCCGACCGAAGCCGCCGCCTGGCGCAGGGCGTTGAGGTTGTGCCCGATGGCCGACGGGCTAAATGCCCGGCGCAGGCCGGTGATCTCGATGGTGTCAAGCGGATAGCCCTCGCGCGGGACCAGGCGTGACTCGATGCCCTTGCTCGTGCCTGCAAAGCGCACCTCGGTATCCGGCCGCTTGCTCTCAAAATAGCGCGCGATGGCAAGGCCGGGCGTGACATGCCCGCCGGTGCCGCCGCCGGTAATATACAGCTTCATACAATCAAATCCCCCTAGCCCCTTCGCTTTTCACTGGGGCGCATATAGCGTGAAATATTTAAAATAATGCCCATCTCGCCCATCTGCATGAGCAGCGCAGTACCGCCATAGCTAAAAAACGGCAAGGACGCGCCGGTGACCGGGAACAGGCCGGTCACGACAAACAGATTAAGCAGGGTCTGAATTGCAAGTTTGGTGGCGATGCCGGTGGCCAGCAGGCAGCCCATCTTGTCCTGCGCATGGAACGCGATGTTATAGCACCGGTAGATGAGAAAGGCAAACAGCAGGATAACCAGGAGCGCCCCGACAAATCCCATCTCCTCGCACCAAGCAGAGAAGATGAAGTCATTTTGCGGCTCAGGCAAGTAGAGGTGCTTCTGTCTGCCCTGTCCGAGGCCCAGGCCCCAGAATCCGCCTGAACCGATGGCAATCTGGCTGTTGCCGCCCTGCCATCCGTCTCCGCGGAACAGTTCATCGGTGGCAAAGGGGTTGAGCCAGGCCTCAATGCGCGCGTTCGCATATCCCTGGGTGGCAATATACCACACGCCGGCCGCAGCGACGACTATGCCGATCGGGATAAAATACCAGATCTTCATGCCCGCAACGATCAGGATGGCGAGGCCGATGCCAAAGATAATGATGGTGCCCGACAGATGGGGCTCAAAGTAGAGCAGGCCCGCGACCAGGAGCAGGGCGCCGAAAAACGGTAGGTCTCCGCGGATCTTGCGGACACGGTCTCCGAACTTCACAGCATAGTAGGAAAATGAGATGATGATTGCGTCCTTCATCAGCTCAGAGGGCTGAAACTCGCCCAAAAGCGGCAGGTCGATCCAGCGCGTCGCGCCGTTGTGATTGACGCCGACCCCTGGGATAATAACCAGAATCAGCAGCCCGATACACACCACAAACAGCGGTTTTTGGAAGCGCAGATAGATGTGATAGTCGATTCCGGAGATGACGAGCATCGCGACAAAACCGATCATGGCATACAGGCCCTGCCGCTTGATGAAGTAAATGCCGTCATTAAACTTGCTGATAGCGGCGGGATAGCTGGCCGAAAACAGCGCGATCAGGCCAACCGCAAGCAGCAGCACGATGCCGAGCAGCGCGCCGGTGTCCAACCGGTGTGCCTTGGGCGCGGCGTGCTTGGGTTCTGGCCGACGCGCCCGGGCCGGCGTGCCCCCGCGGGGCATGGTCTTGGTGTTCATCCAGGGTCTCCTTTCCAGGTGGCGGGCAGAGCGGCCTGCGTCAGATCAGCATCCAGGACAGGATGCACATGACCACCGTGATGCCCGCGAACACAAATACAATCTTTTTCTCGCTCCAGCCGCACATCTCAAAGTGATGATGGATCGGCGCCATCTTGAACAGGCGCTTGCCATGGGTGGCCTTGAAGTAGGTCACCTGCAGGACCACCGAGACGGTCTCGATGAGGTAGATCAGACCGACCGGGATGAGCAGCAGCGGCTGTCCCGCCGCAAAGGCCAGCCCAGCGACCGCACCGCCCAAAAACAGCGAGCCGGTATCGCCCATAAAGACCTTGGCAGGATTGAAATTATAGATGAGGAAGGCACACAGGGCACCCACCATTGCCGCGGCAAAGACGGTGGCGCCCAGGTTGATGGTGTGGTTGAGGGCGATGAAGAACACCGCGACCGGCAGGGTGACACTGGCTGCCAGGCCGTCGATGCCGTCGGTCAGGTTGACCGCGTTGTTCTCGGCCACGATGGCGAAGACGGCAAAGATGAGGTAGACAATCCAGGGCAGGGTCAGCGTGATGCTGGTGCCCGGGATGGGCAGATACACGCCGCCGTTTTCCGCCAGCGGCAGGTCGCCTGCCAGGTGCAGGAGCGACACGAAGACGGCTGCGACCACAACCTGCAGCAGCAGTTTCTGCTTGGGGGTCAGACCAGCGTTTTCCTTCTTCTTGATCTTGGCCCAGTCATCGACAAAGCCGACGCAGCCGTACGCCACGGCCAGAATCCAGACCGAGAAAAAGCTGCCGATGCCCACGCTGCCGCCGGTGAACACGCCCAAGGCGATGGCGGTGACCAGCATGGCGGCTGTAATACCGATCATGAACATAAAGCCGCCCATGGTCGGGGTGTACTGTTTATTCATATGCCACTTGGGGCCAATTTCCAGAATTTTCTGGCCGAATTTCTCTTTTTGCAGCCAGCGAATCAGCGGCTTGCCGATTACAGCGGTCACCACAAAGGCAACAATCGCCGCCAGCAGGATGATTTCCATCATTCAACTTCCTCCCCCAGGAACAATTTTAAAGCATTTTCCATTTTCATCGCACGGCTGCCCTTAAACAGCAGTGCATCCCCCGGCTGTGCCGCCGCGCGCAGCGCCTCAGCCAGCGCCTCGTGCGTGTCAAAGCACGCGATGCGTGCCGCGTCCATACCGGCCTCGACTGCGCCCTCCTTGAGGTACGCGGTGTCCGGGCCGTAGGCGAACAGGTAGTCGGCGTACTGTGCCGCTGCCCGTCCGGCTCTGCGATGGCCGTCGGGTGCGTAGTCGCCCAGCTCGCCCATGCAGCCGAGCACGGCAAAGCGGCGCCCCCCCGCCATCTCACCGAGCACGCGCAGCGCAGCCTCCATCGAATCCGGGCTGGCGTTATAACAGTCCTCATAGATGGAAAACCCGTTTTTTTCATAGCGCTGCTCACGCAGGCCGATCGGCCGGTAGGCAGCCAAGCCGTCTGCGATCTCATCCGCTTCCAAGCCCAGCAGCCAGCCGCAGGCGGCCGCCGCCAGGGCGTTCATAACGTTGTGCGTGCCCTGGGAGGCGACCTCGACGGTCTGTCTGCCCTCGGGCCAGATCATGGTGAAGCGCAGCGTGCCGTCCGCGCACGAGATGTCCTCGGCGCGGAAGTCGCAGGCCGGATTTTCCTGGCCAAACCAGACGATGCGGCCGAACAGCCGGTCTTTTTGATCCCACAGGAGTGGTTCGTCGCCGTTCAGTACTGCAATGCCGCCGCGGGCCGCCAGGCCTTCCAAAATTTCCATTTTCGCCCGGCAGATACCCTCGCGCGAGCCCAAAAACTCAATGTGCGAGGTGCCGATCATGGTGATGACCGCGATATTGGGCTGCCCGCAGGCAGCCATGGCTGCGATCTCTCCAAAGCCCGACATACCCATCTCAAAGACCGCGGCCTCGGTATTTTCGTCCATTCTCAGCGCGGTAAATGGCATGCCGATGGTGTTATTCAGGTTGCCTTCGGTCTTGAGCGTCTCATACCGCTCGGACAGTACGGCGGCGATCATCTCCTTGGTGGTCGTCTTGCCGACCGAGCCCGTGACCGCGACCACCGGGCAGTCAAACTGCGCCCGGTACCCGCCCGCAAGATCCAAAAGCGCCTGCCGGGTATCGGCGACGTACAGCGCCGGGATGGGATAGGTTTCCTCTTTGCGATGGGTCAGGACAGCGGCCGCGCCGCGCTCGACCGCCTGGCCGATAAAGTCATGGCCGTCAAACCGTTCGCCCTGGATGGCGACAAACAGGCTGCCCGGACCGGCCTCGCGCGCGTCGCGCACAACGCGCGTGATGACCGGGTCGGCCGTGCAGGTGCCGCCCGTCCAGGCCGCAGCCTGGGACAGGGTAAATTGCTGCATCTCTTTCTATGCCCCTTTTCTCTATTTTTCCAGGCAAAACCCGGCTTATTTCTTGTGTTCTCTCAGATAATCTGCGACGATCTCGCGCTCATCCATGTGATGTTTGACATGATCGATCTCCTGATAAGTCTCATGCCCCTTGCCCATGAGCACGATGACGTCGTCCTTCTGTGCGATGTCCATCGCGTGATAGATGGCCTCCCGGCGGTCACAGATGACATCCACCGGCACCTTGGCGTCCTTCATACCAGCCAGGATGTCCTCGATGATGGCCTCTGGCTGCTCGGTGCGCGGGTTATCCGACGTGACGATACAGTAGTCGGCCAGCTCGGCCGCAAGATGGCCCATAATGGGGCGCTTGGTGCGGTCGCGGTCACCGCCGCAGCCGAACAGCGCGATGACACGGCCCTTGGCAAATCCGCGCACGGTGCGCAGGATATTGGACACGCCATCCGGCGCATGGGCGTAGTCGATGAGTACCGTGTATTCCGTGCCCGTGGGCACGACCTCCGCGCGGCCTTTGACGCCGTGCGCGGTGCCCAGCGCGCGGGCGGCATCCTCGAGCGGCACGCCCAGGGCCACGCATACACCCAGGGCTGCCAGCGCATTCTCGACCGAGAAATGGCCGGGAATGCCCAGTGAAACCCGCGCAATGGCGTCGCGGGTGGCTACAACGAAGGACACACCCGCAGCGCCGAGCTCAATATTCTTCGCCGAGAGGTCGGCTGCATCCTTTTCGGCCGAAAAAGTCAGGCACGGGCAGGCAGCGTCGGCCAGCATCTTGTCTGCCACGCCGTCGTCCAGGTTGATGACGCCCCGGTCGCACATGGTAAAGAGCTTGGCCTTGGCCTTGCGGTAGGCCTCCATAGTCTTGTGAAAGTCCAGATGATCCTGGGTGAGGTTGGTGAACGCGCCGACCGCAAAGTGCACGCCGCGTACGCGGCCCAGCACCAGCGAGTGCGAGGACACCTCCATCACGCAGTGGGTGCAGCCCGCGTCGGCCATGCGCGCAAACAGCGCCTGCAGCTCATAGGACTCGGGCGTCGTGCGCTCGGTCGGGATGACCTCGCTGCCGATGAGGTTTTCATTGGTGCCGATGAGGCCCACCTTGTGGCCTTGGCACTCCAAAATGTGTTTGATAAGCGTGGTGGTCGTGGTCTTTCCGTTGGTACCGGTCACGCCGATCATGGTCAGCCGGCGCGACGGATGGCCGAACCGGTTGCCGGCGATGTCGGCCAGGGCCGCGCGGGAATCCTGCACCACAATGGCCGGGATGCCCTTGCCTGCCTGCTCGCACACGACGGCGGCTGCGCCCTTCTTGAGCGCCATGCCGATATACTCGTGGCCATCGGTGGCAAATCCGCGCACTGCGACGAACAGGTCGCCGGGTTTTACCGCGCGCGAATCATAGCGCACCTCCTGGATCTCGGTATCCAGATCGACCGAAGCGGCCAAAACCGGGATATCTTTCAGCAAATCTCGTAATTTCATATTGGGTAACCCCTCATTTCTTCTCATTAGCGGTCGCTTACGCCCTCGGTATTGGAGAACTCGACCTCGATGACCGTGCCAACGGACACCTTTGTGCCCGGCGCGGGATTTTGTTTGATGGCAGTTGTCTGCCAGCTGTACTGGCTGGACGCGACGCCCGTGCGGCGCAGATAGAGATTGTTGTTTTTCAGGATGGCCTCGACTTCCTCGGGCGCACGGCCCAGGATATCCGGCACGGCAACCGGCTCTGTGGTCTTGGTGCGGTCGCCCAGATAGATAATCATTTGGCTGTCCACCGGGATCTTCTGGCCGGCGCTCGGCACCTGGTCGCTGACGGTATCCCCTTCGCCCAGGAACCGGTATGTCAGTCCAGCGCTCTCGGCGGCGGCAGCAGCCTCCTCCTCGGTCATATCGATGACGCGCGGCGTGCTGACTTCGCGGCGGTCGGCCTCGGTTTCGTCGTATACCGGCTCGACGCCCATGTAGGGCAGCACTTCGTTCATCACGCGGCCGACAACCGGCGCGGCAATCGCGCCGCCGCCGTGCGTGGCTTCATACGGCAGATCGGAGATGACAATCAGGACGGCGATCTGGGGATCGTCCATGGGGGCAACACCGATAAACGAGGCGGTAAAGCGCTGTTCGTCCTGCGGGGTGCCCGGCAGAGAAAGCTCTGAGGTCGCGGTTTTGCCGCCAATGCGGTAGCCTGCGACATATGCGTTTTTACCGGTTCCCTCGGAGACGACCTTCTGCATGGCGTCGCGCATGTAGGCCGAGGTCTCCGCCGAGATAACCTGGCGCTTGACCTCGGTTTCGGTCGTGCTCTTGACCGTGCCGTCCGGGTTTAAGATTTCCTTGACCACATGCGGGGTTTTGAGCTTGCCGTCGTCGACGATGGCGCAGACGGTGGACAGCATCTGGATGGGAGAGACCTTAAAGCGCTGGCCAAAAGAAGCGGTCATCAGGGTACTCTTGGTCTTTTGCAGCGATTCGAGCGTATGCATGTCGACGCCGACGATGGAGTCGCGCTCGCCGGGCAGATCAATGCCGGTGCGGCCAAGCAGGCCGAATGCGTCGAAGTACTCGTAAAACGCATCCGCGCCGAGCTGCGATACAATCTGCATCATGGCGACGTTGCACGAGTTCATAAGGGCTTCGGTCAGGGTCTGCTGTCCGTGGCCTTCGCGTTTGTGGCATCTAATGACCGTTTCCGAGTCGACCCGCAGCGAGCCGCCGCAGAAAAAGGTGCTGTTTTGGTTGACCGCCTGTTCCTCGTAGGCCGAGGCGACGGTCAAAAGCTTAAAGACCGAGCCTGGCTCATACATGTCAGTGACCGGCTTAATCTTCCACATATCGTTTAGGGCTGTCAGGCGCAGGTCATTGAGAATATCGATGAGCTTGTCGTTTGCCAGCATGCTCTCGCTGAGGTTGTTGGATCCGCCCTGGGAAAACCAGGTGTCAGATGGCAGAATTGTGGGATCCAGCTCGGCCTCGGTTAGATCTTCGATCAGGTCCTCCTTCATCATCGCAATCTGCTGTTCATTTGTGATGATGCGCGGTGTATTGGGGTCAAAGTCCGGCAGCTCGGCCAGCGCCAAGATATCGCCGGTTTTTGCATTCATGACCACACCGGATACGCCGCCGCGCGCCTGCGGGTTGTCCGCGAGCGCGGTTTCGAGCTGATTTTCCAGCATTTCCTGGATGGTCGAGTCAATGGTCAGCACCACCGAGTTGCCGTCCTGCGCAGGCACGTACTGTTCGGCCTCGACCGGCAGATTGCCGCCCGCCGAGTCGGCCGCGCGCACCAGCCGGCCGGCCGAGCCGGCCAACTCGGACTCATATTCGAGCTCAATACCCGACTTGCCCGTGGGGGTTTCGCTCTGGCTCATCCACCCGATTACCTGGGACGCGAACGAGCCCATGGGATAATACCGGCGATAGTCGTCGATAAAGCCGATGAAGCTGCTGTACAGGAAGGCGTCATCGGAATAGGAGCCGCCCTGCGCGGCAATGCGCTTGGTGTCCCCGTCATAGGCATCCTTGGCTTCCTTTATCTTGGCGCGCAGCTGGTCTGCGACCTCCTTCTCCACGCCATAGGCCACGCTCAGGCCGCCCTGACTGGTCTGCTGCGCCTTTTGCAGCACGGTGTCGTAATCGACACCCAGCACGTCAGAGAGCAGCTGCGCCACGCGCCGCTGCTGCTCCTCCACGGACAGGCCGAGCACCTCGGTGTTGGTGTTGTCGCCGCTGATAAACTGCGCCGGATAGATCTCAATGCGCTCTGTGCTGGCCGAAACGGCCAGTTCGGTCATGTTTGTGTCATAGATCGTGCCGCGCTTTGGCTGCAAGATCGTGTCGCGCGTCTGGAGCGAGTTGGCCTTGGTATTATAATAGTCATACTGATAGACCTGCATCCATAAAAGGCGCACAACGACCGCGGAAAACCCGACAGTGCAGGCAAGTGCCGCGAGGACGGCCATGCGCCGCTGCATTTCCTTTCCCGGTCCTTTGATGGGCATAGGCGTGATTCCTCCGTCAAAATTCAGAAAAAAGAAGGAGTCAGAAGTGTTTGACACCTCTCACTCCCGTAGTATCTATCTTATTGCGGGGCTCAGCGCAGATATTCCAAAAGAGCGGTGAACCCGCGCACGAGCGAGCCGACCAGGCCGCCCGTTGCCGGCGCCGAGGACGATACCTCGATGCCCTCCTCGCCGGCCAGCTCTATGTACTCGATCTGGCTCGGGTTGAGCTTGACCATGCCAAGGGTATTTTCTGCATATTCCGCAATGTAATCCGCATTGTACTGCTGCTCATACTTGCTCATAAGCGAGACATGCTCACTTTCCAGCGTCTTGAGCTGCGTTTCGCTGTCGGACAGCTTATGGGTCGCAACCGTCAGCATCATCTGCGAGTAGATCAGTCCGACGCACAGCGCAGCGGCAAACACGGCGCAGAACAGGCGCGCCGGCGTCACCAGGCGGATGCGCTGCCGGATACGGGCCCCCTTTTTGGTTTTCTTGCGCTGCGCAGCCACGGGCTTCTTTTTCCTGGCCTTTTGTGCTGTGCTCCGCCCCCGCGTGGCGGGCCGTTCGGCCGTTGCGCGCTGCGCGGTCCGCGCCGGCTTTTTGCGTTCCGGCGCTTCAAAGCGGCTGGTATCCAGCTGCTGCGCAGGCGGCGATGCGGCGTCCAGCCGATAGGCAACGCTTTCGCGGCTTGCTTTCATAGTATGGACTCCTCTCGTGAGTTACCCCTTCAAAGTTTCTCGCACACGCGCAGCTTGGCTGAACGGGCGCGCGCGTTCTCGGCCAGTTCCCCGCTGTCCGGAACGATGGGTTTGCGCGTGATGATCTTCACGCGCGGCTTTTTCCCGCACACACAGACGGGAAAGTCCTTTGGGCAGGTGCAGCCCTGTGCCGCCTTCTGGAAGGCGGTCTTGACGATGCGGTCTTCCAGCGAGTGGAACGTGATTACGGCCAGTCTGCCTCCCGGCGCGAGCACATCGATGGCCTTGTCCATCGCCTCAGCCACCGCGCCGAGCTCGTCATTGACCGCGATGCGGATCGCCTGGAAGCTGCGCTTGGCCGGATGCTGCTTTTCGCGCCGCGCCTTGGCGGGCATGGCGTGCTTGATGAGATCGACCAGTTCAAATGTCGTCTCGATAGGTTTCTCCGCCCGCCGCCGCTCGATCGCGGCCGCGATCAGGGGGGCGTATCGCTCCTCGCCATACGCGAATAAGATTCGGCGGATCTCCTCGCGGCTCCAGGTATTGACGACATCATAGGCCGTCAGCGCCTGCTGCCGGTCCATGCGCATGTCAAGCGGTGCGTCGTGCATATAGGAAAAGCCACGCTCGCCGTGGTCGAGCTGGGGCGAAGACACCCCTAGGTCAAACAGGATGCCATCGGCCTTGTCAAAGCCCTCCTGCGCAAGCACGGTATCGAGTGCGCGGAAGTCGCTTTTGCACAGCCGGACGCGGTCACGGAAGGGCGCCAGGCGTCCCTCGGCATTTTGCAGCGCCTCGTCATCGCGGTCGATGCACAGGAGCGTGCCGCCGCCGGTCAGCCGCTCGGCGATGTGATAGGAATGCCCCGCGCCGCCGAGCGTCGCGTCGATATAGACGCCGTCCGGCCGGATGTTCAGCGCATCCAGGCAGGGGCCAAGCAAAATACTGATATGGAAAAAATCGTTCATGTCAAAATCCAAGTTTCGTATTGGCGCCGGACGGGTGCCGGCACACTTGCAGCAGAATGGCGCAGCCCCTAAAAGGGACTTTCACCCATTCTTGTTTTATTATAGTCGTTTTGTTACCAGATTGCAACCCCTGTATACACGCAGCACGTAATTTCTAGCCGTCCAAGACAGCTATTTTTCGTATGTTTTCACGGTTTTTTCGTAGTTTTCGTACGCATGTTCGTTTTCCAGGCTTTTCCTGCCCGTGCGTCGGGCGAACAAAAAAGGAGGACGATCCGTCCTCCCTGCAATATCCTGTGGCGATCAGTTATTTTTGGCCGCGGCGCGGAACTTTGCGCGCGCCTTTTTGAGCTCCTCGGCCGACAGATTGAGCGCCTCTTCCGTGCGCTTGAGCGACTCATCGCAGTACTCATTGGCCGCGCGGCGCAGCTCGCGCGCCTGAATCTCGGCGTTGCCGACGATCTCCTTGGCCCGCTTACGCGCTTCCTGCATGATCTCGGTCTTGTTGAGCATCTTGCGCGCCTCTTCTTCCAGGCGGCGGCGCATAGTATCCAGCTCCCGGCGGCCGTCGCTCATCATCTGGTTCTTCTGCTGCACGATCTCGGCGGCCATCTTGATGTCGGCCGGCAGGGTGCTGCGCAGCTCATCGATGAGGTCCAGCATGCGCTCGCGTTCAATGACGCATTTATCGCTCGACAGCGGGAGCGTCCAGGCTTCCTGTACCATCTCCTGGATGTTATTGATCAGTTCTTCCAGTGCTGCTGCCATAAGTCAGTCTTCCTTTCTCATACGTTTCAGGACCTCGTCCACAAGCTCGGGCGAGACAAAGCCCGAAATATCGCCGCCGTGTGCGGCGATGTCCTTCACGATAGACGACGAGAGATACATATACTCGGCGTTCGTCATCAGAAACGCGGTATCAAGGTCTGGGTTGAGCTTTCGGTTGGCCAAGGCCATCTGGAACTCGCTCTCGAAGTCGGAAACCGCGCGTAGGCCCTTGACAATGGTGCAGGCGCCGCGCTGCCGGGCATAATCCGCCAGCAGGCCGCCAAACGCATCGACTTCCACGTTCCCAAGGTGCCGCGTCACGCGGCGCAGGAACTGCTTCCGTTCCTCGGAGGTAAACATCGGCTTCTTTGTCTGGTTATGCATGACCGCGACAATCAGATGGTCAAAGAGCGTCGAAGCGCGCTCAATGACATCCAGATGGCCGAGCGTTACCGGATCAAAGCTGCCGGGATAGATCGCAATTTTCATTTATCTGTCCCGTCTTCCTGATCGTGCGAGACGATCGTGATCTTAATGGCGCCGTAGCGGTATTCGCGGCCTTTGTGCAGGCCGGTCTCCACTCTATCTTCCACGGCACTTTCGCATATTATTATACCAGTTTTCGACAGAATGTCAAACCTTTCTATCGCGGAAAGGGCATCTTTCAGGATTTTTCCGCCGTATGGCGGGTCAAGAAAGATAAGGTCGTACTGTCCGCGCGGGCAGCGCGAGACAAACGCGCCGAACTCGCCGCCCGCAAGGTGCGCGCGGTCAGCGACCCGGCAGGCCTCGACATTTTTGCGCACGACCGCGAGCGCGCCCTTGTCGTGGTCAACAAAATCGCAGTGCGCCGCCCCGCGCGAGAGCGCCTCGATACCCATCTGGCCGGTGCCCGCAAACAAGTCCAGCACGCGCGCACCGCGCACCTGCATCTGGATGATATTAAAAATAGATTCTTTGACCCGGTCGGTGGTCGGCCGGGTGGTCATTCCGGGCACCGGGAGCAATTTTTTCCCACGCGCCGTTCCGGAAATCACTCGCATACGCTGTCATTCCTCCGCATCATTTTGTCGCCTTGCAGGCTTTTTTTCGTCGTAATAGGCCCGTATATGTTCGGCCACCGTCCGCGGCACCACGCGCGAAAGCTCCTCAAGCGAGGCAGCGCGGATGTTCTCGATGGTGCCGAAATGCCGCAGCAGGTCGCTGCGCCGCTTTTCGCCCACGCCCTCGATCTTGTCCAGCGAGGAACCGCGCACCTTTTTAGCGCCTAGGGCGCGGTTATAGGTGATGGCAAAGCGGTGCACTTCCTCCTGGATGCGTCCGATGAGGGCAAAGACCGCCGGAACGGTGGAGATCCCAAATTCCCGTCCATCCGGCGCGACCAGGCCGCGCGTGCGGTGATGATCGTCCTTGACCATACCGAAGCACGGCGTCGTGACCCCGAACTGGTCCAGCACCCGCTGCGCCGTGCGCACATGCCCGAGCCCGCCGTCAATCAAGAACGCCGACGGCAGCGGGCAGAATTTCTCGTCCCCGTCCTTCCAGCGCTGCAAGCGCCGGGTCAGCATTTCAGCCATGGAGGCATAGTCGTCCTGGCCCTGGGCGGCCGTCTCGATGCGGAACTTGCGGTACCTTGACCGCGCGGGCTTGGCGTCCTCGAACACGACCATCGAGCCGACCGTATCTTGGCCGGCAAAGTTTGAGATATCGTATGCCTCCAGCAGCGAAGGCGCCTCGTCCATGCCAGTCATCTGCCCGAGCAGCTCAAGCGACTTGACCCGCCGCTCCTGGCTGGTCTCCACGCGCAAAATCTCCTCGCGCGCGTTCTTCTCGGCTAGGCGGATGATATCATGCCGCCGGCCGCGCTGCGGCACGGCCAGTTCAACTTTGCGCCCGGCAATCGATGTCAGAAATTCGCCCACGCCCTCCATCTCGTCGATCGGGCTGGACAGGAGCACGGTACGCGGCACGGCGCTGCGCAGCGCATAGTACTGCTTGAGGAACGCGCCCAGCGCCTCGCCGGCGTCGGCCGCTGTCACGCCGTCGAGCAGGGTAAACTCCTTGTCGTGCAGGTTGCCCGCGAGATAATGCAGCACCACCACACAGCCGCGCGTCTGGCCCTGCACATAGGCGACCGCGTCCAGCTCGGCGAACGCACCCGCGACCACCTTCTGCTTTTCCCCCAGCGCGCGGATGGCGCGGATGCGGTCGCGCAGCAGGGCGGCCTGCTCAAAGCGCAGCTCCTCCGCGGCTTCATCCATGCGCGCCGTGAGCTCGTCCAGCAGGGCCTTATCGTTGCCCTCGAGCAGCGAGATCCCCTCCTGCACACGCGCGGCATACTCCTCCGCGCTGACCTGCCCCGTGCAGGGCGCCATACAACGGCCAAGGTGCTGGTTCAGGCAAGGGCGGGCCTTCCCGATATCGCGCGGGAACACCCGACGGCAGGTCTTGAGTTTGAGCGCCTCGTTGATGGTATCGATGGCATGGTAGGCCGCACGGCGGCTGGTGTACGGGCCGAAGTAGCGGTCGGCGTCGTGCGCCGGCTTGGACACGATGGAAAAGGACGGGAAAGGCTTTGAGGTCGTGACCTTGATAAACGGATAGCCCTTGTCATCCTTGAGCAGGATATTGTACTTAGGCTTGTACTTTTTGATCATCTGGTTTTCCAGCACCAGCGCCTCAAACTCGGTCTCGGTGACAATGATGTCAAAGTCCCAGATGTTCGAGACCATGCGGATGGTCTTGGGCGAATGCCGGGAATCCGACTGGAAATACTGCGAGACGCGGTTTTTGAGCGCCTTGGCCTTGCCGACATAGATGACTTGGCCGTCGCGGTTTTTCATGATATACACGCCGGGCTCATAGGGCAGGGAGAGCACCTTGCTTTTCAATTCTTCAAATCGTTCGCGCATAGACAGACACCGGTTTGGTTCAGGGGACGGGATAAAGACAAGAAAAGCACCGCTGACGCGGTGCTTTTAAATGCCGTACAAGCGTACACTTAGTCGGAGAAATTGGAGGTGATCAGTTCAACGAGCGCGTTGACCGCCTCTTCCTCGTCCGGGCCGTCAGCGATCAGGTTGATCGTCGTACCCTTGGTGATGCCAAGAGACAGGATGCCGAGCAGGCTCTTTGCGTTTACGCGGCGCTCTTCCTTCTCGACAAGGATCGTGCTCTTGAACTCATTTGCCTTCTGGATGAAAAAAGTTGCCGGTCTCGCATAAAGACCTACCTGGTTGGTAACCTGTACTTCTTTCGAATACATTTCCTCATCGCTCCCTAATACAAAGTTTAATCAAGCTCTCTTAGTCGTTTCAAACCATTCTGATAAGATAATAATAGGATACCTTTTTTTTGGCTTTTCGTCAATCCTATTTTGAAAGAAAGCCTGCGCCGATTTGTAGAAAATCCCGGTTTCCAACGCCCTTAATTGAACTATTTGTACAATTTCCAGACCAAATCCTCCAACTAATAGGACTTTTTGGTATTTTTTTGCAGCCCCGAAATTTTACTTGAACTCGACAACCGTGACACCCATCTCGCCCTCGCCAAACACGCCGTTGCGCACGGTTTTGCAGAACTTATTGCGTTTCAAGTGGTTCTGGATGGCCGCGCGCAGGGTGCCCGTACCCTTGCCGTGGATGATGCGCACCGCGGGCAGCTTGCTCATAAGGGCCGCGGAGATGAACTGGTCAACCTCCAGGATGGCCTCCTCAGCACACAGGCCGCGCACGTCGATCTCGCTTGGGGCGGCCTGCACGCGCAGTTCGCGCGCGGCGCCCTTGGCGCCGGCCGGCCGGCGGGCGGGTTTTGCCTGCTGCTTTTGCTTTTTCAGCGGGCGCACCTCATTGACCTTGACGGTCATCTTCATAATGCCGGCCTGCACCTGCACGTTGCCGTCGCCATCCGGCGCCTTGAGCACGGTCGCGGTCACGCCCGACACGTTCAGAAGCTGCACTTCGTCTCCCGGCTTGAGCGCCTTGACCTCGCTCGGGTCGACCGTGCGCTTCTCATGCGCCTGGCCGCGCAGCTCGGTCTCGGTCTGGGTGATGATGCCGCGCAGGGTCGTCTTCGCCGCAGCCAGATTCTGGTCGGCAGCCGACTTCTGCGCCTGCTTTTTGAGGTCCTCCAGCTCGTCAAACACGGTCTCAGCCGCCATACGCGCGTCCTTGAGGATACGGTCGGCCTTGAGACGGGCGTTCTCCAGAATGCGGTCGGTCTCGTCCTGGGTCTTGTCGCGCAGGTTCTCCGCCTTGTCGCGCTCGCTCTGGGCGGCCGCGCGCAGGCGCTCGGCCTCGGCCTTATACTTTTCGAGCTGGCGGCGCTCCTTTTCGAGCTCGGCCAGCACGTCCTCAAACCGGGTGTTCTCGGTCGAGATCTGCTCCTTGGCCCGCTCCAAAATGGCAGGCTGGAGGCCTAGACGCGCGGCAATGGCAAAGGCGTTGGACTTGCCCGGGATACCGGTCAGCAGGCGGTAGGTTGGGCGCAGGGTGCCCACGTCAAACTCGCACGAAGCATTCTCGACGCCGTCGGTGGTCAGGGCAAAGGTCTTGAGTTCGGAGTAGTGGGTCGTTGCCGCCACGCGCGCGCCCATCTGCCGCGCATAGCTGATGACCGACACCGCAAGCGCTGCGCCCTCGACCGGGTCGGTGCCCGCGCCCAGCTCATCAAAGAGCACGAGGTCGCCGCGCGCACACTTCTCCATGATGCCCACGATGGTCTTCATGTGGGATGAGAAGGTGGACAGGCTCTGTTCGATGGACTGCTCGTCGCCAATGTCGGCGTAGATGTTCTCAAAGATACACACCTCGGACAACTCACTGGCTGGGATATGCAGGCCAGACTGGGCCATGAGGCACAACAGGCCGAGCGTTTTGAGCGACACGGTCTTGCCGCCCGTGTTGGGGCCGGTGATGACCAGAGTGTCGTAATCGCGGCCGATCGCAATGTCGATGGGCACGGCCTTTTTCTGGTCAAGCAGCGGATGGCGGGCGCGGTGCAGGTCGACCGCATAGCCCTCGGCCAGTTTTGGCTCGCAGGCGTTCAGCTGGAAGGACAGTTTGGCGCGCGCGAAGATAAAGTCAAACGTGCACAGCGCCTCATAGTCCTCGCGCAGCGAGGCCGCGCACTGGGCGACCTCGGCCGACAGTTCGGCCAGGATGCGCTCGATCTCCTGCTGCTCGCGGCCCTCCAGCACCTTGAGCTGGTTGTTGATCTCGACGACCTGGGCCGGTTCGATGAATACGGTCGCGCCCGAGCCCGAGGTGTCATGTACAAGGCCGGGCACATCGCCGCGGTGCTCTGCCTTGACCGGCACGACAAAGCGGCCGTTTCTCTGGGTGATGATGGCCTCCTGTAAGTACTTGGCGCGCTCGCCCGAAATCATGCGGCCCAGCGTCTCGCGCACCCGGCCGCCGATGCGCCGCATCTCGCGGCGGATGGACGCCAGCTCGGGCGAGGCCCCGTCTGCCATCTCCTCCTCAGACAGGATCGAGGTCGTGATGGCCTCCTCCAGGCTGCGGTTGCCCGAGATCCGGCGGTAGATGGGCGTTAAGGTGGTCTTTTCCTCCTGCTCGGCAAAGTACGCCAGCATCAGGCGCGCCGCCTGCAAAAGGGATGCCACGTCCAAAAGCTCGCGCATGTTGAGCACGCCGCCGACTTCGCACCGTCTAAGCGCCGCAGTCACATCGCGGATGCCGCCCAGGGTCGGGCTGCCGTTTTTGACCATCATGTCCTTGGCGTCTGTGGTCTGGCGCAGGTAGAGCGCGGCGTCCTCCCGGTCGGTCACCGGGCGCAGGGCAAGCGCCATCTCCCGGCCGCGCGCCGAGACCGTCTGCGCGGCGAGCTGGTCCAAGACGGTAAAATATTCTAGTGTTCTGAGTGATTTTTCTCCCAATCGATTCATTTTTTTGCTCCAAATGTAGGTGAAATGCCTCCCTCTGGTTCGAGAGAGCGATAAAACTTCAGGCTGTCAAATCCGCGCTCGGCGCGGCAGAGGGCGTAAGCTTCGCAGACCGCGGAGAGCTGCGCGCGGGCCGGCCCGGTCAGGGCAAAGGCGTATACGCGCGGGATCTCCTGTATCAGGATATGCTGGACCGCCGAGACGGTTGCCGGCAAGAGATGTACATAGCCCGGTGCGCCCAGGCGTGCGGCGCAGGCGCCGCAGCGGCAGACGCCGTCCCTGGGCGAAAAGAATATGTCCTGCGGCCCCAAGGGCGCCTGGCAGACTGAGCAGGCCGAAAAATCGGGCGCGTAGCCGCTCTCGGCCATCAGCCGCAGCTCGAACGCCGCCTTGACCGCAAGGCGGTCACGCCCCTGGTCTGCCAGGGCATGCAGGGCATAGAGAAACAGCCGGGCCGCGGCCGGGCTGTTCTCCTCGGTATCGGTCATCTGGCCGACGAGCTCGGCCAGATAGCAGCACAGCGCGTAGGTCTCCATGCTGCCGGTCACGCCCCAAAAGGACGCGATGAGGTCGGCACCCTGCAGCGTATACTTGCCGCGCCGCCCCTGATACAGCGTCAGCTCGCTGTAGCAAAACAGCCGCACGGCGTTCATCATACGCCCGCCGCGGCGCCGGACGCCCTTGCACAGCACCTCGATGCGCCGCCCTTCCTCGGTCAGCACACTGATATAGCGGTCCGTGTCACCGAAATCGGTCTCCCGAATGACCAGACCCTTGCATGTGAGATGCTCCATATTGCTCCTTGTCCTGGTCGGACAGGCCGCGGTACAAGAGATAGGCCGCCGGCTCGCCCGTGTGGATGAATCGCTTCCAAAATTGCTGTAAGTCCATGCGCGCTCTCCCCTTTCGGTTTCTAGCATAGCCGGGATGCACGCAAAATATAGCAGACAAATCCTAGGATATCTTTGAAATTTTTGTCCGCTCGCTGTCGATTTTCGACGGCCTCAGGCCATGCGGCACAGGACCACAGGCATTCTGAATGGCCCGGCTGGGCTCATTCATCCTGATAGCCGAAATTGCGCATTTGGTACTGGTTGTTGCGCCAGTCCTCCTTGACCTTGAGCCACAGGTCCAGATAGACCTTGGCGCCGAGGTCACGCTCAAGGTCACGGCGGGCCAGCTCGCCAATCTTCTTGAGCATCGCGCCGCCCTTGCCGATGATGATGCCCTTATGGCTGGCCTTCTCGCAGTAGATGGTCGCATAGATGGATATAGTGCCGTTCTTCTGGGTCTCCATCTTCTCAATGCCGACGGCAACGCCGTGCGGTACCTCGCGGTCGAGCAGCAAGAGCATCTTTTCGCGGATGATCTCGGCCGCCATCTGCCGCTCGGGCTGGTCGGAGACCATATCCTCGGGGAAGAGCTGCGGCCCTTCTAGGGCGAACTTCCCGATCTCATCCATGAGCACCGAGAGATTCTTGCCGGTGCGTGCCGAGACCGGCACGACTGCGGCAAATTCGTGGCGCGCTGCATAGGCCGCGATGACAGCAAGCAGGTCTTCGTGCTTTACCGTGTCAATCTTGTTAATGACCAGGATAGCCGGAATGCCCGCCGCCTCGATCTGGGTGATAAGCTTTTCCTCGGGCGCGCCGATATTGGCAATGGGCTCGACGATGAGCGCGGCCACATCGACCTCGGTGACTGTGTCCTCAACCACCTTGACCATGTAGTCGCCCAGGCGTGAGCGCGGCTTGTGCAGGCCTGGCGTGTCCAGGAATACGTACTGACAGCCGTCTTTGTTCAGAAGGCCGGTGATGCGGGTGCGGGTGGTCTGGGGCTTATTGGATACGATGGCGACCTTGCGGCCGACCAGCTTGTTTGTCAGCGTAGACTTGCCCACATTGGGGCGGCCAACCATAGAAACAATGGCGGTTTTTGTAATTTCCATTTATCTTTTCCTTCCAAATCGAAAAATAAACCAGATCGCGCAAGGCGCGGATAGAATCAAAAACAGGATGAGCGCCGGATGGCTGCGCAGGCCCGCCAAGATCTGCGGCAGGGCCGGCACGAAGAAGAGCAGGCCGATGACCGCACAGGCCAGCGCGCACAGGAACACCGCAGCCGCCGCGATATCCTTGGCGTCGCGCACCGTACGGTCATAGCCCGCGGCCTTCCAGTCGCACAGGCGCTCGACTGCGGTGTTCATGAGCTCTGCCCCCATCATCACCCCAAAGCACAGCGCCAAAACAGCGCACTTGATGCCGGGCAGCCGGCACAGCACGGCAAAAAACGTGACATAGCAGGCCGCTGTCAGATGGATGCGGAAGTTGCGCTCGGTTCCGACGCACAGCCGGACGCCGCGCACCGCATACTGGAAACTCTGGCGCAGCTTGCGGATCTCGTGGCCCATCATGCGCGCACCAGGCCAAGGGCCGTGAGGTTGTCCTCCTCCTTGCCGCGCATGCGCTTGCGGTCGGCCTCGTCCCGCTCGTGGTCATAGCCCAGAAGGTGCAGCACCGAGTGCACGGTCAAAAAGCCGCACTCGCGCTCGGGCGAATGGCCGAAATCGGCGGCCTGTTCGACCGCGCGGTCATAATTTAAAATCATATCGCCCAGCATGACCTTATCAATCTCCGGGTCGTACTCCAATTCCTCCTGCGGCACGCCGTTCCAAAATTCGTACATGGGGAAGGACAGCACGTCGGTGACGGTATCCTTGCCGCGGTATTCGGCGTTCATCTGGCGGATGGTCTGCCCATCGACGATCGTCACGTCGATAAAGGCGTCGAAATCGACGCCCTCGCTCTGGAGCACCTGCTGGGCGCAGCGCGTGATCAGCGCGCGGACTTCGTCCTCATGCGGCAGCTCGACCTCGGCGGTCACACGAATGAGATGGTTCATCTTCTTCCCTCCAACCTGCGCTTGAATGTGCGCGGGGCATCCTGCCGGTCAGGCCGGGCGGCGGTACGCACGGCGCGCGCCGGCCGTTCCTCGCGCAGATGGGTTCTTCTGCGGCTCTCATAGTCGGCGTATGCCTTGACGATGCGCTGCACCAGCTCATGGCGCACAACGTCCTTGTCGGTCAAGTAACACTGGGCGATATCCGGCACATCCGCCAGCACGCGCGCAGCCTCCTTAAGGCCCGAGGTCTTTCCGTCCGGCAAGTCGATCTGGGTGATATCGCCCGTGATGACCGCCTTGGAGCCAAACCCGATACGGGTCAAGAACATCTTCATCTGTTCGGGCGTCGTGTTCTGCGCCTCGTCGAGGATAATAAAGGAGTCGTCCAGCGTACGGCCGCGCATATAGGCCAAGGGGGCGACCTCAATCGAGCCCTTCTCCATATGTTTTTGGAAGGTCTCGGCGCCCATCATGTCAAACAGCCCGTCATAGAGCGGACGCAGGTAAGGATCGACCTTGCTCTGCAGGTCTCCGGGCAAAAAACCCAGCTTCTCGCCCGCCTCGACGGCCGGGCGGGTCAGGATAATACGCGAGACCTGCTTATCACGGAACGCGGCGACCGCAGCGGCCACGGCCAGATAGGTCTTGCCCGTACCGGCCGGTCCAATGCCCATGGTGATCGTATTTTTGCGGATGGCCTCCATGTATTTTTTCTGTCCCAATGTCTTGGCCTTAATAGGCTTGCCCTTGGCCGTGATGACCAGGACGTCGCGCCCCATGGTGTGGACCTCTTCCTCCCGGCCTTCACGCGCCAGGCCAATGACATATTGGACGGTCTGGGTGCCGACGGGCTCGCCGCGGCGGGCCATCTCCAGAAGCGCCGCGAACACCCGCTCGGCCACGCCGACCGCCTCGGGCTCGCCCGAAATCTTCAGTTCGGTGCCCCGGCTGACCACCGACACGCCGAGCTCCCGCTCGATCAGCTTGACGTTCTCGTCAAATGCGCCGAAAAGGGCGATCATCAGGTCAGCCTGCTCCATCTGCATGGTTGTTTCTATCATATCGTTTGTCGTGCCTTTCTGTCCCTGCGGGGTGAAAATCTTTGCGACAAGGCGGCCCGGCCGCGCCTAGTCCTCTGCCTGCGCCTGTTCGGGCGGCTCTGGCAGGGGCGTGCGGTCAAGCATTTCGGCAGCAATCTGTTCTTCGCAGGCGGCCGTGATGCGCACGCGCACCGCGCCGTCCTCCTCCGCCAGCGTAAAGCGGCTGTCCAGGATGGTCCCATCGAGCGACGCGGCCAACTCGTCCAGCCATTGCTGGGCCGCTGCGCTGCCCACGGTCTCGGCGTCCAGCGTGACCGGGACGGCATCTCTTTCCCGGTACGTCTCGCGCACGAGCGCGGCGGGCAGCAGCAGGCGGCTGCCGACCGAAAGCCTTGTTTTTTCTATTATTTTATCACAACTGCCTGCGGGAATACCACTCCCTAAATACAAATTTATCCGCCGCATCCCCAGGACCAGCGCGTATCGCACCTGCTCCCGGCCGGTGTCCTGATATTCGATCCGGGTCAGTGGGCACAAAAGCTCGGCGGTGCGGCTGGTATAGGCCATGACGCGGCCCATGCCGTGCGCGCGGTGGGGCTGGCCCCACTCGGTAGTATTGGGCACGGCGGAAGAGACCAAAAGCGTACCGGTCTCGACCGCCGCCCCTGGCTGCACGAGCGCCTGGCCGCCGGTGACCTCCAGCCGGCTGATAACGCCTGGGCGTGTGGCCACAAGGCCGGTCGGCGCGCTGCGGTCAATCCGCTCTGGGGTGGGGACGGCTGCATCAACCTCGACGCGGATGGCGTTGCCGATGCGGGTGATGGCAATGACCCCGGCCTCCGGGATCTCGGTCTGGATAGCGCGGCGGGTCACATCGGTATCCACCCCGCCGAGCCACGCCCCCTCATAGATACCCGTCTCGCGCAGAACCTGGCGCAGGGCTGTAGCCGGCACGCCGGGCGCGGCGTCGACCTCCAGCACCCAGACAAACTGCGTCAGCAGAACGAGCACGAGCGCCAGGGCCGCCGCCCCGCCCAAAAGCACCCGGCGCGCGCGCAGGCGTGCGGCCCAAAACGGTAGGCCCCGGCGCCCAATGACATGCACGCGGCAGCCGGTCCGCCCCATCATCCGCCGCAGCGCATAAAAATCACGCAGGGACAGTGTGGCTTCCAGCGTGCGCGCGTCTATCCGGCGCACGTCCCACAGCCCGACCTCCCCGCGCATCGCCACATTCAAAAACCGCTCCACCGCAGCGCCGCGCACGCGGATGCGCACCTCGCCCGCGGCCCCGGCCAGCCATCGTCCAACCATACCTCATCCCCCCGTCCTGTGCAGCGTCACCTGCCGTACCTGGCCGCGCACCGATACCTCGGCGCGCGAGAGCGCCTCCAAGGTCAGTCGCTCCCCCTCGATGCACACCTCCCCGCCCGGACAGTCCACCCGGATGCAGGTCTCGCTGTAGGCGCGCACGCCCCGATGGCACTCGACAACCAGGCGTCCGCCCTCGACCTCGACGCGCGGCGCGCCCTGGACCGCCCGGCCGAGCGCGGCATAAAAGGCCCGCAGCCCCATCGGCCATCGCCTCCTTTCTCTCCCTAATCTATGCTGCCGGGGCATGAAACTAGACCGCCCGGCATACGATGGACAAAACCCAAATTTTTCCGAACGCCGTCAAGGGGGCCTGTCCTATGCGCCGTTTTTCCGCCCATCTCGCCGCGCTGACCGCGGCCGCACTCTTTGTCCTCGTCGTGCCCTATTCGTCCGCAGCCGCCCGCGGTGCGGGCGAGGGACTGCAAGTCGCGCTGTCCACAGCGCTCCCTTCCCTCTTCCCCTTTTTCGTTATCGGCGGGCTTTTCCTGCGCTCGGGCGCCGCGGCCGCGCTCGGGCGTGTGTGCGCGCCGCTCATCCGGCGGGCCTATGGCCTGCCGGGCATTGCCGCCGGCCCTCTCGTCCTAGGACTGACCGGCGGCTACCCGCTCGGGGCGCAGGCCACACGCGACCTGTTCGACAGCGGGGCCCTGTCACAAAGCGAGGCTGAGCGGCTGCTGGGATTCTGCAATAACACCGGCCCGGCTTTCCTTGTCGGGGTGTGCGGCGCCGGCCTGTGCGGCTCGGTGCGCACGGGCATCCTGCTGTATCTCATCCACATTGCCGCCGCACTTCTGACCGGGCTTGCCATCGCCGGGCGCGGGGCCGCGCCCCCCAAAGCAGGCCCGCGCCCACAGCCCCGCGTGCTGCCCTTATCCCAGTGCCTGACCCAGGCGACCGAGCAGGCCGGACGCTCCTGCCTCAAGATCACCGCCTTCATTATGCTCTTCTCCATGCTGCGCCGCGTACTGGAAGCCGCCGGCTTTTTCTCGTTTGCGCAGGTGGCCTGCGCGCCGCTTCTGTGGTTTCTGGGCGCGCCGGCCGAGGCGGCCGAGCCGCTCGCTACCGGGCTCCTGGAAATGACGAGCGGCCTTGTGCTGCTGCCCGAAAGCGCCGGGCGCGGCCTGCTGCCCGCGATGAGCCTGCTGGTCGGCTTCGGCGGTCTATCCGTCCTGTGCCAGACCGCCGCCGCGGTGAACGGCCTGTCGCTGCGGCGCCTCTTTTATGGGAAGGTCCTGCATGGCCTGATCGCCGCTGCGCTGACCATGCTCGTCCAGTCCGCCCTGCCTGCCCCCGCCCCGGTCTTTGCCCCGCTGCCTGCCACCCTGCCCGGCCGTCCGGCGGTTGGCGTGCTGTTCTGCGCAATTTCGATCGCGTTCATAACTTTCTCTGGAAAACAGCGGCATAATCGGCTATAATGGGGGTATCTATCAAAATCTGTACTGTCAGGAGGTGCCGCGAACCTTGCGAATCAACCGCTTTCTGTTCCGGCGGGATATCGAGCCGCGCTGCCTATACTGCGCACGCGCCGTGCCGCTGGACGACAGCCACGTCGCCTGCCGCAAGAAGGGCGTCGTCCCCAGGGAACACGCCTGCCGCGCATTCCGCTATGATCCCCTGCGCCGCATCCCGCCCAAGCCGGCGGTCATCCGCGGACGCTTTTCCGACGAAGACTTTACGCTGGAGGAACCCGAAGAATGACTTTTCCCGCTCTCCGGCGGCATATCGCCGCCTTTTTTGTCCTGCTCTTATGTCTTTTGGCCCTATGCCCCGGCGTGGCGCAGGCCGTGTCCATGCCCGATATCCAGGCTACCGCCGTCTATCTCGGCGACCCGGAGACCGGCTTGCCGCTCTACGAAAAGAACGCCGAGGAGAAGCGGTATCCAGCCTCGACTACCAAGATCATGACCGCGCTCATTGTCCTTGAGAACGTGCAGGACCTGACCCAAAAGGTCACGGTGCTGGAGGAGGACTTCAACGGCGTTGGCGCTGATGCGTCCAAGGCCGGTTTTGTCGCAGGCGAGGAGGTCACGGTCATGGACCTATTGTACGGCCTCATGCTGCCGTCGGGCAACGAGGCCGCGAACACGCTCGCGCGGTTCGTCTCGGGCTCGGTGGATGCCTTCGTAGAAAAGATGAACGCCCGCGCGACCGACCTCGGCTGCACCGGCACCCACTTCGTAAACCCCAACGGCCTGCACGACGACAACCACTACACAACGGCGCATGACCTGTTCCGCATCACCCAGGAGGCCATGAAGAACGAGACGTTTGCCGATATCGTCAGCACGGCCCAGAAAAACCTGGACCCGACCAACAAGGCCGCCGAGCATCCGAACGGCAAAAACCTGTACATCCTAACCACCAACCAACTCATCCTCTCGCGCAACAGCCCGTATTACTACGCTTACGCCACCGGCGTCAAGACCGGCCACACCAGCCAGGCGGGCTACTGCCTGGTCGCGTCGGCCGAGAAGAAGGGCTCAGAGCTCATCTCGGTCATGCTGGGCTGTGAGCGCCCGGCAGGTGCCGCGCAGCCGCTCACCTACAGCGAGACCAAGGAACTGTTCGAGTGGGCCTATGAAAATTACGAATCACGGACGCTGATCGAGCAGGGCACCGAGATCCAGGAGGTTCCCATCCGGCTTTCGACCGAGGCGGACAAGCTCATGCTGGTTGCCGGCAGCGACCTGACGGCGACCGTGCTCAAGGACCTGACCATTGACGACTTTGAGCGGACGATCTCGGTCCAGGAGGACCTCGTTGCCCCAGTCACGAAGGGGGACAAGCTCGGCACGCTGACGCTGTCCCGCGACGGCGTGATTTATGGCTTGGTCGATCTGGTCGCGCTCAACGATGTATCCATGTCCGAGGTGCTCTACTATGCCTACCTGCTTGAGAACTTCTTCAGCACCCCGCTGTTTAAGCTCATCCTGCTGGTCGTCATCCTGCTGTTCATCCTGTACATCACGTTCTATATCATCCGCGTGCGCCGCCGCCGGCAAAAGCGCCGCCAGATGATGCGCTCCAAGTATGCGCGCATGGAGCAGTATGAGCGCGAGCAGCAGCACCGCGACGAGTAAACAAGGAGGACACGATGGACAACAAAAAGAAAAGCCAGCGCAAGACTATCCTTGCGGTCGTGCTGGTGCTGGCCGTATGTATTGCAGGTTTTCTTGTGACCAGCCATTGGGCGGGCTCCATGAAGATCGAGAGCCAGGATGACCTGGTCCAGGCCCTCGGGCAAGCCACGATGTCCAGCCAGCCGCCCGAGATCCTGGCCACCGACCAGCTGGACGACTGCCAGGCCATACTGTTTGATATCGGGGACGGCAAAAACAACCTCGTGTTGCTGGTTCCCGATTTCCTCTTCCACAGCCGCTGGTGCTATCTGGATGCCGTCCAGAGCGAGCCGGGCGTGCAGACCTATCAGACGACGCTGGGCGCCGGCGATGACCCGGAGACGCTGTTTGTGGTCTACGGCAGCGGGCAGGCGGTGACGGTCACCGCGGGCGGCGAGAGCCAGACCGTGACGCCCGATGCCGCGGGCAACCTGCTGAAAATCTTCCGTTTTTCCGGGGATGTGCAGCCGGTGCTCTCCTGATACACCCGCCCTAGGGAGACAACATTCTTAACAGCAAAAAACAGGTCCGGACCCATAAGTCCGGACCTGTTTTTTTGCTTCTCACCGGGTCGGTTCGCCCGCGACCAACCTCATCAGCTCTTTTTGAGGCGGCGGCGCAGTTCTTCCACAGCCGCCTGATACTGGGCGGCGCGCAGGCTGGGGTTGCCGCGCACAAGCCACTTGGACGGCAGCCGCATGCGGCGCACGCGCTCGCTCATCCGGCTGTCAGCCTCGCGCAGGGCAAGGTGCAGCTGCAGGCGGCTCTCCTCGGATGCAGCCAGGATGCGCTGCCGGCGCTCTTCCTTGGCCGCCGCGCTCTGCGCACGCATCTCCTGCGCTGCCTCGGCAAGCTGCCGGCGTGTCTTTTCGGCCTGCGCGGCGAGCTGCGCGCGCAGCACGTCGGCTTCGGCGCGCATACGGTCGACCTCCTGGAGCAATTTGGCAAAGTCCAGCGCGGTCTTGACCGAACCCACGACGTCGGCGGCAAACGCCACCGATACCACGCACACGATGATGACCGTCGCCAGCGGCGACAGGTGCTCCAGCAGATCTTCGACCGGGCGGTGGATGAAGTACGGCAGGATTACGGCCAGTGCGCCCCAGGTCAGCGAGGACTGTAGGCAGATGCGCCCCTGGAACTGGAACTTGTGGGACGAATAGTCCCAATAGCGCACCTTGAACAGGGCCTCCATGATGACGCCGACCACATACTCGAACACGGTGGCGACAACCATGCCGGCAAAAAAGATGGCGGCCGGATGCCCGCGCAGCGGCAGGGCGACATGCAGCAGCATAACCGCGCCAAAGCCATAGATGGGCAGCATCGGCCCGCGCAGGAAGCCGCGGTTGACCGGGTGGCGCTGCTGCACCGATACAACGGTCGACTCAAACATCCATCCCAAAACACAGTAGATATAGAACACAAGCAGCCATTGCGGCAGCGTATAGTCATAGAGCATGGGAATTTCCTCTCTTCGCCGCGTATTTTGTTCTGTAAACAACAGCATTAACACCACTATAGCGCATTTTTCCGTCCCTTGCAAGCGGTTTCAACGCGGAATTGGGGGACAATCCGGCCAGTTTGTCACCGTATCTCTTTTCTGCACAAATTTTTAGGATATATTTCGTTATCTTAAATATCGATATCAGCAGACGGTTGTGGTATACTGTTTTTACGAAACAAATATTTTTCCGCAGGATATGTCTCCTATTCGATTGGAGGTCTGATATGCCCATCAAGCCGTTTTGGGGCGTTTTGCTGGCCGCTCTCCTCGCGGCCATCGGTATCGCTGCGGTGTTCGCTGACCGGGCCGCGCCAGCAGCCGAAAGCCCTGACTCCCCCATATCTTTCTACTCGTCGGACACCACAAGTGAATACGACGTCTTGAAAGCGCAGCAGTCCCTGGCCCGCTCTGTGCTGCGTACGCCGTCCTCAACGCAGCTCGAGATCGCGCAGGCCCGTGCGATCCTGACGCTTGACCCCATCCAACATTTTTATGATCTTCAGGCCCAGGGGGCATCCGCCCTGGCAAGCCAGGGCTATCCGTCTCATCAGATCCAAGCGATCCTAGCGTTTGACGGCAGCGAAGAAGCCATTTATCGGGCTTGTGCGTCGATTTCGACCCATCTTTTGATCCTAAGCCGTGACAAATACCCCAATGATACGCGCACATTAGAGGCAAAATACATATTCTCCTGGAGCGGCATGCCTTCTATACGACAGACCGACCTCGTTGCACTGTCATCCAACCAGTTCTTTTATGCGGAAGGCTCGGGGGCTAGCACCGTATATTACGCCGCAGATGTTGGCTCAGAGCGGCTGATCGCACATCCGGATGTGAAAAAGCTGCCCTCTGGAAACGGCCGTGCGGCTGGAATCGATCTGTCTATGCAGGGAACGTCCGGTCATACCGGTTATCATCCGGTCTGCGGTTCTATCACCGCCAAATTCCGCAGTCAAGATTTCCGGCAGACAAACATCAGCGGCACCTATGCGCACGCACTCTTTCCTGTAGACCTTGACCCGACCTCTGCCCTTTCACCGTATTTGGGGACGCTGTCCTCCAGATTCGATTTATCGGGTAAATTTGCGCAAATGCGGTCCGATAATCTGGTAGCGGATATCGTCTGATGATATCCTATTTACCGGCCTAGGCGAATCACTTCTTTCCATTTTTGAAAGCCGGTCTGCGGGCCGGCTTTTTTGATGCACGTATCTGATGCGTTGTACGTGGATTTTTCTTGAAACTGAGGCTGGACGCCAGATTTCAGGCGCTGCCCTGAGAACCCGCAGCCTTTGTAAAGGCTGGCGGAACTTTCGGCGATGGGTGCGGTGCTTGGTCTGCAACTGTTCCCAAAATGTATCCTCTTTCGCGGGCAGATGTGCTATAATGGAACTATCCGGGGAAACGCGGCGCCCTGCCGCGCGCTTCCCCAGCACAAAGACAGGAGGATTTTGCCATGCAGAACTTTACATATTGCGCCCCCACCAAGGTCGTCTTCGGCCGCGGTGTGGAGGAACAGATCGGCCCCGAACTGCGCGCCCGCGGCGCGTCCCGCGTGCTCGTCCATTTTGGCGGCGGTTCGGTCAAGAAAAACGGCCTTCTGGACAAGGTGACCGCTTCCCTGACGGCGGCCGGCCTGACCTACGTTGAGCTCGGCGGCGTCCAGCCCAACCCCAAGCTGTCCTTCATCCATGAGGGCATCGCGCTGTGCCGGAAGGAAAAGGTCGACTTTATCCTGGCCGTCGGCGGCGGCAGCGTCATCGACTCGGCCAAGGCCATTGGCGTCGGCCTTGCGACCGGCAACGACCCCTGGCAGTATGCCTCGACCGGCACCCATCCCGAAGCGAACGAGGTCTTCCCGGTCGGCACGGTGCTGACCATCGCGGCGGCCGGCAGTGAGATGTCCAACTCGGACGTCATCACCAACGACCTCGTGACGCCCTGGGTCAAGCAGGGCATCACCTCGGAGACCGTCCGCCCGGTCGTCTCCTTCCTCAATCCCGAAAACACCTTTACGGTCTCCAAGTTCCAGACCGGCTGCGGCATTGTGGACATCATGATGCACACCATGGAGCGCTATGTGACCGGACAGGCTGACTGCCAGCTCACCGAGCGCATCGCAGAGGCGCTGCTCGTGTCGGTCCGCGAGGCCGGCCGCGTCGCCATTGCGCATCCCGACGACTACGAGGCGCGCGCTACGCTCATGTGGGCCTCCTCGCTCTCGCACAACGACTTGACCGGCTGCGGCAAGATCCGCAAGTTCCCGGTCCACAAGCTCGAACATCCCATCTCGGCACTGCACGACTCGGTCTCGCACGGCGCAGGCCTGTCCGTCCTGTTCCCGGCCTGGGCACAGTACGTCATGCAGTATGATATCCCCAAGTTTGCCCAGCTGGCAAACCGCGTCTGGGACTGCCCGATGGACTTCGACCATCCCGAGCGCACCGCCCAGGCCGGCATCCAGGCCATGAAGCGCTACTTCACTGAGATCGGCATGCCCACCCGCATGAGCGAACTCGGCCTGACGCCGGACGACTATGACGCCATCATCGACCTGACTACGGCGGGCGGCACCAAGCCGGTCAAGAGCTACATCGACCTTGGCCCGGACGAGATCCGCGCCATCTATGCGCTGGCCGAATGACATCTCTGAAAAGTGAGGAATCTTCTGATGAAGCGTTTATTTTCCCGCATCTGCGGCGCGGCGCTGGCCGCGGCGCTCGTCCTGTCCGCGCTGCCGGCCGTGCCTGCCCGCGCAGCGGGCATCCAGGTGACGCTGAACGACCAGCCGCTGTCCTTTTCGGATGCACAGCCGCTCATGCGCGACGACCGCACCTTTGTCCCCTTCCGCGCGATCTTTGAGACCATGGGCGCGACGGTATCCTGGGATGATGCCAGCCGCACGGTCACTGCCAAGCGCTCTGACCGCACGGTCAAGCTGACCATTGGGCGCAAGGCCTGCACGGTTGACCGCGCGGGCGCCGACCGCTCGTTCTCGACCGACGTGGCCCCCTTCATCGAGGGCGGCCGCACATACGTCCCCATCCGCTTTGCCGCGCAGGCGCTTGGTGCGGCGGTCGGCTGGGACAGCGCCAGCCAGACCGTCCTGCTCGTGGACACAGAGAAGATGATGCAGAGCGAGTTCGCCGGCCAGTTCCAGGCCATCACTGCCATGACCCAGTTTGCAAACAGCGTTGCACCCACCTCTCCCCGCCTGATCTCGGGCGCGATCGGCGCAACCCTCACCTACCACACGACCATGGGCGACCTGCCGGTGCCCATCACCGGCACGATCACCGGTTCGGAAAGCCTGGACGCCGCACAGTTCACCGCCGCCTTCCACGCCGACCGCACGGCGATCACGCAGGCCATCCAGGACAACGAGGGCATGAACGTCATCGACGAGAACGTAGACGCCCTGCTCCAAAAGCTGGAAAACTTTTCGGCCGATGGGATTTTGAGCCGGGTAGACGGCAAACTGTACCTCAAGTCTGATTTTTTGACCGAGGTCGGCATCGCCAAAGGCCAGTGGGCCATGAAGGACCTCGACAGCACGGCCAGCCTGACCGCCGTCAAGGACGGTGACGCCACCGACTTTATCTGCGCCCAGGCACAAAAGCTGACGCTCCGTCCGGGCACCAGCACGAGCCAGGTGCGTGAGGTCGTCCGCCGGCTGTCCGACCAGTCGGCCTCCTCGCCCCTGAACGGGACGGGCAGTTACAGCCTGCACTGGACGGCAGACAACTATACGGCCGTCGATATGACGCTGGTCCCCGGTCAGTCGCTGACCGTCATGCGCACGGCCTCCCCGCTGGGCGCGGACGCCGTCCCGATGACCACGCTCACCACTGTCCAGACCAAAAACGGCGCGTCCATCTCCTATGAGCGCAGCGCATCCAGCTACAATGCCGCCATCCGCATTGACCTCAACAACGGCGGCGCGGCCACCACCGCTCCGGCGGTGCGGCCGTCCTGACCTGCCCCTGTTCGCTCCCCAACGAATCCCCTGCCCCGGCAGGGGATTTTTTCGCCTCGCTTTTCCCTTCTCCTCCTCCTGAAGCCCTATTTTTGCCGGAAAATATTGCAAAATCAATTGCATTTCGGGCATAATCATAGTAAACTTATTTTTAGGTTCCTGTCCCTGGGCAGGATTTTCACATGCCGGGCGGCCATGCAGCGCAAAAATCCGCCCTTTTTTGCCCGCGCAATTGTCTAAAATCATGCTTGATAATTCATACCGTTTCGGTGTATATTAAAGACAGCACACAAGCTCCAAGGAGGAGATTACGATATGAACCGTTTTGTCTACGCGGACAATGCGGCGACCACGCCCATGTCCGAATCTGTATTTGAGGCCATGAAGCCGTATCTGACCGAGCACTACGGCAACCCGTCCTCGCTCTACCGCATTGGCCGCGAGGCGCGCCGCGCCATGACCGAGGCCCGCATGAAGGTCGCGCGGGCGCTGAACGCCAAGGACCCGTCCGAGATCGTTTTCACCGGCGGCGGTTCGCAGGCGGACAACCTGGCCATCCGCGGCTATGTCAAGGGCCGCTCGGCCCGCGGCAAAAAGCATATCATCACGTCCAAAATCGAGCACCACGCAGTCCTCTACACCTGTGAGGCACTCGAGAAGGAAGGCTATCCGGTCACCTACCTGGACGTTGACGCACAGGGTCACGTCGATCTCGAGCAGCTGAAGTCGGTCATCACCGACCAGACCGCGCTCGTCACCATCATGGCGGCCAACAATGAGATCGGCACCATCCAAGACCTCAAGGCGATCTCTGAAATCGCGCATGCGCATGGTGCGGTCTTCCACACCGACGCGGTGCAGGCCATCGGCCACATGCACATCGACGTACAGGAGATGGGCATTGACATGCTGTCCCTGTCCGCGCACAAGTTCCGCGGCCCCAAGGGGATCGGCGCGCTGTACGTGCGCCGCGGCATTGCGCTCGAGCCGCTGGTCTACGGCGGCGGCCAGGAGCGCGGCCTGGCCTCGGGCACCGAGAACGTTGCCGGCATGGTCGGCCTTGGGCAGGCCATCGAGGACGCCACCGGCGCGCACCTCGACGAAAAGATGGGCTATGTCAAGAAGCTGACCGACCGCCTGGTCAAGGGGATCATGGATACAATCCCCTACACCCACTACACCGGCGACCCGGTCAACCGCCTGCCCGGCACGGCCTCCTTCGTCTTTGAGGCCATCGAGGGCGAGGGCCTTATCCTGCGCCTGGATCATGCTGGCATCTGCGGCTCGACCGGCTCGGCCTGCTCGACCGGTTCGCTCGACCCCTCGCACGTGCTCATGGCCATCGGCCTGCCCCACGAGATCGCGCACGGCTCGCTGCGTCTGACCCTGGGCGAGCAGAACACCGAGGAGGACGTCGATTACCTTATCGAGAACGTCGCCAAGGTGGTCGAGGGCCTGCGCGCGATGAGCCCGGTCTGGGTAAACGGCAAGCCCGACCTGACCGCCGCAGCCGGCCTGCATGACCCGCACCATCACTAATCGGAAACTATAGACAGAAGGAGTTTTATTCTTATGGAATACAGCGAGAAGGTATTCGATCACTTCACCAACCCGCGCAACGTCGGCGAAATCGAAAATCCGAGTGGTGTCGGCGAGGTCGGCAACGCCAAGTGCGGCGACATCATGAAGATCTATCTCAAGATCTCGGACGACGGCATCATCGAGGATGTCAAGTTCAAGACCTTTGGCTGCGGCGCGGCCATCGCGACCTCGTCCATGGCCACCGAGATGGTCAAGGGCAAGTCCATCGAGGAGGCGCTCAAGCTGACCAACCAGGCCGTCGCAGAGGCGCTGGACGGCCTGCCCCCGGTCAAGATGCACTGCTCGGTGCTGGCCGAGGAGGCGCTGCGCTCGGCCATCGCAGACTACTACCGCAAGCAGGGCAAGGACCCCGAAGCCATCCTGGGCTGCTCGGGCGACTGCGCGGCCTGCCACGGCCACGAATAAAAACTTGAATTTCAAAAACCCGGGGCTGTGCCTCGGGTTTTTACCCCGACCCCGCGCCGCAGTCCGGCGCGGATGATTCCGGGGGTATCAAAAAGGTTTCGAGCGCTCGCAGGAACCTTTTTGTATCTAGGGGGACTGGGTTCCCCTAGACCATTAGGGCAGGTTGCAAAATCTGCCCTTTTGCCGTCTGCCTCTTTCCTTCCATTTTTCGACAGGAGTCTGCTATGCAAAATATTACTTTAAGTATTACAGATTCAAAAGAATACCAAGAGATATACAACGCACTCAAGAAAGGGCAAACGCCGGTGCTGGCTGTCGGCCTGCCGCCAGTGGCCAAGGCCCAGTTTGCGGCGGCCCTGCGGCTCATGACCTTGCGCCCGGTCTGTATCCTGACCGACGAGGACAATGCCGCGCTGCGTTTGGCCCGCGACCTGGAAGCCTTCTCGGAGCTTCCCGTGCTCCACATCCCGGCACGCGAGCTGACCATGGCGGGCATGGAAGGCATGTCCCGCCAGTATGAGCAGGCGCGCATCGCCGCCCTGTCACAGCTTGCGGATGCGCCGCTCGTGACACTGTCCGCCGCTGCGCTGGTGCAAAAGACCATGCCGCCGGATACCCTGCGCGCCTCGACACTGACCCTGCGGCCGGGCGACTTCACCCCGCTGGCCGATTTAACCGCCCGGCTGGTCACGGCGGGCTATCAGCGCTGTGCGCAGGTCGAAGGCCCAGGCCAGTTCTCGGTGCGCGGTGGCATCCTGGACGTGTTCCCGCCGCGGGCAGATGCCCCCGTGCGCATCGAGTTCTGGGGCGATGAAATCGACTCCATGGCCGCCTTTGACGTCGGTTCCCAGCGGCGCGGCGCAAACCTGGACGCCCTGGTCTGCCTGCCCTGCATGGAAACCCTGCCGGCCTGCGCGCCCGGTGGGGTCGCCGGCCTGTGTAAGGCGCTGGCGCAGGCCGGGCACAGCCGCCGCAAAAAGCAGCACCCAGACCTCGTGCGCAATTTAGAGCGCGACGCCGAACGCCTGGCCGAGACGCAGGCCCTGCCCTCGGCAGACAAGTATCTGCCGCTCATCTACCCCGAAGCTGCCACCCCGCTCGACTACCTGCCCGCAGACACCATCTTCCTCATCGACGACGCGCCGCGCCTGCGCGAGGCGGTGGGCGGCTACATCCTGCGCCTGGCCGGCGATCTGACCGCCCTGGCCGAGCGCGGCGAGCTGCCCCAGCAGCCGGACAGCTTTGCCCTGGACTTCTCTGCGCTGTGCCGTGCGCTGGCCCAGCGCCCGCTCGTACGGCTGGATACTTTCCTCAATACGGTCCCCGAACTCGCCCCCCAGACGCTTGTCAGCTTTACGGTCAACCAGATGAATGCCTTTGGCGGCTCCTTTGATATGGCGGCCGCCGACATTGCAGGCTTTGTCCAGCAAAAGCGGGCGGTCTGTGTGGTGTGCAGCTCAGAGCTGCGCTGCAAAAACATGCGCGAGGCGCTCGAAGCGCACGGGATCTCGGCCACGATCTCCAACCGCCTGCCGGCGCCCGGCCGGGTACACATCCTGGAGGGCGCTCTGTCGTCCGGCCTAGAATATCCCGGCCTGGGCCTCATCCTCCTGACCGAAGGCCACGCCCCAGCGCGCAAGAAATCCAGCCGCACAAAAAAGTCCAACCGCGACCGGGTCAAGAGCTACACCGACCTGACGCCGGGCGATCTGGTCGTGCACGAGCACCACGGCATCGGCCGCTACATCGGCATGGAGCGCATGAAGGTGGACGGGGCCGAGCGCGACTTCATCAAGATCGCCTTTGCGGGCACCGACTTCCTGTACGTCCCCGCGACCTCGCTCGACCTGATCTCCAAGTACATCGGCGGCGGCGAGCCTGAGAAGGTCCGCCTCAACAAGCTGGGCGGCGCCGACTGGCAGCGGGCGCGCACGCGCGCCAAGGCGGCGGCCAAGGAGCTGGCCGCCGGGCTCATCCAGCTCTACGCCGAGCGCGCACGGCTCAAGGGCTTCGCCTTTCCGCCCGACGATATCTGGCAGCGCGAATTTGAGCAGGCCTTCCCCTACGACGAGACCGACGACCAGCTGCGCTGCATCGAGGAGATCAAACACGATATGGAGTCCTCCCGCCCGATGGACCGCCTGCTGTGCGGCGACGTTGGCTTTGGCAAGACCGAAGTCGCCCTGCGCGCGGTCATGAAATGTGTCCTTGCGGGCAAGCAGGCGGCCATCCTTGTACCTACGACCGTGCTGGCGCGGCAGCACTACTTGACCGCCGTGCAGCGCTTTGCCGGCTATCCGGTCAAGATCGAGCTAATCTCGCGCTACAAGACCGCGTCCGAGCAGAAAAAGATCATCGACCAGCTGCAAAGCGGTATGATCGACCTGATTATCGGCACGCACAAGCTCTTTAACAAAAAGATTAAGTTCCATGATCTTGGCCTTTTGGTCATCGATGAGGAGCAGCGCTTTGGCGTCAGCCACAAGGAGACGCTCAAGGAGCTCTCCAAGCAGGTGGACGTCTTGACCCTGTCCGCGACCCCCATCCCGCGCACGCTCAACATGGCCCTATCCGGCATTCGTGACATGTCAGCCATCGAGGAGCCGCCGCAGGACCGCTGGCCGGTGCAGACCTACGTCATGGAGTACAACGACGCCATCGTCGGTGATGCCATCCGCCGGGAGCTTGCGCGCGGCGGGCAGGTCTACTATCTGCACAACTACGTCGAAACCATCGAGCGCACGGCCATGCGCCTGCAAAAGCAGTTTCCGGACGCGCGCATCGGCGTTGCGCACGGCAAAATGCACATGCGTGAGCTGTCAAATGTCATGAACGACATGAGCGACGGCGCCTTGGATATCCTGGTCTGCACCACCATCATCGAGACCGGCATCGACATCCCGAATGCCAACACCCTCATCATCGAGGACGCCGACCGCATGGGCCTGGCCCAGCTGCACCAGATCCGCGGCCGCGTCGGCCGCTCCAGCCGCCGGGCCTTCGCCTACTTGACCTTCCGCCGCGGCAAGGTACTGTCCGAGATCTCCCAAAAGCGCCTGTCGGCCATCCGGGAGTTTGCCGAGTTCGGATCGGGCTTCAAGATCGCCATGCGCGACCTGGAGATCCGCGGCGCGGGCAACGTGCTCGGCCCGGAGCAGTCCGGCCACATGATGAGCGTGGGCTACGACCTGTATCTCAAGCTGCTCGAGGAGGCTGTACTCGAGGAGAAGGGTGAAACGCCCAAGCAGCGCGTCGAGTGCGCCGCCGACCTCACGCTGTCGGCCAACCTGCCAGCAGACTATGTGCCCGACCCGGGCCAGCGCGTCGATCTCTACCGCCGCATCGCGCTCATCCGCTCGGAGGAGGGCCGCAGCGACCTGCTCGACGAGCTCATTGACCGCTATGGCGAACCGCCGGCCGAGGCAGTTGCCCTGCTGGATATCGCGCTGCTGCGCGCCGAGGCCGGCGACCAGGGTGTGACCGAGATCAAGCAGGACGCCGGCCGGCTGTATCTGACCTTTGCCCAGGCTGATTTCCGCCGGCTGTCTGTCCTGTGCGGGGACAAGGCGTTCTCCGGCCGCCTGCTGCTCAATGCGGGCAGCCAGCCCTATCTGTCTCTCCGGCTCAAACCGGGCGAGACGCCGCTTGCGATGGCACAGACGCTCGTGCACAAGTACGCAGAGACCGCGCAGGCGGCATCGTGAGGAGGCTGCTATGGATAAGACGTTTGGCATTCGTGACCCGCGCCTGACCTACCGCGACCGGCCCGGCGCTTATCTCATCGACATCACGGACGGACGGCTGGCCTGTGTGCACATGCATCTGGGCTACCTGCTGCCCGGCGGCGGCATTGAGGCCGGCGAAAGCCGGGAAGACTGCATCCGCCGTGAGTGCCTGGAAGAGACCGGGCGCACGGTCACGATCGGCGCGCCGCTGTGCGCGGCCGACACCTACTGCATGCACCACCGCCTGGGGCCTTTCCATCCCATTCAGTATTATTACCGCGGCGCCATCGGCAGCAAGGTCCAGGAGCCGACCGAGCCCGACCATACTTTCCTCTGGCTGCCGCTGGCCGAACTCTCTAAACTGTACGTGCCCCAGCAGATCTGGGCCGTGCGCTATGCCTTAGAACAGGAGTGAACATCATGTTATTTGTCTGCTATCCCAAGTGCTCGACCTGCCAGAAGGCCCGGAAATGGCTGGAAGGCCAGGGCAAAGATTTTACCGTCCGCGATATCAAGACCGACAACCCGACCGAATCCGAGCTGCGCCAGTGGCACGAGAAGAGCGGCCTGCCGCTCAAAAAATTCTTTAACACGAGCGGCAATCTGTACAAGGAACTGCACCTCAAAGACCGCCTGCCCGTTATGTCCGAGGATGAGCAGTTTGCCCTGCTCGCGTCGGACGGCATGCTGGTCAAGCGGCCGATCGCCGTGGACGGCGATACCGTGCTGGTCGGCTTCAAGGAAGCCGACTGGGCCGAAAAGCTGTGACAGAACGTCCCCTATCAAAAAGTGCCATCCACAAAAGGATGGCACTTTTTATATTGTCTGCATTTTTTACCGCACCGGCGTATAATCGATCTCCGACGGCTCATCGGTCGCCTCCAGCTTGAAGATGACTGGCCGCAGACCGTCGTTGCAGCTGCAAATGGCGACGCCGGGCGTGCGGATCCAGTCGCCGTAATAAAAGGTCTCCTTGCCCGCGCCATGCGCTAGGGCAAAAACGTACTGATAGATCGCCTTCCATGCCTCGTCGCATAGCCCGTCCGGCTTGGCGTAATCGGCATAAAATACCTGTCCCGCCTGAAGCATTGGGCAGGCGGTCAGGCCGGGAACTCCATATTCTGCGGCAAGTTCTGTGTCTAGGGTGGTCTTGAGTACGGTGATTTTTACCTTTTTCATCTGGCCTTCTCCTTTCTTCCTTACTATCTCTAGGATACCATGGGCGTGCCGCGCTGCAAACACGCAAAAAGAGGGACCGGCATATACCGGTCCCTCTCATCTTTGCTTTTTCTGCTGTCATTCCGCCGCAGCATCTGTGGACTGCGTCTCGGCCTGTGCGGCCGCGTCATCTGCCGCCGCAGCCCCGGTATCCTCCGTGGATTCGCCTAAGAGCTTCATCAGGTTCTCATACGTCGCCTCGCCGTACGCATCGGTGTACTGCACATCGGCCTGGTCCATCAGGTCGGTGATCTCCTCGACGAACGCCTTGCCCGTGATCTGCTGGATGAGCTGGTCACGAATGTCATCGGTGAGCTGGTCCTCGGTCAGCGGTTCGCGCTGGATAATGTGCCAGCCATACCCGCTCTCGACCAGGCTATCCGAGGTCTGGCCGGGCTCAAGTGCCTTGGCCGCCTGGTAGAACTCATCCACCATATCGCCCTCGGTGAACACATAGCCGTCCGGGTACATTTCCATGCCCGGGTCTTCGTTGTACTGTGCGATAAGCGAGTCAAAGTCCTCTCCGGCCTTGACCTTCTCCAGCGCCTCGTTTGCCTTGCTCTGTGCCTGCGCAAGCGCATCCCCGGTCAGGGCATTGCCCGAGTCGTCGATGGACTGTACCAGGATATGCTTGGCGCACAGGTAGGAATCATTGAACTGGTCCAAAATGGCCTGGGTGTTGGTCTTGGTGCCGTTGTCTCCATAATATGCGTCCTGCAACGCGTCCGCATAGGCCGAGATTGCAATCGAATTGTCGTAGATATCCTCGGTGTAGCCGATGCTCGCCAGCCAGCTCTGGAAGGCGGTCTCGCCGCCGATCTGCTCTATGTCGTCGCGCTTCTTCTGCTCGGCCTCATCCTTCTCCTCGCGAGTCAGCTTAAGGCCCAGGTTCTGGAACTCCTGATTGACCACACGCAGCTCGATCGCCTGCTGGGTGGCCAGGTCAAACAGCTGCTGCACCATCATGGGGCCCATGGACGCATCGCTCCAGATCGAGTCGTCCATGCCATAATAGCTGAGCATGCTCTCCATAGACATCTTGTTATATTTCAGATATGCGCGCAGCTCGTCTGCATGGATCTCTTCCCCGTTGACAGTCATCACGACTGGCTCCGAAGAATCCAGCTCCTTGAACTTGACGTTCGGGATGCCATAGGTCACGGTAATACCGGCAACGACCGCCGTGGCGACAACCATGGCCAAGATCCGCTTGCCAAATGTCTTGATCATTCCTGTAAACTCCCTTGTCTCACCGGCCGCCCCGCAGGCTAAAACCGGCTCTTTTTTGATCGCCGAGCGGTTGTCCTCCAATCGTCAGCTTTTTTTATTATAACATTTCTCACACAAAAAAACAACGGCGTACACAAAATCATCACAAAAACACCGCTTCAGTCCAGCCGGTCGAGAAAGCTGTGCCGGCCGGCGGCGTCGCGCCAGCCCAGGACTTTACGGGTGTCTACATTTTTTACGGCATTGAGCAGGTTTGCCTCGATCTGTGGGTTTTCGGCTGCAAGCGCGGCGATCAGCTTCTTCATCTCAGCCCGCTTGGTATCAGCTCCCCGCGTATGCGCCGGGCAGGCACATGGCAGGAAAGTCAACCCGCTCTCCCGGACCCAGCCTGCTACGTCGCGCTCACGCACATGATAGAGCGGCCGAATGAGTTCCATCCCATCATAGTTGGCGCTTCGCAGCCGCGGCAGCATTGCCTGGACCTGCCCGCCATAGATCAAACCCATCAGCACGGTCTCAATCGCATCATCATAGTGGTGGCCGAGCGCGATCTTATTGCATCCACGCCTTTGCGCCTGCGCATACAAATGCCCCCGGCGCATCTTGGCACATAGAAAGCAGGGATTGTCTGCCGCATGCCGACCGGCAACGCGCAGCACATTGGTCTCAAACACCTCCAGCGGCAGGCCCAGCTGTGCCATGTTTTGCTCGATCTGCCGGCGGTTCTGTGGCGTATAGCCCGGGTCCATCGCCAGGCAGATCATGTCAAAGGCGATCCCGCTGTACCGCTGGTAATCGCGCAGCAGCAGTGCCAGCAAGGCCGAATCTTTGCCGCCGGAAATGCAGACGGCGATCCGATCCCCTGGGGCAACCAGGCGGTATTCCTGTATGGCTTTGTAGAATGGGTCCCTCAGCCGCTTGGCAAAGCGCGTGTGCAGCAAAGATGTTATCTGATCCCGCTCCATATCGTTCTCCTCTCCCCGTCTTAATACGGGCTGTTGTAAAGAATCTGTCAAGAAGTCTCCTCCTGTTTTGCAGAATCTTTGCGTATGTAAGGCTTTTGTAAAATGTGCATAAAATTTTGTTCTGGTTTTTATGTATTTGGTACAAGTCAATCGTTGCATTTTCATGTCCATAGGTGTATGATATGGACAGTAAAAAAAGCATAGAAAGGATGCGTAAATGATGAAATTCTCTAGATTTATGACCGGCCTTGCACAGGCGGAGCTTACGTTCTACGCTCCTGGCGTTTCGATCTACGATCGCTATCGTTCGCGTACGACGAAGTAATTTCCTTCCGGCGTTTGCCGGTTTTGCCCTCAATCGGGGCGTGCGCTCTCTTGTAGGGCGCGTTACACATTGCTACTACCCTTTTCTCTACCTTCTCTTTCTCTTTTTCAAGGAAAAGCACACCATTTGGTGTGCTTTTTCTTTTCTGTGCGATTGCAAACGCCTAGCAGCCTGCCCAGCATCGGACTCAGCGATTTGGCTTTTCGTCGTGTACCATCCAATTGACCGGAACTGCATCGGGCACGCCTCCGCCTTGCAGGAAGCGCAGGCAGTTCAGGCAAAACCGCGCTGGGGACTCGGCCGCGATGAAGTGGCTGCCCTGCAGCACGGCTAATTGTGCATGCGGAAGCTGACGCACCATGTCCTGGGTATGCCGCGCATAGATCATATCATGGTCGCCAACAATCACCAGGGTATCCTGATCGATCAGCTGCAGGTCTCGCAGGCCCACACCGTAACCATGCGCCATGAGCGCGAGCACATCCCGCTTGTTTTTGAACTCTGCCCCCAACGGCGACAGCGCGGTCAGCAGGGCGACAGCCGGATACACTGGAAGCTGTACCCACGGCACAACGCCGCGCAGCATGGATACATTCGCTCCGTTGAGGATCAATTTATCCACGCGCTGGGGATAGAGCAGCGCGAATTTAATGGCAAGGTTTCCCCCGTCACTAAATCCCAAAATATGTGCCTGATCTACACCCAGAGCGTCCAGCACCGTTCGCAGGTCTTCTGCCATGCGGTCAAAATTCAGCTTTCCATTGCCGCGCCCGGACTTTCCATGTCCCCGGCTGTCCACCGCGATAACGCGATAAAAATGGGATAAATAGGGAATGCAGGCGGTAAAGTAACGGCTATCTTCACCGTTTCCGTGCAGCAGGACCAGAGGCTTCCCTGTTCCCCATGTGTAATATGCAATCTGCGTGTCTGCGCAGTCAATATATCGTACGTCAAATTGTACCGAATCCGACATTTTGAAAACTCCTCATGCAAAACCATTTGGGTATTATTGTACACCGTTTATGGCAAAATAGCAAATGGCTTTTTGCGCGTCCTTCGTTGTCGACTGCATTCATGTCATATGGAACTCTAACCAAATAAGCACGGAGCAGCTCTCAATTTTCCCGCATAAAACAAAAAGCAGTCTCTTTCGAAACTGCTTATTCG
>LBJMC04202__coassemble_159_pt1 | contig 72920 bp, 70 predicted proteins | sample LBJMC04202__metabat2_high_PE_026 | metagenome-assembled genome bin LBJMC04202 | reverse complement strand
AGGACATCTGCGACCATGTCGGCCTGCTGCACCGCGGCGGCATCCTGTTCTCGCGCGACCTGGACGACATGAAGCTCGGCCTGCACAAGGTCCAGCTGATCCTGCGCGAGCAGCCGGCGGGCGATCCCTTTGCGGGCATCGAGGTGCTCAAGCGCGAGCAGCGCGGCTCGCTCTATACCATCACCGCGCGCGGCACGCGGGAGGAACTGGAAGACCGCATTGCGGCGCTGCAGCCCGCGTTCTATGAGATGCTCCCGCTCACGCTTGAGGAGATCTTTATCAGCGAAACGGAGGTGGCAGGTTATGACCTCAAAAAACTTCTCTACTAAATATCTCGTGCGGCAGAATCTGACGAGCCGCATGTGGGCCATCGCCCTGGGGATCCTGGGCTGCCTGGCCGGGCTCCTGCTGCCGGTCTTTGTCATCCAGCAGGGATACCGTGCCGAACTCGAGTGGATCCAGCAGGGGAACAGCAGCCAGACGCCGGCTGAGGCGCTCAGCAATGCCCAGGGGCAGATCGGCACCCTGCTATCGCTGGACAACCCATTTATCAAGCTGGTGCTTATCGTGCTGGCCATCCTGTGCGGCGTGTCGCTCTTCCGCTATCTGCACGACCGCCGGCAGGTTGACTTTTTTCATGCGCTCCCGGTGAACCGCGGCAAGCTCTTTGTGCTCAATTATATGTCGGGCGTCCTGCTTGTCATCCCGGTCTACCTGATTATCCTGCTCATTGCAATTGCCTGCGCGGGTGCCATGGGATTCTCGGGTGGCCTGCACGGCGGCATGATCGTGCAGGGGATGCTGGGCAACCTGGCCTATTTCCTGCTCAACTATACGGTTGCGGTGCTGTGTACCATCCTGACCGGCAACACGATCATCACCGTGCTGCTCGGGGTCTGGGCCGAGTTCGGCATCACGCTGCTCATGATCATGGTCCAGGTCTATCAGGCCATGTTCTATCAGACCTTTGCCACGGGCATGCCGGCCGTGGAGAACCTCATGATGTATGGCAGCCCGATTGGCAGCTATCTCCTGTCGGGCTACGACCAGCAGAGCCTGTCCTTCCCGGTCATCGGGCAGCTGGCGGTGCATCTGCCCGGCGGCATGGGCGCGCTCCTATATCCGGTCGTGCTGACCATCGTGCTGCTGGCGCTCAGCTTTGTGCTGTTCTGCCGCCGCAGGAGCGAGAACTCGGGCATGGCCATTGCCTTTAAGCCCTTCCAGCCGCCGCTCAAGTGGTTCATGTGCCTGGTCTCGGGCCTGGCGTTCAGCCTTATCTTCACCGCCCTGTTCAACAGAAGCAGCGGCTGGCGCTGGTTCGGCCTGGTATTCGGCGTGGTCCTGTGCCACATGGTCGTCGAGATCGTCTATGACTTTGACTTTAAGGCGCTCCTGCACCACTGGAAGCAGATGATCCTGATATCGGTCTTGGCGATCCTGCTGCTCGCCGGCATCCAGAACGATGTGCTGGGCTATGACCGCTATGTGCCCGACGTGGATGACATCGCCTCGGTCGCCATCGAGGACTCAATGTATACGTATATGACGGGCAGCGAGCTGAACGATCCAGACACGTCACAGCTGACAGACGCGGACAGCATCGCGCTCGTGCACGAGATCGCCGAGCGGTCAGTCCAAAATCTGGACTCCGCCGTGGAGGATGAGCCGGTGAACTCGTACACGGTGCACTATACCCTCAAAAACGGTACGCGCGCCGCGCGCAACTATTATAGCGTGCGGGCAGACGTGGTCAAGGACCAGATCATCGCGCTCGTTACCAGTCCCGCATACCTGGAGCGGTACAGTACGCTGCAAAATATCCACCTGCCAGACGGCGGACAGGGCACGTCCCACATGGAACTGCGCAACAGTATCTGCCCCGAGGGCTTGCCCGCCCAGCGGATCTTGACCGAGCGCGAGGATATCCAGGCGGTCATCGATACGCTGCGCAAGGATCAGATGGCGAACGCCGAGGCCCACTTGCAGGAGGTCCCGGTGCTCTCCCTGAGCCTGTATAACGAGTGGCGCTTCCCCGAGCGGGACCCGAATGAGCGCAACTGCTACGGCCTGTGTGAGCTTTCGGTCTATCCGTCGGATACGGCCAGCTTGGCGCTCATCGAGCAGATGACCGGCCTCCGCCCGGCGGTGCTGTCGCATGAGAATGTCCAGTCGATCGATATCGTCGCCTATACCGAGGAAGAATATCAGCAGATGATGGAGTCCTCCTATAGATATGGCGGAGACCAGGTCTTCATTGAGTCGCACACCATGACGGTCACAGACGCGGAAACCATTGACGCCCTGCTCGAAAATGCGGTCACGCAGAGCATGCGGACCTATTCCGGGCCGGATATCGCCATGCAGTCGTTTGAGGGCAGCGTGGTCATAAGCGCCAAGATCGTAAGCCGCGGGCTGAACGCCACCTGGACGACCGACGAGCAGATCTATTATCCGGAAGGCCAGGCCCCGACGGCGCTCCTGGCGCAGCTCGGCCGGACCGGGGAGATCCGCGTGGCCGAATAAAATAAGACAGAAGGAAGGGAAAGAGATATGAAACGGAACGTGTTCACGGCGGCAGGCATCGTGCTGCTTGCGATTTATTGGTACCTTGTTCTTGCAGTCACGGGCGGTACACCGACCAATTTCCTCATCATCAAAGACTTCTCGGTCAGCGCCGACCTCTCGCTCGTCCCGTTCCGCGATCTTTTGGCCATCTTAGGAGGAAATGACTTTGGTGGAAGCTTCCTCCAGATCGGGGGCAATGTGATCCTGTTTGCGCCCTTAGGCTTTCTCGTTCCCTTTTTCTGGCAGGGCTGGCGCGGCGCAGGCCGCACCATTGCCCTGGGCTGTGCGATGTCGCTGTTTATCGAGATCAATCAGCTGTTTAACTACCGCGCGACCTCAGTGGACGATATCATCCTCAACACGCTGGGGGCGGCGGCCGGCTTTGCCTGCTTCCTCGTGGGCAAGCGGCTGTTCCACCTGCCCGGCCGTGCGGGGGCCCGCGCAGAAAAACTGCCGGTGGTCGTCCTGCTGATCGTGTGGGCACTCGCCATCGCTCGGGAACTGCCATTTTATCTGAGTTATCTGAGCCTGTAAGGAGGGAGATGCCTGGTGATTCGTCTTGCTGTTTTCTTTGCGCCGTCTGTCCAGGCGGTGCTTGTTGCCGGTGCGGCCCTCCTGCTGCTGGAGACTTGGCTGTTCCTCCGGCGATGATGACCGAAGGAGGTGGATGCCTTGCAGGCGGTGTGTTTGCTGGCGTATGAGCTGGCAGCCATGCTGCTTCCGGCGGCCCTCGCGTTTTGCCGCCTGCGCCGCCGGCTGGGGCCGGAGCAGCCCTGCCCGGTGCTGCCCGTGCTGGTCTTCGCCGCCTATGCGGCGGCAGTCCTCCATTTGACCGGCGCGGGTACGCTTGGGGATGGGCTGATATACCAGATGCAGTTTGGCGGGGAACAGGTCAATCTGCTCCCGTTCTCGCGGCAGATCGATGCTGTCGCATACCTGCAGAACGTCTTGCTCTTTGTGCCGTTCGGTTTGCTGCTGCCCTGGTTTTGGCCGGCATTGCGCCGGCCAAAACCGGTCCTGTTCGCAGGCTTTGGCCTGTCGCTTGTGATCGAGCTGAGCCAGCTGCTCAACAACCGGCGGACCGACATCGACGACCTGATCCTGAACACTTTGGGCGCTGCGCTGGGATATGCCCTGTGGCGTGTGATGCATCTGCCTGCCGCGCCCGCCGGGCCGCGCGCTGGCTGGGCCGTTCCGCTTGGCTGCCTGGGCGCCATGTGCGCTGGCCGGCTGCTGCTGTATCACGAACTCTGGATGGCGTCCCTGCTCTATGGGTTTTGAGCGCCACGACAAAAACCGCTCCCGAAAAGGAGCGGTTTTGTCATATATTATGGGTTAGAGGAGGAAAAAGTGGAAGAGCAGGATCAGGATCACTAGGTGCAGCGGATAGAACCAGTAGCACAGGCGGCTCCAGGCGCGGCTGTGATAGCCCTGCTGGCCGTGATAGAGCCAGATGAAGAGCAGGGAAACGATGGCCAGGGCCTGCAAGGGGATGGCCGAGGACCCGGAAAGCGGCATGCCAGGAAGCAGGAAAGCGTTGATCCAGATCATGCCGGCAAGCTGGATGACATGGGCGCCGCGCACTTGGCGGGTGTAGTAGAACAGTAGGATGGTCAGCACGCCGGGGCCGCTGTAGTCGACCATGGCGAGCGTGCCCGCGAGATACCCGAGGACGGCGAGCAGCACGCAGCCGGCCAGGATGGCGGCGCGGGGCAGGGCCGAGCGGCGCAGCTTCTCGGTGGCCGCGATAACGCCGATGCCGAGCAGCATGGTCCACAGCACGTTCTGATGGAAGGGGTTGATCCATGAGCTCAGGCCTATGCTCAGGTTGTACGGGATTTCGGAGAGCAGCGCAAAAATCAGCAGCCGCTGGCAGTACTTTTTGAGGTCATGGGTGTGGAAATACCCCTCGACGAGCTGGAACGCAAAGATAGGGAAGGCCAGGCGGCCCAGATAGACCAAAAAACCGGCATCCCAGGGTAGGATCTTGTATGTGTGGTCGCAAAGCATGGAGAACATGGCGATGAGACGCAGGTGGAATGCGGTCAACTGGAATCGTCCGCCATGCGCAATCGAATGGGACATAGCGCCTCCTTTATGGGAAAAAAGATTTATTTTTAGCGATTATACCACTTTGGAGGCGGGTATGTCAATGACAAAATAGTTACAAATAAATTGAATGCAAAAGGATAAAATTTAAAAATGTATCTATACGGGCTGCACAGGGTACCCCGGCGGTCAATCCCCGGGCTGGCAATTCACGTTGCGCACCTCTTCGGCCTCAAACAAGGCCTGCATGCCGCGCAGGATGACGTCGCGCGGGGCGCGGACCGTGACTGTATAGCACACGCATCCGTCGTCCTCTCGTGTGGCTGTGCTGTCCAGTAGTTGGACCCGGTGCTCGTGGATCAGGCTGGCAAAGTGAGCTGGGAATGCGCTGCCGCCGGCTACGGTGAACTGTAGATGGCTGGTCTGGTTGGGCTCCGCCCGCGCGACCACGCGGTGCATGAGGATCTGCAGCGCCGCGACGACGCCGGTTGTGAAGATGCCGATTACAAGCATCCCGGCGCCGATGGCCAGGCCGATGCCGGCCGTCGCCCAGATGCCAGCCGCAGTGGTCAGGCCCTTGATGGTATTGCCGTGCTTGAAGATGACGCCTGCGCCGAGGAAGCTGATGCCGCTGACGACCTGTGCGGCCACGCGGGCAGGGTCGGCGCCGCGCGTGCCGTTGAATACCGCGCCGGTGGCATCGGTCAGGTCGGCAAAACCGTACTTGGAGACGATCATCAGCAGGGCGGCTGCACAGCAGACAATCACATGGGTGCGGATGCCGGCCTCTTTGAAGCGGCGACTGCGCTCGATGCCGATGCAGGCGCCGCACAGGCAGGCGAGCAGGATGCGGAAGAAGAAGTCGGCCTCCTGCAGGATAGAGAATTGGCTGTTGAGATAAGCGGTGAGTGTCATAGGTAAGGCTCCTTATCTGAGGTGATAGACATGGCAGCGTTTGGGGAAGACGGTACGGCGGCGCCGATCGTCCGAGCCTGCATGGAAGGCGTGCATCACGCAGGGGGTATCCTCGGGCGGCAAGTAAAGGTTGAGCGCCGCCTGCATGGAGAGCGTGCCGAAAATGCCGCGGGTGTTCGTGTTTGGGTACATAACCTCATCTCCCTTGATTTTTTCTGCCGGATTCGGTATAGTTAGAGTATAAGCCGGAAATTGCATAATGTAAAATTAGAATTAGTTTGTATACTATTCAGAATTATTATAGGAGGCCGATATGCTCGATCCCAAGATCTACTCGCTTTTGCAAGTTTACCAGTGCGGAAGCTTTATGGCGGCGGCAAAAAAGCTGTCGATTACCCAGCCGGCGGTCAGCCATCACATCAAGGCACTGGAGGAAGAATTGCACGTTTTGATCTTTGACCGGCGCGGCGGAAAGGTAGTTTTGACACGGGAAGGCGAGGAAGTCATCAAGTGCGCTAAGAAAATGTTGGGATTATACCAGAATTTGCAGCAGGACCTGCGGGACAGCAAAAAGCTGATCTCGCACTTGACCGTGGGCGTCACACATACGGCGGAGAGCAATCCCATCGCCGAGGCGCTGGCCAGCTATGGGGCGCAAAACGATCAGGTCATGATAAAAATGATCACAGGTACGATAAAAAAACTTTATAGCATGCTCAAGACATATGAGATCGACCTCGCGATCGTAGAGGGGCGGATCGCTGACCCGAGCATCCGATACCTGCTCATGGACACCGATTATCTGGCGCTGGCGGTGTCGGTCAACCATCCCTTCGCCGGGCGTGAGATGGTCACGCTGAGCGAGCTGAAGAAGGAGCGCATGATCCTGCGCCTGCCCAATTCGGGCACGCGCAATCTATTTACCGCCCATCTGGAGAGCAACAACATGAGTCTGAGCGAGTTCAACGTGATTCTGGAACTGGACAACATTGCGACGATCAAGGACCTGATCCGCCGGGATCTGGGCGTGTCCATCCTGCCCAGGAGCGTCTGCCTGGACGAGCTGAAAAAGAAAAAGCTCGTGGTCCTCCCGGTGGAGAACTTGAGTATGGTGCGCGAGATTAACCTGGCCTACCAGAGCGATTTTACCCAGACCGACATGCTGCGGGACATCGTCCGGTCATACCGGGAAACGCTGCGCCATTACCGGTAAGGCGCAAAAAAGAGGGGCCCGACGGGGCTCCTCTTTTTTGCGTACGTTGTATCTGCGCACCGATGAAAAAAGACCGGATATCGCAGGATATCCGGTCTTTCCTGGTGGGAGGTGGTGGATTCGAACCACCGAAGTCATAGACGACAGATTTACAGTCTGTTCCCTTTGGCCACTCGGGAAACCTCCCATATGCAGTTGCGCTTTACGAGATTTGGAGCTGGTAGACGGACTTGAACCCCCGACCTGCTGATTACAAATCAGCTGCTCTACCAACTGAGCTATACCAGCGTTTTCTCGGTCCACTCGGTTCGGTGAGCTGCTCACCTCAGCGACGTAAATTATAATACCACAAAAAGCGATGGATGTCAACGCTTTTTTGCAGGCCATGCAAAAAAGTTTTTGCCCTATTTGGCGCGCTTGTCCTCGTTTTTGCCCGTGTCCTGCGGCGTGATGCGGTCGCCCACGCTCTGCAGCAGCGTCAGCATGGAGGAGGACAGATTGGGGAAGGTGCGTGCGAGGTCGGCCGGCTGTAGGGAGGGCATGCGGATTTCCTCCTGTGTCAGGCCAAACCCGCCCTCGCCCTTGGCCGCGGCGCGGATGCGCAGTTCAGACAGGTTCATCTGCGCGTCGCACAGGCAGTCAAAATGTTCGCTGGCCGTGCGGAAAGCCTCCTCCACGCCGCCGGGGTCGGCAGCGTAAAGATAGCGGAAGACCTTATAGATGGCCATCGACAGGTAGTTGGAGATTTCGCTTGAAAGCTGCTCAGAGCCGCTCTTTTCCGCGACCTCAAACAGCAGCGCCGCCGAATTGACGACCAGGCGGCGGTTGAGCAGCATCGTGTCCTGCGTGTCTCCGTTGGTGTCTGCGGCCGCGTCGTGCAGGCGCGAGGCCGGCACGGCCGAGCCGTCGCGGGCCATGGAGCGGCCGAGCAGATAATCGCAGGATACGCCATAGTAGTCGGCAGCGCGCACGACAAAACCGAGGCCAGGCTCGCGCAGCCCGTTCTCGTAATGGCTCAAAAGCGCCTGGGAGACCCCAAGATCACTTGCGGCCGTGCGCTGGCTTATTTTCTTTTCACGGCGCAGCAGCGCAAGGGTCCTCGCAAAATCACTTGCCATTTTCGTCAAACTCCGTCATAAAAGTAATATATATTATACTCACATTATTACTATTTGTAAAGTGGTTATGTGGGAAAAACTCAAAAAACAGGCAAAAAAATCCCCTGAAAGAGGCAATCAGGGGATTTAAAGGTTTACGAACTGACAGTACCGGAAAATACTCTGCGGAATTGCCGAAGCACAATATTTGCCACTATCCACAGCAGCAGCACCTCAAAGGGTAGTAGGCAGAGGTTTTTGAACAGCTTGCCGGGAAGCAGCAGCCAGAACCCCTTTTGATAGACGATGACGCTCCACAGGCTGTTGAGCACGATGTTGCACACCAGGTTGACCGAGAGTTTTGCCCCGATGCAGCGCAGGACCGACGGGCGGCCCTTGTACAGCCACAGCCCATAGAGCAGCCCACCTACGACGGCGGTGATGGTGTAGCCGGGGAAATAGCCGGCGGTGTTGTTCGGGCTGAGCAGGAAACCGAGCAGATCGGTGCAAAAGCCGGTCATCATGCCCACTACCGGGCCGTACAGCATGCCGGCCGAGGCATTGCACACAAAGCCGACGGACACGCGCAGCTCGGGCGTGATATAGATGCGCAGGCCCAAAAGGTCCATTGCGAGGTTGAGCGCGATGAGCATGGCCGTGACGACCAGCGCGCGGGGGGATTTGAGCTCATCCAGGGAGCGGCGGAAAATATTGCTCTTTTTTTCCATAAAAAGACACCTCCAGAAAAATTCGAGTGCACGCATTTTCAAGAGGTGTGACCGCTCTGAAATTGTGTGCAGCGGGATGCGGCCGCTGCACCGCAGGAAGGAACCCTTCCTTTCGTCCGCCGGACAACTCCCCGTTCCGGTGACACTTCACGCGCAGCAGTCTACTCTGCTAATAGCTTTATTGTAAGCCTTTTTTGTCGGATGTCAAGAGGTGTTCGCCGATTTTTCACGGTTTATCTGCGCGCGTAAGTCAGCTCGGTCATGCTGCCCGCGGACACTGCGGACAGAAGCCGCAGCGGGAGGCACGGCCCATCGCTGGGAAATAGGCGTATGCCCTGCCCGAGCAGGATGGGGATGACTGTGATGCGGTATTGGTCGATACAGTCAGCCCGGATGCAGTCCTGCGCGAGCGCAGCACTGCCGCACACCCAGATATCTTTGCCGGCTTGGGCACGCAGGCCGGCAAGCAGGTGAGGGCATCCTCGTGCACAAACTGGACGCCGGGCTGGCGGTCGGCGATGAAGCCATCCAGGCTCATAGCGATATAGAGGATGGTCTTGCGCAAGTTCGGATACCTCCTTTACGTCTCAGGTTTGGGGTACGTCATAGTAGCCAAGGCGGGTGTTGACCTGCACGGTTTCCGCCGCTGCGTCGTACCACACGCCGCAGTCAAACATGGCGGCCAGATCGCGCAGCTTGAAATAATAGCTGTCGCCCAGCGCAAAGGGCAGCGTATCCATAGCGCGGCCGTTATAGAAGAGCGAGACCGTACTGTCGTAGCGCGGCTGTGCGGCGGGCTGGGGCAGCGTCAGGTCGAAAGGACGGTACAGCCCGCCGCGGATGATGGTCAGGCTGCACGCCGCAGCGTCCCAGCGCACGCCAAAATGCTTGCGCGTGTGCTGCATGGCGGCGGCCAAGTCGCGCAGGCGCACATAGAAGGAGCCGTCCAACAGATAGGGCGCGGAAATGGCGTAGGTCCCGTCGACCAAAACCGGGATGCCGGCTGGCTCCGCCGGGGCGGGCCAGCTGCTGAGGTCCTGCGCGGCCAGCAGCGCATCGTCTTCCCAGAAGGATTGCGGACAGGCGGGGATCGCTGTGCGATCCCAATCGGCGCCGGCGGCGTGCATATCGCGGTCGCCGATGAGCAGGCAGCCCTGCAGCGCCCAGGTACCGCTCTGGGCATAGCGATATAGGTCGCAGTGGTACCAGGCGCCGTCGACTTGGACGAGATTCCAGGTATAGGACGCCCCATGGCGGGTGCCGGTGACCGTGCGGCAGGGCAGGCCCAGTTCGGCGCACCGCGCACCGAACTGGGCGGAGAACGCGGCGCTGTCCTGCTCCTGCGGGTCACAGGCGGCGATCGTCTGGTCGGCAGCGGTGGCTGCGCGCTGGAGGTCGGGCATCTGCATGGCCTGGGCGGACGCCTGCGGCAGGCCTGTCAGCGCCGCAGGTATGGCGGCGCTGAGCGCAAGACAGATCCATAGGGCGATCGGGCGGACAGACATTGCGGTTTGCTCCTTCCGGGTGGATTTCCTTTATTATATCATAGGGCCGGGGCAGCGCATACTGCTGCGGGCAAAAAAAGCGGCACGTGGGACACGTGCCGCAGAGCTTATAAGCCGAAATATGCTGTGATGGCGCGCACCACGCCGTTCTGGTCGTTGGAAGGGGCGATGCGGTCGGCAATCCGTTTGAGATCGGGATGCCCGTTTTCCATGGCATAGGCCAGGCCGGCCTCGGACAAGAGCTCAAAGTCGTTGAGGTAATCGCCAAAGGCCATGGTGTCGGTGAGCGGGATGTGCAGCGCGCCCGCCAGGCGGTGCAGGGCCGTCCCCTTGTTGGTTGCAGGGTTCATCAGATCGACCCAGTCCGCGCCGGACAGCACGACCGCAAAGCGGCCGGCATACGCCTGGAGCACCGGCCAGCAGCCGGACTCGGCGCGGCCCTTCTGGAAGACCGCGAGCTTGAACGCAGGGATGCGCGCGAGCACGGTCAGCAGATCGGGGACGATGTCCAGTTTTTCGTAGTACATGCGGGCGTTCTGGACAAAGACCGGGTCGTCCGCGGCCTCGATGAACGCACCCTCGTGCGTGCACAGCACGGCGCCCACGCCGGGCAGCGTGCGCACGGTGCGGATCGGCCCAAAGAAATACGCCGCGGGAAGCTGGTCGGCGAACAGGCAGCGCGGCCCGTCGTAGACCGCCGCGCCGTTTTCAGCGATCAGCAGCATCTCGCCGGCGAGCGGGGCGAAGAGCGCGCGCAGGTTGTCCACCTGCCGGCCGCTTGCGGCGGCAAAGCGCACGCCGCGCGCACCGAGCGTACGGATGAGCGGGAACAGGTCGGGCGACAGCCGCTTGTTGCTGTCGAGCAGGGTGCCGTCCAGGTCGGCGGCGATCAACTGTATCATGGGGTCTGCTCCTTTGTGGGGGTTGCGGCGCGATCGGCCTCGGCCAGCAGCACCTCAAGCCGCGCGATGAGCTCGTTGGAGACCACATGCTCGATGCGGCAGGCGTCGTGCTCGGCAACTGCGGGCGACACGCCCAGCACATCCCGCAGGTAATGGCACAGCAGGTCATGCCGGTGGCGGATCTCCTTGGCGCGCGCAAGGCCGGCCTCGGTCAGGACCACATCGCTGTAGTAGGCCGGCTCGACCAGGCCCATGTCGCGCAGCACGCTGAGCGCTTTGGATACCGAGGCGCGGGACACGCCCACGCGCCTCGCGATCTCCACCGACCGCACAACGCCCAGCTCGCGCTGGATATCCAGGATCACTTCCAAATAGTTTTCGCCAGATTCATGAATCTGCCGCATACTCCACCTCCAAAGATTAGAACAGAAGCATACCGATATGGTACACCACAAAGGCCGTCAGCCAGGCCAGGCAGGTCTGGAACGCCGCCGCGCCCAGCGCCCAGCGCCAGCCGCCCATCTCGCGCTTGATCGTGGCAAACGCAGACATACAGGGCATGTAGAGCAAAATAAAGATCAGGAACGCATACGCCGCGACCGGGGAGAAGACGCCTGTCAGGATGGTGGCCAGGTCGGCGCTTGCCGACACGCCGTACAGCACGCTCATGGTCGAGACGACGGCCTCCTTGGCAACAAGGCCGGTCAAGAGCGAGACCGAAGCCTGCCACTCGCCAAAGCCCAGCGGTGCAAAGATGGGGGCGATGAAACGGCCGAACACACCTAGGATCGAAGACTCGGGGGAGGCAGCGACGGCGAAGGTGGGCGTAAAGTTTTGCAGCACCCAGATGACGATGGACATGAGGAAGATGACCGTACCGGCCTTGGTGATAAAGTCCTTGGCCTTGTCCCACATGCCGCGCACTGTGCCCTTGAAGGTGGGCAGCCGGTAAGGCGGCAGCTCCAGCACGAAGCCCGACGAGACATCGCGGAAGACGGTTTTCTTGAGCAGGAAGCCGGCAAAAATGGACATCAGGATGCCGAATACGTACAGGCTGATGATGACAAGGCCGGCATTCCTGCCAAAGATTGCGCCAGCCACCAGCGCATAGACCGGCAGCTTGGCGCCGCAGGACATAAACGGCGTGAGCATGATGGTCATGCGGCGGTCCTTCTCGTTTTCCATCGTGCGCGCGGCCATGACGGCCGGCGTCGTGCAGCCAAAGCCCATCAGCATGGGCACAAAAGACTTGCCCGATAGGCCGATGCGCCGCAGCAGCGTATCCATGATGAACGCGATGCGCGCAAGATAGCCGGTGTCCTCCAGCATGGATAGGAAGAAGAACAGGATGACGATCTGGGGCAGGAAGGAGACGACGCCGCCCACGCCGCCGATGATGCCGTCACAGGTCAGGCCAATGACCCAGTCGGACGCGCCCAGGGCGAGCAGCGTGTTTTCCAGCCAGGGCGCGAGCATGCCTTGGATAAGGGTCTCCAGCAGGCCCTTGAGGCCCTCGCCGATCGGGCCGAAGGTCGTCCAGAACATGAGCGCCATGATCGCGATGAAGATGGGGACGGCCAGCCACTTGTTGATGACGACCCGATCGATGCGGTCGGTCGGGGTCAGCTTGGGATGGTCGGGCTTGTGCACGCTGTTGCGCACGATGTCCTCGATATAGTCGTAGACTGCGTCGGCGAACATCATCTCATGGTCATGTCCGATCTCGTGCGCCGAGAGCGCGTCGGCCAGGTCGTCCATCTCCTTGCGCTGTTCGGGCGTGAGCTGGACGTGGGAGACGATCTGCGGGTCGTCCTCGAGCAGCTTGGCTGCGTAGAATGGCCGGCTGCATGCGCGGATATCGGTCGCCTCCAGGATCTCGGCGCCGCGCCGGATGGCTGCGCCCACGCCGTGCAGATAGGATGGCTGATGGGTAGGCGGCTGCATCTCGCCCGTGACCGCCTGGAGCAGCGCGTCCATGCCTAGGCCGCGCCGCGCCGAGATGGGGAACACCGGCACGCCCAGGCGCTCGCTGAGCCGCGCGCAGTCGATATGGATGTCCTGGGCCTCCACGTCGTCGATAAAGTTGAGCGCCACGACCATAGGCAGCCCGAGGCCGATGAGCTGCATGGTTAAGTACAGGTTGCGCTCGAGGTTGGTGGCGTCCACAATATTGAGGATACCGTCCAGGTCGTCGGACAGCACAAACTCGCGCGCGATGATCTCTTCCTGGGTATAGGGCGAGAGCGAATAGATGCCAGGCAGGTCGACCACGTCGGTGCGCTTGCCCTGATAGTTGATGTGACCGGTTTTTCGATCGACTGTGACACCGGGCCAGTTGCCAACGTGTTGGTTGGAGCCGGTCAGACGGTTGAACAGCGTGGTCTTGCCGCTGTTGGGGTTGCCGATGATTGCCAGTGTACGCATGTCGTCAACCCTCCAGACAGATCTTTGCGGCCTCATCCCGCCGCAGGGACAAGCTGTATCCGCGCAGGCGCACTGCAATAGGGTCGCCAAACGGGGCGATGCGGTCGACTGTGATGCGCACGCCCTTGGTGATGCCCATATCGAGGAAGTGCCGCTTGACTGCGCCCTCGGCGGTGAGGCTTTCCACCACGCCGGACTGTCCGGGCTTTAGGCCCGCAAGCGTTCTCTTCATTTTTTCTCGATCCCTCCATTTGTTGCCATAGGTTAACTTCTCAATGTCTATTGTAAGCGACTACTAACCGTTCTGTCAATGTAAAAAGCAACAAAAGTCTGTCGATTCCTGCGGTTGCTTCTGGCAGCCGGCTGTGATACGATGGAGCATAGAAAAACGCCGCTGCGGCGGAAGGAGGAGACAGGTATGGTCCCGGTGGACCTGATCACAGGTTTTTTAGGCGCAGGGAAGACCACTTTCCTGCAAAAATATACCGATTATCTGGCGCGGCAGGGCATACGCTTTGCGGTCGTCGAAAATGAATTCGGCGCGGCGGGCGTGGATACGGCCGCCTTGCAGGCGGGTGGGCAGCCGCCCGCGGTCTACGAGCTGACCGGCGGCTGTATCTGCTGCACGCTCAAGCAGAGCTTCCATGAGATGCTGTCCGGCCTGGCCGGGCGGTATGCGCGCATCTTGGTCGAGCCGTCCGGCCTGTTCAACTTAGACGATTTCAACGAGGTGATGTATGTCTTGGAACATGACGGGATCTGCTGTCCCGGCCTGTGCTTGACCGTGGTCGACCCGCACACGCTGCCCGAACTGGACACAGATGCACAGCGCACGCTGTACGGTGAGCTGTGCACGACGGGCGCCGTGCTGTGGAGCAAGCTGGATGTGCCGCCCAAGGCCGACCTCCAGGCAGCGGCGCAGGCCGTGCGCGCGATTGCCGGCGACCCGGAGCTTCCCATCTGGCCGGTGCCGTCGCACGCGCTGACCGATGCGGACTTTGCGGCGCTCATGCAGGTGCGCCCGGCCAGCCGCGTGCACGACCGCCTAGTCATAAACCACAGGATGCTGTTCGACAGCGTGATGCTGCGCCCGCGCGGGCGATACACCGAGGCGGGCCTGCGGGCTGCGTTCGGCCGGATCACAAGTGACCCTGCCTGTGGCGAGATCTTGCGGGCCAAGGGCTTTTTGTCCGGGCCGGATGGCGTGTTCTGGCAGGTCAACTACACCCTGGGCGCGCTCGGACTCGCGCCGTCGTCGGCCGCGCGCCCCATGCTCAACTGGATCGGGCACGGCCTGGACCGGGCGCGCATCAAGGCGTATTTGGAGGATGCGGTTGAAGCCCCGGATAAAATATGATATGATAGCAGAAATTTGAACCGGATTGGGAAAGGAACTACAAATATGGCAGATGCACTGGCCTATCTCCGCCAAAGGCAGGAAAATGGCGGATTCAATGAACTTTTAGGGCTGCGCGTCCAGCATATCCGGCCCGGATATGCCGAAATCGTGCTGCCCGCCAGCGAGAACAACTTAAACCCGCTCGGGAACGCCCACGGCGGCGCGATCTATGCGCTGTGCGACGTGGCGGCGGGCACGGCGGCGGCCTCCTATGGCCGGGTGGGCGTGACGCTGAACGCTTCCATCAACTATATGCGCCCAGGCAAGCAGGGCCAGGCCCTGACCGCCCGCACGCGCGAGCTGAAGAACGGCCGCACGACCGCGGTCTATGAGGTCGAGGTCACGAGCGAGGACGGCACCGCAGTCGCAAACGCCGTCTTTACCATGTACTATATCGGCGACAGCGCCGCAGTCTTCCGATGACGGGCGCGGTCGTACAGCCGCTGCTCGCCTGGTACGATGCCGGGCACCGCGACCTGCCTTGGCGGCGCACCCGCGACCCGTACCGCATCTGGCTGTCCGAGATCATGCTCCAGCAGACGCGGGTGGAGGCGGTCATCCCGTATTATGAGCGGTTTTTGGCGGCCTGCCCGGATGTGCGCGCGCTGGCCGAGGCGCCGGAGGAGGTTTATCTCAAGCTGTGGGAGGGACTGGGCTATTACAGCCGGGTGCGCAACCTGCACCGCGCCGCGCAGATCGTGTGCGAGGCCTACGGCGGGCAGATGCCGGCCGACTATGCGGCGCTGCGCGCCCTGCCCGGCATCGGCGACTACACGGCGGGTGCGGTCGCGTCCATCGCCTTCGGCATCCCGGAACCGGCCGTGGACGGCAACGTCCTGCGCGTCATCGCGCGCCTGACCGGAGACGAGCGGCCGATCGACGATGCCAAGGTTAAGCGGGACATGCGGGCGCAGGCGGCTGCGGTCATCCCGGCCGACCGTCCCGGGACATTTAACCAGGCCATGATGGAGCTTGGCGCGGTCGTGTGCATCCCGAACGGCGTGCCGCGCTGCGGCGACTGCCCGCTCATGCATCTGTGCCGCGCCTTTCACGAGCAGACAGCCGGGCATATCCCGGTGCGCGCGCCCAAGAAGGCGCGCCGGGTGGAGCAGCGCACCGTGCTGCTCCCACGCTGCGGCGGCCTGGTCGGCATCCGAAAGCGCCCAGATACCGGGCTGCTCGCCCGCATGTGGGAGCTGCCCGCCTACGAGGAGGAGCTCACGCCGGCGGCGCTGCGCGAAAAGCTGGCCGCAGCCGGCTGGCAGGTCGAGCGGCTGCTCTCCCTGCGCCCGGCCAAGCACATCTTCACCCATGTCGAATGGCACATGACAGGGTACTACGTGGAGCTTGCCAGCCCAGCCGACCGACTGACCTGGGTCACGCCGGCGGCGCTGCGCGGCGATTATGCCCTGCCTTCGGCTTTCCGTGCATTTTTGCAGGTCATCGAGGAGGAAATGTGATGGAATATACCCATGTCACACACAACTTCCCGCCGCTCTTTGCGCCCGATTCGCGCGCGCTCATCCTGGGTTCCATCCCGAGCCCCAAATCGCGTGAGCAGGCGTTTTTCTATGGCCACCCGCAAAACCGCTTCTGGCCGGTCCTGGCGGCCGTATTTGGCGAACCGGCGCCGCAGACCATCGAGGACAAGCGTAGCCTGGCGCTCCGCCACCACATCGCCATGTGGGACACCCTGGCCGCCTGCGATATCTGCGGCGCGAGCGATACTTCCATCCGCAACCCTGTGGCGAACGATTTGCCCTGGCTCATCGCCCAGACCCGAGTGCGCGCGGTCTTCTGCACCGGCGCGACCTCGTACAAGTACTACAAAAAGCTGTGCCAGCCGCAGACCGGCATCGAGGCCGTCTGTCTGCCCTCGACCAGCCCGGCAAACGCCGCCTGGTCCAAGGAACGCCTCATCCAGGCCTACAGCGTCATTGCGCAGGCCGTGGCGGATTGATAGGTCACCCGGGAAAATCACCAAAAAAGCGACAAGAAAAAACAAAGCCAGCCAATTTTTGGCTGGTTTTGTGTATTTTTGGAAAAATGGTCTGACAAATAGAACAAAAAGAGCCAGACGAAACCTCATATTTTTTCTTCTGCTGACGGTGGCGAAAACTGGAAAGCAGAGCTATAATTAAAGTATCCGGTATCCATACGATTTCAGAAATACGCCGGCATCATTATGAACACTGCATTCCAATCGAGACCCCAGCGAGGCAGCGGAAAGATATATCCAAGTTTCGGATGTTTAAGAGGAGTTCGTTTATGAATCTGTATATGCGCAACCATGCGATCAACCACCTGCTCGATGTGGACAGTTACGGTTGTATCTTTATGTATGCCACCCACTGTGACCTGACCACGGCGCCGCGTCACATCATCCGCATGAGTGAGCCCGTGCGGCCGGAGGAACTGCGCGAGGCGCTCAAGATCGCCTTGCTGCGTTTCCCGCAGATGGGCCTGGGCCTGGTGCGCGGCGAGAAGCAGTACCGTTACCGCCTGCTCGACAAGCCGCCCGTCGTGCTTCCATTTGAGGATATCTCGCCCTATTATATCGGCTCGGACGACACCAATGGCTATCTGTTTACTTGCGGTTACAAGGGGAACACGATCTATCTGGAATATCAGCATTGTACCTCGGACGGGCGCGGGTGGAATGAGTTTATCAAGTGCGTGCTCTATTATTACCTGAAGCTGTGCGGCAAGCCGGTCGAGAACGACGGTTCCATCCGCACGTTGGAGACCGACTACCAGCAGGAGGAAAATGAGGACGGCTTCATCAAGCTGCGTAAGGCGCGCCAGTCGGCCGACAATCACTATCCCGATGTGCCAGCCCTCCATCTGCCCGAGTTTGACGGCATGGAGGACAGCAATGAGTGGACGGCCGAGATCACCATTCCGTTCCCGCGCCTACATAAGTTTGTCAAGGCCAATGAGATTTCGCCCCTGACCCTGCTCATGGCAGCCATCTGCCACGCGGTCTACCGTACTTACTATGTGGGCACCGACCGCAAGGACGCGATCGTGGCCGAGGTGCCAATGGATCTGCGCACCTATATCAAATCTCCTACCGTACGCTTCTTTGTCGCGCTGCTCGACCTGCCCTTCCATTATGAATATTTCAGCCTGCCCATCGTCGAGGCGGCACAAAAGATGAGCGAATACTTTGACACCCAGCGTGCTCTGCCGCACGCTGCCTTCTGGGCGCTCAAGAATGCGGCGCGCGTGCAGAACGGACACCAGGCAGATATGCCGATTGACGAGAAGGAGCGGATGATGCGTGAGCAGGCGCGGGCCTACATCCGCCGGGACAGCTTCATCCTCACGAACATCGGCCCATTTCGTGTGCCGGTCAGCATGGAGCCTTATATCGAGGATTATGGCGCCATTCTGCCCTGCGCCCATCAGCCCTTCGGCGTGCTGGTCAGCTCTTACCGCGACACCCTGAAGATTTCGCTGTCCCAGCGCGATGCACGCCCGGATATGATGAACCATCTGGTTGATGTGCTGGGCGAGCTCGGATTCCCGGCGCGCACCAAGCGCTATGAGTTCCACGTCACGCGCTATGACGGCAAGCACTTGGCCAAGTAAAAAAGCCCTGCATCCAGCCGGATGCAGGGCTTTTCTGTTTGGATCGGGCGGCTTACAGGCTGTAGGCCTTGGCGGCTGTCATGCCGTCATACCAGGTGACCTGGAAGGGATAGCTGTTCATCATGCAGTCCACCCCAAGCTCGATGAGGTTGTTGCTGAACCTGGTGGCCAGATCCAGGTCGTGGTCGCGCTGGGCGATGGAGATCTTCATCTTGCCGTTGTAGGAGGAGACCAGCATGGCGCACGGCTGGCAGGCGCAGGGCAGGACCGCACCGTAGTCGATGACATAGGGTTTCATCGAATCGGGCAGATGGAACTCGCCCACGTTCGTGATGAGGAAGCTGTCCTCCAGCACGAAGTTTTTGGCCACGTTCGCAGCCTCGACCACTTTCTTTTCGAGCGGCATGTCGCGCTCGTGCAGCTCACGGCAGACATCGCTTGCGCGCTTTGCGCGGTAGAGCAGGCGCTCGGGCGCCATCTGCTCCTTGAGGAAGGCCTTGGTGCGGCGGCACACCTCGTCCACAGACAGCGCATCATAGGATGCCTCATACGGCAGGTCCAGGAAGCAGATGAAATAGCGGGTGGTCACGCTGGGGACGTAGGGGCGCAGGTCCACGGGGATCTCGGAGATAACCGGCGCGTCCGAGTCCTTGCCATACTTTTGGCGGAACGCGCGGCTGAACAGCGGCGCGATGACGCAGAGTGGACTGGAACCCATGGCCTTTGCGGCCTTGTGGAGCTGCTCAAACGGGAAGGTGACCTCGGTGATGATCTCGGGCTGGTCGCCAAGGTCGGTCAGCGCGTCGGCGTGCAGGGCGGCCGGTTTTTGGTAAATGCCTTCGCTCGAGTAGTTGTCTTTCAGATGGCTGTAGCCGTCCTCGCTCTCGGCGATGGTATAGACCGAGTCCAGGCCGCGCACAGAGCCGTCATTTTCGACCGGCTTGCCGCATAGTTTTAAGTAGTTAAACAGAACACAACGGATAAATTCCTCAAAGCCACGACCGTCCGAGGTACTGTGCTGGTATTCCATGTAGATCTTGTCGTCCTGGTAGCCGACCAGGAACAGATAGCCGTGCGTATCCTCCGAGCCGATGGTATAGCGCTTCCACAGGCCGTCAAAGGGCAGGACAACCGGGTCCTCCACATTCAGGCGGTAGCGCAGCTGGGTGTCGGTGGCCTCAATGCCGAGCATCATGTGCGGGAAACGCAGCAGGGAGACTTTGACCGCCTCGAGCAGGACATCGGGCCGGACGGGCTCGGACAACTGGATGGTGTGGCGCGGGACACACGCGCAGTCGTTTGGGGTACAATATAGAAAGATCTTGCCATAGCTGTCTGTGCGCAGATAGGGATGGCTGAGTACATCTTTGAGTTCCATCGTGATTTCCTCCTTGCAGGATACGGCAGGGCTGCCGCGTGTTCTCTCGAATCGTCTTGGTTCCGGCAATCGATTCCGGCGGCAAATAGTTTTATTTGCTAATTTAATTATAGCGCACCGTGGTCGGATGTCAATTGCTGGAAATTGCTTTTCCCAGAGAAAAGGGCAGGAGAGACAAAGTTTCGGGAAAAGAAACAGGCCGTCCGCGGGGCGGACGGCCTGAGGCCGGATTAGGGCAAAAGATCGTTCAAAATAAAGCTGCACAGGCGCTCGGTAGCGTCCGGATGGGCGATGGCGTGCATGGTCTCACGCACCGTGCGCAGGCGCTGGGGGTTTTTGAACAGGTGGTAGACCGCCTCATCGACCGGGAAGGTCTTGGTGACCAGGCAGGCCATACCATTATTCACTAGAAACTCTACGTTTCGCTCCTCATGGCCCGGGATGGGGTTGACGAGGATCATGGGCAAGTTTTTGGCGAGGGCCTCGGACACGGTCAGGCCGCCTGGCTTTGTGATGATGCAGTCGGCTGCGCTCATCATCTCCTCGACGTTGGTGACAAAGCCGTAGGGATGCAGCGTGCAGGGGCTGTCCGGCATCTCAGCCATGTGCAGCATCTCGGCGTACTGCTTTTTGTTGTTGCCGCAGACGACGAGGAGCTGGAAGGGGATACCGCACAGGCCGAGCTGCAGGATGAGCTTGCGGTTGTCCGAATAGCCCATGCTGCCGCCCATCATCAGGATGGTCGGCCGGTCGGGGTCGAGTCCCAGCCGCGCGCGCGCATCCGCTTGCGAGATGGGCACGTTAAACTTGGGGTGGATCGGGATGCCGAAGGGCAGGATGCGGCTGGCCGCGATGCCCTTTTTGAGGGCACGGTGGGTCAGAAGTTCGCTGGCGGTGACGATATATTCCACGCGCGGCACCTCCTCCCAGTAGGGATGCAGGGTGTAATCGGTGATGATACCGACGGTGGGCGCATCCAAAAGTTTGCGCTTTTTGAGGTCATCGACGAGCTGTGCCGCGAAGACATGGGTGCAGACGATGGCATCGGGGGAAAAATCGTTGACCACCCGGGCAAACTTGGTCGCGCCCAGGGCGTTGACGATGTTGATGATGGACAGATGGGTGGAGAAATAGCCGCTGCCGCGGTTCTCGGCCAGCAGATAGACCAGGCGGTACAGCTCCTGCGTATGCTTGGAGGTGAACAGGTAGCCCTTGTCGATGGTCTCCTTGACGATCTTACTAATATATTCATAGACGTCCACGGTCTCGACCGTCGCGCCCTTGGTCCGTAGCATGTCGGCCACGGCCTTTGCTGTCGCATGGTGGCCGAACCCAGCGGTCACCGATAAAATCATAACGCGCATTGCAGTTCTACTCCTTCAAAAATTCAAAGCAAGTATATTTTATCGCATTCGGGAGCAGGTTGCAAGCGGCGGATTACACAGCGTGCGGTGTGGTCAGGCGGCGGTACTCTGCCAGCACCCGGCGTTCAAGCTCCTGCCGCACGAGCGGGCCGACCGGGTGCACGATGTCGTGATAGCGGCCGTCCTGCGCGCGCCGCGCGGGCATGGCCAGGAACAGATGGTCGTCCCCGGCGATGACTTTGATGTCGTGTACGGCGAACACACCGTCGAACGTGACCGACACCAGGGCGCGCAGCCGGCCCTGGGCGGGAAAGCGGCGGAATTTGATCTCGGTAATCTCCATAAAAGATGTCTCCTTTGCGTGTTTGAGTTTGGTGGCCTGTGTGATGTTCCTGCTTGATATTCTGCCTGCTTTCTCATATAATAATACATGGACACAATCTAGATTTATCATATATTGGAGGCTATCCGCATGGAATTGTCCATCAAGCCCTTTATTCAGAATAAAAAGAGAATCCACCTTGTCGGAATCGGCGGCGTATCCATGAATTCGCTCGGCGAACTGCTTTTGAGCATGGGCGTGCCGGTCTCGGGCTCCGACCGCGCGCACTCGGCCGTCACAGAGCGCCTCGAGCGCCTGGGCGCCGTGATCCATTATGGACATGCCGCGGAGAACGTAGACGGCGCGGCGCTGCTCATCCGCACGGCCGCCGTGCACGACGACAATCCCGAGATCGTCCGCGCGCACGAACTGGGAATCCCGGTCATGGAGCGCGCGCAGGCCTGGGGCTGCCTGATGGCCGACTACAAGGACGTCATCTGCCTGTCGGGCACGCACGGCAAGACGACCACCACCTCGATGATGACACTCATCGCCATGCAGGCTGCGCTGGACCCGACCGTCATGGTCGGCAGCAACCTGCCCGCCATCGGCGGAACCCTGCGCATCGGCAGCCATGGCTGCTTTGTGGCCGAGTCGTGTGAGTACTGCAACTCCTTCCTGTCCTTTGCGCCCACCATCGCGGTCGTACTCAACGTAGAGGCTGACCACCTGGACTTCTTTAAGGATCTTGACGACATCATCCACTCGTTCCATGCGTTCTGCCTGCTCACGCCCAAGGACGGCCTGGTTGTGGTCAACGCGGACGACCCGCACGCCATGCAGGCGGTACAGGGGGTGGACCGCAAGATCATGACCTTCGGCGAGGCCGAGACAGCCAACGTGCGCCCGGCGCATGTCACGGTTGAGCGCGGCTATTATGCGTTTGACGTCATGGTGGACGGGAAGTATTACACTCATGTGCGCCTGTCAGTGCCCGGCCGCCACAATATGATGAATGCGCTGGCCTGCTGCGCTGCATCTTGGTTCCTGCATGTGCCGGGCGAGCAGGTGGCCGCCGGACTGGACCAGTTCAAGGGCTCCTCGCGCCGCTTTGAGCTGACCGGCAAGACGCCGGCGGGCGCGACGGTCGTGGACGATTACGCCCACCATCCCTCAGAGATGCGCGCAACGCTGCATACGGCCCGGCAGATGGGTTTCCGGCGTATTTTCTGCGCCTTCCAGCCCCATACCTATACGCGCACCAAGGCGCTCTTTGACGAGTTTGTTAAGGCGCTTGCACTGTGCGACCAGGCGGTCCTGGCGCCCATCTATGCTGCGCGGGAGCAGAACACCATCGGCATTTCGTCCGACGATCTGGCGCGCGCGATCCCCGGGGCGGTCAGCCTCGGCTCCTTCGAGGAGATCGCAGATTACCTGCGGCGGGAAGCCGGGGAGGGCGACCTCATCCTGACGATGGGCGCGGGCGACATCTATAAGGTGGGAAAAATGCTGGTCTAAGCCAAAAATCCGTGTTTTTTGTGGCTTCGCAGGCGTTGGCGGTATTTGCCCGCGCCTGCGAAAAAATTTTATGATTCGGTTGACATTTTGCATAACGTGTGCCATAATAGGCATAGAAAACTTATACAACTTTCACATAGGATGGAGGGGTTTTTATGGCAAGCAATCTCATTATCACCATCGGCAGACAGTACGGTTCGGGCGGCCGCGAAATCGGGCGCAAGCTCGCGTTACGTCTGGGTATCCCCTTCTACGACCGGGACCTGATCTCCCGTGCGGCAAAGAAGAGCGGCTTTAGCGAGGAACTGTTTGAACAGCTCGACAAGCGCGCTACCAACAGCCTGCTCTATTCGCTGACCATGTTTGGATCGACCGGCCTCAACGGCATGTCGCTGACCGACCAGCTCTTCCTGGCACAGGCCAACATCATCCGTGAGATTGCAGACAGCGGCCCGGCCGTGCTGGTTGGCCGTTGCTCGGACCATGTCCTGCGTGAGTATGACAACCGCTTTGATTTCTTCATCACCGGCTCGATCGATGCCCGCCTGCAGCGCATCCAGACCCATGACGACTATGAGCTGTCCGGCAAGTCCCCGCGCGCGGCGCTGGAGAAAATGGATAAGCAGCGCTCGACCTATTATAACTACTATACGGGTAAGGTATGTGGCAAGAGCGACCACTATGACCTGTGCATCAACGCAGGCCGCCTGGGCGTGGACAACTCGATCGAGGTAATCTTGGCCTACGTCAATGCCCTGAAGAAATAGCTTTTCGCAAAAAGAGAAGAAGAGAAGGGGAGCCAGCGCGGCAAGGGTTTGCTGCGCCGGCTTTTCAGTTGTCCAGTAGCCTTTAGAAATGCCGGGATATGGAAAAAGCGCCCGTTGGGCGCTTTTTGGATGGTACAGGCTATCCGGTCGATGGCGATAGGCGAGGCTTGGATGCCGCTGTTGGGGCACATCCAGTCTGCCAGAATTACTCCCGCGGAAGCAGGAACCCCTTTTCCGAGAGCGCCTGCAGGACGCGGGCCTGAACCGTCAGGTCCGGGCAGCGCAGCAGGTGCAGATGGATGCCGCCCGTCAGGTCGCACAGGGGACGGGCGTTTTCTGCCCGGAGTTTTTGCAGGAAGGCGTCCGCGTCAAAGCGCGAGCACACGTGCAGCGGGGCACAGATCTGGCCGTAGATCGAGTGTTCAACGGTCACGTCGATGAGAGCGCCGCCCAGATCAACTACAGTATACAATTCCTCGGCCAAGCGGTCGTCGCCGTGCTCGCACACGATGCGGGTTTCCACGTAGGGCTGGCCGCCCGGGCGTTCGAGCAGGTAGCCGCGCGGGGTGGCCGTGATGGCCTCGCCGGCGGCGCGCAGAAGCGCAATATCCCCGACGATAATCTGGCGGCTGACCGAAAAGCGGGAAGCGATGGCGGTCGCAGACAGCGGCTGGCTGGTCTGGCGCAGCAGTTCCAGGATTTGTTGACGGCGCGTGGCAGCGTTCATAAGTCTGTTCACCTCATTTATGATACCTTATACTATAGCAGAAAACCGAGGGGGACGCAAGGCAGGCAGCCGGCCTATCTGCGCGGGCAGCGCTGGATCAACGGGACAGAAAAAGGGACGCCATACAGCGTCCCTTTTCCATACATATAATAAAGAGAGATTAGCCGAGCAGATAAACGTCAGCCGTGTCGATGCCGAGCGTGAGGGCCTGGTCATGGCTGCCCACTGCGATATCGATTTTGTTGCCCTGAATGGCGCTGCCGGTGTCCTCGGCAATGAACAGGCCATAGCCGTCAATGTAGACGCGGCTGCCGAGCGGGATCACGCTGGTATCGACCGCGATGGTGCGGCCTTCGGTCACAGTGGTGCCGGACTTGGTGATGCCGGTCGCCTGTTCGCCGCAGCACTGGGTGCACGAGCAGTAGAAAGACAGGCGGAAGGCGCCGAGGCTTTGGGCGGACCGCCGGATGGCATCAGGGACGGCCAGCGCGGCGGACTTAACGACCGTGCGGCCGAGCAGGTCACCGGAGAGAACCTGCTGGACAGAATCTTCGGGTGTGGCGGCCACAACAACGGGGGCCGCTGCGGGCTGTTCTGCGGCGACCGAGAGGGCCGCGGAAACGGTGGGTTCGGATTCGGTGAAGGCGAGCTCGGGGTCGCCCGTGTAAGCCAGAGCGGTGCTCAGGCTGAGGGAGGCACACAGCGCAAGCGCCGAAACGCCGCGCACGATTGTTTTCACGCTCAGGTTCATAATCAAAATTACTCCTCTGCAATCGGGTGGGATACGCCGCATGGCGGCGCCGGCCGGGATGCCGTTTTCCTATCACAATTGCATATAGTATAGCACAGGATTCTTTAAATTGCAAGTTTTTCCTCAAAAATAGAGAAAAAGGGCGTTTTTAACGCCCTAAAAATTCAAAATATATAAAAACGGCCAAATTTTGTAACTTATTTGTAACTTTAGCCGATCAGATAAACATCTGCGTAGGCGATGCCGAGCTGATATGCACGGCTGTGGCTGGAGACGGCAACGTCGATGCGGTTGCCCTTGATGGCGCTGCCGGTGTCCTCTGCGATGAAGAGGCCATAGCCATCGATGTAAACACGGCTGCCAAGCGGGATGACACGGGAATCGACCGCGATGGTGCGGCCCTCGGTCAGCGTGGTGCCGAGCTTGGTCGGCGCGTTGGCGCGGCCGTTGCAGGTGGCACACGGGCAATAGAAGGACAGGCGATAGTTGCCAAGTTTCTTGAAGTTGTTCTTGATGACAGAGTCAGCGGCCAGGGAGCTGCTGCGGCTGACCGTGCGCGGAGAAACCGCGCCGGTTTTGAGCGCATTGAGGCGGGCCTGTGCAGCGGCCTTAGCTGCTGCGGCTGCCGCGGCCTCCCGCTCCTTGCGGGCCTCCTCCTCAAGCTGGTTCTGCGCCGCCTGCATGTCTTCGGTCGCACTGGCGGAGTCCACCACGGTCTCGGTGGACGCAGACAGATATCCGTAAGGCAGGGAGGCCATGACGGCGTCCGCGGCGCTGCCGCTCTCTGAGGCGGTCGGAGCGGTATACGCCAGGGCGTTGCCCGTGCTGAGGACACAGCCCAGTGCCAGCAGGCCAGCCACACGTCTTACGTTCTGCATACATCGAATCTTCATAGATAAAATCTCCTCATAATTTCTTGGTTTGTGCGTCAAAATACGCGTAAATATACAAAAAAACTGGATTGTAACCGGTTTGTTACCGATCCGCAGGTGCTATCATACCTGCTGTGCCAGGGTTTGTCAAACGATTTTTTGAAAAAAATTCAATTTTGAATACAAATAGTAATATATTATATAAATATAACACAAAACGGACAAAAACTACAAAAATTTTAACCGTTTTGTAACTGGATTTTTTTGAAGTTTGTGCTTGGTCTGAAGATAAGTAACAGAACGGTAACAAAAAAGGCTGGCCGCACGGTGAACTTTGGGATTTGTGCGCACATCGGGCAAGACGATGGCAGATTTCTCCTACTGTACAAATCGTGGAAAACGTGATATAGTAAATGCAGTGTTTGCCCCCACGGTGCGGAAGGGTGGGCGCCATGAGCGCCCGCCGTATGGGGACAGCCCGATCCAATGGATTTTTATTGGAGGCGCGAAGCGCGGCCTCGTCAGAAAAAAAGCCGGGAGCAACCGGCACACAGAAATCAAACCAAAGACACAAAGGAAAGTGATATCGAACTTATGAAAGAAAAACTGAAGATTATCCCCTTGGGCGGTCTCAATGAGATCGGCAAGAACATGACGGTCATCGAGTACGGCGGCGATATCGTGGTCATCGACTGCGGCGTGGCCTTCCCGGACGACGACATGCTGGGCGTGGACCTGGTCATCCCGGATACGACCTACCTCAAGCGCAACCAGAAGAAGGTGCGCGGCTATCTCATCACCCATGGCCATGAGGATCACATCGGCGCCATTCCCTATGTCCTGCGCGAGGTCAACGCGCCCATCTATGCGACCCGCTTGACCTGCGGCATCATCGACACCAAGCTTGCCGAGCACAAGATGCCCGAGAAGGTGCGCATGCACACGGTCAAGGCCGGAGACGTCATCCGGCTTGGCTGTTTTACCGTCGAGTTCATCCACACCAACCACTCGATCGCGGACTCGGTCGCGCTGGCAATCCGCACGCCGCTCGGCACGATCATCCACACCGGTGACTTCAAGGTTGACCTGACGCCGGTCAATGGCGAGATGATTGATCTGGCACGCTTTGGCGAGCTGGGCCGCGAGGGCGTCCTGGCCCTGATGAGCGACTCGACCAACGTGGAGCGCAGCGGCTATACCCCGAGCGAGAAGGTCGTTGGCAAATCGCTGGAAAACTTCTTCAAGGACTGCGACCACCGCATTATCATTGCGACCTTTGCCTCCAATGTCAGCCGCCTCCAGCAGATCCTGGACATCGCCGCGCGCTATGGCCGCAAGGTCGCGGTCTGCGGGCGCAGCATGGAGAAGATCACCCAGGTCGCGATAGAGCTGGGCTACCTGCACGATGACCACAAGGTGCTCATCGATGTGGGCACCATCAACCGCTATCCGCAGAATAAGCTGTGCATCGTCTCCACCGGTTCCCAGGGCGAGACCATGTCGGCCCTCTACCGCATGGCGTACTCCAGCCACAAGCAGGTCGAGGTCGTCACGGGCGACCGTATCCTGATCGCCGCCTCCGCCATCCCGGGTAACGAGAAATCTATCTCCAACATGGTCAACGAGCTGTACCGCAAGGGCGCCGAGGTCATTTATGACCGCAATGCGGCCATCCATGTGTCCGGCCACGCATGCCAGGAAGAGCAGAAGCTCATGATCGGCCTGTGCAAGCCCAAGTATTTCATCCCGGTGCACGGCGAGCACCGCATGCTGCAAAAGCACGCCGCTCTGGCCGAGGAGATGGGGGTCGACCCGCGCAATATCCTCATTACCGAGATCGGCCGCCCGATTGAAATCGACGAGCGTGCGGCGCGCCTGTGCCCGATGGTGCCGGCCGGCCGTGTGTTGATCGACGGCCTGGGCGTCGGCGATGTGGGCGCGGCCGTCCTGCGCGACCGCAAGCATTTGGCCGAGGACGGCCTGCTGGTCGTCGTCGTCACGATCGATCAGGAGAGCGGCGTCGTCATTGCCGGGCCGGATATCGTCTCGCGCGGCTTTATCTACGTGCGCGAGGCCGAGGACCTGATGGAGGATCTGCGTGTGCAGTCCCAGATGGCGCTGGACCGCTGCCTGGATGAGGGCGTGCGCGACTGGAACGGCATCAAGAGCGCGCTCAAGAGCGCCCTGAGCAACTACCTGTTCAAAAAGACCAAGCGCAGCCCGATGATCCTGCCGATCATCATGGAAGTATAAAGCGTGCCGTCCGTCCCCCTCTTTGAAAAGATGGGGAGCATATAAGCTTTTCGGGACGCAGTTCGCGCGTGCCTGCAAGGACTAAAATTCTGTACAAAGATCTGGGATTAGACCAGATTTGACGCAAAATAGGCAAAAAATGCCGCCCTTTAGGGCGGCGTTTTTTTTGCAGAATCGCTCACAGGCGGACGCTGATCTCTCCGGCGCGCAGGATGGACTGCGTGCCATTCTGGTCTACAATGATAAGGTTTCCGGTGTCGGTCAGGCCGACGCAGAAAGCCGGATATTGGCCTGCGGGAGAGGTCACCGTGATGCGGCGGCGCAGGCAGTTCATGCGGCTGCGGTAGGCGTCCAAAAGGCCGCAGGTCTCCCCGGCCAGCAGCTTGTCGTACCACGGCTCGAAGGCGTTCAGGATCGACGCGGCGAGCTGGGCACGTGTCGGCAGGTGATGGGTCTCATCCGACAGAGAACCAGCGATGTCAGCGAGCTCTGGATAGGCGGCGCGGTTAAAGCGTAGGTTAAGGCCGATGCCCACGACCGCAAAGTCCGGCCGGCTGCCTCCGGTCGAGAACGAGGACTCGGTCAAAATGCCGCAGCACTTGCGGCCGCGCAGGAAGATGTCATTGACCCACTTGATCTTGGGCCAGACGCCGCACTGGTGCTCCAGGGCCTCACAGACCGCGACCGCCGAGGTCAGCATGAGCAGCGGGATCTTGTCCAGCGGCAGGTCGGGATGCAGCAGGATGGACATATAAAGCCCGTCCCCGCGCGGCGAGACAAAGCTGCGGCCCAGGCGGCCGCGGCCGGCCGTCTGTTCCTCGGCCAGCAGCACGAAGCCCTCGGGCTCCTTGCCGAAACGCTGCTTGACCTGGGTGTTGGTCGAGTCGGTGGACGGCAGCACAAGCAGGCTGCGCCCCAGCCGTTTGGTGTGCAGATGCGGTGCGATTGCGCGCGCGGTGAATCTGTCTTCCATCCTTCATAACCTCACAATCTGCCCGGCGGGCAGGGCCTGCCGGTTTCTAAAAATTATTATACATCACCCGGCGTTTGTGCGGTAGGGGCAGATGTGATATAATGAAAAAAATACGGCCGTCCATCCGAGGCCGGCCAGACCAGGAGGCGGTTTATGAAGACCCGCGAACAGGCCGTGCGCGCGCTTGCGCAGACGACGGAGGATAAGCTGCTCCTGCAGCAATTTTTTGATAAATACGAGGTGAGCCAGGCGCGCGCCTACCTGACCCATACACGCTTTTTGGACCTGCGCGAGCGCACCCTATGTGTGCAGGCCGCGCAGGCGGCCGGCATCGCGGCGCAGACCGTCTTTTGGGGCGGTTACGCCGACGCGGAGCGGGTGATGGCGCTGTTCCTGCCCGACTATATGACGGAGCAGGACGCCATTGCGCCCGAAACCTGCCCGATGACGCTCTTACGCGCACAAAAAAGCCCGACCGACACCCTGACGCACCGGGATTATCTCGGTGCGCTCATGGGACTTGGGATTGAGCGCGCGGTGGTCGGCGACATCCTGCTGCATCCGGACGGCGCCGATCTCTTTGTGACATTGGATATGGCGGATTTCATCGAGATGAATTTCCTGCGCGCCGGGCGCAAGCGCATTACGCTCACGCGGCTGCCGCTGACAGATTTCCGTGCGCCCGAAGCACACGAGGAGGCGGGGGAAGGATCGGTGGCCTCGCTGCGGCTGGATAGCGTGGCCGCGCTGATCTTCCGCTTGTCCCGGGCCCAGATGCAGGAGCGCATCGAGAAGGGGACGGTCTTCCTCAACCAAATGCAGTGCCTGAAGGCCGACGCCGACGTCGCGCCAGGCGACCGCATCACAGTGCGCGGCCTGGGCCGTGCACGGATCGTGGCGCTCGGCGGCGTCAGCCGCAAGGGACGGCAGTTTGTCCGCTATCTGCGCAGCGTGTGACGGCAAAATCCAGGCGGCGACTGGAAAAAGGCCGGAATGTCTGCTATAATATCAACGAACCATCAACCGGAAGGAGAGGGAACTCCATGACAATCAAACGGATTGCCCGGCTCGCCCTGACCATCTTGCTTGCGGCGTGCTGCGCCTTTGGCACGGCATTTGCAGCCGACGACGATGTGACAGGGCATTGGTCGGAACCCTATTTCCGCTCGCTGAGCGCGCACGGCGTCATCAACGCCAACGGCCGGGGCCAATTCACCCCCAGCGCAGAGATCTCCCGCGCGGAATTCATGCGCTATATCAACCGCGCCTTTGGATTTACCGAGACCGCGGACATCAGCCAGTATACCGACGTCGGGGAGGACCAGTGGTACTATGAGTCGGTGTGCATTGCGGTAAAATATGGATATATTTCCGGCCTGTCCGATACGGAAATGGCGCCGAATACTTCGATTACACGCGAGCAAGCAGTCACCATCTTGGGCCGCCTGTGCAAGGCGGAGGTGGGCTCGGTCACCCCAAGCCAGCTGTCCTTCAGCGACAAATCCTCGGTCGCTGCATGGAGCGCACCTTACATCCAGTGGGCGGTCGAAAATAACTACGTTTCGGGCTACACCGACGGCACGTTCCAGCCCAAACGCGGCGTGACCCGCGCCGAGGCCGCCAAGATCCTGTATTTCTTTACTGGCAGCCTCCTGGACCAGTCGGGCGCGATCTACAACAGCTCGTCGCTCAACCAGGATACCAAGAACGTGACCGTCACAAGCGCGTGCACGCTGTCGGACGTGACCATCCCAGGAAACCTATACATTAGTGAGGGCATCAACCAGTCAGCGGTCACGCTGACCAATGTAACCGTGCAGGGCCGTCTGATCGCCGCGGGCGGCACATTGCTGCTCAGCAACGTCACGGCCAATGAACTCTATATCAGCTCGCCGTTTACCGACCGCAGCATCGGTATCACGGCCTCGGGCACGACTTCGGTCGGCAAGGTCACGGTCATGAGTGCGGCCACCCTGACGCAGAGCAGCGTACAGGCGAGCGGCCTGGGGCCGGTCCAGGTTTACAGTGATCAGAATGCGCCGCTGGTCCTGAGCGGGCGCTTCTCCTCGGTGACGCTCAACGGACAGAACCGGCTGACCCTGTCGTCCGGCTCCTACGTGGATTCGCTCACCGTCAAGGGCGCGGCGACCATCGACGGCCTGGGCACCATCCAGAATGCCGTCTTTGAGGCCGCGGGCGCGGTCAGCGCAGTGGAGCCGCAGAATTATTCGTTCAATCAGGGCGCTTCGGCCACCATTCAGGGCGCACCGGTCTCGACCGACCGCAATCAGCCTACCTCCTCGATACAGGGGCAGGGCGCCGCGTCCAATTCGGGAACGACGGTGTCCGGCGGCTCGGCCGGCCTTGTGACCCAGTCGGTTACGTTCAGCAACACGGCGGGCAATGCGGCCAACCGCAATGTCACGATCGATCTGCGTATCGACAACAGCGTCGTGGTTCAGGCGGTCCTGCTTGACGGCGCCCAGCTGACCATGGGGACCGACTACACGATCAGCGGTACTCAGGTCGTTCTGTATCGGGCGTCGCTCGACACGCTGACGGCTGGGCACACCGGGACCATGCAGATTGCGCTGCTTCTGTCCAATGGCGGCCAGCTCACCGTGCCGATGACCCTGGTGTAAAACCAAAGACAGCATCCTAGTTAGGGGATAAACGGGGGACCGGGCCTTGGGCCGGGTCCCCTTTGCTGTGCCCGGAAAATTTTCCGGGCGGCACGCTTTGGACAAAATCTGCCTGCCGGGGATGCTATCATAGAGAGCAGGGAGGAGAGGGCATGGTCATTTATCTCGATGTGCTTGCGCTGGTCAACCTGTCCATGGACTACATACTCCTGCTTGCGACCGCGCGGATTGCCGGTGTGTTCGTTCCGCGCCTGCGCCTGGCGGCCGGTGCGGCGGCCGGCGCGGCCTACGCAGTGTGTGCGGTGTTGCCTGCGACCGCCTTTTTGAAGGGAGGCGTCTTTGAACTGGTCGCAGGGCTTGGCATGGTTGCGCTGGTTTTTGCGCCCTGCAAAGGCAGGATTCTCCGCGTGGCGGTGGTGTTTGGGCTGGTTTCGTGCGCGTGCGCAGGGGCTGTGATGGCGCTTGGACAGGCGACGGGTGCGGTCCTCCGGGTGGATGGCGCCTATTATTTGGATGTCCCGCTGCGGGTTGCGGCCCCGGCCGCGCTGCTGTGCTGGTGGGCAAGCGGGTTTCTCTTCCAGGGCGCCGCCGGACAGAATGGGGCCGTGCGGCCAGGCACGCAGGCCGAGCTGACATTCGCCGGCCGCCGTGCGCGGCTCCATCTGCTGCGCGATACCGGGAATACCCTGTGCGAACCGGTCACCGGGCGCCCGGCCCTCATCATTGACCGCTATGCTGCCGCTCGCTTGATGCCTGCCGAATTGGCGGGCATCGTCAGCGGGCTGCGCGCGGACAATGCGGGTGATCAGATGGCGCGCCTGCCCGAAGGGTGGCGTACGCGGTTTTGCCTGCTGCCCTACCGGGCGGTCGGCCAGCCGGGCGGGTTGCTCCTGGCTTTGCGGCTGGATGAGGTACGCGTGGGCAGCGGCAAGAGCGATTGCCGGCTGGCGGCGATCAGCCCCGAACGGGTCGCGGGCGGGCGGTACGATGGCCTTATCGGTGTATGAAAGGAGACGGACAGGATGATGGAATGGAAAAAGTGGTTCAGGACAATCCTGGCGCGCCTGCGCGCCCTGCGCAGCGGCGGCGTCTATTACATCGGCGGGTCCGAGGTGCTGCCGCCGCCGCTCGTCGGGCAGGAGGAGGCTGACTGCATCGCCCGGCTGATGGCCGGGGACCCGGCGGCGCGCGATACGCTGGTCGAGCACAACCTCCGCCTGGTCGTGTACATTGCGCGCAAGTTTGAGAACACCGGTGTGGGCGTCGAGGACCTGATTTCGATCGGCACAATCGGGCTGATGAAGGCAGTCGGGACCTACAAGACCGACAAGCACGTCAAGCTGGCGACCTATGCCTCGCGCTGCATTGAAAATGAGATCCTCATGCATCTGCGTAAGGTATCCGGCCAGCGCGCCGAAGTCTCCTTTGACGAGCCGCTGTCCTCGGACTGGGACGGCAACGAGCTGCTGCTGTCTGACATTTTGGGCACCGAGCCGGACAGCGTCATCCGACCGATCGAGGACGATGTGGACCGGGAACTCCTGCGCGAGGCTCTATCCCGTTTGCCGCAGCGCGAACGGCAGATCATCAGCCTGCGCTTTGGCCTGAGCGGGCGGCGCAGCATGACCCAGAAGGAGGTCGCCGACCTGCTTGGCATCTCGCAGTCGTACATCTCCCGGCTGGAAAAACGTATCATCGCGCGCATGCGCAAGGATATCCTGCGCTGGGTCTGAGACACTCGGTGGCGAAAAAAAGTCCCGTACATCACAGATGTACGGGACTTTTTATACCCAGACAGCCGGGATCAGGAAGGTATAGGGGGCGGTAAAAACCGCGAGGGACAGCGCAAGGCTGCGGCAGATATCCGCGGGAAGCTGGGCCCGGCGCAAGGTGAATTTACGCGCCGCCCAGTAGATGGCTGTACCCGAAACGGCAATACATGCGAGTATCCATGCGAGCGCCAGCGGATGGGTGAAGGGATTGCGTGTCAAGGCAGACTGGATATCGTGCAGCCACGCAACCTGCGCGGGCAATAATGGCAGAAAGATGAGTACCGCGCCTATCAGGTCGGCCACAAAACCGATTAGCCATACCCGCCAGATCACAAAACCCAGCGTCGCGAGGATATCCTTGCAGTGTAGGAACTTGAGCGTCAGCACAATAACCAGCGCGTCGATGAGGAGATTCGCGGGCAGGATAAAGACCCAGCACATGGGCAAAATCCACAGAAACCAGATGGGGAAGATGACGTTGTAGAGCGTGGTTCGTTTGCGATGCATCGGGAATCCCTCCTAGCAACTAAGAGATATATATAGGATAGCATGGCACGGGCACGGACGGCATTACAATTTGGATACAATGCAAGCCTCTTGTCAGCCCGCCGTGCTTTATGGTATCATGGAAACAGAAAGGAATTGATTTGGATGCTTTTTAAAAATATTTCCATTCTGGCCGATGACTTTACGGTCCGGCACGGCCAGTATGTCGGCGTGCGCGGCGACCAGATCGCATACGTCGGCCAGGCGGCGCCAGCGGAGGACTTTGGCGAGATCTACGAGGGGCGCGGGAAGCTGCTTATGCCCGGCCTGGTCAACGCGCACTCGCACGCGCCCATGACCCTGCTGCGCGGCTATGGCGAAAACCTGTCTTTACAGCGCTGGCTCAATGAGCGCATCTTCCCGTTTGAGGACAAACTCAGCGACGCAGCCGTCGCGCCCGCGACCCGGCTGGCCATCGCAGAGATGCTGCGCTTTGGCACGGTATCGTTTACCGATATGTATTTCTTCAGCCAGACCATGGCCGACGCCATCCTGGAGACCGGCATCAAGTGCAACCTGAGCCGTGGCCTGACCGTGTTTGATGACAGCGACTACGAGCAGACGGCAGCCTACCACGACAACTGCGACCTGCTCGCACGCTATCAGGACGCGGGCGAGGGCCGCCTCAAGATTGATCTGTGCATCCACGGCGAGTACACGACCACGCCCAAGGTGGTCGAGGCTGTGGCAAAGCACGCGGCGCAGGCGGGCACCCATGTGCATGTGCACCTGTCCGAGACCCAGAGCGAGCACGAAGAATGCAAGGCGCGTCACGGCATGACGCCCGCGGCTTATTTTGAAAAGCTGGGCCTGTTTGACCAGCCCACGACCGCGGCGCACTGCGTCTGGCTGGACGACAGCGATTTTACCATCCTCAAACGCCATGGCGTGACTGTGGCCTCGTGCCCGGTCAGTAATATGAAGCTTGCCAGCGGCTTTGCCCGCGTGCCCGAGATGCTGCGTCAGGGCATCAACGTGGCGCTGGGCACCGACAGCGTCGCCTCGAACAACAACCTCAATATGTTCAAGGAGATGTTCCTTTTTGCCAATGTCTACAAGGGCGCGTCGCACGACCCGACCGTCGTGACGCCGGCCGAGGCGCTGGCGGCGGCCACGGTGAACGGCATGCGGTCGCAGGGCCGCATGGACAGCGGCTTTGTGCGGCAGGGCATGAAGGCCGACCTCATCGTGCTGGATGTGAACCAGCCGTGGATGGTGCCGGTCAACGACTGGACGACCAACCTAGTCTACTCGGCCCAGGGCTCGGATGTCTGCCTGACCATGGTTGACGGCCGTGTGCTGTACCGGGACGGCGAATACCCGACCATCGATATCGAGAAGGTCATGTACGAGACCCAGCGCGCGACCGACGACATCCGCGCGCAGCTATAACACAGGGGCCAAAAAAGCAGCCGGAAAGGGGCGTGGGATACTATGTATGTATATGAACACATCAAGGAGAGCGCAAATTTCCTCAAAAGCGCATTCAGCGGCCGGGTGCCCAAGGCCGCGCTCATCTTGGGATCGGGCCTTGGGCCGCTCGCAGATGAACTGGAAGACCCGTTCTCGATCTCCTTCAGCGAGGTGCCGTATTTTTGCCGCATGACCGCGCCCGACCACGCCGGCCGGCTGGTCATGGGAGAGCTCGGGGAAAAGACCGTCCTGTGTATGCAGGGCCGTCTGCACGGGTACGAGGGCTATACGTCGGATGAGGTGGCCTATCCGGTCCCGGTCTTTAAGCTGCTCGGCGCCAAGTCCATCATCTTGACCAATGCCGCGGGCGGCATCAACCTGGATTTCTCGGTCGGTGACTTCATGGTCATTGACGATCACATCAATTTCACCGGCCAGAGCCCGCTGACCGGCCAGAACGACGACCGCATCGGTCCGCGCTTTAACGACATGTGTGGGGCCTATCCCAAGGCCCTGCGGGATCTGGCCGACCAGGCGGCCGCCGCTTGCGGCATGACGCTGCGGCACGGCGTATATGTCGGCGTCAATGGCCCGCAGTACGAGACCCCGGCAGAGATCCGCATGTTCCGGGCCATGGGCGGCGACGCGGTCGGCATGTCCACTGTGTTTGAGGGCATTGCTGCGGCGCACTGCGGCCTGCCTGCGCTGGCAGTCTCGATGATTACCAACATGGCAGCCGGTGTGACCGGCCAGGCGCTGTCCGATGACGAGGTTAAGGAGATGGCGGCCGAGCGGGGCCAGGCATTCCGCCTGCTCATGCGCAAGATCGTGGAGATGCTGTGATGGATATTACCTTTGCCGATCTTGTCCGGCTTAACGCCATGCTCAAGGAGCGCGGCCTGCGCTATCGTGTCGGCCGCCGGGATGTCCAGACCGGCAGCCTGGAACCGCCGGGCGAATGCTGTATCACGCGTGAGCGGGAGCAGGGGACGCGGGCCTGTATCCGGGAATATTTTGCCGCACAGGGCTCAGCCGTGCAGTTTTCCGAAGACGGGATGTATTTTTCTGTCCGGGAGGCCGGCAGGAAGGCGGAAGGCCCGCCAGCATGCGGCTGATGGTCGTGCGCTGGCAGCGAAGACGAAAAAACGCCCCAAATTTGGGGCGTTTTTTTATTGCCTTAATTTCATTTCGTGCGGCATAGGATGGAATCCGTACCGTTCGTATACCGGGCGTCCCATGGCGGTGGCCTCGAGCGTTAGAAAGGTCACGCCGCGTGCGTGGGCGTCGGCTGTCAGCAGATCGAGCAGCTTGGTACAGATGCCCCGGCGGCGGTAGGGCGGTGCAACATAGAGATTCATGTAATATCCTTTGCGCCCGCTCGGGTTGTCTACCGTGGGCATCACACGATAGTAGCTGATGCCGCCGGCCCCGACCCAATGCGCCCCTTCGAACACAAGATAGGCGGTATGGGTGTGGCTGGACAGCGCGTCCGCATAGTAGGCGCGCGACTGGCGTTCGATTGCGGGCAGCGGGGTGTCGGGCGGCAATTCGTTGGCTGCCCGAAGGACGATCAGGCGTGTCTGCACCAGCAGGTCGAGGTCGGACAGCTGGGCCTTTCGGAAGGTCAGGGGCAAGAGGGGTGCACTCCTTTGTCGTTGTATGTGGAATGAAAAGGCAGCCGCCCATGTTATGGGCGGCTGCCTGGCTATTTGTGGATGGAACGGCGGTTGGACGCTTATTTTTTGAAGATACCGGTCACATCCAGCGTTGCAAAATAGTCCTCGGGGGTCTCCGCGCGGCGGATGAGCTCGGTCGTGCCGTCCTCGTGCAGCAGGACCTCGGCAGAGCGCAGCTTGCCATTGTAGTTATAGCCCATGGCAAAGCCGTGCGCGCCGGTGTCATGGATGACCAGATAATCGCCGTCGTCGATCTCGGGCAGCATGCGGTCAATGGCAAACTTGTCGTTGTTCTCGCACAGGCCGCCGGTCACGTCGTACTTGTGGTCGCAGGGGGCATCCTCCTTGCCCAGCACTGTGATGTGGTGGTATGCGCCGTACATGGCCGGACGCATGAGGTTGGCCGCGCAGGCGTCCACGCCGACATACTCCTTGTGGGTATGCTTGTGGTGCAGGCAGCGGGTGACCAGGCAGCCGTAGGGACCCATCACGAAGCGGCCCATCTCGGTATAGATGGCCACGTCGCCCATGCCAGCCGGCACGAGGACTTCTTCATAAGCCCGGCGCACGCCCTCGCCGATGACCATGATATCGTTTGCGTCCTGCTCGGGGCGATAGGGGATGCCGACGCCGCCAGACAGGTTGACAAAGGCAATGTGCGCGCCGGTCTCCTTGTGCAGTTCGACCGCGGTCTGGAACAGCAGGCGCGCCAGGACCGGATAGTATTCATTGGCGACCGTGTTGGATGCCAGGAAGGCATGCAGGCCAAAATGCTTGACGCCCTTGGCCATGAGCTTGCGGTACGCCTCGGTCAGCTGCGGGCGGGTCATGCCGTACTTTGCATCTTGCGGGGTGTCCATGATCTCGTTTTCGATCTTGAAGTCGCCGCCCGGATTGTAACGGCAGCACATGGTCTCCTGGAACGGGGCGATCTTCTCGTAAAAGTCGATGTGGGTGATGTCGTCAAAGTTGATGATAGCGCCCAGCTTGGCCGCCAGGGCGAAGTCCTCGGCCGGGGTGTCGTTGGACGAGAACATGATGTCGTGGCCGACTTGGCCGACGGCCTCGCTCATGAGCAGCTCGGTGTAGCTCGAGCAGTCGCAGCCAAAGCCCTCTTCCTTGAGGATCTGCAGAAGGCGCGGGTTGGGGCAGGCCTTGACAGCAAAATACTCGTGGAAGCCGGGGTTCCAGGCAAAGGCCTCCTTGATGCGGCGCGCATTCTCACGGATGCCCTTCTCGTCGTAGAGATGGAAGGGGGTGGGGTACTTCTTTGCCATTTCCTGGACCTGCTCCAGGGTGACAAACGGCTTTTTCTGATTCATTGGGTTCATTCCTTTGCGATTTGAGATTATTTCTTTCCTAAAATGCGCTCGAAGCGGCGGCGGTTTGTGGCCTCGCGCCGGGCGGTTTCCTCTTCGTCGATTGCTAAGACGCGGTCGCCCTCATACCAGACGACCATGCCCTCACCGGCCATGGCGGGCGCATGGCTGCGGGGCAGTTCGATCATGCCGTGATCGGTTTCCAAAATGATAAAATCGCCTTCGAACCGGTCAACGACTGCCTGTTCTTTCATTGGCGTTGTCTCCTTTTTTATGTGTCAGGGGTGGGATAGAGAAAAGTGCCTGTATCGGCTGTGACGTGGATTGCCGCGCCGTGGGCCTGCAGGCGGGCAAGCGTTTCCGGATGCGGATGGCCGTATTCGTTGTACTTGCCGCATGAAATGAGCGCGATTTTGGGCGCGGCTGCGTCCAAAAAGGCGTCGGTGGAAGAAGTGTCGCTGCCGTGATGGCCGACCTTGAGCACATCGCAGGCAATGTCTGCGCCAGAATCCAGCAGGGCCTGTTCGGCCGCGGCCTCGGCGTCGCCGGTGAAGAGCACGCGCAGGCCGTCCGCCGATAACAGCGAGATGATGGAGTAATCATTTACCGATTCAAAGACAGCGTCTGGATCGGGTGCAAGGAAGGCCAGGCTGGCGTGTGCGTCCAGGGACAGGCGCTGGCCGGGGGCCGGCACCTGCATTGCGGTGCCCGTGCGCTCGGCGGCGTCCAGCATGGCTTCGTAGGACGGGGTGATGGCGGTCTTGGCAGGCAGATACAGCGTATCGGTCTGGAAGGCGTCCAGCACAGCGGACATACCGCCGATATGATCCTCGTGTGGATGGGTGGCGACGGCGGCGGTCAAATGGCTGACGCCGGCTGTGCGCAGGTACTCTGTGACCTGGTCGGCCGTGGCCGTGAGGCCCGCGTCGATGAGCACGGCGTCGTCCCCGGAGAGGATGAGCGCACAGTCCCCCTGCCCGACGTCGATGAAGTGCACGACTGTACCCTGCTGCACAGTCCCGGCGCCGACGGGCCCGCCGAATGCCAAGAAAAGCTCATAGCAAACGACCAAGAGCGTCGCAATACATAGGAAAAGAATGGATTTCTTTCCAGGCCTGCGCCGGGAATGGGTGGGATTGCCAGCCAAAATGCACCTCACGATCTGCCGGTGCGGACACACAAGTGTGACGCAATCATTATACAATGGGCGTGGGAAAACTGCAAGAAGCTCGATAGAATCTTGCAAAAATTTATAGTTTTACCAAAATAAAGCGGATTCCCGCAGCACAAATTCACGCTTTTGACAACGCGAGTGCGCGGGCGAGTTTGGACAGGGGTTCGGGCGTGAGCGCAAGGCGCGCGGCCAGTGCGTCGCACGCAGCCGTGAAGGCGGAAAAATCACCGGACTTGTACTCACATTCGATCTCGCAGAAGTGTACCGACTGCGCGCCGCTCGCCAGCGTGCCGGTGTCGAGTGCCAGCTCGGCGGCAAAGCCGTCCTGCTGCCACATGGCCGGCTGCCGGACGAAGCGCACACGCGCGATCGGGACGAGCGGCGCTGCGGCAAGAGACTGGCACAGTGCCTGGGGTGCGCCCTGGCCGGGCAGCCGAGATAGGCCCTCGGCCAGTGTTTCCGCGGGGCATTCATACTCTTCGTGGACATGGAGCCCATGCTGCGCGGCGTTGCGCAATTTCATGCAGCACACGCTGCGGCCATTTTCCCGGCGCAGGCGCAGGCCGATCCGGCGCGCACGCAGTGCGCCGGAGGCGTCATCATAGTAGGTCGCGTCCATGTCCAGCCGGTTTTTGGGGTCCGGGGCCAGGCCGAGCGTGGCGCACAGCGTCGCAAACTGCTGCGCCGACGCCTGCCATTTGTATTCACGCTCCACGGTCAACGCACCTGCCCATTGCCGAAGATGACGTACTTCTGGGAGGTCAGGGCCTCCAGGCCCATTGGGCCGCGTGCGTGCAGCTTTTGGGTGGAGATGCCGATCTCAGCGCCAAAGCCGAACTCGAAGCCGTCGGTAAAGCGGGTGGAGGCGTTGACGTAGACGGCGGCGGCATCCACTTCGTCGGTGAACTGCTGGGCCGCGCGATAGGACTCGGTGACGATGCACTCGGAGTGGCCGGTGTTGTAGCGGTTGATGTGGCTGATGGCCTCGTCGATGGAGTCCACTACCTTGACCGAGATCTCATAGGCCAGGTATTCGCGGCCATAGTCCTCCTCGGTCGCCGGGATGACTGCGCCGCCCAAAATCTCCATGGTGCGCGGGCAGCCGTGTAGGATGACATGGTCGGGCGCCAGGGCCTTCTGCGCCATGGGCAGGAATTTTTCTGCGACATCCTTGTGTACGAGCAGGCTTTCGGCCGCGTTGCACACCGAGATGCGCTGGCACTTGGCGTTGACCAGGATGCGGGCAGCCATCTCAAGGTCGGCCGAGGCGTCCACATAGACGTGGCAGTTGCCCGTGCCGGTCTCGATGACCGGGACGGTCGCGTTCTGCACGACCGCGCGGATAAGGCCGGCGCCGCCGCGCGGGATCAGTACGTCCAGATAGCCGTTTAGCTTCATCATCTGGTTGGAGCTCTCGCGCGTGGTGTCCTCGACCAGGTTGATGGCGTCCTCGGGCAGACCGCACGAAGCCAGGGCGGCGCGCATGAGATCGGTCAGGCACTTGGACGAGTGGAAGGCTTCCTTGCCGCCGCGCAGGATACAGGCCGAGCCGGCCTTGAAACACAGGGCGGCTGCGTCCACGGTGACGTTGGGACGGGCCTCGTAAATGATGCCGATGACGCCCATGGGTACGCGGCGCAGGCCGATGCGCAGGCCGTTCGGGCGGGTGCGCTGCCAGAGTACCTCGCCGATGGGGTCGGGCAGGGCAGCGACCTGGCGGCAGCCCTCCGCGATGCCGGCGATGCGGTCCGCGGTCAGGGTCAGGCGGTCAATGAGACCCTCGTTCAGGCCGTTTGCGCGTCCAGCGTCGATATCGATCTGGTTGGCGGCCAGGATCTCGTCGGTGTGCTGAATGAGGGTGTCGGCGATGGCGGCGAGGCCGGCGTTTTTGGCGCCCGTACCCAGCTTTGCGACAGCCGGCTTTGCGGCCTTGGCCGCCTCGGCGATGGTCATCAGATTACGCATGGGGATCAAACCTTCTTTCTCTTGAACTTGCGCTTGAACAGGGTGCCGACCTTCTTGCCGTCCACGATATCATAGAGGACTTCGGCGCGATCACCCTTGGTGATGAGCATGGAGACGCCGTTTTCCATGCAGATTTCGGCGGCGGACAGCTTGGTGGCCATGCCGCCCGTGCCGTTTTTGGTGCCGGGCCCGCCGGCGATCTTGCGCAGGTCGTCGTTGATGGCCTCGACGCGGGAGATCAGCTGGGCGTCCGGGTTTTCACGGGGGTTGGCAGAGTACAGGCCGTCGATATCGGTGAAGATGACGAGCAGGTCGGCCTGACATAGCTGCGCGACGACGGCGGACAGCGTGTCGTTGTCGCCGAAGGTCTCGACGCGGCTGAGCTCCTCGGTCGAGACGACGTCGTTTTCGTTGACAATCGGCACGACGCCTGCGCTGAGCAGGGCGCGGAACGTGCCCTCAACGTTGGCATAGTGCTCCTTGGAAGCGACGTTGTGGCGGGTCAGGAGCACCTGCGCCACGGTCACGCCGTATTCTAAGAACATCTTGTCGTAAATGTGCATAAGCTCGCACTGGCCGACGGCGGCGGCCGCCTGCTTCATGCGCATGTCCTGCGGCCGCTCGGTGATGCCGAGCTTGTTGAGGCCGACGCCCACGGCGCCGGACGAGACAAGGACAAGCTCATGCCCTCTATTGTGCAGGTCAGAGATGACGCGCACGAGTTGTTCGATGCAGCGGATGTTGAGCTTCCCGTTGGGGTAGGTCAGCGAGGAGGTGCCGATTTTCAGCACCAGACGGCGCGCACCGGAACGATTTGACATGGGAAAGGACTCCTTTGAATAAAGTATCTGTAGATACCTGTATTCTATCATAACCAGGCGGCGGAAACAAGATGGCATGTGCCGCGCGGGGTGGTCTTGTGGATGTTGCCGCATCCGAGGGCGTTGACAGGACAGCGGCCATACAAAATCACAAATTCTTTCTGTTTTGCGGAAATCCGCGTGCGGAACACGCGGGATTATGCTATAATAACTTATTGTTACCAATGCGATTAACAGGGAGGAAGATCGGGATGCAAAACCGTCTCACCGTAACCATCGCCGGCCAGAAGTTTTCGCTGGTCGCAGACGAATCTGAAGCATATATGAAGGAAATTGCGGCCCTGGCCGATCAGAAGATCGCCGAGGCCAAAAAGCTGGTTGGAAATACGACGTTTTCGACCGGTGTGCTGGCGACGCTCAACATGGCCGATGAGGCGGTTAAGTTGCGCCACCAGTGCCAGGACTATGCCGAGCAGGCAGCGGCCCAGCAGGACGAGCTCGCCCGCCGCGCCGACGAACTCGGCGCAGTGAAGGATGAACTGGACACCCTGCGCCGCGCACGGCCGGATGAGGACCCGGCCGTGCTCCTGGCCGAGATTAAGCGCCTGGAAAAAGAACTCGAGCACGAGGCCAGCCAGCATGACGCGGCATGCGCCGAGGCGGACGCCGAGATCCAGCGCCTGAGCCAGGAAGTGGACAAGATCACCCAGGCCCGCGACGCCGCCCAAAAGCGGATTGCGGACATCGTGCCGCTGGAGAACCAAATCGAGGCGCTGACCAAGCAGACAGAGCAGCTCCAGGACGAGCTTGCGCGTGCGCAGGCCGAGAAGGCCGCGGCGGCGCATGAACAGGAAAATTCCCTGCAAAGCGAGATCGACCAGCTCAACGCCGCCCTGGACGCCCTGCATGTCAAGGAGTCCACCCAGTCGGCCGAGGCGCAGGACCAGATCGAGGCGCTCACGCGCGAGGTCGAGGAGCTGCGCGCGGCGCGCACGGACACCGAGCCGCTCTACGCCGAGATCAAGAGCCTGCGCGCGGCCTTAGACGCCAAGGAGCAGCAGGTCAGCGAGAACGTTGACCTCAAGGCGCAGATCGAATCGCTGCACCAGAAGATCGTGCAGAACGACCCGGCGCCGCTCCAGGCCGAGATCCGCCGCCTCCAGAACGCGCTCGACCAGAAGGAAAAACAGACGAGCGAAAACGCCAGCCTCAAGGCCGAGGTGCGCGACCTGACCGAGCGCCTCAAGCGCAACGACCCGGCGCCGCTCTATGCCGAGATCCGGCAGCTGCAGGCAGCCCTGGACGAGCGCCGCAGCCAGGCTGACGAGGCCGTCCGCCTGCACGAGGAGATGCAGCGCCTGCGCGACTCGTATCATGACGTGCGTCCGGTCGCCGAGTTCGAGCAGCTCGACCGCGAGCTGACTGCCGTCAAGGAGGAGCTGGCCAAGGCCAAGATGCAGCTCGGCGGCCGCGAGGTCAGCGACCTCGGCGAACTGCGCCGTGAGCTGACCCGCCTGCGCAAGCTGGAACAGGACACCAAGGGGTTTGTCGATCCCGCGCCGCTGTTGTCCCAGATCGAGGATCTCAAGCGGCAGGCCGAAAAGTCCGCCCAGGCGGAACAGGCCCCGGCGGGGGAGGATGATACCGCTGCGCTGCGCGCCGAACTCAAGAAGGTCAAGGCCGAGCTCAACCGGCAGATCCAGATCAATGGGGCGCAGGCCGCCCGCGGCAAAAAGAAGAAAGGCGGGAAATGATGCCCGAGTTATTGGCGCCTGCCGGCTCCTTTGAGGGCGTGCGCGCGGCCGTGCAGAGCGGCGCGGGCGCGGTCTATATGGGATTTGGCACCTTCAACGCCCGCCGCGGCGCGAAAAATTTTTCCCGTGAGGAGATGGCCGAGGCGATTGCCTATTGCCGCACCCGCGGGGTCAAGACCAACATCACATTCAATATCGTCGCCCTGGACCGCGAACTGACCGCAGCCATGGAGGACGTGCGTTTTCTCAACGAGGCGGGCGCCGACGCGCTGATTGTGCAGGACCTGGGTCTTGCGCGCCTGATCCGGGAGCATGCACCCGACCTGCCCCTGCACGCCTCCACCCAGATGACCATCCATACGCTGGACGGCGCGCTGGCGGCCAAGGCGCTGGGATTTTCCCGTGTCGTGCTCTCACGCGAGTGCACGCTGGACGAGATCGAGAAGATCACCCGCGAGGCGGGCGTCGAGACCGAGGTCTTTGTGCACGGCGCGCTGTGCATGTGCTATTCCGGGCAGTGCTATATGTCCTCGGTCATCGGCCAGCGATCTGGCAACCGTGGCCTGTGCGCGCAGCCCTGCCGTCTGCCCTATACCTATGACAACGGCAAAAAGGGCTATCCGCTCTCGCTCAAGGACCTGTGCGCCGCACAGTACATCCCAACCTTGACCCGGATGGGGGTGTCATCGTTCAAAATCGAGGGCCGGATGAAGCGCCCGGAGTACAGCGCGATTGTCACCCAGATCTACGCCGGACTGCTGCGCGACCAGCGCGGCCCGACCCAGGAAGAGAACGATATTCTGCGCAAGGTCTTTTCGCGCGACGGGTTTACCGACGGCTATCTGACCGGCAAGGTGGACGGCAAGATGTTCGGCACCAAGACCGATGTGCCCATGCATGAGGTCAAGCCGCTCTATGACGAGGCCGCCCGCCGCTTTGCCGTGGGTAAGGAGGCCCCGCGCGTGCCGGTCACCATGTCCTGCACGGTCACACCGGACGGCATTTCGCTCGGCGTGTCCGATGGGCAAGGGCACGACGCCGGCACGGCAGACCATGAGCCGGTCGAGCGGGCGAAGAACCGCCCGACTACGCGGGATATGCTGGCCAAGAGCCTGGCCAAGACCGGCGGCACGCCGTTCTATGTTGCAAATCCTGCGGAGGACCTCACCATGAACCTGCCGGACGGCTGGATGGTCCCGGCCGCGCGCATCAACGCCCTGCGCCGCACGGCGCTGAATACGGTGGCTATGTTGCGCGGCCTGCCGCCAAAGCGCACGTGGAAACCGTACGAAACTTCACACAATGGTCACAAAAACGCCCCATTTATGGGCTATACTTTAGAGATACGGAAGCTGGAGCAGTTGACCCCGGCCATCCAGGCCGGCCGGCCCGAGACTGTATATGTCCCGCTGGATGAACTTGCCGGGCACCCGGATGCCGTGCGTGCGCTCGTGGATGCGGGCGTGCCCCTGGCCGTGCAGATGCCCCGGATCTATTCGGATCAGGAGCAGCCCGAGATCGAGCGCATGCTGCGCGCAGCGCAGGAGAGCGGCGTACAGATCGCCTGCGCGATGAACCTCGGGCAGATCCCGCGGCTCACCCAGCTCGGCTTTGCCGTGCACGGCGGGTTTGGTCTCAATGTATGCAACGGTGCGGCGCTTTGCGCTCTGTCCGATCTGGGCGTCCGGCGGCAGACGCTGTCTTTTGAGCTGCGCACGGCGCAGCTGCGCGATATCGCAAAGCCGCTGGAGACCGAGGTCATCGCCTACGGCCATCTGCCGCTCATGATTTTTGAAAACTGTGCCATCCGCCGCAAGACCGGGAAGTGTGCCTGCAAGCAGGGTATCACGTCCCTGACCGACCGCACGGGGCAGCGCTTTGCGCTTCTGTCCGAGTTTGGCTGCCGCAATACGCTCTTGAACAGCAAGCCGCTCTATCTGGCGGATAAGGACGATTGGAAAAAGGTGGGCGCGCCTTGGGGGCGCATCTGCCTGACGACCGAGCCGCCCGCGCGGGCGGAAGCGATCTGGCAGGCCTACACCAAGGGTACGCCGCTGGAATTTTCGGACGGCTTCACGCGCGGCCTGTATGGGCGCGGTGTTGAGTGACCGTCTGAACTGGTATGAGAATCAAAAAGGAGAAGTTATAACCCATGCAATTGATTTTAGCCTCGCAGTCGCCGCGCAGGCAGGAGCTTTTGCGCCTGATCACGCCGGATTTCACCGTATGCCCGGCGGACATTGACGAGGCGCTCGACGCGGGCGCGGACCTGAAAAGTGAGGTCGCAAGGCTGGCTGCGGGCAAAGCGCGCGCGGTCGCCGCACAGTATCCACAGGCCGCGGTCGTCGGCTCGGATACGCTGGTTGTACTGGACGGCCGGGCGCTCGGCAAGCCGGCGGACGCGGCGGAGGCCCGGCGCATGCTCGGGCTGCTGTCCGGCCGCACCCATGAGGTCATGACCGGCCTTGCGCTCTATGTGCCTGGGCGCGGTATGCATACGGACACGACGGTCACGCGGGTGCGCTTTGCCCCGCTGAGCGATCAGGAGATCGAGGCGTACGTCGCCTCAGGTGAGCCCATGGACAAGGCGGGCGCTTACGGCATTCAGGGCCTGGGCGCGCGCTTTATCGAGGGCATTGAGGGCGATTATTACAGCGTCATGGGGCTGCCGGTGCGCCGCCTCTATGTGCTGATGCGCCAGATGGATTTGGCATGATTTTAGGAGAGGGGATTCCATTTGCGAAATATTTTTACCACGCGGCTTCTGACCGTCATTCTGCTGATTGCGGCGGTCTGCCTGGGGCTTGCCGCCTATACCGGTGCGGCCGGCCAGGATTCGCCCGTGTCGGCTGCGGTCGGCACGGTGCTCTCGCCGCTTCAGAAAGGCGTCTCGTTCGTGACCGGCAAGGTCGGACACCTTATCGACCATTTCCAGAACTATGACGAGATGGAGGCTGAGAACCAGGAGCTGCGCGAAAAGGTCGCACAGCTGGAGCAGCAGGTGCGGGACGCACAGGTCGCAGTGGACGAGAACGAGCGCCTGCGCGTGCTGACCGGCCTTGTGAAGAACAATCCGACATTCCGCTATGACATGGCTGAAGTCATCGCGCGGTCGCCCGGACAGTGGGCGACCACGGTATCGATCGACAAGGGCTCGCTCGACGGCGTGGCCGAAAATGACTTAGTGGTGACGGCCGAGGGCATGGTCGGCTACGTCTCGCTGGTTGCCCCGACCTACAGCAAGGTCACAACCGTCCTGGACACCAATATGCAGGCCGGCGCGCTGGTGACCCGCACGCGCGAGAGCGGCATCGCCCAAGGCGACTATGAGCTCATGGGCGACGGCATGCTGCGCATGTCCTACCTGAGCAAGGACAGCGATGTGGTCATCGGCGATACCATCCAGACCTCGGGCGAGGGCGGCATCTTCCCCAAGGGCATTATGATCGGCACGGTCGAGCGGGTGATGATCGAGGAAAACGGGATGAACAACTATGCGGTCATCCGCCCCTTTGTGGATCCGTCCACGGTCACCGATGTCTACATCATCACCGATGTGACCTCGGGCCAGGTGACGGCGCAGACGGACGGCGGCGCGGGCGAGACAGCGGAGTGACGGGCCATGCAGAGAGATCGGACTACGACCTATAAGATCGTCATTTATGCTGTATTCCTTGTCATCCTCTACCTGCTGGAGACGGCGACCGGGCTGGGCGGCCTGCACCTGTTCGGCGCGCGGCTGGACCTGCTGTTCAGCGTCCCGGCGGCGGTAGCCCTGTTTGAGACCCCGGCGGTCGGCGCGGCGGTCGGCCTGATGACTGGCATCCTCTACGACCTGGCCGGCACGGGCGTCGAGGGGCTGCTCCCGCTCTACTTTATGCTGTTCGCCACCTTTGCGGCCGCGATCAGCGGGCGCTATCTGCGCCGGATCTGGCCGTCGCACCTGCTTTTGACTGCGGGCGGGATGCTCATCCTGCGCGGCATCCAGTTCGTCGCGGCGGCCATTTTGGGACAGGCTTACCCGGTCCTGCCGTTTTTGCGGTCTATGTACGGCGAGATCCTCGCCGCCATCGTACTGTCCCCGCTGATCTACCTGCCAGCGCGCACGCTGGCCCGCCGCTTTGACCGTATGAAGTGAGGTTTTTCCATGGATAACAAGACAAAACTGCTGCACCGCTTGATTGCGCTCTTTGTCGTGCTGGCGCTGTTCTGCGGTGTGTCGGCCGCAGGCCTGTATTCATTGCAGATCATCAACGGCGAGGCCTACCGCTTGCAGGCGGAGCGGCACCTGACTTCGACCAATGTGGTCTCGGCCGCGCGCGGCGAGATCCTGGACCGCTATGGACGGCCGCTCGTGACCAACGAGTCGGTCTACTCCATCCGGTTCGACTATGCCTACTGGGATCAGAAAAATCAGAACGATATCCTGCTGCAGCTGGTGCAGCTGGTCATCTCGGCCGGCGTGGACGTGCCGACCATCCTGCCCATCACGCAGCAAGCGCCGTATACCTTCACGTGCAGCGCGGATGACAAGGTATATACCGCACTTGTGGACTTTATCGATACCCATAACGGCACCGAGGACGGCAAGGACACGCTGGGCCTGCAGTCCAAGTACGGCGTCAGCCAGGCCAAGGACCTGGATGCGGCGAGCGTGCTCGAGGTGCTTAAGGCATATTATAAAATCAGCGACAATTACACCGAGTCCAATGCGCGCTGGATCTTGGAGCAGCGCTACCGCATGACGACTTCCAACTTTTCGCGCACCAACCCGTTCCTGTTCGCCGAAAACGTGCCGATGGACCTCATTGCCGAGATCAAGGAACGGCATGAGCTCTTCCAGGGCGTAAACGTCGAGGCGTCGACCGTGCGCAAGTATGATACCGACTGCGCGGCGCAGATTTTGGGCCGCACCGGCATCATCTACGCTGAGGAGTGGGACACCTATAAGGAAAAGGGATACTCGATGAACGACATTGTCGGCAAGAGTGGCCTGGAAATGTCCATGGAACAGTATCTGCGCGGCAAGAGCGGCAGCCTGATGGTGGACACCGATGTGACGGGCGAGGTCACCGGTACCATGGAGTCTGCAGCGCCGCAGCCAGGTGACAACGTCATCACGACCCTGGATATTGAACTGCAGAAGGTCGCGGAGGATTCGCTCGCCCGCGTCATTTCGGGCATCTCGGGCGCGCGCGGCGGCGCGGCGGTCGTGGTCAAGGTGGACACCGGCGAAGTGCTGGCGGCGGCCAACTATCCGACCTACAGTCAGGCCACCTTCCTCGAAGACTCGGCGGCCATCAACGACAATCCGCTTGAGCCCACGCGCAACCGTGCCTTCCAGATGGCCTATCCACCCGGTTCGACGTTCAAGCCTATGATCGCCCTAGCTGGCCTGGAAGAGGGCGTCATCACACCGAATACCATCATGGTGTGCAATCACTATTACACCCGTTTTAAGTCCCGTACCTTTACCTGCCTGGGCTGGCACGGCACCGAAGACCTGAGCAAAGCCATCAAGAAATCGTGTAACATCTATTTCTATGAGACCGGCTATCGGCTGGGCGGTGCGACCATTGAGAAGTGGTCAAATCTGTTCGGCTTCGGCCAGAAGACCGGCATTGAGGTTGGCGAGATCGCCGGCTCGGCCGCAGGTCCGACCTACCGCGAGAAGATGCTGGAGAACAATCCGTTGCTCAACCAGTGGCAGCCCGGCGATGTGATACAGGCAGCCATCGGACAGAGTGATAATACCATCACCCCGTTGCAGCTTGCGGTCTATGCCGCTACGCTGGCAAACGGCGGCACCCGATATCAGCCTACGCTCATCAAGTCGGTCAAGTCCTATGACTACAGCCACACGGTCATGGAGAATGAGCCCAAGGTCGCGCAGGAGATCAACGCGGACCCGGCAAACCTCAAGGTTGTCACAGACGCCATGCAGTCGGTTGCCGACGAGGGCGGTACCGCAGCCCGCACCTTTGCAAACTATCCCATCCCGATCGCGGTCAAGACCGGTACGGCTGAGCACACAGGCGGCAAGGACTTCGACGGCAATACCAACGACCATGCAGTCTTCATCGGCTTTGCCCCGGCGGACGACCCGGAGATCGCGGTCGCCATCGTCGGCGAATGCGCCGGCCATGGCTCCGAGGTCGCGCCCATCGCGCGCGATATCTTCGACGCCTACTTCCAGGGCGAGGAGGAGATGGAGAGCGTGCCCGCAGAGTATACCATGCAGAAATAAGGCATGTACCGCCAAATTTTGGAAAATACCCGCAAGATTTCAAGTTTTGCGGGTATTTTTGTGGGATAAAGCCGGGATGCACCGTAGCGGAGCGGCTACGAGGGCGCCGGTCTGAGAAAAAACTTGGAAAAATCCGGGCGATAGGCTTGTCAGGGAGACAGTTTTGCTTTATACTTGAGAGTAAGGTGTGAAATCATTCGGAGGAAGTATGCGCAAGGTAATTTTGGTCGCGTCCGGAAAGGGCGGCACAGGTAAAACTTCCCTGACGGCGGCGGTCGGGACCGCCCTGGCAGAGATGGGGAAAAAGGTGCTCGTGATCGACGGCGACTGCGGCCTGCGCAATCTGGATCTGGTCCTGGGGATGAGCGAGCTCGCGGTCTTTACGTTTGCGGACGTGGCGCGCGGGACGGTTTCCCTCACCCATGCGGCGCCGGCACATCCTGTGACCCAAGGCCTGTATCTCTTGACTGCCCCCACCGAACCGCCTGACTTGACCGAGACCCAGATGCAGCATCTGGCAGACGAGACCGCACGGGATGGCTTTGATTACGTCATCATCGACGGGCCTGCCGGCCTGCCGCCGGCGCTCTCCCTCTATGCGCAGATTGCGACCCAGGGCATTGTCGTGACAATGCCGGACGCCGCGTCTGTCCGTGGGGCCGAACGTGTTGCCAGGCGTATGGAAGAAGCCTGCATTATGCGGATCCGTATGGTGGTCAACCGGGTGCGGCCACGCCTGATTCGCTATGGCGTTGCAGCGAATATTGATGATGTGATCGACACGGCTGGCGTGCAGCTTCTGGGCCTTGTCCCGGAGGATGAGGACGTGATCTCCTGCGCGGGCAGCGGCAAGAGTGTCGTACAGTATAAAAAATCGGGCGCAGCCCAGGCTTATCGCAATATTGCGCGCCGCCTGGAGGGGGAGCGCCTGCCGCTGATGCGGCTATAGACCTGAAACTGGAAAGGAGAACAGGGAAATTATGAATATCGCTCTGATTGCGCATGACCGGAAAAAAGAACTGATGGTACAGTTCTGTATGGCGTACTGCGGTATTTTGGCCAAGCATAACCTGTGTGCGACTGGCACGACGGGCAAGCTGGTCTCAGAGGCGACCGGGCTTAAGATCGAGAAGTATCTGCCGGGCATGCAGGGGGGCGAGGAACAGATCGCCGCACGTGTTTCCTACAATGAGATCGACCTTGTACTGTTCTTCCGCGATCCCATGTCCAATAGCCAGTATGAGCCGGACATCCACGTCCTGGCCCGTCTGTGCGATATGCAGAACATCCCGATTGCGACCAACTCCGCGACGGCTGAAATGCTGATCCTCGGACTCGACCGCGGCGACCTGGATTGGAGAAATATTGTAAATCCCAAGTCACGCTAAATCAAATGGACATCCCTTGGCGCACCCGCCCGCTGGCGGGCGGGTGCGTTTCTTTTTATGCCGCGTCGTGCGGCATTTTTGCGTATTGACGCAGCGGGGAAACGATAGACAGAAGGAGTTTTAGAATCAAAATGGAAAAGATCAAACCCAGAACGCTGTCCGGCTTTATGGAGCTTTTGCCGGCGGCGCAGGAGCAGATGGAGCGCATCATGCAGATTCTGCGCGAGACGTACGCGCTTTACGGCTTCTACCCGCTGGATACCCCTGTGCTGGAGGCGTCCGAGGTGCTACTTGCCAAGGGCGGCGGCGAAACGGAAAAGCAGATCTACCGCTTTCAGAAGGGTGACACCGACCTAGCCATGCGCTTTGACCTGACCGTCCCGCTGGCAAAGTATGTGGCGCTCAACTACGGTCAGCTGACCTTCCCCTTCCGCCGCTACCAGATCGGCAAGGTCTACCGCGGCGAGCGCGCCCAGCGCGGCCGCTTCCGCGAGTTTTATCAGGCCGATATTGATATTATCGGCGATGGCCAACTCGACATCATCAATGAGGCGGAGATCCCCTCGATCATCTATAAGACCTTCTCGCGCCTGGGCCTCAAGCGCTTTAAGATCCGCATCAACAACCGCAAGGTGTTAAACGGTTTTTTTGCCATGCTGGGCCTGTCGGACAAGGCCGGTGATGTCATGCGTACGATCGACAAGCTGGAGAAGATTGGGCCGGACAAGGTGCGCGAGATCCTGACCGAGGATTGCGGCACGACCGCCGCGCAGGCCGACGAGATCCTGCGCTTTATCACCATCGAGGGCGGCACCCAAGGCATCCTGGAAGCACTCAAGGGCTATCAGGGCAAGAATGAGACCCTGGACCAGGGCATTTCCGAGTTGACCACGGTCGCGACCTATCTGGAGGATTTCGGCGTGCCGGCCGACCATTTTGCCATTGACCTGACCATTGCCCGCGGGCTGGACTACTATACGGGCACGGTCTATGAGACTACCATGCTCGACCATCCAGAGATCGGTTCCATCTGCTCGGGTGGCCGCTATGACAACCTGGCCGAGTACTATACGGACAAGAAGCTGCCCGGCGTGGGTATCTCGATCGGCCTGACCCGCCTGTTCTTCGTCCTGCAGGACAAGCACTATCTCAATGACAACCCGCCTGCATCCCCGGCGGATGTGCTCATCCTGCCCATGACCGACGACCTCGGTCCGGCCATCTCGCTGGCCACCCGCCTGCGTGACAGCGGCGTGCGCGTCCAGCTGCACTGCGAGAAGAAGAAGTTCAAGGCCAAGATCACCTATGCCGACAAGCTCGCCATCCCGTATGTCATCTTTCTCGGCGAGGATGAGATCGCACAGAACGTTGTGGCGCTCAAGGAGCTTGCGACCGGCGAGCAGACCAATACCGGTTTTGACGAGGCGCTTGCGCGCATCCGCGCCGGCCTGGCTGCCCGCGCTGCTGGGACGGTCATCCTGGATCAGTGAGTTTTAGATTTTAATAAATGTAAAGGAAAGTTGTACTATGTTTCAGTCCCGTACTCATACCTGCAATGAACTGCGCATGGAACATGTCGGCCAGACGGTCAAGCTCGTCGGCTGGATGGAGAACGTGCGCGAGGTTGGCAGCAGCCTGGCGTTCGTCATCCTGCGCGACTTCTACGGCACGACCCAGATTGTCCTCGAGACCGAGGACATGATGGCGGCCATCAAGGGCCTCAACAAGGAGTCCACCATCTCGGTCGAGGGTGTCGTCCGTGAGCGCGACAGCAAGAACCCCAAGATGGCAACCGGCGACATCGAGGTCGTCCCCACCAAGATCGAAGTCCTGGGCCGCTGCCGCTACAACGAGCTGCCCTTCCAGATCGCGCGCAGCCGTGAGGCAGACGAGAGCCTGCGCCTCAAGTATCGCTATCTTGACCTGCGCAATCCCGAAGTCAAGAACAATATTGTCCTGCGCTGCAACGTCGTTGCCGCCCTGCGCGCGGCCATGATTGAGCATGGTTTCCTAGAGATCACAACGCCCATCCTGACCGCGTCCTCCCCAGAGGGTGCGCGCGACTATCTGGTGCCTTCGCGCAAGCATCCGGGCAAGTTCTATGCGCTGCCCCAGGCGCCGCAGCAGTTCAAGCAGCTGCTCATGGCCTCGGGTTTTGACCGCTACTTCCAGATTGCGCCTTGCTTCCGCGATGAGGACGCGCGCGGTGACCGCTCGCCCGGCGAGTTCTATCAGCTCGACATGGAGATGGCATTCGCCGATCAGGATGACGTCTTTGCGGTGCTGGAGGATGTCCTGCCGCCCATCTTTGCCAAGTATGGCAAGTATAATGTGGCTTCCAGCGCACCGTTTAAGCGTATCCCGTTCGCCGAGGCCATGGAGACCTACGGCTCGGACAAGCCGGACCTGCGCATCGACCTGACCGTCACCGACGTGACTGAGCTCATCGGCGGCTGCGGCTTTGGCCCCTTCGAGGGCAACACGGTCAAGGCCATCGTCGTGACCGACTTTGCAGCAACCCGCAAGCAGATTGACAAGCTGTGCGCCGACGTCGAAGTCCAGGCGGGCAGCAAGCCGTACTGGTTCAAGATGGATGACAAGGGCGAACTGTCTGGCGGCATCGCCAAGTTCCTGCAGGATAAAAAGGACGCCATTATCACCGCATTGGGCCTTGCCCCCAACACCTTTGTCGGCCTGACCGCGGGCAAGAAGGGCGCGGCCCAGAAGACCGCAGGCGTCCTGCGCAGTAAGCTGGGCGCAATGTGTCCGAACCACATGGACGCAGAGCGCTATGAGTTCTGCTGGATCGTAGACTTCCCGATGTACGAGATCGGCGAGGAGTCCGGCGAGCTGGAGTTCTGCCACAACCCGTTCTCTATGCCCAATGGCGGCGCGGAGATCCTAGACAAGGCGCATGCGGGCGAGGTCGATCCGCTGACCATCACCGCATTCCAGTATGACCTGGTTTGTAACGGCGTTGAGCTGTCCTCGGGTGCTGTCCGTAACCATGACCCCGAGATTATGGTCAAGGCGTTTGAGCTGGTCCGCCTGGGCGAGGAGGCCGTCAAGGCCAAGTTCCCGGCCATGTACAATGCATTCTGCTATGGCGCGCCCCCGCATGCGGGCATCGCGCCCGGCGTAGACCGTATGGTCATGCTGCTGGCTGGCGAGGAGTCCATCCGTGAGATCATCCCGTTCCCGATGAACAAGAACGCGCAGGACCTCATGATGGATGCGCCGGGCAAGGTCGAGCAGAAGCAGCTCGACGAGCTGTCCATTGCCATCACCCACACCGAGGAAGAGGACGCAGAATAAAGCTGAGAAGGCAACGCGCGGGCAAAGCGGGATCGCTTCGCCCGCGCGTTTTTGTGTGCGGAGGCCCTGCTTTGCCGGGCACTGCGTGACAAGTGCGGCCCGGTGTGGTACAATGAATTGACATCGTGTGAAAAAGGAGTTCTTGTGTGATGAAAAGCTTTATTCAATTGGCACATATCGCGATCAATACCCCCGATTTGGAGCGTTCGATCGCCTTCTATGAGACCCTGGGCGGGGAGTGCACCATGCGCGGCAGCGTCCAGAAGCCGGCGGGTGTTAATCTGCTTGCCATGGTCACCCTCACCAATTTCGAGATCGAGCTCATCCAGCCTGCGGCAGGCTTTCAGGCGGCCGACGGCGTCATCCCGCACTTTGCGATCGAGGTGGAAGACCTGCCGCTTGTCGCAAACGAGATGCGTGCGATGGGGCTGGGCGAATTCTGCTCCGAGCAGCCAACCGAGCTGCCAGACCTGTTCGGCGGCCTGCGCAATATTTTCTTCCGCGGTCCGAGCGGCGAGCTGATTGAGCTGATCGAGCACAATAACCGGTAAGCGCCGAGTGCAACCGCACACAAAAAATGCCTGCCAAGTTGGCAGGCATTTTTTATATCCTTTTGGGGAGCCGTTCACCAAGACTGGTCAAAATCAGGAGCGGCTGCATGTGCGCTTGCAAATGCGCAGAGTTCTTCGGGCCAGTTTTGATGCGCCTGGTCGCAGAACGCGACGAGGCTGGGCGGCAGCGTGCGCCAGACCAACTCGTTCGGAGCGTGGCGGCGCGGCGGGAAGTGGAACAGCAGGTGGAAGCTGTCCGGGGCAGGGGCGGAATCTGGTTCTGGCTCCGGGATGGCTGTGCCGGACTGCTGTATGGCCAGGAAGCAAGTCTGGAAGGCGGCGCAGGCCAGGTTGTAGGCGAGCTCCAGGCTTGGGGCAAAGAGCAGGATACCGAACTGCGGGGCGGCGGCTTGAAACCCGCCGTCAATCTTGGTGAGGGTGATGGTGTAAGCTGGCATAAGGTTGCTCCTCTGGAGGGGTGACTAAGATAAAAAAGGGGACAGGCTCATAGCCTGCCCCTTCTTATATCTTATCGGTTTGAAGCGGATCGAGCGCTGTGCGCTGCGGAATTAATAGTGACGAGCCTCCCACAGATGCTCTTCGATCGCCTTGCGGGCCGCCTGAACTTCCGGCTTGGTGGAAACTTCAGCGACGCCGACACGCCACCAGTTCTCATAGCCCTTGGACATGGTCTTGGGCAGAACCTTGATGTCGATCAGGGTGGAAACGGTCTGCTTCTTGGCGTCCTCGATGGCAGCCTCGAGCTCTTCCTGGGTCTTGACGGTGTAGGTCTTGCAGCCGTAAGCCGCGCCGATTGCCGCGTAGTCGACCTGGATGACCTTGCCCTTATGGATGCCGTTGGTCACGCCCGGCTCAAGCATGTTCTTCTCGGTGCAGATGCAGGCGTTGCCCTGGCCAACCTCGAGGTTGTTGATGCAGCCGAAGGAAGCGTTGTCGAACAGCATGACATTGATCTTGTTGCCGGTCTGGATCGAGGTGATCAGCTCAGAGTGCAGCATGTCGAACGAGCCGTCGCCGCACATTGCATAGACCTCGTGGTCCGGGCAAGCCAGCTTTGCACCCAGCGCAGAAGCAATCTCGTAACCCATGCAGGAGTAGCCATACTCCATGTGATAGGTATTGATCTTGCGTGCACGCCACAGGCCCTGCATGTCGCCGGGCAGCGAGCCAGCAGCCGCGCAGACGATCGCGTCGTCATCGATCATGCGGTTGATGGTGCCGACAACAGCGGTCTGGCACAGCTGGCAGCCGGTATCCTGGATGTACTTCTCAACGCACTCACGGTTTGCGTCGTTGATCTCCGGGATGAAGGAATCCTTGTCGGTGTATACGACGTGATCCAGACGATCGACCTCGTCGAACCACTCCTTGCGGTAAGCGGCAACTGCCTCAGCGTAAGCTGCGTCGGTGTGGTAGCCGATCTTCTTGAGCTCCTCGCCGATTGCGGTCAGGGCCTCATTTGCGTCGGCGATAACCGGGGTCGCGTCCATCTTGTATGCCTGGAACTCGGAGGGGTTGATGTTGACGAACTTCGCGTCGGTGCGGTACAGCCACTTAGAGGCGGTGGTGAAGTCGGTGTAGCGGGTGCCAACGCCGATGACAACGTCTGCCTCGTGTGCGAGCTTGTTTGCTGCGATGCCGCCGGTGGTGCCGAGACCGCCGAGGTTCAGCTCGTGGGTCCACTCAACAGCGGACTTGCCGGCCTGGGTCTCGCCGAATGCGATGCCGAAGTCCTCTGCGAACTTCTTAAATACCTTGTGCGCCTCTGCATAGCGAACGCCGCCGCCGCAGATGAGGAGCGGCTTCTTCGCGTTCTTGATGACCTCGACGGCCTTCTCCAGGGCATACTTGGTGATCGGGCGGCGGTCGATGCGCCATACGCGCTTCTTGAAGAAGTCAACCGGGTAATCGTATGCTTCTGCCTGGACGTCCTGCGGCAGGGAGATGGCAACGGCGCCGGTGTTTGCGGTGTCGGTCAGCACGCGCATAGCAGAGATCATATCGGTCATGACCTGCTCGGGGCGGTTGATGCGGCCCCAGTACTTGGTGACGGCCTGGAAGGCGTCATGTGCCGAGATGGTCAGGTTCTGCGGCTGCTCCATCTGCTGGAGGACCGGGTCAGGCTGACGGGAAGCATAGATGTCGCCCGGCAGAATGAGGACCGGGATGTTGTTTGCGGTTGCGGTCGCAGCGGCGGTGACCATGTTGCACGCGCCGGGGCCGACAGAAGAGGTGCAGGCAAAGATCTGCTTGCGGCGCATCTGCTTTGCATAGCCGACAGCGGCAAGGGCCATGCCCTGCTCGTTCTTGCCCTGGTAGACGACCATGTCCTTGAGCTCCTGCTCAACGCCGTTTGCAAAGCCGACAACATTGCCGTGGCCGGGCAGCATGAAGATGCCCTTAACGAACTTGTGCTCAACTTCGTTGCCGTCCATGTCGATGTAGCTGACATACTGGTTCTCCAGGAAGCGAACCAGAGCCTGGCTCGCCGTCAGGCGAACGGTTTCCATGTGCTTCATAGTGAATGATTCCTCCTAAAACAAATCGTGACAGGCCCGCATGTTCGGGCCTGCTGGATACAACTGAAAGCAGGCGGATGCCTTAGTTGCCGGTCGGGCAGTGCCAGATGTGGTCGTTGGCATCGTCCTGTACGAGCCAGATGTGCTCCTCGTCGTCGATGCGGGTCTTGTCCCACGGGTTGCCCGGCAGATGGCGGATGCCCCAAGCATAGCAGCATGCATAGCCCGGCGCGGTGACCTGGGAGTGCATCTTGTCGGTGATGATAGCAAGGCCGTTGTGATGGGTCTCGTAGATCTCGCCGTTGCCCCAGCCTGCGCCAAAGCCCTGCGGCTTGTCATAGCGGTAGAAGTAGCACTCCGGCTGCGGATGATGGTGCGGCGGGTAAGAGGACCACTTGCCCGGCAGGTTGACGACTTCGCCCAGGACCATGTTGGAGTAGGGTGCGTTGTCCAGGTCGAAGCAGGTGCGCACGTCGCGCTTGATGCAGCCCATGAGCTCGCCCTGATTGCCGCGCGCCCAGGTGTCAGTGTCTTCCGGCTTGTACATCTTGCTCGGGAAGGTCTTCTCGTTCAGGGTCTTCTGCACATAGATGTTGCAGGGGCCATGCGCGGTGATCTTGACCTCTACGCCCTTGCAGACATGCAGGCAGGAGGGGTTGTAATCGAAGGGGTTCGGGCGGTCCACGTCGTAGGACTGGCCTTCCCACTCGAAGGTGCACTTGCCGTCGAATACCAGGCAGGCCAGCTCCTTCTCGGGTTCATTAAAAGAATAGGTGTCGCCGTCTTCCATGACGAGCAGCGCGACGTCCATCATGGCGTCCTTGCCGATGCCCTCATCGAGGCGGATATACTCGTTATAGCCGCGCTTGACTTGCTTATCAATGTACATAGCACATACCTCCAGAAAAAAATTTTTCCCGCGCGCGCCGTTCGGAGTCCGGCACGGGGCGGAGTATTTTGGAAATACTCGTTTGGATTTATTATAGCATGATAGCTAAAAATCATCAACAGTATTGTGAGATTTTGGAGAAAATATAGAATGTTTTGGCACTTTGCACAGAGAATGCCACAAAATTCCGTACAATCTACTAAAGCTGGAACCCCAAATACTGGGATGCCGGCACACGGCACGGAGAAAAGAACAAACAGGAAATGGGTGAGAAGAGCGGGGAAAAACGGCGTTTTTGTGCGGAACGCCTTGCCTTCCCTGTTTGATCTGTCTATAATTATAGACGGGAGGGCGGCCTCGTGCTTGCAGTATCTTCCTAAATTATAACACGATTTTCAGGTTTTTAGAAAATTCGGACCGATGCGGTCCGCACAGCAAAGAGGAGGGAGAAGATGGATGCCGCACGGCGGGAGCGGCGTGCCCATGGCACGCAGGGCTTCCCATTCCAGATCTATTCCGCGCCGCAGGCGCAGGACTCCGACCTTGTGCCCTATCACTGGCATCCGGAGACCGAGATTATCATCGTCCTGCATGGTACGGTGGGCGTGACCATTGCGGACCGGCAATATGCCGGCCAGGAAGGCGATGTGTTTTTTGCCTCGTCCGGGCAGCTGCATGAGATCCGCGGCGGCGTGGACAACCGGTTCCGCGCGTTCGTATTTCCGATGGATTTCCTGCAGTTCCGGCGGGCGGACCTGGCACAGAGCGAGCTGCTCGCGCCGCTCGAGGAGGGGACGCTGCGCCTGCCGGCTTATGTGCCGCATGGCACGCCGGTAGGGCGGGAGCTGTTCCGCGAACTAAAAAAAATGATCCGCGTCTGCGCGGATCAACCGTTGGGATATCAACTTTTGGTCAAGTCGTCCCTGCTCTACCTCATTGGGCAGCTGGCCGGGGCCGGATTGCTGGAAACGCGCCCCCAGCGCACAGGGGAGGAATATAAAGTACAGCTTTTGCGCCGGATTGTGGAATACCTAGGCGAGCACTGCACCGAGCGGCTGCGCCTGGCCGATGTGGCCGCGCAATTTGGCCTGTCGCCGCAGTACTTTTGCAGCTTTTTCAAGGAAAACCTGGGCCGCACGCTGGTGCAACACATCAATTTCCTGCGCATTGAGCGCGCCTCGCGCCTGCTGCGCGAGACCGACCTGACGATTTTGGAGATCAGCCTCAGCGTCGGTTTTGACAACGTGAGCTATTTTATCAAGCGTTTCCGCGCGGTCTATGGATGCACGCCCACCGATTACCGGCGTTCGGTGGGCAGCCGCCGCTGAAGCACAGCCGGTCAGCGGTCGTAGCGCACGCGGATGTTGTTCTCAGCAAAGAACTGCAAATATTTTTCAGGCGGGCGCCGGTCGGTGATGAACGCGGTCAGATCCTGCAGCTGGCAGAACGAGATGACCGCAGACTTATCGAGCTTGGACGAGTCGGCCATGAGATAGATGGACCCTGCGTGCTGCACGACGCCGCGTTTAATCTCGGCCTCGAGGAAGGTGGTGTTGGTCATGCCGCTCTCGAGCGACACGCCGGTAGCCGCCATGAACGCCTTGTTGATGGTCATGCCGGACAGCATTTCAAAGGTGGACAGGCCGGTGAAGGAGTCGGTCGCGCCGTTATAGATGCCGCCGAGCGAGATGAGGCTGAGGTTGTCATACTTGGAAGCCTCGCTCATCGCGCCGAGCGAATGGGTGATGACGGTCACGCGCTTGCGGCCCGACAGGTAACGCAGCAGGCAAACCGTGGTCGAGCCCGAATCAATAAAGATGGTGTCGCCGTCCTGGACTTCGCTGGCAGCGAGCATGCCGATCTGGTTCTTGTCGGCCGAATTGAGCGAGGTGCGAACGGGCATGGGCACGGCACCGGGCGAGCCGACGGTCGTGACGCCGCCGTAGACCTTGGCGATATGCCCGCGGGCCTCCAGGTCGTTGAGGTCGCGGCGGATGGTGTTTTTGGACACGCCAAAGACCTCGCACAGCTCGTCAATGGAGACGGTCTCCTTCGAGATCACATACTGCTCAATCGAGTTGAGTCGGCTGATTTTCATAGTTCTTCCTTTTCTCCCTGTATGGATTGCATCATTTTCTCTCATATATATAAACCTGTTCATGATTGTGATGGATGATCAGACAACAGAAAAAGCCGGATCGGGCTTTTGGGCTGCACGTCCCCGGCCGGTGCAGCCGCTCTCCGAAAGCGGCCGGAAAATCCGGCGGGATGCCAGGGGGGCCGGGTGACGGCTCTCCTTATAATTCTAACAGAAAATAACAAAAAAGCAACCAAAATCCATGGACGGCTTGGGCCGGCGTGGAAAGAAAAAATTTTTGGCGGGCGCAGGCGCAAGGGCACGGGAACTGTGGACACCTTGCACGAAACCAGACCGGTAGATCCTGGTAAATATAACCAAATGACGAAAAAAATTTTCCGAAAAATCCCCATCTCAGCATTGAAATTTATCCAAAACGATGATAGACTACAAGTAGTGAGAAGGGGAAATCGGCTGGGCCCGCCCTGGGTCTTGCCGGTTTTCACATGAATATTTGTAAAAATAGGCAGGTGTATGCAATGCAGAAAGCAGAAAAAATGAAGGAACTGCGCGTATTTGCCCAGGAAATCAGAGTCGAAGCTCTGAAGACGATCGGCTCTCTTGGCTTTGGCCATGTCGGCGGTTCCATGTCCGTTGTTGAAGCTCTTGCTGTCCTGTACGGCGACGTAATGAAGGTTGACCCCAAGAACCCGCATTGGGCAGACCGCGACTGGTGCGTTATGTCCAAGGGCCATGCCGGCCCGGCGATGTACGCCACCCTGGGCCTGAAGGGCTTCTATCCTGTGGAGCAGGCTTATACCCTCAACCAGCCCCACACCAACTTCCCCTCCCACACCGACCGCACCAAGACCCCCGGCATCGATCTGACGACCGGTTCCCTGGGCCAGGGCATGTCTACCGCAACCGGCGCTGCGCTGGCAAATAAGGTGGATGGCCGCGACAACCATGTCTTCGTTTTCGTCGGCGACGGCGAGTGCGATGAGGGCCAGGTTTGGGAGGCTGCACAGTTCGCTGCGCACTATAAGCTGGATCACCTGATTTGCTTCGTTGACTCCAACAAGCGTCAGCTCGACGGCAAGGTCGACGACATCATGAGCCACGGTAAGGGCATCGGCGCAAAGTTTGATGCGTTTGGCTGGAACGTCATCGACGTAGCCGACGGCAACGACGTAGAGCAGATCTACGACGCTGTCCAGGCCGCTTATGCGACCACCGGCAAGCCCACCTGCATCGTGCTCAACACCGTTAAGGGCAAGGGCTGCACCTTTGCAGAGCCGTCCGGCGCACACTCCTCGCAGCCGAGCAAGGAGCAGTGGGACGAGGCGATTGCTTTCGCTGAGGCAGAACTCGCCAAGGTTAAGGCACAGTAAGGAGGGTATCGAACAATGAGCTTTACTTTGATTGGCAAGCACGAGAAAGACTCCCGTGCAAATCGTGACGGTTATGTAACCGCGATGGAAGACCTGATGAAGGCCGACCGCAACGTCGTACATATCGATTGCGACCTGTACAACTGCATCAACACCGCGAAGCTGGAGAAGGAATTCCCCGGCCAGTGCTTCAACGCCGGCATCGCTGAGGCCGACGCAATGGGCATCGCCGCCGGCATGACCGCCGCTGGCAAGACCGCTTTTATGCACTCCTTCGGCTGCTTCGCTTCCCGCCGTGCGTTTGACCAGGCGTTCATGTCCGCAGCTTACGCAAAGCTGCCGGTCCATGTCATTGGTTCTGACCCCGGCGTCTGCGCGGCGTACAACGGCGGCACCCACATGCCGTTCGAGGACTGCGCACTGTATCTGTCCATCCCGGACGCTGTTGTCATTGACCCGACCGACTATGCGATGATCAACTGCCTGACCAAGAAGCTGGCCGCTTCCGGCAAGTTCTCTTACATGCGCATGATCCGCAAGGGCGTCATCAAGGTCTATGAGGACGGTTCGGACTTCGAGATCGGCAAGGGCGTCACCCTGAAGGACGGCAAGGATGTCACCATCATTGCTTCCGGTATCATGGTTGACGAGGCGCTCAAGGCACAGGAAACCCTGGCCGCTGAGGGCGTTTCCGCGAAGGTCATCGATATGTTCACCTGGAAGCCGATCGACGAAGAGCTGATCGTGGCTTCCGCGAAGGAGACCGGCGCGATCGTAACTGCTGAGAACCATCAGGTCAACTGCGGCCTGGGTTCTGCTGTTGCACAGGTTGTCGCGAAGAACTGCCCGGTTCCGATGGAGATGGTTGGCGTGCAGAACCGCTTCGGCCAGGTTGGTGCACAGGACTTCCTGCAGAAGGAGTACAACCTCACCGCAGACGACATCGTTGCAGCTGTCAAGAAGGTTATTTCCCGCAAGTAAGTCTTAAGACAAGCGGAAAACAGAAGAGGGATGCCCAAAAAGGCACCCCTCTTTTTTTGCGCCAGGAGATGCTGGACGCCGGCAGAAATAAGGAGGGCCGGGAACTAGGCCCGGCCCTCCTTTGGCGGGAAAATCAGGGAAGCTGGCGCAGACGGTCAGTCTACAAGCGGCTCCTGGAACAGCGTATACACATCGTCGCCGTCCGGCGTTTCGCCCGTGACTGCGCCCTCGTCCAGGTTGGTTAGGCGGAATGCCTGGTAGAGTGTGCCGTCCTCGCCGGTTTCCTCGGTGATCGCCAGGCGTGCCCAAGTGCTTTCGGTCACGCCCGCGCCGTCGCCCGCAAAGGCATCAGCGGTGTTGTCGACCTTCAAGGTGTAAGCGGTGCCGTCGTAGGACAGGGCAGACACGATCGGATCACCCTCCACCGTGTACTGCGTGATCTGGATGGCGGCAGACTTGCCCACGCCAGTCACGTTGAGAAACTCTTCGAAGTTTTCGCGGCCGGTAGGCTCGGCGCCGTTCGGCAGGTCCAGTGTGCCGCAGTCAAAGAATGTGATGGCGTTGGGGTCTTCCGGCACTGGGGCAGAAGATGGGGCTTCGGGCGTTGCAGGCGTCTCGCCGGAGGGCGTCTGTTCGCCGGCAGGCTCGTTCTGTTCGGCCTGTGCGGGGGGATTGGCGTCTTCGGTATCCTTGGGGCCGCAGGCGGAAAGGCCGGCGAGCAGAAGCCCCAGGCAGAGGAGCCATAAGATGCGGGTGCGTTTCATCATGCGTCATCTCCTTTGATACAGATAGACGGATGGGAACTGGAAAGGTTCCCTTTTCCCTATTGTAGCAGACCGGGGCGGTTTGTGCAATGCGGCCGGGTGTGTGCCCGGCAGGAAAGTGGATTCCGGCGGATTTTCTCTAGGCAAACGGCCCGGTATGCGGTAGAATAAGGGTATCGACAAAAAATATGCGGAGGTTTCTGTAAATGGACGCAAAGGAAAAAGCGCTGTTGGCGCATGAAAAGTGGGGCGGGAAAATCGAGGTGGTCGCGCGCTGCGCGGTCAAGAACCGCGAAGACCTCTCGATCGCCTATACCCCGGGCGTGGCCGAGCCCTGCCTCAAGATCAAGGACGATGTCTCGCTGAGCTATAAGTACACCCGCCGCCATAATTTGGTCGCGGTCATCACCGACGGCACTGCCGTCCTCGGCCTGGGCGATATCGGCCCGGAGGCCGGCATGCCGGTCATGGAGGGCAAGTGCGCGCTGTTCAAGGCATTTGCCGACGTGGATGCGTTCCCGATCTGCGTCAAGAGCAAGGACGTGGACGAGATCGTGCGCACGGTCCAGCTCATCTCGGGCTCTTTCGGCGGCATCAATCTCGAGGATATCTCGGCGCCGCGCTGCTTTGAGATCGAGCGCCGCCTCAAGGAGGTCTGCGACATCCCGGTCTTCCACGATGACCAGCATGGAACGGCGGTCTGCTGTGCGGCGGCAATGATCAATGCCTGCCGACTGACCGGCCGCGACCTCAAGCAGATCAAGCTCGTGGTCAATGGCTGCGGCGCGGCGGCCATTGCGGTCACCAAGTTCCTCATGTTCCTGGGCGTCCAGGACGTTATCATGTGTGAGCGGTTCGGCATTGTCTGTGAGGGCGACGAGCGCCTCAACCCAGCGCAGGCCGAGATGGCGCGCGTCACCAACCGCAGTCACATGACCGGCACACTGGCCGACGCGGTCCGCGGCGCGGACGTATTTTTCGGCCTGTCCGGCCCGGGCGTGCTGACCGCCGAGATGGTATCCACCATGGCGCATAACCCCATGGTTTTCGCCATGGCAAACCCGGTGCCCGAGATCTGGCCGGATGAGGCCAAAAAGGGCGGCGCCGCCGTTGTCGGTACCGGGCGCTCGGATTATCCCAATCAGATCAACAACGTTTTGGCATTCCCGGGCATTTTCCGCGGCGCGCTGGACGTGCGCGCCTCCGATATCAACGAGGAGATGAAGATGGCGGCGGCCTACGCCATCGCCCATGTGATCCCCGACGATGAGCTGGCCGCGGACAATATCATGCCCATGGCATTTGACGAGCGCGTCACCGGCGCGGTGGCCAAGGCGGTGGCCGAAGCGGCAAGACAGACCGGTGTGGCCCGGGTATAAGTAGCTTGCGTCAAAACAGAAGAAAAATTGGTCATATTTGACACAACAAGGTTGACTTTTACAGGCGGTTCTTATACAATAGAGACATGAAGCGGTGGCACTGCGCCATATCGGCGCAGTGATTCCAATATGTTCATTACGGAGGTATGAAAAATGTTAGATCCCAAGAAAGTAAGACTCGGTATGTGCCCGATCGGTTGGTCCAATGATGACATGTGGGATCTCGGCGACGAGAACACTTTCCAGCAGTGCGTTTCTGAGATGGCGCTGGCTGGTTTTACCGGCTCTGAGGTCGGCCATAAGTATCCGGAGGACAAGGCTGTCCTCAAGCATATGCTGGACGTACGCGGCATGACCATCGCGTCCAAGTGGTTCTCCTCTTTCCTGGTTGACAAGCCGTACGAGGAGGTCGAGGCGGACTTCATCAAGGAGCTCGAGTACCTGTCCTACGTTGGCGCAACCGCCATCAACATCTCTGAGCAGTCCGGCTCCATCCAGGGCAAGCAGGATGTTGCTATCCTGGACATGGAGAACAAGCGCGTCCTGACCGACGAGGAGTGGGATCGCCTGTGCACTGGCCTGAACAAGCTGGGTAAGCTGTCCCTCGAGAAGTACGGCATCCGTTCCTGCTTCCATCATCACATGGGCACCGTGGTACAGACCGTTGAGGAGACCACCCGCCTGATGGAGAACACCGATCCGAAGTATGTCTTCCTGTGCTTTGACACCGGCCACTTCACCTTCGCTGGTGAGGATCCGGTCAAGATGCTCGAGAAGTTTGCAGATCGTGTCGGCCACGTTCACCTGAAGAACATGCGTATGCCGATCGTTGAGAAGGTTCGTGCAGAGCACTGGTCCTTCCTGGACGCTGTCCGCAACGGCGCATTCACCGTACCGGGCGATCCGGACGGCTGCGTACAGTTCGACGACGTATTCGCTTTGCTCGACAAGGCTGGCTATGAAGGCTGGATCATGGTCGAGGCAGAGCAGGATCCTGCAAAGGCAAATCCGTTCGAGTACGCCAAGATGGCACGCGCTTACATCAAGGAGCACACTGGCCTCTAATTTCCAGGCAACCTTACAAACCCTGGGCACTTACCGAGTCAATGACCCCAAAGGAGAAGAGCTGGCAATATGCCAGCTCTTTTTTTTGCCTGGAAAGGGAACAGCGCTTGTTTTGGGAAAACGGGAGAACCGGCATCGTACGGTTCGGCGCATAGGCGGGCAGATATCCCGGAAACCAAAGGTTTTGGGGCGAAAGATAGGGCTTTTCCGCTTTTCCATTGCATCTTGCCCGGCGCTATGGTATCATAAAAAGCAGAACGAACGAGGAGGAGAACGCAGTGTTGCAGGAATATCGCTATGAGATCGGGCCAGAGGAATATCTGGCCTATCAAAAGTATCATATGACGCACGATAAGACCATCGCCAGACGCATTTTCTGGATGCGCCTGATCATCAGCCTGGCTTTGCTGCTCATTGGCGTACTGCTGGACATCATCGGGCAGATTGGCCTGATCGTGGTTGGCGCCTTTGCCGTTTTGGCCGTATGCGCCTGGATGCTGGTGCCGCAGTGGATGCGCGACAGCATGCGCAAGACAGCCGAGAAAAAATACGCGCCCCGTATCCAGCCGTACACTGCGGTGACCACCATGGAGGAGGACGGCCTGCATATCTTTGACGGCGAGGACACCCAGGTGCTGCTCTATGACAGCATCGAGCAGATCGTCGACGAGGACGGTTACCTCTTTTTGGGCTACGGAGACCGTCAGACTGTGGTCATCCCGCCGGCGGCTTTCACGCGGGGGGAGAGCGAACGGCAGGCGTTCCTGTCCGAGCTGCGCCATATGGTACACAAGCGCAGAACAGGAGTGCTGGAAAAGTAAATGGAACTGCATTACGAGATCACCGAGCAAGACTTCATTGATTACAACCTATATTTTATCGCACATGATGCGATGACGCAGAAGACCATCCGTCGTATGAGCACGCTGACGGCGGTACTGGTCCTTGTGGGCGGCACAGCCCTTATGTACCTGCTGGATACCCTCTCGCCTGTGAGCGTCGGCATGTACGTTGTGCTGGCTGCTGTGTGCTTTTTTGGATGTCCGGTATGGTTTACGCACAAGGCGCGCAAAAATGTGCATCGCACCATCGAGCGGGCGTCCAACCGGCATATCTGCGGGCCGAAAACGCTGCGGCTGACCGACACCGGCGTGCAGCTCGTGGGGGAGAGCGAGGACAGTTCCTATCCCTATGCTGCATTTCAGCGCGTGATCACGGCAGAAAAACAAGTCTATCTCTACCTTGACGACCTGTCGGCGCTCATTGTGCCGCGGCGTGCCTTCCCGGACGAGGAAGCCCGGCGTACGTTTGTGCGCATGCTGGAAGGGCGCATCACCGAGGCGAAGATGAAGAAGTCCCGGGACGAGGCGGCAAAGGAGGACGAAACCGCCCGATGAAAGGAGGCGGAGGGGCACATGGCAGTGACCCTCAAACAGATTGCAGAGATTGCAGGTGTGTCGCGTGGCACGGTGGACCGCGCCCTGCACAACCGCGGGCGCGTCAGCCCGGAGGTCGCCGCACGTATCCGGCAGATCGCACAGGAACAGGGCTACGAGCCGAATGAGGTAGGGCGGGCGCTCGCCCGCAGCCGCAAGCAGACCCGGGTCGGCGTCATCTTGCAGTCTATGGAAACACCAACCATGAAAATTGTCGCCGAAGGTGCGCGGGCAGCCGCGAAGACGCTGCAAAATCAGAGTATGGAAGTGCTCTTCCGTACGGTGGAGTCGGTGAACGCGGCGCAGGAGATCGCCTATCTGGATGAACTGCTGGCAGCGGGCGTACAGGGGCTGGCGATAGCCCCGGTGGACGACGCTAGGGTCTGCCGGAAGCTGGACGAGATCGCTGGGCAGGGCATACCGGTCGTCACTTTCAACGCCGACCTGCCGCAGTCCAAGCGGATCTGTTTTGTCGGGCAGGACAACGACCGGGCCGGCCGCACAGCTGCGGGGCTCATGGCCATGATGGTCCCCAAAAACGGCAAGGTGGCCCAGATCACCGGGCATCTGACGAACGACGCCCACCGGACCCGCTGCGCCAGCTTCCAGGAAGAGATGCAGAAGATCGCGCCGGACGTTGAGATCCTGCCCGTGCAGCCCTGTTTCGACCGGGACAGCTATGCCCTGGAGCTGACCCAGCACCTGCTGGGTATCTGCCAGGACCTGGCCGGCATCTATGTTGCGGCCAACGGCCAGCACGGCGTGTGCGAGGCGCTGCGGGCTGCGGGGCTGGACGGCAAACTGCGTGTGATTGCCTATGATATTACCCCGCAGAATATCGAGGACCTCAAACAGGGCGCGATCAGCATCCTCATCGACCAGAAGGCGCGCGATCAGGGATATCGTCCACTGATGATCCTGCGTGACTGCCTCATCACGCACACACCTCCGAAAGAGACCTTCTGCTATACGGGCATCACCCTCAAAACGCGCTATAACCTGTAGGCGTTCTGGCAAAAATGCCCTGCTTTTCCAGCAGGAACGGCCGCTTTTTCGGCAGGTGCCCGGTTGACAAAGCCGCGGGGCTGGTGTATCATCATTATAAGATTTCATATCAAAAGGCTTTGAAGGAAACCGCCCTTTCTCACGGCGGCCCGACAGAGAGCGTCCGTCCCAGGCTGGAAGCGGACGCCGGGCTGGAGAAATTGGCGTACCGGCTCCCGAGCCGCGCAGGGGAAATGAGATAGAGTATCCTGCGCCGATCCGCCCTCGTTACGGGCTCCGAGCGGCAGCCCGCGCGGCCAACTGGTTTGGAAACGCCGGCTGCAAGCAGGGTGGAACCGTGGGTTTTGACAAGCTCACCCCTGAAATCACTTCGATTTGGGGGTGGGCTTTTTTGTTCGCCCCAAAGCCACAGAAAGGATGGAAATATTATGTCCGACAATCAGTACACGTTTGAAAACCCGGAATACCGCAATACCTACCGCCATACGGTTTCCCATATCCTGGCCCAGGCGGTCAAGCGTCTGTATCCCGAGGCAAAGCTCGCCATCGGCCCGGCCATCGACAACGGCTTTTATTACGACATTGACCTGCCGTTTTCGCTGACGCAGGAGCATCTGGATGCGATCGAGGCCGAGATGAAGAAGATCTGTAAGGAAAAGCTGCCGCTCGAGCGCTTCGAGCTGCCGCGCGCTGAGGCACGCAAGCTCATGGAGGACAAGGATGAGCCCTACAAGGTCGAGCTCATCGACGACCTGCCCGAGGATGCAGTCATCTCGTTCTACAAGCAGGGCGAGTTCACCGACCTGTGTGCGGGTCCGCATCTGGACTCTACCGGCCGCGTCAAGGCCAACGCCCTGAAGCTCACCTCGGTCACCGGCGCTTACTGGCGCGGCGACGCGAACCGCAAGATGCTCCAGCGCATTTACGGCACGGCCTTCCCCAAGAAGGATGAACTGGACGCTTATCTCCAGCGCATCGAGGAGGCAAAGCGCCGTGACCACCGCAAGCTCGGCCGTGAGCTCGGCCTGTTCACCATCATGGAGGAAGGCCCGGGCTTCCCGTTCTTCCTGCCCAAGGGCATGATCCTAAAGAACACGCTCATCGATTACTGGCGTGAGATCCACCGCAAGGCGGGCTATCAGGAAATTTCTACGCCCATTATGCTCAACCGTTCGCTGTGGGAGCGCTCGGGCCACTGGGGCCATTACAAGAACAATATGTACACGACGGTCATCGACGACCAGGATTTTGCCATCAAGCCCATGAACTGCCCGGGCGGCATGCTGGTCTACAAGTCCCAGCCGCACTCCTACCGTGAGCTGCCCATGCGCGTGGGCGAACTGGGTCTGGTACACCGCCATGAGCTGTCGGGCGCCCTGCACGGCCTGATGCGCGTGCGCTGCTTTACCCAGGACGACGCGCACATCTTCATGACCCGTGAGCAGATCAAGGACGAGATCAAGGGCGTGTGCAAGCTCATCGACGAGGTCTACTCGATGTTCGGCTTCCCGTACCACATTGAGCTGTCCACCATGCCGGAGGATCACATGGGCGACGAGGCCGATTGGGAGATGGCGACCAATGCGCTCAAGAACGCGCTCGAGGAGATGGGCAAGCCCTATGAGATCAATGAGGGCGACGGCGCATTCTACGGCCCCAAGATCGACTTCCATCTGGAGGACTGCCTGGGCCGTACCTGGCAGTGCGGCACCATCCAGCTGGACTTCCAGATGCCCGAGCGCTTTGAGCTCGAGTACACGGGCGCAGATGACCAGAAGCATCGCCCGGTTATGATCCATCGCGTGGTCTTTGGCTCGATCGAGCGCTTTATCGGCATCCTGACCGAGCACTTTGCTGGCGCATTCCCGACCTGGCTGGCGCCGGTGCAGGTTAAGCTGCTGACCATGACCGACCGCAACCGCGCTTATGCCGAGGAGATCCAGCGCCAGCTTGAGGAGCAGGGCTTCCGCACCGAACTGGACGAGCGCAACGAGAAGATCGGCTACAAGATCCGCGAGGCCCAGCTCGAGAAGATCCCGTATATGCTGGTGCTGGGCGACAAGGAGCAGGAGGCCGGCGAGGTCGCTGTCCGCGACCGCCGCGACGGCAAGACCACGGTTATGCCGCTGTCCGAGTTTGTGGATAAGCTGACCTATGAAGTGAAGTCCCGCATCTGCAAGTGAGCAGGGCGGTAAACCGATAGAAAAGGGGAACAGAAAAAATGGCAGACAAGAAAAAGCTGGTGTCTGAGATCACATCCATGGATGTGGATTTCGCCCAGTGGTATACTGATATCGTCAAAAAGGCGGAGATGATTGACTACTCGTCGGTCAAGGGCTGCATCATCATGCGGCCTTACGCCCAGGCGCTGTGGGAGAATATCCAGAAGACACTGGACGGCATGTTCAAGGAGACCGGCCACGAGAATGTGGCGATGCCGCTCTTTATCCCGGAGTCCCTGCTGCAGCGCGAAAAGGATCACGTCGAAGGCTTCGCCCCCGAAGTCGCCTGGGTCACCCACGGCGGCTCGGAGAAGCTGGAGGAGCGCCTGTGCGTGCGCCCGACCTCGGAGACGCTGTTCTGTGAGCACTACGCTAAGATCGTCCGCTCGTGGCGCGACCTGCCCAAGCTGTATAACCAGTGGTGCTCGGTCGTCCGCTGGGAAAAGACCACCCGCCCGTTCCTGCGCTCACGCGAGTTCTGGTGGCAGGAGGGTCACACCGTGCACGCCACCGAGGAGGAGGCGCGCGAGGAGACCATGCGCATGCTGAACATCTACGCCAAGTTCTGTGAAGAATACCTGGCGATCCCGGTGCTCAAGGGCCAGAAGACCGAGAAGGAGCGCTTTGCCGGCGCTGAGGATACCTACACGATCGAGGCTATGATGCACGACGGCAAGGCGCTGCAGTCGGGCACCTCGCACTACTTCGGCGATGGCTTTGCCCGTGCATTCAATATGCAGTATACCGATAAGAACAATACGCTGCAATACATGTACCAGACCTCCTGGGGTGTATCTACCCGTCTTATCGGCGCTATCATCATGACCCACGGCGACAACGAGGGCCTGGTGCTGCCGCCCAAGATTGCGCCCTTCCAGCTCGTTGTCATCCCGGTCGCGGCACACAAGCCGGGCGTCGTGGACAAGGCAAATGAGCTGTACGAGACGCTCAAGAAGGCCGGTATCCGCGTCAAGATCGACCTCACGGAGAACAGCCCTGGCTGGAAGTTCGCCGAGTACGAGATGAAGGGCTTCCCGCTTCGCCTGGAGGTCGGCCCGCGCGACATCGAGAACGGCCAGTGCGTACTGGTCCGCCGCGACAACCGCGAGAAGACCGTCGTAAAGTTTGAGGACCTGACGACCGTCGTGCCTCAGCTGCTCGACGAGGTACAGCAGGCGCTGTTTGACAAGGCGCTCAAGAACCGGGAGGAGCATACCTATGTGGCGCACTCCCTTGAGGATATGAAGAACATCCTCAAGGAGCACACCGGCT
>LBJMC04202__coassemble_152_pt1 | contig 76079 bp, 67 predicted proteins | sample LBJMC04202__metabat2_high_PE_026 | metagenome-assembled genome bin LBJMC04202 | reverse complement strand
GGAACAGAAATCTACATTTTCTGCATTATACGATTATACGAAAAAAAGAGGACAACACTATGGAAAGAATGATCGGTACAGTATCGCGCGGCATCCGTGCCCCCATCATCCGTGCAGGAGACGACCTTGCGCAGATCGTGGTTGATTCGGTCATGGCCGCCGCCCAGAGCGCGCCGTTCTCCGTGGAGGACCGCGACGTCATCGCCGTGACCGAGGCCGTCGTGGCGCGCGCCCAGGGCAACTATGCGCGCGTGCAGGACATCGCGGCCGATATCCGCGCCAAGCTCGGCGGCGGCACCGTGGGTGTAATTTTCCCCATCCTCAGCCGCAACCGCTTTGCCATCTGCCTCAAGGGCATCGCCATGGGCTGCAAAAAGGTCGTGCTCATGCTCAGCTATCCGTCCGATGAGGTCGGCAACCATCTGATCGACCCCGATCTTGTGGATGAACAGGGCGTCAACCCCTGGAGCGATGTGCTCAGCCTTGCGCAGTACCGTGCGCATTTTGGCAACCGGACCCATGTCTTTACCGGCGTAGATTACGTCTCCTATTATCAGCAGATCATCGAACAGGCCGGCGCTGAGGCAGAGATCATCTTTGCCAACAACCCGCGTGCCATCCTGGACTACACCAAAACCGTCTTGGCCTGCGATATCCACACCCGGGCGCGCACCAAGCGTATCCTGCAAAAGGCAGGCGCCGAGGTCGTGTGCACGCTGGACGATATCATGACCGCGAGCATCGACGGCTCGGGCTACAACGACCGCTTTGGCCTTCTGGGCTCCAACAAGGCGACCGAGGAGACCGTCAAGCTGTTCCCCATCCACTGTGACGAGATGGTTGCCCGCATCCAGCAAATGATGCGGGAACGGACCGGCAAGCAGGTCGAAGTCATGATCTATGGCGACGGCGCGTTCAAGGACCCGGTCGGCAAGATCTGGGAGCTGGCCGACCCGGTCGTCTCCCCGGCATACACCCCCGGCCTCGAGGGTACCCCCAACGAGGTCAAGCTCAAGTATCTGGCGGACAATGATTTCGCCGACCTCAGGGGCGACGCGCTCAAGCAGGCCATCAAGGGCTACATCCACGAAAAAGACGAAAAGGCGCAGAGCCTCAAGGGCACCATGGTGACCCAGGGCACCACGCCGCGCCGTCTGACCGACCTGATCGGCTCGCTGGCCGACCTGACCTCGGGCTCGGGCGACAAGGGCACGCCCATCGTCTATATCCAAGGCTATTTCGATAACTACACCAACTAAACCACAATACACCGGATAGGCCGAGGCGGCACGCCGCGCCGGGCCATCGCATACGGAAAAAGGGCCGCGGGCTTTTCACAAGCCTTCGGCCCTTTACTGTGTTCAGTATCCCAGCCGCCCCAGCCAGGCCCGCAGCGCATCCTGTGCCTGCTCGGTCTGGCCGGATACCGCTTCGGCCGTCAGGCACAGCGCCTCGCCCACCTGTGCGTCCGGGCGGATCTCCCGCAGCGCATCCGCGCCGCCGGCAAACGTCCCGTTGGTCACGCAGAACGGTGCAATCTGCTTGTCAGAAACGTCATGCGTCTGTAAAAAGCTGCGCACCTCGGCCGGGCAGCTGTCCCACCATTCCGGATAACCCAGAAAGACCACATCATACTGCTCCATGGGCACAGCCGGCTCGGCAAGCACCGTGCGGCCCTGCTCCTTGTCCAGGGACACTTCCTCGGCATAGATGGCATGGATGTCCCCGCCTGTCAGCGCAGCAATCCACTGGGCCAATGCGGTCACCGGGTCTGGCACATACTCGTCCTCCGGTGCTTCCTGCATCCGCGAGAAATAGGCAACGAGCGCCGCACGCGGCGGCTGTGCCGCGTCCTGCTCCTGCGGCAATTCCTGTGCCGCCTGCGGCGGTTCCCCGCTCTCCTGCTCCTGCGGCAACTCCCGCGGCAGCGCTAAGTCGACCTCGCGCTCCTGCCGCTTTTTGCCCGTGGAAAATCCAAGGGACAGACTCAGTTTCAGGGAAATATGGATTGCCCGCTTATTGCCGTTGTGTTTCATCTGTCTTATCCTCCTTGTCTGCTGTCAATCTTTCTCCTCTCAGCCCTGGACCTGCCCCGATCCCAGCGGCTGCGCCTCCAGTGTATACAGCCCTTCCAGCCATACTGAGAGATAAGCCCGCGCCTCAGGCATCTCCTCTGGCAGGATGAAAAACCCGCTCTGTATGACCTCTGCCTCCGGCTCCGCTGCGGCGATCGCGGCGTAGGTGCTGTCTGTTGTGCCCTCCTCATAGGTACAAAATGGCACAATGGTTTTGCCTGACAGGTCATAGCGTTCCAAAAAGCTGTAGACCGCGCCCGGAATTTGGTCATTCCAAATCGGATATCCCAGATAGACCACATCGTACGTCTCCACGTCCAGAGGCTCTCCGGCCAGTGCCGGGCGCGCGCTGCTCTGCCGGTTGTAGATCTCAACCGACTGCCGGTCCGCCGGATAGGTCTGCTCGGTACGGATGGGATACAGCTCCCCATCTGTCATCTCCCCGATCAGCCGGGCGATATAGCCAGTCGTGCCCACCGACTGCCCATTGTGCACCACCACACTCGCGGAAGTCTGTGCATCGGCGTACCCCGGCTGTCCGGCGTTGTCCCACAGCGAAAAATACGCGACGAGTGCTCGGCCCTGTTCGGGCTGCGCGGCGGGTGGTTCGGTCTCCTGTGGCTGGCAGGCGGCAAAGGCAAAACCGGCCAGTGCCGTTATCAGCAGCACGCAGGCCGCTTTCCAAGATTTTTGCATGGCTGGCTCCTTTCTCTATGGCCTGCGGCAGATTCCCGCATGTCCCGCATCTTTGCAGGAGGAATCATTTCACCTGCAATTTCATTGTAATGGTAGCATGGTAAAATGTAAAATACCTATTTTTTATCGTTTTCCATACATTTGTGTTATACCTGACCGATTTTGTGCACATATTGCATTTTTTCTGTCCCATTTCGCAGCGATCTGTCTATCCTTAAGCAGACAAAAAGCCCGCAGGCTGTGCCTGCGGGCTTGCTTCTCCCCAGCCTTTTCAGCGGCCGGGGCATGATAGCAATTGCATTTAAGAGTGGTTATAGACGTGTTGGCCAAAGGTCGTCTGCGCGAGCGCACGGCGCAGGACGGGCGCCAGCACCAGGGCAACGATCACGCCGGCGGTCGCGTTGATGAGCGAGGCAGTGATATTGGTGGTGCAGGCAATGACTGCATTGCGCAGGGACGAGGAGCCGAGCAGCAACTGCTCTAAGACCTTGCTGCCGATGTACATGGCCGAATAGCTGTAGGCGCCGATCACGGCCGCCACGACATTCCGGCGGAAGTGTGCGCCCTGCGCGCCATGCCAGTGCGCGATGGTGCCGCACAGGCCAGCCATGATGAAGTAGCGGATGAAAGTGACCCACGCTTCCTTGGCGTATACCGGGTCGAGCAGGTCAAACAGCGTGCAGCCGATGGCCGCCGACAGCGCCCCGCGCCATCCGCCCAGCAGCAGCGCCGCCAGGATACAAATGCCATTGCCCAGCTTGATGCTCACTTTGCCACCGATGGTTGGCAAATCGATCTTAAAAAAGTAGGTCGCAACAAATACAAATGCCGCCATCAGCGCAATTGCGACAATGTCATACGTCGTAATGCCTCTCTTTTTCTCTGTCATGGTGAATACCTCCCTTGATCTGTGGTTCCTTGCTGTACAACAGTTTAGCAGGCGTCTGACCTTTTTCAAATATCCAATTTTAGATATTTTTATAGGGTCAGAATAAGTTTTTCCCGTATAGCCCATACTATGGCAAAGATCCCTCCTGCCAACATTGCGGAAAGGAAGTGCTTCCCATGAAGCTAACCAAAGAAGAATATGCAAAGATGCTGGATCAAGCCGCACCGCCGTCCCATTTGCCGGCCGACATGCTCTGGGCATTCGTCATCGGCGGGCTGATCTGTACGGTGGGGCAGCTGGTGTCCGATTTCTACAAGGGCCGTGGCCTGGACGAATCTGGGGTTTCTGCCGCGACCGCCATCACCATGGTATTTCTAGGCGCGCTGCTGACCGGCCTGCACCTCTATGACAAGCTGGCAAAAAAGGCCGGCGCGGGCACGCTTGTCCCCATCACCGGCTTTGCCAACTCCATCGTGTCCCCTGCCATGGAATTCAAGTCCGAAGGGCTCATCCTGGGCCTGGGCGCAAAGCTGTTCGCCATCGCCGGACCTGTCCTGGTCTATGGCATCTCGGCCAGCATCTTATATGGCCTGGTCCTATATCTGCTTCCCTGACACGGCTGCGGGCCGCTTTTGTCCCTGCTTGCAGATATCAGGTATCCGCCCTGCTGATCGCAAAAAAATACGGCAGGCCATATGGCCTGCCGCATTTTGAATAAGAGGATGAAAAAGGAACAATATCCTAGATATTTAGTTTGTGTGTGTGGTCACGCCGCACGCCTGGTACTTGAGATTGTATAGGAGTCGGACAGCTCCCAGTTGTCCCAGGTCTCCATCTCTTCCTTGAGATCGGTATCATCGTCCACACACTGATATGCCTGCCCGGTAATGGCATCCTCAGAGACCGTGATGATAGAGAACGTCTGGCGGTCCTCGTCGTCATGGTAGGCGACCGTCGTGTCATCACTGCGCTCCGGGATGTACGCATAGTACTTGTTGCCGATCGTGCCGCCGGTCACATAAGTCGTGCCCTCGCCGATCTCAGCCCTTTGCCCATCCTTGACGCACGAGCGGATATAGATGTGGTCATGGCCGTTGAGGAACAGGTCCACGCCCAGAGCGTCGACAGAGTACGGGCTGTCGTTGATGAACAGATCGCGCACTTCCAGCGGATCGTGGTTCGAGGTATACGGGCCTGCATGAACGACCATAATGCGCCATTTCTTGTCGGAATTTTCATAGCAGGACTTGGCCCACTTGAGCTGCTTCTGGATGATCTCCGCCTTGTCCTCCGGCGGGGTGACTTCGGTATTGAGCGCCACTATGCAGGCGTCTCCATACTCAAAGCAGCCGATAGTGTTGTCAAATTCCGTGCCGGAATTGCCGCCTGGCATGTTAAAGCGCTGGGCAAAGGAGACAAAGCCCCAGTCGCCCTTCATCTCATGGTTGCCGGGGACGGTGATGGTCGGGATGGAAGCGTAGTAGTCCCCCATGACGGCGAAACAATTTTCCCACTCGGTTGCCTTGTAGCCATCCTGGGTGGTATCGCCGCCCGACACGATAAACTCTGGCTCGACAAGCGTCGTCGCATAATCCAGCGACTTTTTGAACGACATATAGTCCTCCTGGGTGACCGACTGCGGGTCTGCCACAAAGATAAACGAGAATGCATCAGCGTCCTCGGCCTGCGGCGCCTTGAATGTGTGGATTTCGCTCATGAAGTCCTTGCCGTCTCCTACACGGTATTCAATCTGGGCATCTGCCGGCAAATCCTTCAAAACTGCCTGGTGGGTAGCCAGTTCCTTCCATCCCTCGGTCACAGCGTCGACATAGGATGTCCCTTTGACGGTCTTCCAGGCGGTCGTTCCCTTGACACGGTACTGGACGGCACTGTCTGTCACCTCTGGGACGGTAATCCAGCTCAGGCGGATATTGCCCTGTTCGGTGTCCGGGACCAGCGTGATCTGGGACGGGGCGCCCTGAATGGTCCCGTCGTCCACAAACAGCCGGACCGGCGCCTTGGGATTGTACGGCTTGTAGTAGGTTCCCTTGTCCGTCTTGGCCTCGATGTAGTAGAAGATATAGCCAGCCTGATCGGTCGGAAGGGTCGCCGTATAGACGCCCTGTGCATTCTTGGTCATGGCCGCGCTCTTGTCGATCTTGACCGACTGGACGTCAAAGGTTGCCAGGGCTTCGGACGCGATCTGCTGCGCCTGGCTATAGTGCAGGGTCATAGACTGTACGGCCTCATTGCCCACGACGCGGACCGAGATCTCGGTCTTGGCATTCTGGTCGGCCTCATTGCAGGCGCGGGAGATCAGGCGTGTGCCGTTCACCGTATAGTCGGACGCTGTAAACCAAGCGGGATCAAAGCCCTTAAGGTAAGGTGCCTTGGTTTTCTCATTCCATGACCAATTCTGTTCAAAGTCCCAGCCCAGGTCCAGATAGGTCTGCTTATTTTGTAGGGTCTCAGCCGAGACGTCCTCCCACTTGATGGGCTGGAAATCCGGTTCTACGCCCTGCAGGTCGGTGCCCTCCCAGGCGATATTGTTCTTAATGTTGTATGCCGATTCATCATCGAGCTGGCCGACGATCTTATCGGTCTTTTGTACACCCTTGATGAAGGTCTGCGCAGAGACGCAGCCTGTAATATCCTGTCCGGCGTTGAATGAACCGTCAATGCCGCCGGCCGCACCCTGATCGCCGTAGGCTTCCACCGAGCCGGCCGCAAAGCTGTGCCCAACGTAGCCGCCGCCATCCTGGATGCCGGCGATGCCGCCCACGTCATACGGTGCTTCCAGCACTGCATTGACATAGCAGTTGTCCACCTTGCCGACAATCGGTCCTTCGCCCTCCTTGACCTTGCCGGAAATGCCGCCGCCGGTGTGTGAGTTCGACAGATCCTCCACACGGATATGCCCGGTCACCAGGCAGTTTGTGATCGTGCCGTACGCCACGCCGGAGATACCACCGACATTCTGCTGGCCGCTGATATCACAGTTAAGCAGGGCCAGGTTCTTGATATAGGCCTGGTCGTTCTCGTTTCCTACATAGCCAAACAGGCCGACGTATTTTTTCGGATAATCGATCTTCAGGTTCTTGATGGCATGATACTGCCCATCAAACGTGCCAAGATATCCCTCTTCCTTCTCGGAAGCAATCGGCAAGAATCCCTCCACCCCTGCCATATCGATATCAGCCGTGAGCACAAAATCGGCCGTGCGGTAGGCTGGGTCCTTCCAGGTGCCAGAGAGATAGAGCAATTGATCGACTGTAGCGATTTCGTATTTTCCGGTCTCCGCATTGTATGTCGGCGGCGTGCCTCTGACCTCAGCCGTCTCTTCGGCTGCCGCGGCGGGGGAAACTGCCATAGCCGAGAAAACCAGCGCCATACTGAGCACCGTACTGAGCAAACGTTTCATTTGACGACTCTCCTTCCTTGTAAATCCTGATCGGCGGATCACCGCCAAGGGCCGCTCCTGCTGTCTTCTCTGATGCGCGGCGCGGCCAATCCCCCGATCCCATCCCAGCCGCAGCCCCATGTGCGGCACTTCACCGTCTGACAGGCCCAGCTGGCTTTTATCCTGCTTTCTCGTATCGTAAACGTTTGCGACCTGATATTTATATTATAATTATGCAATATGCGAAAATCAATGTGCATCTTCCCCAACTATTTTGTGCATACTCTGTAAATGTTTCCGAAAACATTTCCGTAAGCCCCGGCGAACTTTTTTTGCTGTTTCGGCACAATGCCGCCCGACGCTCATAGCGAATTGCAAAAATCTCCTCTTTTTTGTAATCTTTTGTCTGTGAAAACTTTCCGTACCCAATTTTCTCTCCTTACAGCCAGGTCAAAGACAAAGCGGGCCGCTCCCCTACAGGGATCGGCCCGCTTTTGACGTCATCTTTTTTCCACATGTCCTGCATGGGCAGCCGCCTGCGGCGCAGGCGGCGTCTTATAAAACTTGACCGTAAACTGCGCGCCGCCCGCCGGGGCATTGCCTGCACGGATCTCGGCGTCTTGCGCCCGCAAGATCGATTGGGCCAACGCCAAGCCGATGCCCAACCCGCCTTCTCTTGCCCGTTCCCCGCGGTAAAAACGCTCGAACAGATGTGGCAGGTCGGCAGGCGCAAAGCCCGGACCGGTGTCGGTCACGGTCAGCACGGTAAAGATCGGGGTATCCCGCGCCGTGACCGTAATGCATCCGCCGGATGGCGTGTGTTCCGCGCAGTTTTTGAGCAGATTGAGCAGGGCTTCGGCCGTCCACATGGCATCCAGCGGCAGGCATATCTTCTCCGGTACCTGGCATTGCAGCGCGATCCCCCTCTCCTGCATCTGCGCCTCGATAGGCTCGGCAGCGCGCAGCACCAGATCGGCCAATGCCTGCGGCCGCCGCTCTAGGCGAAGTGCACCGGCGTCCAGGCGGGACAGGGTCAGCAGCGCGCCGACCAAGGCCTCCAGCCGGTCGGTCTGCGCATCCAGGCGGCGCAGGCAGTCCGCGTCCGCCGGATTGCCGCGCGGCAGCAAATCGGTCAGCAGCCGCATGGACGTCAAGGGCGTCTTGATCTGGTGGGCGATATCGGCCAGGTTGTCCGCCAGCGTCTGTTTTTCGTGTACGGCCTGCTCCCGGGTCAGCCGCAGTTCGGACACCGTCTTGTAGATCTCGTCCTCCAGCTGGGAAAAGCTATCCTCGGCATGCGGCAGGACGCTCTCCTCGCCCTTACCGGCCGCCACGAGATAGGCGCGCAGCCCGTCAATCCGCGCCTGCTGCCGCCTGCGCGCCCAGCGGATGCACAGCAGTGCACCGCAGGCGATCACAAGGCACAGCGCACAGCACAGCGCCGTCAGCCAGCCCGCATTCTGCGAGATATACCAGGCGGCCGTGTATCCGGTCCGCTCCAAAATCTCCCGGCCCGCTTCCGGGTCGGCGGACGCCGCCGCGGACAGCGCCGCCGGGACCGAAGGCGCCCGGCCGAGCGCCGAGATCAGCCGCGCTTCGCTCACAAAAATCTGCCGCCCGGCCAGGACCGCACAGGCCGCCCCCAGCCCCACGCCGCATGCAGCTGCGAGGGCGAGCACACCGCATACTGTCCGCCGCCTCATACCGGTTCCTCCAAGCGGTAGCCAATGCCGCGCAGCGTCTGGATATAGGACGGGCGGCCTAGCTTTTCCCGCAGACGCTTCATGGTGACCGTCAGGGTATTGTCCGACACAAAGTTGCCATCTGCATCCCACAGTTTTTCCAACAGCCGCGCCCGGGTCAGGGTCTGGTTCTTGTTCTCCATGAGCACGGCGAACAGGCGGTATTCCTGCGCTGTCAGCGCAATCTCCCGGCCCTCCCGGTAGGCCTTGGTCGCGGCGGGGTCCAGGGCTAGCGCGCCGCAGTGCAGCCAGCCATCGGCCGTGTGCCCTGGTACGGCGCGGCGCAGCACCGCCGCCACCCGCGAGAGCAGGACGGCCAGCGAAAAGGGCTTGACGATGTAGTCGTCCGCGCCCAGGTCCAGCCCGCGCACAATGTCGGCCTCCTCGTCCCGCACGGTCAAAAAAATGACCGGCGTGTCCGCACGCGCCTTGACCCAGCGGCAGAAATCATCGCCCGGACCATCGGGCAAATTATAGTCCAGCAGGATGAGGTCCGGTCGGGGCGCATCGAACGCCGCCTTGGCCTGGGCCAGTGTGCGCGCGCTGTGCGCCGTATAGCCCGCCCGGGCCAGCCCGGCAGTCACGGCGAACGCAATATCAGCATCATCTTCCACCAGCAATATCTCTGCCATATCCTCACGCTCCTTCCACATGACATAGCAGGCTTTCCAGCACGACATCCGAAAAAATCCCGGCCTGCTCCGGAACCGCTATGGCCTGCTGGCCCATGCGTCCGGAATAGGGCAGTCCCGCCGGATAGAACGCCATATCCGCGGCTTCCAGCAGCGGCAGATCGAACAGGCTGTCGCCCGCGGCGAACACCTGCGCCGTGGGAAAGCGTGCACGCAGGCGTCGCACTCCCCTGCCCTTATCCAGCACGCGCGGCACGACATAGACCTTGACACCATTTTCGAACAGATCCACATGCGTGAGATCAAGCACTGCCCGCAGGCGGGCCAGTGTCGCCGGGACATCTGCGCTCTTGGTGAATACGAACAGGCCGTCTACCCGGCGCACGTCCAGCGTGCGGTCGGGATCGCGCTCGAGCACGGCCTCGGCGTGCCGTAAGGCCGGTTCCGCCGGGGCGATCTGCGCCTGGGAGACGGCGTACCATGCTGGATCGGGCTGTCCGTCCACGAGCAGGACGCCACCGTTGGCCGCAAGCGCTAAGGCGGGAGACCAGCCATCTGCAAACACAATCCGCCGGTACTGCTGCACCGAGCGGGTCGTGACCGGGACAAAGTGCATGCGCCGGTTGACTTCGTCCAACATCGCGCGCGACCGAGCGGTCATAAATGACACTTGCCGGCCCTCATACACCTCCGCACAGACCGCATTCGGCCCGATGTCATGTTTGTAAGAATAAATCAGGGTATTGTCCAAATCAGATACAAAGAGATGCATAAGTCTTCCCTCAAAAAATCCCGCGCCCACAAGGGCGCGGGACAAGTCTGTTTTGCCTTACAATCGGCCAGATCCTGCGATATCTTACTGCTTCGGCTTGGGCGTGAGCAGCTTGCGGATGAGATCGACCGGATACATGGTCAGTGCCATGAGGATGACCGCAATCCAGCCCTGCAGGCCAAACCGCTGACAGCTGAAGATCTCGCCAATCACGCCGCCGATCGAGACCAGAATGACCTGAACCACCATGATCGCCAGCCAGATGTGAATAAACCGCTTGTTCTCCCCGATGTGCTCGAAGACGTTCAGGCCGTCCGAGCGCACGTTGAACGCATTGACCATGAAGCTGAAGACGAACATACAGAAGAAGCCTGTATACCACTGGGCGTCGGTCGCAAAGCACGAGCGGAAGACCGGCACCAGGAACCACGCCAGGCTGATGATGGTCAGCCAGATACTCATAATCAGGATCTGGATGGCCATGGGCTTGCTGATGATGCTCTCGTCGCGGCGGCGCGGCTTCATACGCATATACTTTTTCAGCGCAGGTTCGCCTGCGAACATGAGCGAGGCCAGGGAGTCCATGCACAGGTTGATCCACAAGAGGTGGGTGACTTTGAGCGGGCTCTCGATGCCCAGGAAGGGCGAGATGGCAGAGACAAAGACGGCCGCGAGGTTGATGACGAGCTGCATCTTGCAGAACTTCAGGATGTTAATATACAGGGTGCGGCCGTACCAGATGGCGTTCTTGATCGAGTTGAAGTTGTCGTCCAGGATGACCAGCTTGCCGGCCTCCTTTGCGACCTCGGTGCCCGAACCCATTGCAAAGCCGACGTCGGCGCGCTTGAGCGCCGGGCTGTCGTTGACACCGTCGCCGGTCATGCCGACAACCAGGTTGAGCTCCTGGCACAGACGGACCATGCGGCTCTTGTCGGTCGGCAGGGCGCGCGAGATAACGCGGATGCGCGGGATGATCTTTTTGACCTCATCGTCGCTCATCTCGGCCAGCTCAGCCGAGGTCAGCACGAGCTCGTCGCCGCCATGGTACAGGTTGGCCTCGCGGGCGATGGCCATCGCGGTCTCCCGACGGTCGCCGGTAATCATAACGACCTGGATGCCCGCCTTCTGCACTTCCTCGATGGCCTCTCTCGCCTCGGGGCGCACATCGTCGCGGATGCCAACCAAGCCGATGAGCACGAGGTCGTCATGGATCTCGTCACGCACGAGCGGCTGGCGGCTGTAGCCGAAGGCCAGCACGCGCATGGCGCGGTTTGCCAGGGCGTCGATCTTGGCGTTGAGGGCCGCCTCGTCGATCGGTACCTCATTGCCCTGGGCGTCCAAACACTTCTTGGCCTTGGCCAAGAGGCGCTCGGGCGCGCCCTTGTAGAAGGTCCGGCCCTGGCCGGGCAGATAGGCCTGGCTGAACTTGTTTGCGCTGTTAAAGTCCTGCTGTGCACCGATCTCGCAGTCCTCGCGGGCCGCCAGTGCACGGAAGGTATCCTCGCCGAGGAACTTCAGGAGCGCCTGGTCGGTCATGTTGCCGCCGACGACATTGTGCTGGTCGTCAAAGAGCGCGCCTGTGTTCTTGCCGATGCTCAGGTGCAGGGCCTCGGCCATCTTAGGCGCAGCGGCGATGTCGGTCGTCCGGCCGCAGCCGTCAAAAAACTCGACGACCTCAAGCTGGCCCTTGGTGATGGTGCCCGTCTTATCGCTGAACAGGATGTTGAGCGAACCGGCGGTCTCGATGCCGATGGACTTGCGCACAAGCACATTGACCTTGAGCAGCTTGCCCGTGTTCTGCATGAGGACAAGGGCGATGACGAGCGGCAGGCCCTCCGGCACGGCGCAGACGATGATGGTGATGGCGATCGCGATGGCGTTCATGACGTCGCCCAGGATCGCAATGCCGCCAGTCGCCAGATAAGCGGACAGGCCGCCAGAGAGCATGACAAAGTGGATGAAGTAAGCCAGGGCGATGACGATCGCGCCCACGTAGCCAAAGACCGAGATCTGCCCGGCCAGCTTGTTAAGCTTGACTTTAAGGGGCGAGTCCGGCTCCTTGTCCTCCATGTCCTTGGCCATCTTGCCCATCATGGTGGCAAGGCCGACCTTCTGGACGACCATATAGCCCTCGCCGTCGAGCACGGTCGCGCCGCGGAACAGGCTGTGTGCATCGACGAAGGTATCGCCCGTGATGGTCTCCGGGATGGCAAAGCCCTCTGGGGCCTCGGTCTTGGGGCACTCCTCGGCCTCGCCGTTGAGCGCGCTGTTATCGACCGAGAGCGCGCCCTCGGCCAGGATGCCGTCGGCCAGGATCTTGTCGCCCGACTGCAGCAGGATGACGTCGCCGACAACCACGTCGTCAGCCTCAATGACCTTGACGACGCCGTCACGGATGACCTTGACCGTGTCCTTCTTCTGGGAAGCCTTGAGGTCGCGGTAGGCGCGGTCATTGGCCACGCCCGTGCGGGCCGAGACAAAGTTGACGAGCAGGATGGCGATGATGGTGCCGACCGGCTCATACCAATCGCTCTCGCCGACCAGGTACATGCCGAACATGATAACCGCGATGACGCACAGGATGCGGATCATCGGGTCCTGGAAGCCCTCTAAGAAGAGTTGCCAGAAGGTTTCCGGCTCGGCTTCCGGAATACTGTTCGGGCCGTGTTCTTTTCGGCTCGCCTCGACCTCAGCCGAGGTAAGCCCGTTTCGTTTCTTGTGCATTTTGGGATGGTTCCTCTTTCTATAAATTCTCTAAAAAATAGGGAGGGCAGCCGCTCTCCCTATTTTTCCGGCTGTTTTGTGCCGTATTTAGCGGTAATGCTCGACCAGCTCGGCGATGCCGCCGACCTGGAGCGGCTGGCCGATGGCGTTGAACTTCCATTCGCCGCCGTGCCGGTAGACCTCGCCGAAGACGACTGCGGTCGCGCCGTCATACTGCTCCTTGAGGTTGTAGCGGCAGATCTCCTGGTTGTTCCGTGCGTCGACCAAGCGGATGAAGCTGTTCTGGATCATGCCAAACTGCTGGCCGCGCTCGCGGGCCTGGTAGATGGTGACGACCAGAACGACACGGTCGTACTGCGCTGGCAGCTTGTCCAGGTCGATGACAATCTGCTCGTCGTCGCCCTCGCCCGCGCCGGTCAGGTTGTCGCCCAGGTGCTTGACCGCGCCCGACGGGTGGGTCAAATTGTTGTAAAAGACGACGTCCCTGGTGTTCTGGATCTTACCGTCTATGCACACGAGTGCCGAAGCGTCGCAGTCAATGGCCTGCGTGCGTGCGCCAAATCCAAACAGGCCGCGCTTTGCAGGCTTAGCCTCGTCCCAGCCCAGTCCCACGATGACCCGGGAAAGGCCTGGGGTCTCCTTGCTCAGGCTGACTTTCTGTCCCTTCTGTAAGCTAACTGCCATGATTTCAATCCCTCCTGCTGTGTTTATTCGGTTTCAACGCCATAGTTCGCGCACAAAGCGGCCAGGCCGCCGTAAAATCCCGAGCCGATGGCATTGAACTTCCACTCGCCGCCGTGCTTGTACAGCTCGCCGAAAACGGCTGCGGTCTCAATGGAGAAGTCCTCGCCCAGGTCGTAGCGCATCATTTCCTCGCCGGTTGCCTCGTTGTAAATGCGGACAAAGGCGTTGTTCACCTGGCCGAAATTTTGGTTCCGGGCCTCGGCGTCGTAGATGGTGACCGTGAAGGCGATCTTTTCGATGTTTGCAGGCACCTTGGACAGGTCGATCTTGATCTGCTCGTCGTCGCCCTCGCCCGCGCCGGTGCGGTTGTCGCCCATGTGTTCGACCGCGCCCGACGGATGCTTGAGGTTGCCGTAAAACACAAAGTCCTCGGCGCAGCTGACCTTGCCCGCGCTCGTGAGCAGGAAGGCGGACGAGTCCAAGTCAAAGCTCGTGCCCGTATCATACTGGTTGATGTCCCAGCCGATTCCGACGACGACCTTGGTCAGTCCCGGATTATCCTTGGTCAGGCTGACCTTCTGGCCCTTCTGTAAACATACTGGCATAATCGTAACGCTCCTTTTTTGCAAAATCCCTGGCTTTAGCAGGTCTCGATGCCATAGTTCGCGCACAGGGCAGCCAAGCCGCCCTGGAAGCCCGAACCGACCGCATTGAACTTCCAGCCGCCGCCATGGCGATAGATCTCGCCGACGACGATGGCGGTCTCAATGGAGAAATCCTCGCCGAGGTCATAGCGGATGAGCTCCTTGTTCGTGTCGCTGTCCACGATGCGGATATAGGCGTTAGACACCTGGCCAAAGTTCTGGCGGCGCTGTTCGGCCTCATAGATGGTGACGGTGAAGGCGATCTTGTCAATGGAGTCCGGGATCTTGGTCAGGTCGACCTGAATCTGCTCGTCGTCGCCTTCGCCCTCGCCGGTCAGGTTGTCGCCCATATGCTCAACCGCGCCCGACGGGTGCTTTAAGTTGCCGTAAAAGATGAACGCATCGGTGTTCGGGGTCTGCCCGTTTGCGCCCAGCAGGAAGGCCGAGGCGTCAAGGTCAAAATCGAAGCCGCCGTCGTACTTGTTGACATCCCAGCCCAGCCCGACAAGCACGTGCTTGAGGCTCGGGTTGCCCTTGGTCAGGTCAACTTTTTGTCCTTTTTGTAAGCTGATCGGCATATTGTTTTCCTCCTTTTTTATCGCGGTGCGCTCTGGCCGTTCTGGCCGCGCATCATCTGCTCAAACTCGCCCTGGATGGCGCGCAGGCGCTCGGCGTCCTGTTCGCGCTGGCGGCGCGCGTCCTCCTGGATCTTGCGGGTATCGTCGATGCCCTGCACGATGGTCTTCCAGGTCTTTTCCAGCGTCTCAATCTTGACCGAGCTGCCCGAGGCCATCCGCGCGGTCATGCGCGACTGATCGGCCGTATTCTGCGCGTTGCGCAGCAGCATCTCATTGGTCTTTTCGTCCAGGGCGCTCATGGCCTCGGCCTGGATGCGCTGGCGCTTGAGCAGGATGGCCTGGGCCAGGGCCTGCTTGAAGACCGGCAGCGTGATGATGAAGGCCGAGTTGATCTTGCGCACCAGGTTCATGTTGGTGAATTCCATGGTCTTGATCATGGGGATGGACTGCATCGCGACGTTCTCGGCAATGCGCAGGTCTTGGGTGCGCTGCTCGAGCATCATCTGTGCCTGCTCGAGCGTCTGCAGCTCAAACTGGATGGACTGGTCGCCGGTCTGTTCCAGGGTCGCGCGGCGCTGGTCGATGTAGTTTGCGATCTCCTGACAGCCCTGTTCACCCGCAAGGATATATTTGACCAGCTCGTGGTAGTACCCGACGTTGGCCTGGAACATCTGCTCGAGCTTGCGGTTGGATTCCTTGATCTCACTCTCGTACTGTTTGAGCTGGACGAAGATCTTATCCACCTCGTCGCCCATCGTGCGGTACTTATCCAAGATCTTGTCGAGCTGCCGGCGCATGTTGGAAAACAGGCGGCCAAAGAATCCAGGCTCCTCACGGATCTCCTCGATATCAAACTTGTCCATAATCTTGCCCAGTGCGGTCAGCATCGCGCCCGAGTCGTCGATCTGGCGCATATTCATGCCATTGAGCACCGCATCCGAGCACTTGGCGATCTCATCAGCCACCTCGCCGCCAAATCCCACAATGGTTTCGAGGTTATAGACCTCGATGGTCGAGACAATGTCATCGACTTCCTTGGTGCCGACGAGCTGCTGCGTCATCAGCGCGCGGTCCTCCTGAATATTGTACGGCACGACCTCCATAGAGGTCTCCTGCGGCTGGGCCGCCGCACCCGTGGGCGTGGGCGAACCAAATTGAATACTCATCTAGTGACCCCTCCTAAAAAATCGGGTGAAAATCCCCTCGTTTGCTGACGTTGGGCCGCCGAGATAGGGCGGCTGCAAGTCGTATAGATATTCGCCGGCCTGGTGCTCGGTAAAGAGCGGCGCGGCGTAATATTTCTCCACAATCTGATAGCCCGTCGGCACAAACAGCACGACGTCAAAACAGCACAGGTGCATGAGCGCAAGGAAAATGGCGTCCTCCAAGCTGCCCTGGGCCTCCCCAGTCGCGACGACCGCGATCTTAGGCACATTTTTGGTGAAATCTGTCTTTTGCAGGACGCGCACGACGTCCTTGGGCAGGTTCATGGCAGTGGACAGGATCTTGTACTCCATGCCCTGGGAAAATGTCCCGCGGATACGGCCGGAGTCGAGCAGCGCCTGGACCTTATCCAGCAGGAAGTCCTGTACCTCCGGCCGCAGCAGGCCATAAGGGTAGGCCGGGCTGTTCTGCAGCGCGGCGCGCTGGATCTTGCGGTTCTTGATAAACTGCACCGGGTCCAGCCGGCTATCTCCGCCGGACTTGAGATAGGGCAGCCGGGTGATAAACAGCGTGTCCTCCCCGCCCAGCCGCTTGACCTGCGACCAGTATGCGCTCACGTCGCCGCCCTTGACCCCGCTGACCTTGGCCGTCAGCACCGGGACGAGGACGGTGTCATCCACGACCTCGAATCCCGGCCGCAAAAGCGCCTCTTTGTCCCACAGGATATAGATCTCCTCGCACATGGTCTGCAGGGCAACCGCCGTCGCCTTCTGGTACTGATGGGCACGGTACAGGCCGGAATCCTGATAGAGCGTATCGTTCAGCTCCTGTTCGGCGTGGAATGCCGCCGTGCTGTAGGAGGCCGCGTCGGCCGACTGCGGAAAGCGGTCCAGGTGCATCGTCTGCTCATAGATGCGGTCAAACAGCAGCTTGTCCGCAAGGCGGCAGTCCGATGCGTGCTCCGGATAGACCTCGATAACATCGAGCGGCAGCCGCGCCAAAAAGCGCAGGAACAGCGCCTCGAACGCCGTCCGGCAAATGCCAAAGTAGAGCAGCACCGGCAGTTTTCCGCTGGTATAGCCCTCAAATAGTGTGCGGAAATAGCGGTTAAACCAACAGATTAGGTAGATCGCGCGATTTTTGATGCGCATGGGCGATTCCCCGGCGCGCTCCATCTCGGTGAGGAGCTCCACGAACGCGCGCCCTGCGGCCGCATCCAGCTTGGCATTTGCCGTGGGCTGCAGCATGGGGAGCAGGGCGGCAATCACCTGGGAGGCCGACTGCGGCGCGCACGCCCCCACTTTGGCGGTCTCACCCGGCGTGGGGATGGGCAGCCCCTCGAGTACAGTCACATGGCGCCCGGTATCCTCAAGCTTTTTGCGCCAGAGGAACAGGTCGCGCGCGTAGGAAGATCTATCGGAAACGCCCAGGATACGGGCGAACATGGTATAAATATATTGCTTTTCCGGCCCGCGGGCCGCAGGGTCCTTGAGGGAGTCCGCCATCAGGTCACCGGTCAGCCAGGTGTTAACCGCGATGACCGGCGCGGCCGGGAACAGCTCGGCCGGGGTCCGGGATGGTGTCCCCTGTGACTGCGGTGCAGGCGCGGCGGGCCGCCGGACGGGCTGGGCCGGACGGCTGGGATGGGCCAGCGATACCGGCCGGGACGCGCGCGGAGCGGCCGGGCGGGCTGGCTGGGCCGGCGGCTGCGGGCGGTATGCCTTGAGCCGTGCTTCCAGCGAAAATCCCGCCGGGAACGGCGCATCCCCGGCGAACCCGCACAGCGCCGTCTCGCGGCCCTGCGGGTCAATCTTCTGGTAGGCCGCACCGCCGTCGGTCTGGATGAGCAGGATATCGCACCCCGCATCGGCCAGCACGCAGAAGAGCTGCAGCTCATGCGCGCTCAGCTGGCCGTCATATAAAATGCGCGGCAGCGGGTCCTGCCCCAGGCGGTGCAGCAATTGTTCAAAGCGGTAATACATCCAGCACAGGAATTTGAGATAGGCGTTGCGCAGCATATTGTCATTCTTCCCCTGCGCGCGCAGGGCGAGCAGCGTCCTGTGGATGGAGGCGGACAGCGTCTGCCGCTGCGTATCCGACAGACGCGGCAGCCACTTTTTGAGTTGCGCGTCAAAAAACGCCGGATCGCAGGCAAAGCCCTCGCCCAAGGTCTCGCGCAGGTAAGCGAGCTGGCTGCCGTCCGGGTTTTGCAGCTTGCCGGTCAGGCGCATGGGAAGCTGCGCGCGCTTTTCGAGCGCCTGCTGCAAAAACTTTTCCAGGGCGGGGCTATAGCCCGCGACGCGGCAGAAATAGGCGCCGGGCTCTGGCCGGGCGGCAAGCGGCGCCCAAAAGTCTTCAAACTGGTTTAGTTGCAGTCGTTTCAGCATAATCTCAGCATCCCGGTTCAGGTTCCAAATCGTGCGCCGGATGGTTTCGCGTTTTTGCAAAAGGATCCGTCAAACGATACTATCACTTTAACATTTTTGTAGGTATTTTTCAATAGAGCGCATGACCTTTATTCTTTACAAGTTTGTAAACATTGCCAAAGGTGTACCCATTTGGTTCCTATCCGGTTTCACGCGTCGGCCAGCCGGCGGATGATGCCGCACGCCATATAGTTTTGCAGCGGATAGGGCTCTACAGGCACCTGCTTTTCCCGCGCGAGCTGGTACAGGTGGGCCAGCGCCGGGTCGTCGGCGGAACCCGCGCGCACAAGCAGCTTCCACGGCAGCCGGCGCAGCAGCACGCGGGTGGCCTCCCCGATGCCGGGCTTGACAAAGTTGAGGTCGGCTACGCCAAAGTGCCGGGCGACCGCCTCGGCCTCGGCGCAGCCGGTGTGCCGCAGGGCGCGCTGCGGCAAGGCTGCCGCGTCGTCAAACCGTGCGGCGACCGCGTGCAAAAACGCATACGAGCGGTCCTCGTCCGCAAGCTCGCCATAGTATGCCGCCCCGTGGAAGTCCTCCGGGCCGATGATATCTGCGCGCAGGAAGGTGCGGCTGATGAGGCCGGAGACCGTGCAGCCCAGGCACGAACTCGGGATCAGGAAGTCCTCATGCGTGCCGCAAAGGGTGGTCAGCCCGGCTGGGTCGGACAGCACGGCCAGCTCGGCGCTGACGCCCGGATAGGCTGCTGTCTCGCGCCGCAGCTCGGTCAGGATCGCGCCCTTGCCAATCCAGCCGTCCACAAATTGCAGGGAGCCGGCTGGATAGCGCGTGAGCAAATAGCGCATGGCGTTGTGATCCATGCCGCGGCCGCGGATGATCGAGATGCCATAGTGCGGCACGTCGATGCCATACTGCTTTTTAAGATACCAGCGCAGCAGAATGCCGATGGGCAGGCCCGCCCGGGCCAGCGACACCAGCACGACGCCCGGCCCTTTTGCGGCCAGAATCTTGTCCCCGCAGGCGCGCACGGCGGCGGCCGTGCGCCCGGCCTCACAGGCCAGCGCCCGCTCGTAGGCCTCGATATATCGTGCCGTTGGCACATATTCGGCCGGCAGCATCTCGCAGTAGTGCACGCCCGCCTGGATGCGCGCCTCGCGCGCACGGGTGTCAAGCGGCTGCACCAATCCGGTGATATCTTTTAACAGCAGGGTCACATCTTCCCCGCGATAGCTTGTCCTCATGCCTGCCTCCATTCCAGCACAGAGACCGACCGGTTGCCCGCCTGTTCCAGGGCGGCAAGCAGCGTCTGCAGCCCGGCCTCCGGCGTGCGCGCGTCGGTCACGACGCACACATGGTCGTATGCGTCCAGGTTATACACATAGGTCACGCGCGCTGGGTCATACAGGCTGCGCAATTCCCAGCGCGCATGCAGCGGATATACCGGGTCCTTGTCGGTCAAGATCGGGCTGCGCGTCGTCGCGTGAAAGCGCACATCATGTCCGGCCCGCTCGAGCACCAACCCGGCAATCAGTCCGGCGTACATGCATTCTTCCGTGCCGAGCACCAGCACCCGCGCTGCATCCTTGGGGACAAGCTGCACGGCCCTCCGTGCCAGCGCGCCGCACGCGCTGCAATAGGCTTCCGCCGCACACACGCATCTCGGGTCGACCAGGCCGGGCTGCTGCGCCCGCCGGGCTTGCAGGCTATGCGGATACTGCACGGCAAAGCGGTCGCCGTCGGCGGCAAACCGCGCCGCATCGGCGGCGACCTGCGCGTTGTCGGTCGCAAGCAGGTATCTTATCCAGATGCCCTTGTCCTGATAAACCTGCCAGCTTTCCGGCGTCATACCGTTGAGCAGCGAGGCCACGCCTAGCCCAACATGTTCGAGAGCATACCGCGCCCGCAGGGCATCGATCAGGTGCAAAATGGTGTTGCCGGTCGTGACCTCGTCCTCGGCAAAGACGATATGCCGCACCTTGGGGAGTATGCGGTCCAGGTCCCGGGTGCACAGGCGCTGCTCGGTCGCGTGGCTGTGCGTCTCGGAAAAGTACAAGTAATCGGTGTCCGGGACGTGCTCGCGTGTGGTCTGCATGAAGTAGACCGCCCCCGGCAGCGCAGCGGCAATGGCCGCGCCGATCGCGGTCGCCGTCTCTGCAAAGGCGATGACCAGCACAGGCTCCCCCGCCGGGATCGCCGCGCGCACCGCATCGGCCAGCGTCTCAAACAGTGCGAGTGCCGCATGGGGCATGACCGGGATGTGCTTGCCCTGAGTGGGGTTGACGAGCAGGTACGGCCTCTTGGGATTGTTGTCGCGCTTTGCCGCGCGCACCAGGTCTTGCGTTTCAAAGTTCATGGTTGTACTCCATAAATTTCGGCCAGCGTGCAGATCTTGTCCGCCCACCGGGTGTGGGTCTTATATTCATTCATGCGGCCGCCGTCGGCGCTCTTGGCGACCAGTGTGCCGCCGCTGTCGGCCATATCCAAAATGCGCAGCGCATCGGCGTAGTCGTCGCGGGCCACGCGCAGAGCGGCATTGACGACCGGGATCTGCGCCGGATGAATGACGGTCTTGCCGATAAACCCGTTGAGCAGGTCCAGCCGCACTTCCCGCGCCAGGCCGCGCAGGCCGTCCGGATGGTCAAAATATTCCCAAACCGGCCCAGATACCACATAGTCGCGCGAAAAACAGGCCAGGATATCGGTCAGGATGCGCGCCACGCAGCCGATGTCATAGATGCTCTCATCCCGCCTGCGGCGTACGCCAAAAAGGTTGCAGAAATCATTGCCGCCCACACGTACATTGAGGACGAGATCCCGTTCCGCGTCGAGCATCGTCTTCAGCCCGCGCAGGCGGGCCGGGCGCAGATCGGGCGCGGCCAGATCCCCGCTCTCCAGTGTGGGCATAAGGTACACTGGACGGCCGACCTCCTCCCGTACATGACGGACGGCCTTGAGATAGGCTGCCCCATTTTCTAGGGAAAATTTGGGCGCGATGAAGCCGGTCAGCACGGTACGTCCTGCGCCCATGCGCGCCCACAGGCGTGGGATCTGTCCGGGTGCCCGCACCCGAAGAAAGAGCAGCGGCCGGTAAAACGCCAGCCGTGCGCTCCCGATCTCGTCGAGCGTCCGCACGGCGCATGCCTCGGCCACGGGCACCGCCCGGTCGCTGATGCTGTCCTCCAGACAGAGCGCGAGCGAGTACGGCGCATCCAGCCGTTCCTCCTGGACCTGCCGCACGAGGTTATCCTGAATGGCGGGCGCATAGAGCAGCGCTCCAACCGCATAAGGCGAAATATCCATGGATTCCCTTCTTTCCTTGGCGCATCCCCGCAGAATGCGCAACGCCGCCAAATAAGCGGCTCTGGTGCTATCATATCATTTTACCCGATTTTTGACAATCGTTGTTTTTCTCCCCTACCCCCGCGGCGCAATCCGTGTTACAATGGCATTGACCGCAGACCAGGCGGAATCCGACAAATCCCGAGGGGAGGCCTACCCAATGCCGCCGCTGTCCATCCGTAAAAACCCCATGCAGCTATCCCGGCTGGCCGCATTCTGCGGCATCCATGGAAAAACCCACGGCAATACCAAGGACGTTTATCTGCTCGAGTGGCTGGGCCTGCCCGAGCCTGTGGACGCGCTTGTCCGCACCCTGCGCGCCGCGCAGGCTGAAGCGCGCCGCGCAGGCCGCGGTTTCCTATGCCTTGGCCGCCTGCCCGCCCATCCGGCCCCAGCACGGGCCGCGCAGTTATCCGCGCTCGCGGCGTCCCTGCTTGCCGGGGAGGCAGTCTGCCTGCCCGGCCTGCCCGAGCCGCTCTTGTCCGGCGCGCTGCAGGCCGCCCTTGACCAGGCGCTGAATGACTACCGCTCCACACATCCGCAGGCCTCGCCCTCAATGGTCAAAAACTGTGCCGTGCGCCTGCTTGGCGCCCTGGCCGATGCGCTGCCCGCGCTCTTCCCAACCGGCGTTTTGGACGCCGATTGCCCCAAATGTATCTTCCTCGGGGAGCCCGACGGGACGGCGCGGTTGTTCCTGGCGCTTCTGCCCCGGCTCGGCTGCGACGCTGCGGCCATCCGGCCGGCCGGCGATACCCCAATCATCCCGGGCGCGGCCGTCGTGTACGGTACGCCCGCGCCCACGTTCGATCCCGCCGCTGTGCTCCAGTCTCTGCAAGTGCCAGCGCCGCGCCAGATGCCAAGCCGGCAGCAAATCTCCACCCAGCCCGCCGTGCATCTGTCGCCGCGCCCGGCCCGCACGTCCCGCATCCCGACCGACGCTGCCGCACAGTCCGACACCCCATCCCCCAAACCGGCGTCGGCCCCCGCCGCACAGCCGCTGGACTATGAAGCGCTCGCCGGATTTGCCGCCTCGGTCGTCATGCTCGAGGTGCTGGACGAGACAGGCACGCCCCGCGCCTCGGGCTCGGGCGTCCTGATCGCGCCGGGCGGCATTATCCTGACCAATTTTCATGTAGCCCGGGGCGGCGCGGCCTATGCCGTGCATGTTGAAAACTGTGCGTCCGTCTTCCAGACCGATGAACTCCTCAAATACCACCCGGACTTTGATCTGGCGCTCCTACGCCTGCCTGACTGCCCTGGCCGCCCGATCCCGCTCTATGACGGCCCTGCCCTGCGGCGCGGCCAGCAGGTCGTCGCCATCGGCAGCCCACTCGGCCTATTCAACTCGGTCTCCGACGGCATCATCGCAGGCTTCCGCACGCTGGACGGCATTGACATGATCCAGTTTACCGCCCCCACTTCGCCCGGCAGCTCAGGCGGCGCGCTCCTTGACCGCTGCGGCCGCCTGATCGGCATTGTGACCGCCGGCGTATCCGGCGGCCAAAACCTGAACCTTGCGGTCTCCTACGGGATCATCCGTCAGTTTGTCCATGGCTTTGTATCATAAAACCCCATAAAAAAGGAGGAAATCATCTTATGCGAACAGCAATCGGCACGCGCGAAAATATGCGCGTCTTGGAAGAGTTCGAGAGCGGCGGCCTGCGGGTCGAGGTCCTCGAGTACGAAAAACTGTGCGGCCTGACCGACGTATCCATGGCGCAGGCGGTCTACTTCATGGAGCAGCAGCACATCCGTCCCCGCCAGGTCGCCCTGTACTTAAACAACGAGAAAGTCACGGTCAACCGCGGGGCGATGAGCTATTTCCAAGGCAACCTGCAGATGGTCAGCGGCGTGACGGTCGGCAACGCCCTTGGCCGCATGCTGCGCGGCGCGGTAACGGGCGAGCAGATGTCCCAGCCCGAGTACACCGGCACCGGCCTTCTGGTGCTAGAGCCATCGTTCAAGCACTTTTTGGTACTGGAACTGGCGCCAGGCGAGCGCGTTATCGTGGACGACGGCATGTTCTTCTGCGCCCAGGGCAGCGTCGGCGTGCGCGCCGCCGCCCAGCGCACCCTCTCCTCGGCGGCCCTGGGCGGCGAGAGCCTGTTCCAGACCGAGCTGACCGGCCCGGGCATTATCATCCTGGAGTCCCCCGTGCCGATGGACGAGATCGACGTCATCGACCTCGAAAACGATACGCTGCGCGTGGACGGAAACTTTGCGGTCCTGCGCTCGGCCAACCTGGACTTCACGGTTGAGCGCAGCGCTAAGACGCTCATCGGCTCGGCCGTCAGCGGTGAGGGCCTGGTCAACGTCTACCGCGGCACCGGCCAGGTTTGGCTTGCGCCCACGCTCAAGGTCTACGCCGGGCTGTCGGCCTCGCTGCGGCCGCCGGTCACGCCCACTAAAAAGGACTGACGCGGCAGCGCCAGCCAATCCCACGTATAAATCCCCTCCGATGCGGCACACTAAGCCGGACAGGAGGGGATTTTTTATGGCAAAACGATTGGGCCGGCGCACGATCGCCTTTGACCGCCCGGTCTATATCTCGGCGCACGCCGCGATTGTCGGCCAGAAAGAGGGGGAGGGCCCGCTGCAGGGTACCTTTGACAAGGTATCAGGCGACGCGCACTTTGGGCAGAAGACCTGGGAGCTGGCCGAGGCAGCCATGCAGCGCGACGCCATCCAAACCGCGGCGGCCAAGGCCGGCCTGGAGCTGACCGATCTGGATCTCATCCTCGCCGGCGACCTGCTCAACCAGTGCATCGGCTCATCCCTGGCCTCGGTACAGAGCAGCGTGCCCTTTGTGGGGCTGTACGGTGCATGTTCCACCATGGCGGAGGGCCTTGCGGTCGGCGGCTGCTTGATAGACGGCGGCGCGGCGCACACGCTGTGCGCCGCAGCCTCCTCCCACTTTTGTGCGGCCGAGCGGCAGTACCGCTTTCCGCTGGCCTACGGCGGCCAGCGCACGCCCACCGCCCAGTGGACAGCGACGGCCTCGGGCGCGGCCATCCTGACCGGCAAAAAGACCCCGGTACGCGTAACACATGCGGTCTTTGGCCAGATGGTCGATCTGGATGTAACCGATGCCAACAACATGGGGGCGGCCATGGCCCCGGCGGCCTACGACACGCTGGCCCATCTGTTTGCGGACACATGCACTGGGCCATCCGATTACGACCGCATCCTGACCGGCGACCTGGCCCGTGTCGGCAGCGAAATCCTGCGCGGCCTGTTCGCGCGCGACCAGACCGACCTGGGGGATGGCTATGCCGACTGCGGCATGCTGCTCTATGACAGCGAGCAAGACGTGCATGCGGGCGGCTCAGGCTGTGGCTGTTCGGCCGCAGTGCTGTGCGGCGATATTTTGGACCGCATGGAGCGCGGCGCGCTCGGCCGCGTGATCTTCGCGGGCACGGGCGCGCTGATGAGTCCGACCTCGGTGCAGCAGGGGCAAGGCATTGCAGGCATCTGCCATGCTGTGATTTTGGAAGGAGCGTGAACGGCCCATGCAATATCTGCATGCATTCCTGATGGGTGGGGCAATCTGTGCGCTCACCCAGATCCTGATTGACAAGACCCGCCTGACCCCGGCACGTATCCTGGTCGGCTGTGTCGTGTTGGGCGTTATCTTGACCGCGTTCGGCATATACCAGCCGCTTGTCGACTGGGGCGGCGCGGGCGCGACCGTGCCGCTTTTGGGCTTTGGCTATTCGCTGGCCAAGGGTGTGGCCCAAGGCGTTGCCGAACAGGGGCTGCTCGGCGTGTTCACGGGCGGCGTGACCGGCGCCGCCGGCGGCATTGCGGCGGCCATCGTTTTTGGCTGCCTGTTCGCCCTGATCTGCAAGCCGGCGGACAAGACCAAATAGCGCAAAGATGCCCGGAACAATCGTTCCGGGCATCTTTGGTCTGGCGGAAACCAGCTGTGCCTTAATTTGCAGGCGGCGTATCCTGCGGTGCTTCGGGCGTTGTCACAGGGAAGGTCAGGGTGACCTTGAACAGGTCGCCGTCGACTGCCAGATCAAACGCTCCGCCCATGCACTCGGTCAGGCTGCGTGCGATGGACAGGCCCAGGCCGCTGCCCTCGGTGGCGCGGGCCGCGTCGCCCCGGATAAACCGCTCCATCAATTCGTCCGTGTCCAGATCCAGCTCCTCCCGCGAAATATTTTTGACCACGATGCTGCACCGGCTGCCGCGCTGCACGATATCCAAATAGACGCGCGTGCCGGACAGCGCATATTTGACGATGTTGCCGAGCAGGTTGTCGAACACGCGCCACAGCAGACGGCCGTCGGCCATGATGGTCGCAGCGGTCTCTCCCACGCGCAGGACGGTGGTAAGGTTCTGCGCCTTGAGGCGCTCGCTGTACTCTCCTGCCGCTTGGCGCAGCAGCTCGGCCGCATCAGTCGGGGCCAATTCAACCGGGATATTGCCGGTCGATGCCTTGGACGCCTCGATGAGGTCTTCGAGCAGCTTTTTGAGCCGTTGGGACTGGCGGGCGAGCACATTGGCGTATTCCCGCGCTTCCTCGGGCTGTAAATCAGTCTTCTGGATGAGGTCGACATAGTTGATGATCGAGGTCAGCGGTGTCTTGATGTCGTGGCTGACGTTTGTCAGCAGCTCGGTTTTCAAGTGTTCGCTTTTCATCCTCCGCTCGACTTCGATGGCACAACCTCTCGAGATCTGGTTCATCAGCTCGCCATACCGGCGGAATGGCCCATGCAGGTGAGCGGGATCAATCTTATAGGCCAAATCCCCTTCAGACAGATGCTTGGCGCCAGCCAGCAGCTGAGACAGCTGGGACAGCACCCAGGCCAGGCCGATGAGCACGGCCACCGCCAGCAGCGTCACAAGAACATATTCTCCCGACGACATGCCAAAGATCCAAAAGAGCGCGACCACGCAGGTACCGCACAGCATGCCGGTCGAGAGCAGGCTCATACGCGATAACATCTCGCACAGGTTCTGCCACAGCCGATGGGCCGTGTCTCGCACTCGATGCCAGATATGCTGCAAGCGGGAGCCTTCCCAGTCAAAGCTGCGCGCCTTGTCCGCCGCCTTCCCGGCCGCGTCCTGCACCTTGCGTGCCAGGCCCTGCACGGCCCCTTTGGCTTTTTCTCCGTCCACGACCATCACAAACCCGGTATCGCGCTGCGGCTTGCCCTCGGGCACTTCCTGGAAGCTGGCGTCGACCGCTTGCTCAATCGACCGCACCATTTTCTGTTCGCGGTGCTCCTTGTGCAGCTCTGTCTGACGCTTGGCAAACAGGACGATCGGGTGCAGGATATAGTAGGCCAGCGTGGTGCGCCAGAAGCAATGCGCCTTGACGCGCACGGCCACCGTGCGCAGGACAAAAAAGCACACGAGCGCAAAACCCCAGATCAGCAGAGCGGTCAGCGTCAGCATAAAATCAATGCCGTACGCCTGGGAGCTGGTCATGATCTGTACCGCCTCCGCGGTCGTATAGGCCGGTGCCGTATAGGTGTAGTTGAACCCTTCCCAGGTGAGCTGGAAGATGCAATACACCGCAATCAGCAGAACGCCCAGCAAGATAACCGGCCAGCGGTCGAAAAACCGCAGGCGAATGCCGTCTTCCTCGGCCTCATCTGCCCGGTGACCGGCCGCGAGCAGCAGATAAATCCCCAATACTACGGTCAAAACGACCCCAACCGCCGTGATGGGCAGCAGTCCTATGTTCACCCAGGTGCGCACAAACCGATAGCCGGTCAAATACCGGCCCAGCGCGTCATCTTCTACGGAGAACGCACTGTCAAACCCCACATCGATTCGCCCGACCTGTCCGTTTTCCAGCCCGCACTCGGTCGAGGTCACCAGCACACAGCTTCCCGCGACCCAATCTCCGCCCAGCGTCGCGACAATACCGTTCATCTCTCCGTTGCTGTCTACGCTCACCAGGCGCACGCGCACATTGCTGCGGTCGGGAGAATATTCGCTCTTGAGTACGGTGGTCTGCTGCTTCTCATAGGACAGTTTGCTGTTTAAATATTGGTAATAGCTTTTCATGTCCTCCACGGTCTGACCATAATAGCCATTGCCGCCCGGACCGCTCAGCGCCAGTGTGCGCACATACCCGGTCTCGGTCGGACTCTGGCTGGACAGCGCACCAATGGAAAGGCCGTACATGGTCACCACGCCGCCAAAGCTCACAGCCAGCAGTGATATGGTCATCACCAGGGCGGCCAGCAGCTTGAGGCCCAGTTGATAGCGTTTTTTCATGTCGTTTTTCCTCCCTTTTCAAATTTGTAGCCCTGTCCCCAGACCACCTTGACATAGCGCGGCTCGGCCGGGGTGATCTCGATCTTTTCGCGCAGGTGCCGGATATGCACGGCGACCGTCGAGTCGTTGCCGCAGGCGTCCTCTTTCCAGACTGCGGCATAGATCTGCGCGGTCGAAAAGACCTGACCAGCGTTCTGCATGAGCAGCTTCAGGATGCTGTACTCGGTCGGTGTGAGCGTGACCGGCTCGCCGTCCACCTGGACGCTCTTGCTCTCGTCGTCCAGCATGACGCCGCCGATGGTCAGCACCTTGGGCCGGCGGACCTGCTCGGTCTGCAGCGAGCCCAGCATGGTATAGCGCCGGAGCTGGGATTTGACGCGCGCCATGACCTCCATAGGGTTAAATGGTTTTGTGATGTAGTCGTCCGCGCCGATGGTCAGCCCCAGCACCTTGTCGGTGTCCTCGCTCTTGGCTGTGAGCAGGATGACCGGGATGTTGGACTTCTCCCGCAGCTTGGTCGTGGCCAGGATGCCGTCCATGCCCGGCATCATGATATCCATGAGCGCCAGGTGCACGGTATGGTTCTCCAAAAGCTCCAGCGCCTCCTTGCCCGTATAGGCTGGCAGCACCTCATACCCCTCGGCGGAAAGATAGATTTTAAGCGCCGCGACGATATCGCGGTCATCGTCACAGACGAGAATGGTATACATATCGGATTCCCCCTTTTCTCCCCGCGGGCGCGGCGTCCGGCCGGCCCGGGGCCTTCTTTCCTTACTCCTATTTTCTCATAAACTTTTTTAAAATCCTAGTAGCCAAACCATTAAGAATTTCTTAAGGTCCACAGGATTTTCTTTGGCCCAGGCGATTGACAGGCCGGCCAGTTTCAGGTACTCTTACAGAGTAGCCACCACAAACTTTTACACTGCATGTTCAGGAGGAAGGACAACTATGGAACTCGGCATCAAAGGACACAAGGAACTGACCGTCACCGACGATATGCTGGCAAAGAACGTCGGCAGCGGCCTGGTCGCGGTCTATGCGACCCCCATGATGATCGCTGGCATTGAGGGCACGGCGGCGGAGAGCGTTGCGCCCTATCTGGAAGAAGGCCGCACGACGGTCGGCACGCTGATGAATGTCTCCCATGTCTCGGCCACACCGGCGGGCATGAAGGTACGGTTTGAGACCGAGCTGACCGGCATCGCGCCGAACGGTAAAATTTTGACCTTCAAGGTCGCGGCCTATGACGAAGCCGGCCTCATCGGCGAGGGCACCCATGAGCGCGCCATTGTCGCAAAGGAGCGCTTCGAGGCAAAGGCCCAGGCAAAACGCGGTTAAGTCCCCCGCCCGTCTGTCCCTTGGATATCCAGAAAAAAACGCCCCCAATTGGGGGCGTTTTTTTCTTACAGGCCAGCCTGCGCCGTCTATCAACACATCTTGTGGCCGTTTGCATTCATGCGAAAGCGCAGGCCCAGTGTTTCGGCCGCGCGCTTGCACATGAGCATACGCTGCAGGAAGATCTCAAAATAGTCCAAGATCGAGCAGATGTCCTCGTCCAGCTCTAGGTCGAGCTGGACGGTCTTTTTCTCGGTCAAGACACACAGCTCGGCCGATACCGCCGCGTAATTGACCCGGTCGTGCTTATCAAAGCTGGCCTTGACGTGGTTACGCACCCGGTTGCGGCGCACATCGCACTTGTCCGCCAGGATAACGGCCGCCGAGACCGGATCGACGGCCGTACCTGTTTTTTCGTCATGCTGGCCGATGGCCGAAACGATACGTGCAACCTCATCCGGGGCCATACCCAGGCCGCGCAGGATCTGAAAGGCCAGCAGCGCCCCGCTGTGTGCATGATCTACCCGGTTGACACAGTTGCCGATATCGTGCATATATCCGGCAATACGGGCCAGCTCGCACATGCGCTTTTTATAGCCCAAGGCAGACAGGATAGCGGCCGCACCCTCGGCGACCTTACAGGCGTGCTTGCGGGAGTGTTCGGTATAGCCGAGCGCCCCCAGGGTGTCGTTGCCGCGCTCCATGAGCGCGGTGATCTCTTGGTTGTTTCGGATCTCTTTATAGGTGATTTGCGAATATTCCATAGGTCTCCATCCCAATGCTTATAGTCTCTGTATGGCGTCCTGTGCGAGCGGCGAGCGCTCGCACTCCTCGGCGGTCAGCACCACCTGCCAGCACAGGGGGCTGCCCTGCATGTGCGCCGCCGCATAACTCAGGCCGTTCGTGCGTTCATCGAGATAGGGCCGGTCAATCTGCCCGGGATCGCCGAGCAGGATGATCTTGGTACCCCTGCCCGCGCGGGTGATGATACCCTTGGCCTGCGCCGGCGTCATGTTCTGTGCCTCATCGATGATGAGATAGGTCTGGGCGATCGAGCGGCCGCGGATAAAGTTCAGCGCCTCGGCCTGAATCATGCCGCGCGCGAAGATCTCCTGGATCTTGTCCCGCAATTCGGCCTCGTTGCGATAGCGCTCGTCCTCGTTCGAGTCCAAGAGCTGCTCTAAGTTGTCCAAAACCGGCCGCAGCATGGGCGCAATCTTGTCCTGCTCATCGCCGGGCAGAAAGCCAATGTCCTCGTCGAACTGTGCGTTCGGACGGCAGACCAAAATACGGCGATACTCGTTTTTGTCCTCGCACAGCAGTTTTTCCAGGCCGACCGCCAATGAGTAGAAGGTCTTGGCCGTACCGGCCATGCCACGCACAATAACAAGCGGCGCGGTATCCGCCGGCTGCATGAGGGCCTCCTGTAAAAAATACTGCCCGGCCGAGCGCGGGCTGACGCCATACGGCCTACGCTTCATGTACTCGAGCGCGACGACTTTGTCACCGCATACCCGGCCAAGCTGGGTCTTGTGGTTTGATTGGTCGGCATGCAGCACAACGAACTGGTTTTGCACCAGAGCAGGCCGGGTGACCGCTCCATCCTCATCGGCCTGGTATAGTTCTTCCACCGGGACCCCCTTCTTGCGGAAGCCTTGAAACCGCGCCTCGGGAGCATAGCAGGCAATGCGGCCGGTGTACGCGGTGCCGTCGTCTGGTGCCTGCTCGGTTGTGAAGTCCTGGGCGCACAGGCCAAGCATCTGCGCCTTCACGCGCAGCAGGATATCCTTGGTAACGAGCACGACCTGTTCGCCGCGTTCGGAAAGCCCTTTGGCCACCTTCAAAATGCGGTTATCCCCGGTATGTGCGAGAAATCCCTCGGGCAGTGCGACATCCACGCAGTTGGTCTCCACGCGCAGCGTGCCGCCATCTGGCATATTTATACCGCCAAGCAGATCTCCCTCCGTGCGGTACTTTTCCAAGGCGCGGATGGCCGCGCGGGCGCTTGCGCCGCGCTCGCCCTCGGCCTTTTTCAGGCCGTCCAGCTCCTCGAGCACGGCCAGGGGCAGGACAACGGCGTTATCCTCAAAACAGGTCAGCGCATAGGGCGCCTGAATGAGCACGTTGGTGTCGAGTACATAGGTCTTGCGCATGGTATCTCCTCCGTCGCTGCAAAAAATAAAAACCAGACCCCCGTGTGCTGGGGACCCGGTTTTATTAGTTAAAATAGGGGGTTGCCTTCATGTCCGCATCGTCCTTCTGCTTGCTGTTTCCAACTTTATGATAGCGTGCGGGCAGACATGCTTCCATCACGTTTGTGTCAGAAGCGGGTAAAAACTTTGCGCGCAACCAGGGAACAGACAGAAGGCGGGCTGGCCACACATGCGCGTCTTCTGCAGCGGAAGGCCCCAAAGCAAAACACATCCGTTTCAAAATTTTCTGTCTTCCTGTATGATTGACAGCCTTTTGCTGCAATCCTATAATGAGGAAAAACGCAACTGCACGCAGAAATGGGGGAGCCTATTGAAAATCACAACACAAAGGATCGCGGAGCTGGCCGGCGTTTCGCGCGGCGCGGTCGATAAGACCATCCATGGCCGTCCGGGCGTACGCGCGGATGTACGCCGGCGCATCCTGCAAGTCATCCAGGAGACCGGCTATGTGTCCCCGCAGGAGCGCAAACGCGCGCAGGCTGCCCACCCCCGTGAGACAACCGTCGCCGTCGTCCTGCCCCGCCTCAACAATCCGCATTTTGCGGCCATGAAGCGCAGCATGGATGAACAGTGCCGCGTCCTGCCCGGGATGCATCTGGAGTACTATCCCTTCGATACGGCCGATACCGCCGGTATGCTGGCCGCGCTGGACCGGCTGGCCGCCCGCAGCGTGGACGCCTACCTGTTCCGCGGCGTTTCCAGCACGCGCATCCGCGACAAGCTGGCTGCCATGGGCAAGCCAGTCATTTTCATCGACTCCGATGTTCCCGGCGCGCCCCGCCTGTGCTTGGTTGGGGAGGACTGCTACAAGAGCGGCCGCATTGCCGCTTCCCTCTTGGCCAAGAGCGTGGGATTCCAGGGCCAGGTCGCGGTCATGGCCGGGATGCCCACGATCAGCAGTCATCAGCAGCGTCTTGCGGGTTTTCTCGACGTCATGCGCCTGGATTATCCCGACATTGAAGTCCTAGGGCCGGTCTATACGCAAGACCAGAGCGCCGTGGCCTACAGCCGCACGCTGCGTCTGCTGGAAGATGCGCCCGCGCTGCAAGGCATCTGCAACCTGGCCGGGTGCTCGGGGGCGATCGGCCAGGCAATCTTGGACCGGCAGCGGCGCCGGGCGGTACGGCTGGTCTGCTATAACACCGGCGACGATGTGGCCGCCCTCATCCGGCGCGGGGTGGCCACCTTTTCCATCAGCATTGCCCCGCGCGAGCAGGGGCGTATCCTGGTACAGACGATCTATCACTACCTTTATCACGGCAAGCCTCCCGCCGCGGATTGGATCAAGGTGCCCATCACTATCGCCATCGACGAGAATGTGGACTCTCTCGAAGCCGACTTTGGCCCGCGCGATATGGGGTGAACATTCCGTGCAATTGCCCGGCCGCACCTAATTTTTTTGTGTACCTTGCTAGGTTTCCCCACAACACATTCCGAGCATTTTTCAAATGCTCGGTTTTTTTATCCCCTGGCTCACGATCCTCGCCCACGCTTTGTGCATTCCGGTCAAAATTTCTCTCTGAAATTACACATTTCCCACGAAAATCGCTTTTATGCACGGCGCGAATGGACGGACGCCATATCCCGGCAGTACAATAAACCCAAGAAAAGGGCCGGACAGAACGGCCAGACCGAACAGCGCACCGAATACAGGGAAAGAGGTATTTTTATGGCAAGCAACATGTCAACGCATGAATCTTTTGATGCACCGGGCACCGCAGTCTTAAACGACGCAGTCTATCAATACCTGCCCGTAACCTATACCCCCGCAGATACCGAGATCCTGCGCACGCTTGCGAAGGAGTACATGGCCTATGCCACGCTGCCCGTACAGCAGCAGACCATCCGCCTCTGGCAGCGGGTCAATGACCTGCAAAGCGCCCGCCCGGTTCTCATCCACAGCGAAATCCCCTGGCATGAGATGAACGTCGACGACGAGCTGACGCTGCGCACCTCGACGCCCTTTGCGCGGCGCATCGAGGAGGACTTTCGCCGCCGGCTATATCTATGGCGGCACATGCCCGGCGACATGGTGCTGGAGCCCGTGTGCTATGCGCCCATGATCATTGAAAACTCCGGCATCGGCCTGGCCATTGAGGAGGAGACCCGCGCCCTGGATGAAAAGAACAACATTGTCGGCCACGCCTTCACCTCGCAGATCTCCTGCCTGGAAGACCTTGAGCAGCTCACGCCCCCTGTCGTCACGCTGGACCGTGACAAGACGGCCGAGACGCTCGCAGCCTATCAGGACATCTTCCGGGACATCATCCCGGTCGAGCTGCGCGGCTGCCCAGGCTTCTGGTTCGCGCCGATGGATGACATCGTACAGTACATGGGCGTGGAGGATCTCCTGTGCAATCTCATGGACGAACCCGAACTTGTCCACGCGACCATGCGCCGGGTGATGGACTGCTATCTGGCTGGCCTGGAGCAGTATGAGGCCCTGGGCTGCCTTGCGACCAATAATATCAACTACCGCATCGGCTCGGGCGGCTATGGCTATACGGCCGAGCTGCCGCGCGGCACAGCGCACGGCATGCGCTGCACCGGGATGTGGGGGGCGGCCGCCAGCCAGATCTTTACCTCGGTCTCGCCCGCCATGCACGACGAATTCTCCATCCAGTATGAAAAAGAATGGCTGGACCGCTTCCCGCTGAGCTATTACGGCTGCTGTGAACGGCTGGACAACAAGATCGATATCCTGCGCCAAATCCGGTCGCTGCGCAAAATCTCCATCAGCCCGTGGAGCGATGCTGCGCACGCCGCTGAAGTGATCGGCCGGCAGTATGTCATCTCGCTCAAGCCCAGCCCGGCGGCTTTGGCGTTCGAGAACTTTGACGAGGAGGCTGTCCGCCGCGATGTGGGCGAGCGGCTGGCGGCGGTGCGCGGCTGCAATGTCGAGGTTGTCATCAAGGACATCAGCACCGTGCGCTATCAGCCCGAGCGCCTGTGGCGGTGGGTGGAAATCGTCCATGCACTATGCCAAAGCCAGACGTAACCGCACAGTTTTGCCAAAAAAAGCGCTTTCCTTGACGGAAAGCGCTTTTTTCTTACAAATTTTCTAGGTATTCCGTAAACGCGTCCATCAATGGCTTGCGGCAGCGCACGCTGATGGGCACCCTGATATCGTTGGTGCAGTACACGTCATGCTCCCGGATGGACTCGATGTTGGCGGGGTTGACATAAAATCCCTGGTGGCTTTTGAGGAAGCCCAATCGTTCCATGTGCAGCCGTTCCCGGCGTATATTCTCCGGCCGGAATTGGGTCTTATGCCGGTTGCGGGTGACGATCGTCATGGTGTTGTGATAGCACTCAACATACACGATATCCGCGATCAAGAACTCCAAAGGGCGCTTATTTTCATTGACCCAAATCACCCGGTACGGCGCCACCCGGCGCAGCATGCGCGTCATAGCCGCCACGAACTGCTGCTTGTTGACCGGCTTGAGAAAGTACTGGTTGCCGGACAGGGCAAAGGCATGGATGGTATACTGCGGATATGCTGTGACAAAGGCAATGCAGGCCGAAGGCTGCCTGCTGCGGATCCGCCGGGCCAGTTCCAGGCCGTTGATGCCGGGCAGGTCGATATCCAGCAGGTACACGCCAAATGTCGTGCCCTCCTCCACTTCACGCAGCAGCGTCTCCCCGGCAGAGAAGGCGATGATCTGCTCAATCTGGCATTCGTCCGGCAAAAGGCGCAGATATTCCGCAATCTGCTTGACCTGTGCCTCATCATCTTCACAAATCGCGGCGTTCAAAGGCATCCCCCGCTTCCCCGCCGTGGTGGCCCGCGGGTCGGCGGGCTTGCCGCCCGGTCCGGGACCTAATGCAATCATTTTGGCTTTATTCTACTATATTCCCGTAAAGATTGCAAGTTTTACGGCACATCCTAAAGGTCTTTTCCCGGCCTTTCTCAGCGTGTCTTGAAATCCGCATAGGCCCGCAGCAGCCCAGCCCGCTTCCGGTGGCTGATCAGGATCTGCCGTCCGTCCTGGCATATCAGCTTGGTCCCGCGGATGGCCTGGACGAAGCGCAGGTTGACCAGGTACCTCTGATGGCACAGGTAAAACCCCTGGCCTTTCAGCTTTTGGGCGACTGCGGACAGCCTGCCTGGCAGCTCGAACGCCTGGTCGCCAGCGTAGACCGTCAGATGGCCGTAATAGCCCTCAATGCAGATGATATCCTGCGGATTGATGCGGTACAGGCAGTTCTGAACGCTCAGGCACCAAGGCGCCTGCCGTTTGGTACGATTGGCCAGAATCCGGCAGATTTCCCGCAGGAAGACCTCCGTCGAGGCCAGCGGCTTGACAAAAAACTGCTCCACCCCATCGAGCATGAAGGCCTCTGTGACCAGCCGGGGATCGGTCGCGGTAACGGCCACCGCGACCTCCGGCAGGCAGCGGCGCACCGTCCGTATCGCAATCCCGGGCGATACATCGGGCATTTCCATATCCAGGAGCAGCAGGTCGAACTGGGCGCCGCTCTCCAGCGCGCGGGCCAGGCCTTTCCCGCTTGGATACCATATCCCGGTGCTGTTCCGGATCTTCTCCAAAATCGAAACCATGTGTTTGGCGTATGTGGGGTTGCTCTCGCAGACTGCAAACTGCAACGCCATCCCCTCCTTTCCCGCAGGGTCCTGGACGGCCGGTACTAAATTTATCTTACCGCAACCGCTCAATGATTTCTACTACACTTTTCATAATTTTTCCGACACTTTTCGACCAAACGGTTTTAAATCGGAAAATTTTTCCTTATGATAGGTTTCAGAGGTCCTGCAACAGGACGCTCAAATGGAAAACCGTACCGTCAAAACGCCATTTAAGGTGCCCCTGGTACTTGTCTGCGATCTTCTGCATTCCGCGGACGCCATAGCCGTGCTGCTCCGGGTGTTCCTTCCGCGTCACCAGACGGCCATGCCGTATCTGCGGCCGGTGAGCGGTCGGGTTTGCCACGGTCACCGTGACGAATTGGGCGTGACGGGCGATCCGCAAGTCGATATAGGGCGCGGGCACGCCCGCGCATCCCTCGATGGCATTGTCCAGCGCCGCCGCCAGCACCTGTGCCACATCCATAGGATCTATGTGCTGATAGGCCAGCGGCATAAGCGACATGCGGAAGTCTATGTCCGGCGCCGCAGCACGTTTGGCCGTGACCACCGCATCCAACAGCGGATTGCCGGTATCGGTCAGCGCAGTCGGCTGGATCTCGCCGAGCAGGCCATCGAGATGGGCCTTCAGCTCGTCGTAGTCCTGCCCCTGCAGATAGCCCTGGGCAGCGATGACAAAATTTTTCATGTCGTGCCTGATTTTATGGATGTCCTGCGCGTTTTGATACAGGGCCGTATAGTGTGCGATCTGATCCGCGCTCTGCTTCTCCAAGAACTCCAAGCGCAGGCGTTCCTGCTGGACGCGGAGCTGGTCGCGGAACAGGCCCGCACAGAGCGCAATCAGAACCATGACCAAAAGCGCCGTCATGATAGCGATGGGCAGATAGGGCGTCTGTGCAAACGTCACTAACATAATAACCATGAACAGGCACAGGACGCAGACAATCACCAGGACGACGCCATAAAGCGCGGCCGCATTCCGCCGCAGGCGTTTTACAAACCAGCACAGCCCCCAGATGGCCAGCAGGCCAGTTGCTGCGGTCGCGAGCGTGGTCAGGGGATAATACCACAAACGCGGGGAGATCTCCGTCCCTTCCAGCCCGGTTATGTACCGTATGGGAAGCCAGACAATCGCTTCGCAGCCAGCAGCCATCCCATAGGAGATGGCCACTGCTAGGATTCGGTATCCCCATTTCATCCGATACGCGGTCGTACATACTGCAAGCATCAACAGCCCTGTTAAAATGTTTTGCGCGATTCCATAGGCGACATGGAGCTGAAGCACCACCACCAATATGTAGAGTGCGGTCAGTATCCCGACCCGAAAGTTGGACACTTTTTTCCCATTAAAAATATGCACAGAAAGCATGCCGATTATCACGCTTTCCGATATTGCCTTTCCTACGTATGTTAGTATATTGAACATACTATCCGCCCCTTATCACCTACTGCCGCAAAGCCGTACGCTGCTGATACTCGCCGAAAAGGAGTCGGTCTTTTGGATACTCAAGCACATGGGTCCGTTTTGACCCGAGAGGAACAAATCGTCTTTCATTTTTTCCTGGACGAGATTCTGCATGGCATAAAGATCATCGTATCCTGCCTGCTGATTGGCCTTTTTCTCCGCATGCTGCCCCAGACCCTTGTCTTTCTGTGCGTATACCCTCTCCTGCGCCATTATCTGGGCGGCCTGCATGCCGATACCCGGCTGAAATGCTATCTGGCAACCCTGTGCACCTACGGGATCTGCCTATGGGGATTTCTCTTTGGGAACACCTATCTTCTTCTGGCGATCGCCCTGATCTGCTGCGGCTATATTTTTAAACTCGGGATCGCTGAACATCCAAATAATATCCTAACCTTAGCACAAAAAGAAAAGTTCCTCTGCCTGCAACGGCGGGCCGTAACTTATTTCCTTTTGTGGGGCATGCTGGGCGCGGTCTACCTTCCGCAGTGCCCAGTTTTTAAGATGCTCTTGTCAATTCTTATTTTGAATGGAGGAAATCTGATTATGTTCAAACGTCTCACAGCTTCCCTGCACGCGAAAAAGCTTTCTCAGCATGCGGCCCGCATTGCTGCGGCTTTCGTTTTCCTGGTCGGTAGCGGCGCCATGAGCGGCGTCACTTGTTTGTGGAACTATCAGCCGGAAATGCCTGCCGAAGTCTCCAAATACCTGTCGAAATAAGGTCTTTTAAAGCAAGAGATCCTTCTCTTGCTTTTCCTTTGCCTCCACCTGGGGGCAAATTTTTTTCTTTTTCCGCTTTCGCCGATTTTCTGAATCCCACTGATATACTGAATTGATCCTATCTGAAAAGGTGGTTTGTCATGACAGAGTCAGAATGGCTCATTCTCTCCCTAATCGGTCCGACCCGAAAAAATATTGCCCCGCTGGCGTGCGCCGTTGACCTTTTGGCGTTCATTTTGTTCGTGCAGAACACCCCGCCGGACGACGTTTATATCAGCAAACACATCTATCCCAACGTCGCACGGCAGCTTGGGAAATCCCTTGGCGCGACCGCGCGCAGCATCGAACGGCTGGCCAATTTCTGCTGGGCCCACGGCGACCCGGATGTCTTGCAGCGCGTCATTGGCCGGCCGTGCTCCGGCCTGTACACGCCCAAGCATATACTCTTTTTTCTGGCATTCTATCGGCATTTCGGCATCGCGTTTTACCATTTCGTCAATACCCTATCCACTTGAACCTGCCGTGCCTTCAGGCCGTGCGTCTGTCATCCGGCACACGCCTGGCACAGGGCATCGCAGACTGCGTGAGTCTCCTCCTGAACCTGTCTGTCCACAGTCATCCGGCACACTTCGCGGTCAACCGCACGCGCCAAGGCCGCGGCCCGCTCCGGATCAACTGGCCGTGGCTGCGCCCCGGCAAAGTCCAGAAAATTTTCCCGGCATACCCGTTCCAGGAGATCGCCGGGCAGCGCCAGGCCCGGCATGGACGGCCCCCATGCTTCGGTGCGCGGCAGTGCCAAAAACTCCCAGATGGCCTGCACCCGCGCGGCCGCCTCGGCCGCCGGGTCAAACGCCTGCCCGGGCGGCACGCCGACGTTGTCGGTGCCAAACTGGATGCGCCGCGCATAGCGCCGGAAAAAGCCGCGCGCCGCGTCGATCTGCGCGGACAGGTTAAAATACAGCTCTGTGCCCGGCGTAATGTCGATGCGCATGGACGGATGGCGGTCTAGGAAGCCGGCAAGCCGTGGGAGGTCATCCGACAGGAAGAAAAAGTGGGCAAAGACGATGCGCAGCCCTGGGAAGCGGTCCAGCAGGCGGTCGATCTCCGCATACTGTTGGTCAAAGGGGATATCGTCGGGCGCATCGTAGACAAACCCGTTCTCCCGCGCAAAGGCGGGCGCGGTCTCCCAATGCCAGAACTCCCGTGGGTCGCCCAGGTGGAACAGGACCGGGATCTGTTCCCGCTCGAGCGTCTCGAACAGCGGGCGCCACACCGGTGCGTCGAACGGCACGCCCAGGGCGCGCCGCACCTGCGGTTTGCCGAACAGCTTGATCCCATCAAATCCTGCCGCGCGCAATTGCAGCGCCTGTGCCGCATAGGCCTCAGGCGCAAGGAATGTGCCGGGTGCGGGATGCATCAGCCCGCCAAACGCATAGGCCTGCGGCTGACGCAGTTTGAGCAGCAGCGCCGCCGGGTTGCGCAGGCGGTCGCACGCCTGCCAGAGCACGATGCTCTGCACGCACAATGCTTCCAGCCCGGCGCCGCGTACAATTGCGCACAGGTCATCTACGTTGCTGAGGCGGGTCTGCGTCCGGGTTGGGGATAGGTGTAAATGCCCATCGATGATCGCGTTCGTCCGCATTGCTTGTTCCTCCTTTGCACGGTCACGCGGCAAATGCGCATGGTCCTGGATGCCCTCAGTATAACAGAAATCCCGCCTATTTGAAAGCGGTTGGCATCCTATCTTTTGGATTGGCGCATGCTATGCTACAATAGAGATAGCTGCCCGGCGGGCACAGGCCGCGCCGGGCAAGGTCTCAACAGTGCCGCAGGAGGTCGTTCCATGAAAACTTTAATAGGAATTTATCTTACCTTCCTCAAAATGGGGGCAGTGACATTCGGCGGGGGCTATACAATGCTGCCCATCTTGCAGCGGGAGGCGGTTGAGCGCAAGCGCTGGGTGACCAGCGAGGAAGTGATGGACTTCTATGCGGTCAGCCAGGGCCTGCCCGGCATTATCGCCGTCAACGTCTCGGTGTTTATCGGCTACCACGTGCGCCGCGTACCCGGCGCGGTTGCCGCCGCCCTGGGCACGGTCTCGCCCTGCCTCGTCATTATCACGCTGATTGCAGCTTTTCTGCAAAACTTCCAGGATATCCCGGCCGTACAGCACGCATTCTCCGGCATCTCGGTCTGCGTTATCGCCCTCATCCTCAACACTGTCCTCAGCCTGTGGCGCAAGGGTGTCCATGACATGGTCGGCGCGGCCGTCTGCGTCGCGGTCTTCGTGCTCATGGAGGCCGCTGGCGCCTCGCCCATCCTGCTCGTCCTTGCGGCGGCTGTGCTCGGCGTCGCCCTGCAGTGCGTCCTGCCCCGTCTGCGCGGCAAGAAAGGAGGCCGCCCATGATCTACCTCCAGCTTTTCTGGGAGTTTTTCCAGATCGGCCTGTTTGCCGTGGGCGGCGGCATGGCGACGCTGCCCTTCTTGCAGCGCCTAAGCGAATCGACCGGCTGGTTCCCGCCCTCCCTCATCACCGACATGATCGCCATCTCGGAGTCCACGCCTGGCCCGATCGGCATCAATATGGCTACCTATGTGGGCTTCACCGTTGCCGGTGTCCCCGGCGGCATCCTGGCAACGCTCGGCGAGATCCTGCCCTCCATCCTGATCGTGGTCCTCGTGTCCAAGTCACTCGAGCGCTTCCGCAGCAGCCCGCTGGTCGAAGGCGCATTTTACGGCCTACGCCCGGCTGTCACCGGCCTCATTGCCGCTGCGGGCTTCGACGTGCTCAAAAAGGTCGGCTTGATCGATTGGAACCGCCTGCTCGGACAGGCGCAAACGCTGGCCGGCTGGGTCGATCTGCCCAAGATCATCTTTTTTGTCGTGATCTTCCTGTGTATCCGCAAATTTAAGAAAAGCCCGGTCGTCTATATCGCCATTGCCGCCGTCGTTGGCATTGTGCTGCAATTTGCCCCCATGCAGCAATAACGCCCCGCCAATCGGGCGGAGATAGGCTCTAAACCTGTCTCCGCCCGATTTTTTGTACCAGTACGCCCGTTTGCGTGCTCGAGAACGCAAACAAACTTCACCGATCTGTGCATAGCCTTGTGCACACGCCACAAAATGCCGCGCAAAAATTTGTATAAATAATCTAAGACATTTTTTGGATACTTCCCCACTTTATCCCCCTTCTAAAAAGAAACTTTATTTCCACTATCCCGCATCAAATCCACCGAACCCCTCCCGTCGTGGTCCTACCATTTTTCCAATCCGTGCTCGTGCACATCCTGTAAAAAGCAATAATTTGTAGTCTATATTTACCAAATTCTTCATCCTTGAATTGTGACAGCCTACAAATTTTTCTGTAAAGGGACATTTATCCCGAAAAAAGCTTGCAGCCGGGCAAAATATGTGTTAATTTAAAACCAGAAGCGGAAATATTCCCACATGGCGGCGCGCATTTTCCGGCGTCTTTTCCCTCCGCCGCCCGGTCCAGATACATTCCAAGTCGCTCTGCGGCTTTTCTTTATCGCCGTTTGCGTTCACGCGAACGCAAACAATTACGCGCGACTTCTTCCCTGAAACCGCGAAAAAATAGCGTTTCCCGTTGTTATGTGGGGGCTCTCCCCACTGGATATAGAATCACATCACAAAAAGGGAGTTGTAAAAATGAAAGGCGGACTCGCAGAGCTTCTCAATTTCAAACAAAAGGGAAAGGACATGAATGAGTTCATCAAGGTGCCGATCGGCGAAAAGCTTTCCTATTGCTTTGGCGACCCGGCACTGACGCTCATGTATACCATGACGTCGACGTTGCTCATCTATTTCTATACCAACGTCGTCGGTATCTCGGCCGGCGCAGTCGGTATGATTATGCTGATTTCCCGTATCTTTGACGGTTTTTCCGATGTGGCGATGGGCACCATCATCGACCGCACCCATTCCAAGTACGGCAAGGCGCGCATCTGGATCTTGCGCCTGGCGTTCCCCTATGCCATTGCAGCCATCCTGCTGTTTACCATGCCCAATATCGGCAACATCGGCAAGATCGTATACGCTTTCGTCACCTATAACCTGATGAACACCGTGGTCTACACGGCGATCAGCCAGCCGTTCCATGCGCTCGGCTCGCTGATGACCCGCGACCGCCGCGACCGCGACACCATCAGCAACATCCGCATGATGCTGTCCATCACCGCGAGCATGGTCATCACCGCGTTCACCCTGCCGCTGATCAACTACGTCTCCGGCGTGATCGGCAACGAGCAGCTGTCCTGGATTCTGGTCACCGCTGGCTACTCAATCCTCTCGGTATTCGTCCTGCTCAACACCTACGCGACCTGCACCGAGCGCGTACAGGCCGCACCGCAGAGCAAAAAAGAGGATATCCCGTTCTGGAAGTCCTTTAAGATCACCTTCACCAACCGCTACTTCCTCATCGCCCTGGGCCTGATGATCACCTACACCGCATACCAGGTCATCATCGGCACCGACCTGACTTACTACTGCCAGTATGTCCTGGGCGACGCGAACCTGGTTATGCCGCTGTCCTCTGCGGAAAAGATCTGCACGATCATCGGCATCGCCCTGCTGCCCATGCTGCTGCCCAAGTTCGGCAAGCGCAACCTCATCTGCTTTGGCTGCCTGCTGGGTATTATCGGCCAGCTGCTCTTCCTGCTGAACATCCACAGCGTGCCGCTGGGCGTTGTATCCTGCATCATCCGCGGCTTTGGCATCGCCCCCTTCTATGGCGTGCAGTACTCGCTGCCGGGCGACGCGATCGAGTACGGCCACTGGAAGCACGGCGTGCGCGTCGAGGGCCTGATGTTCTCGTCCATGAGCATGGGCCAGAAGGCCGGCTCGGGCTTTACCTCGGCCATTATGGGTGCGATCCTGTCCATGGCGGCGTTCGACGGCATGAAGGCAACCGCCGCCGAGCAGACCGCGCAAGCCATCTCGACCATCGAGGCCTTCTATCTCTACGTCCCGATCGCCCTGTGGATCATCATGTTCCTCATTGCCGCTTGCTACAAGCTGGATAAGAGCTATGACAAGATGATGCGTGAGCTGCTCGAGCGCGAGGGCAAGAATGCCGAAGCCTGATTGCCTTTTTCTTCCCATGACCACAAAAATCCTGGCGGCCAGCCGCCAGGATTTTTGTCTGTCCCGCATGCCGCTTGGCGGCATACGGAAATCTTGAAAAAAAGCCATTGACTTTTTTCCGCGCAGTTGCTATACTATGCTGGAAGTTACCACCGGGTACACGCCTTGTCCCATTCTGTTAGGTCTTTGAAAGAATGGGGAAAGGCGTATTTTTTTTGCAGGGAGGAGATATCATGTTTCGAGACATGCGCAGAAAGCGGCAGGCATTGCCGCCGGAACAGTGCGCCGCGATCCTGCGGCGCGGAACTTCGGGTGTCCTGGCCCTCGCCGGGGACGCCGGCTATCCTTACGCCGTGCCGCTCAGCTATGTCTACACGGACGGCAAGCTCTATTTCCACTGTGCCAAGGCCGGCCATAAGCTGGATGCCATCCAGCGAGAGCCCCGGGCGTCCTTCTGCGTCATTGACCAGGACGAGATCGTCCCGGAGGAATACACGACCTATTTTCGCAGCGTGATCGCCTTCGGCCGCATCCGTATTTTGGCGGACGATGCACAAAAGCGGTCTGCGATTGACGCATTGGCCGCCAAATATGCGCCCAATGCGCCTGTGGACGACCGGAAGCGCGCAATCGACCGAGAATGGGCGCCACTGTGTATGCTGGAAATGGAGATCGACCATCTCACGGGAAAAGAAGCCATCGAGCTGGTCCAGCAGCCGCCCGCAACGAAATAAGTTCCAAATAAAATTGACCCGCCGGGGTTTCATTTTTATTGTGTAGTAGGCCTGCGTTACACAAACGCAGGCCTTATTTTTTTATTGATCTGGAGGATTGATTTTCATGTATGAAGGCAAGACACATACCCTGTTTGCCAAATACGCGATCCCGCAAATGATCGGGCTGCTGTTTAACTCGGTCTACATGATTGTGGATGGCGTCTTTATCGGCCACCGGCTGGGCACCGATGCCATGGCGTCTGCGGCCGTATCCGTTCCGCTCATTGAGGTCCTCATTGCGCTGTCTATGGCGATTGCCTCCGGCGCAGGTGTCCTGATCTCCGGCCACATCAGCCGCGCAGAAAAGGATAAAGCCGTGCAGGTATTCAATACCGCCGTTGTCTGCGCCATGGGCCTGGGCCTGTTTGTCATCGTGTTTGGCAACCTGTTCATTGATCCGCTCGCAAGCCTATTGGGCTCTACGCCGCAGATCCATGACGAAGCCATCTGTTACATGTGGTACATCGTCACGTTCTCGCCCTTCCTCATCCTGAGTTTCCTGTTCAGCGGGTTGGCGCGAAATGATGGCAGGCCGCGGCTTGCCATGTTTGCCCTGGCGTTCGGCTCGGTGTCTAATATCGTGCTGGACTATGTGTTCATGTACCCGCTGAATATGGGAATCGGCGGCGCGGCGCTGGCCACGGCGCTTGGCCCGATCTTTAGCTGCATCATCCTGCTGCCCCATTTCCTGCGGCGCAGGGGCAACCTGTTCTTTGCCAAATTTCAGCTGCGGGTGCAGCGCATGGGCCGGATCTTTCTGCTGGGCTTCCCCTCATTTATCATGGAGTTTACCATCGGCATCATCACGTTTGTCTACAACTCTGCCATCGCCCGCCACGGCTACGGCGAGCTGGGCCTTGCGGCTTATCTGGTCATCGGCTACCTGATGCTCATCATCCTGACCCTGTTCCTGGGCATGGCTGAAGGTCTTCAGCCGGTATTCAGTTACTTCACCGGCACCGGAGAGGTCGCGCGCGGCCGTGCCATGCGCATTTTTGCCACCAAGGTCTTCCTCGTGGTCGGCATCGTCTGCTATATATTAATCGTCTTTTTCTCGCGCTATTTCTTCTCGATTTTCAACCCCAATGATCTGGAACTGATCGATTTCATGGAGAGCAAAAGCCTGTATTACTTCTGCGGCTTCTTCCTGGCGGGCTATAATATCCTGATGATCTCGTTCTGGCAGTCTACCCGCCGAACCGAAAAGGCGCTTATCGTGTCGCTCTCGCGCAGCGTCATCTGGCCCCCCATTTTGATCGCTGTCCTGCCCCTGTTCTTTGGCAGCGAATCGATCTGGTTTTGCCATTCGATCGGCGAGGCGCTGACCGCCTGCACGGCATTTATTCTGCTCTCCTATAACCATCATCGGGAGCGCTTGGCAGACGTTCCGCTTCAATGAGGGCCGCTCTGCTCCATATCTCGTGTACAGTTGCCCGCAGAACGCCGGCATCCCACAAAAAAATAATGTCCGAGGGCCGTGCGGATTCGCACGGCCCTCGGGCTTTGCGCCTTTGTTCCCTCTCACAGCGCAAAGCGCGCGATTGTGCGCCGCAGCGCCTCATTAAAGTAGGGAAAATCGTGTACGCCATCCCATGTTTCAAATTCTGCCTGCACGCCCAGATCAGAAAGCGCCTGTAAAAAGCGCAGGTGGTCGGGATAAAACCCATCCTGCCGGCCGCAGGTCAGGTAGAGCCTGGGCAGCGCGGCCCCGGCCGCCTGGGCCTGTTCCGCCAGGGCAAGCAGGTCATTTTGCGGCGCCCACGCGAGGTCATCGCCAAAAATAGCGGCAAAATCGCGCGGCATCTGCGCACCCCAGCCGTCCATCCCATTCCTGCGCGCGTCTTCCAACCCCTCGCGCAGCAGCAGGCAGCACGAGGAGAAAGCGCCGCACAGCGCATACCGTTCCGGGCGGGCCAACGCGCACTTGAGCGCGCCATAACCGCCCATCGACCCGCCTAGGATGGCTGTGTGGGCCCGGTCGGCGGACACGCGGAAGACATGGCGCACAATATCGGGCAGTTCGTCCGCGATGTAGGTGAAATAGCGCTGTCCATAACGCATATCTGCATAAAAGCTGCGCCCAACCTCGGGCAAAATGTAAATAGACTGCCCATGCTCGGCGTAAAACGGCAGCATGGTGTAATCCAACCAGGTCTTATTGTTGCCGCACAGCCCGTGCAGCAGATAGACTACCTGATACGGCGCATCCCGCAGGTCGTTCGGGGTGATGACGGTCAAATCGGTGTCCATCTCCAGGACTTCAGAATATACTGTACCGCTCAGTCTCATAAAAATTCTCCTTTTTGCTGGAACAGCTCGTTTTTTGTGTCACAGTCCGGCTCCATAAGCCGTTCCAGCACCTACAATGCACAGCCGCATGGGGCTCACCTCCTTGTCATCGGTCCCGCCCGGCATTTCTCCGGGGAAACACCCGGAAAACTTCCGCTTACCGCACCGGCCGGTATCCGGCGTCCGGCAGGAGGGGATGACCGAACATCTCGTCCACCGCGGCCTCATAGTCGCGCAGGCGCTTGGCTTTCCGAATCTTTTTGAGCGGCCGGTCGCTGTCCGTGAACAGCCAGTGCTGATAAAACCACAGCTCTTTCATCTTAAACAGGACGGGCGTCTCACCGGACAGCCCTTCCCGATAGGCGGCATACAGCTCGTCGTGGAAGCCGCGCAGGCGCGTTTTGTCCAGCATCGCTTTGCCGCGGATCTGGTTGCCGAGGTCGGGGTTCGTGATCCATCCCCGGCCCAGCATGACACGCTGGACATCAGGGAACGCCTGACAGAACTGCTGATAGTCCGCAACCGTGAACAGGTCGCCGTTGTAGCACACCGGATGGCGGCAGACCGCGAGCGCCTGGCGGAATGCGTCCCCGTCCGGCTTGCCGGTGTAGAAATCCTTCTGCACGCGCGCATGGATGATAACTTCGGACAGCGGATAGCGGTTGTAAATGTCTAAAATCGCGGCAAACTCGTCCGCAGACTGCATCCCGAGACGGGTCTTGACCGAGATCTTGCCCGGAAATCCGGTACATACCGCGTCCAGGAAGCGGTCCAGCGTGTCGGGGGCAGCGAGCATGCCGGCCCCCTTTCCCTTGACCACGACCGTTCCCGACGGACAGCCAAAATTTAGATTGACTTCATCATAGCCCTGCTTTTTGAGCACATCGAGCGCCCACAGACAGTGCTCGGCATTGTTCGTGAGCAATTGGGGGATGACGGTTAGGCCGGTATTGTTTTCCGGGAGGACATCATTTTTCTCGCGCGAGGTGAACTTGTAGGTCTGGTTGGGCGTCAGGAAGGGTGTGAAGTAGCGGTCGGCTGCACCGAACCAGCGCGCGTGCGCATTGCGGAAGCGATAGCCGGTGATGCCCTCCAAGGGGGCAAAGGAAAGCTGCATAAAAGGACTCCTTTTGGGTTTTCGAATGGTTCGGACTTCCCGCCGGCAGGCGAAATCGGGGGCCAGGGGGCGAGTTCCCCGGCGCGTGCTCGGCTGCGGCCGGGTTTTGAATCAGTGGCTTTCTTTCGCCTTGTGGATCTCATCCAGAATTTTGCTTCGGGTATCGTCGAACAGCAGCGCCTGGTTGTGCCGGAAATAGGCCTCACAGCCGCAGTTCTGGATGTACCATGCGGTATACGGGTTTGCGGTCAGCTCGGTCGCAAACAGCACCATCTCCTGACTTTCGCCGGTCGCCTGCTCCAAGAAGGCAAAGGCATGGTCCAAGCCCTGACCGGCCAGAGTAACGGCCTCGGCGCGCGCTGCGGTCTGCGCGCCGAACTGGGCGCGCAGCACGTCAAAGTCCTTCTCGTTCTCCGATTCGCCCTGCTGCTCGACCGCATGCAGATACTGCTCGAGCAGGGCCAGCTCCGACTGCATCCGGCGCTTGCCTTCGGGGTCCAGCGTACCAGCCTCCCGGCCGCTTTGCAGTTCGCCAGTGCGGTCGCCGATGATAGCGGCCAGCGCCTTTGCGACCGGCGCGGTGGTCAGCGCGCCCTTGACCCGGGTCAGGTCGGCGTACACGGCATCGGTCAGTGCATCCATGCGCCAGGCCGCGCGGGCCTGCTCGGCAAGGCGCGACAGGATGAGACCGATGACGCTCAGCTTTTCGTCAAACGGCGCCGCGGCGAACTCGGACGCGCGCACCGGCTCCCATTGCCCCGCGACGATCTCATCGACGCGGTAAACGCGCTGATATTTGCGGTACAGTTCCAGATAATTGGCAAAGTCCTTGGCGATGCGCGGCAGCTGGATATACTGCCCCACGACCTCGCGGTCGACCGGCAGGCCGAGCGACTCATAGGTCGTGAGCAGGGCGGACAGGTCTTCCCAGCCGCGCGCGGTCGCAAACCGCAGCCCGTCGGCTGCGGCCTCGATCTTGTAAAAGTTGTCCGGGCGGATATCCAGATAGGAGATGACCGCGCTGTGCAGGCCGCGCTGATACGCGTATTCCTTCCACACGCGGAAGTCCTCCTGCACGTCGATGCGCTTGACGCGGTCGAGCGTGACCACGTCGAACTCGCGCACCGATTTGTTGTACTCGGGCGGGTTGCCCGCCGCGACAATGATCCAGCCCTCGGGCAGTTTCTGGTTGCCGAAGGTCTTGCACTGCAAGAACTGCAGCATCATCGGGGTCAGCGTCTCGGAAATGCAGTTGATCTCATCCAAAAACAGGATGCCCTCGCGCACGCCCGTGCGCTCCATGAGGTCGTACACCGAAGCCAAAATCTCGCTCATGGTATAGGATGTGACCGCGTATTCCTTGCCATCATATATATGATGGTCCATATAGGGCAGGCCGAGGGCGCTCTGGCGGGTGTGATGGGTGATGGTATAGGCGATCAGGCCCACACCAGTCTCGGCCGCAATCTGCTCCATGATCTGGGTCTTGCCGATGCCCGGCGGGCCCATCAGCAGGATCGGACGCTGGCGCACGGGCGGGATCTGGTACTCGCCGAACGCGTCGCGGGCAAGGTAGGCTTTGATGGTATTGGTAATCTCCTGTTTGGCTCGTTTGATGTTCATTGGTTTCCTCCGGTTTCCAGTGTATCGGGATCGAGCACCACGCGGATGCCCCAGGGCGGCACGCGCTCGGGGTAGCCTTGGCCGGCCAGCATGACAAAGGCCGTGTCGTAGGGCGGCCTTTTGCTCGGGTAAATTCCCAGGCCGTCGGTAAAGTACAGGATGCCGCGCAGGCGGTGAAAAGCGCCGGCTTTCTGCAGTTCGTTTACGCGGGCAAAGACCGGCCGGAAATCGGTCGCGCTCTGGCCGATGAGTGTAAAGTGCTCCATATAGTCGGCCAGCTCACGCGGGCTTCTGATATGCTGCTCGGCGCGGATCTGGTCGTCGCACTGGATGATGTATAGATTGATCTGACGGAAAAAGCTCTCGGTGTCCTTCAGAATGCCGTAGGTATAGGCCAAAAACTGTCGGACTAGGTCCCCCGAGGTGGACATAGAGGTATCGATGGCGACGACGAAATCCGAGATGCGCTTGACCTCACGCGTTTCCAGCGGCTCGATGAGCGGCATGTTGCCATAATGCCGCAGGCCGTAGGCATAGTAGCCGTAGTCAAAGCTATCCGGGTCCACGCCCATCTCCTCTCCCATCACGGCAAAGCGGCGCAGGAAAGCCGCATAGTTATCCGACGGCTGGTTTTCCACCCGCAGCTGCTCGGCGATGGCCTGACCGCCTGTGGCCGAATCGCTCATGACCGTCTGCATGCCGGTCTGCACGCGCTCGGCGATGCGCGGCCAGGGGTCATCCTGCTCCTGCTCGTTGTCTGCCTTCTCCCACAGGCTGTGATCGTCCTGGGCAAACTCCCGGGTATAGGTTGCGCGGTCGTAGTCGGACAGCGGCTCCCGCCGGAACTGGCGATAGATCGCGCCCGCGGTCAGCACGGGCATGTGCTCCTTGAGTGTGCGGTACAGATGCGTCCGGCGCACGCTGGGTGCGGCAGGCGACAGGCAGGGATAGTCCAGCTCGTCGAGAATGCTCTCAACTGCGATGTCGCAGCATAAATCCCACAGCTCACCGTCCCGGCCCTTGCGGCCAGCCGGATGGCGCAGCAAGCAGTGCAGCACGACATGCAGGTAGGCCCGGCAGGCCAGACTGCGCGCCCGCTCGTATCGGGCGGCTATCCAGACGCCATTGTAATAGAGCACCTTGGCGTCGGTCGCAAGCGTCGGCGTGTCAAACCCTTCTGCCAGGGGCAGCGCGCACAGTGCCGCGTCCAGAAAGGGTAAATTCAGATACAGTTCATTGCGGGCGGCAGACAGAACGTCCCGCCCGATGGCTTGCCAATCGGCGCCCATGGCGGTTCCCTCCTTTTATAAGTCATAGGTCTTTTGACTACACGGCGCGGCGCGGCCGATCGCCCGGTCAAGGGCGGCCAGCAGCAGTGCCAGCGCCTCGGTCTGGCCCATCTGCCGCGCCAAATCACAGGCAGCCGACAGTCCGCCCTGGTCCAGCGCGCCGAAGGACAGCAGTGCAGATAGGCCGGGCACGTCCCTGGCCTCCAGCAGCCCGCGCACCGCAGCTTGTGCGTGGGTGTGCAGGCAATCCAGATAGGCTGCGCGCGCCTGCGCGCCCAGCCCGACCGGCCACCGCAGGCGCAAAAGTGCAACCCGGCAGGCCGTATCATAGTCCTGGATGCGCAATAGGCGCTCCAGTGCGCCGTCGTACTGCAAAAAAGACAGCACGCCGTTCTGGATGCACTGGCGATAGGCATAGCCCGCGCCCTCGATGCGGCGCTGGAAGATATGTGCCGGGCCGAGGTCTTCTAGCTCCTCGTTGAAGGGCGGGAAGAGCAGCCGGGCCTCGGCCTGCGGCAAATGCAGGATAGCCAAGAGTTCGCCGCTCGTCTGGCCCAGCAGGTCGGGCAGGCAGGTCTTGTCCCGTTCTCCGGCATATAACTCGACCTGGCGAAAGGCCGTACAGTTCATAAACGCACCGTGCCCGACCGACCGGAGCCCCGCATGCACGGTCACCGCCTGCAAATTGTAGCAGTTGTAGAAGGCATAGCTGCCAATGGCCTGTACGCTGCGCGGAACAACGACCCGCTCGATGGCGCGGGCGTCGTGCACCGGCGCAGACGAAACCTGCTCGCCGGTGGTCAGCCGCACCTTAAATACGTCGTATTGGGACACGTCAGGCTCGCGCGCGGCGCATAGGTAATCGCCCAGGGCAACGACCGGCAGCCCGCCGACCGTTTCGGGCAGGCGGAGGATCGGGTCGGCCGTGCGGCAGCGCAGGATGCAGACGCCGTCCTGCTGCCGGGTGCAGAGCAGCACGGCCTCGTTTTCGCAGATAATCTGGTTCATAGGCTCTCCTTTTTACGTTCCACTCTATCTTAACGCAAAGCGGGGATTGCGTCAATCGGGAGGCAAACAGACAAATACTGAAAGTTTCGTCAGCCTTTTCAAAGGCTGCGGAGTCTTGAGGCAGAGCCTCAAGTCGCGTCCCGCAGGACGCGAAACTCTCTTTTTGAAACCCGGTGTCCGGCCCGGGTTTCAACCAAAACAAACAAAAATGGAAAGACCGTCCCTTTGGACGGTCTTTCCAGAGAATTGCGCATCCTGCGGGATGCGCTTTTAAATTATTTTTGGTTGATTCCGGTCAATAGACCGGAATCAAAATGGGGATTCCGCTCGCTGCGGCGAGCGGCCAGCCTGCGCGGCTGGATCGCGCCGGGTCGCAGACCCGGACCCGCTTGTCGCCTGCGGGCGGGATTGACTCGGTGCTTTAGGCCGACACATCCTCAAACTGGCTGTTATACAGCGCCGCATAGAACCCATCCTTAGCCAAGAGCGTCTTGTGATCGCCCTGCTCGATAATATCGCCGTCCTTCATGACCAGGATCAAGTCTGCATCCTTGATCGTGGACAGGCGATGTGCGATGACAAAGCTGGTTCTGCCCTTCATCAGGTTATTCATCGCCTTCTGGATGAGCTGTTCGGTGCGAGTATCGACGCTCGAGGTGGCTTCGTCCAAGATTAAGATGCGGTTGTCAGCCAAGATTGCGCGGGCAATCGTGAGTAGCTGTCGCTGGCCCTGAGAAATATTGGACGCATCCTCGCTCAGCTCCATCTGATAGCCGCCGGGCAGGGTCTGGATAAAGTGATGGACGTGGGCCGCCTTGGCCGCCTCGATAACCTCCTCGTCGGTCGCGTCCAGGCGCCCATAGCGGATATTCTCCATGATCGTGCCCTTAAACAGCCAGGTATCCTGTAAGACCATGCCAAACGCCTCGCGCAGCTCACTGCGGTTAAAGTCGCGCACGTCATGGCCGTCCACGCGGATGGCGCCGCCGTCTACATCGTAGAACCGCATGAGCAGCTTGACCATCGTGGTCTTGCCCGCGCCGGTCGGGCCGACAATGGCCACCGTCTGTCCCGGCTGGACCGCCGCCGAAAAGTCATGGATGATGATTTTATTCGGATCGTACCCGAAACGCACATGGTCAAAGGTCACCTGGCCCTGGATGGACGAGGGCGGGACCGGGCTGCCCGCATGCTGCTCTTCCTCCTCCTCTGCGAGGAACTCAAAGACGCGCTCGGCCGCGGCCGCCATGGACTGCAGCATATTGGACACCTGTGCCATCTGGGTGATCGGCTGGGTGAAATTGCGCACATACTGGATAAACGATTGGATATCACCGACCTGGATGGCGCCGGACGAGGCCAGGATGGCGCCGACCACCGTGACCGCGACATAGCCCAAGTTCCCGACAAACTGCATGAGCGGCTGCATCAGGCCCGAGAAAAACTGGGACTTCCACGCCGACTGGTACAGGATGCGGTTGGTCTCACGGAATTCATCCAGGACGGCCTGCTCGCGGTTGAACGCGCGCACGACGTTGTGTCCGGAATAGGTCTCCTCGACCTGGCCGTTGATCTTGCCAAGGTAGGCTTGCTGAGCGCGGAAGTACTTCTGCGAGTGCTTGACCACCACCATGACCAACACAAGCGAGATGGGCAGGATGACAACGGTCACGCCGGTCATGACCGTGCTGATTGACAGCATCATCACCACGACACCCACCAGGGTAGTCACCGAGGTGATGAGCTGGGTGACCGACTGGTTGAGGCTCTGCCCCAGCGTATCGATATCGTTTGTGATGCGCGAGAGCACCTCACCGACCGTGCGGGACTCAAAGTATTTCATCGGCATGCGGTGGATCTTTTCCGAGATATCCCGGCGCATGCGATAGCACAGCCGCTGGGTGATGCCGGTCATCAGCCAGCCCTGCACAAAGGAGAACAGGGCGCTGAGGCAGTAAAGCCCCAACAGCAATAGCAAAATCATGCCGATCTTGCCAAAGTCAATGCCGCCCGTGCCCCGCACCTTGGCCACCAGCCCGTTGAACAGCTCGGTGGTCGCCTGGCCCAGGATCTTCGGGCCGACGACATTGAAGACCGTGCTGCCGACTGCGAACAATAGGACGCCGATCAGCGCAAACTTGAACTTCCCCATGTAGGACATCAGGCGCAGGGTGGTCCCCTTAAAGTCCTTTGCCTTCTCGCCCGGCATCATGCCGTGGCCACCGCGCATCGGCCCTCTCATCGGTCTTGCACTCATGCGTTCATCCCTCCTAACTCCTTCTCCGACAGCTGCGAGCGGGCGATCTCCTGATAAGTCGCACAGGTGCGCATCAGCTCGTCGTGCGTGCCGATTCCGGCCACCTTGCCCTCATCCAGCACGACGATCTGCTCGGCATGCAGGATGGTCGAGATGCGCTGGGCGACGATGATGGTCGTCACATCATGCACCCGCTCGGCCAGCGCGTGACGCAGGGCCGCGTCGGTCTTGTAGTCCAGCGCCGAGAACGAGTCGTCGAACAGGTAGATCTTGGGGCTCTTGGCGATGGCGCGCGCGATAGACAGGCGCTGTTTCTGCCCGCCCGAGACGTTGGTGCCGCCCTGGGCGATCGGCGTCTGATAGCGCTCTGGCTTGCTCTCAATGAATTCGGTCGCCTGCGCGATCTCAGCGGCCTCCACCATCTTTTCGTCCGGGATATCGCTGCCGCCGAACTTCAGGTTGGACTCGATGTCGCCCGAGAACAAAATTCCCTTCTGTGGGATGTATCCCAAGATCTCATGCAGCTTGTGCAAGGACAGGTCGCGGATATCCACGCCGTCAATGGTGATGCGCCCGTAGCTGACATCAAAAAAGCGCGGGATCAGGTTAAGCAGCGAGGACTTGCCCGCACCGGTCGAACCGATGATCGCCGTGGTCTGTCCGGGCTTCGCCGTGAACGAGATGTGCTCCAGGACATCGGCATCGGCGTCCGGATAGCGGAACGAGACATCCTCAAATCTGACCTCGCCGCGGCAAGTCGTAAGCTTGTCATCCTTGACCTTGGCCTTGTCGCGGATGCGCGGCTCGGTTGCCAGCACTTCGTTGATGCGGTCAGCCGCAACACCCGCACGGGGCAGCATAATCGAGATCATAGAGATCATGAGGAAAGACATGATGATCTGCATGGTGTATGTGATGAAGGCCATCATGTCGCCGACCTGCATGTTGCCGAGTTCCACGCCGTGTGCGCCGAACCAGACAATGCCCACGGTCACAAGATTCATAATGAGCATCATGCAGGGCATCATGAAGGTCATAATGCGGTTTGTAAACATCTGGGTGCGCATCAGGGCGGTATTGGCCCCATCAAAGCGGGCTTCCTCATACGTTTCCCGGCTGAAGGCGCGGATAACTGGCAGGCCGGTCAGGATCTCGCGCGCGACCAGGTTCAGGTTGTCGATCAGCACCTGCATCTTCTTAAAGCGCGGCATGGCCACACCCATGAGCACGGCCACAAGCGCCATGACCGCGACGACCGCGACTGCGATGATCCAGGTCATTCCAGTCTCCGTGCGCATAACGCGCAGGATGCCGCCGATGCCCAGGATGGGCGCATACAGGACGATGCGCAGCAGCATAACGATGACCATCTGCACCTGCTGGATGTCATTGGTTGATCGCGTGATGAGCGATGCGGTCGAGAACTTGGTCATCTCCTCATTGCCAAACGAGACGACCCGGGTAAATAAGCTTTCGCGCAGATGCATGGCCAGCCCGGCGGCTGTGCGCGAGGCCAGGAAGCCGACCAGGATGGCGGCCGCGACCATGCCAAGCGACAAGGCGAGCATCTTTCCGCCGGTCGTGAGCAGATAGTCCATCTGCATCTCGTGCAGGTCATATCCCATGGCCTCGTATTCCTCCTGCGTGCGCACAACGGCGCGCTGGGTCAGGGCCGAGACGCTCTGGCCGGCCAAGGTTTCTTCCAGTTCATTCCGCAGGCCGTTCAGGTGCTCCGGGGTGATCTCGCCAGAGGCCAGCTGAGCACGCAGCGCGTCAAGATCGATGTCTCCCGTCGCCTCGATCGTGTCCAGCAGGACAAGCGGCATGCGCAGGCAGGCGTCCATCGCTTCCAGGCTGTCCTCATCGGTAAACTTGCAGACGTAGCGGCCGTCCTTCAGCTCATAAAAGCTGCGCACCATGTCGCCGCTGTCATCGTCGGTGAGCAGCAGCAGATCCTCCATCGTCTGCTGCCGCATTTCGACCGGCGCTAGGTGCTCGATGCCGTTCTGTTGGATGCCGATATCCACAAGGTCCGAGGTAAACTGCGGTAAAGTCAGGTCGCAGCTCGCCTGAAAAATCAGGAGCACAAATATCAGGGTTACCGCCTTCCAGGAACGTTTGAGGTAGCCTAAAATGTGCAGCATTCAAATTTCTCCTTTCTGCTTGATGCGGCTGGGCGGCAAGCCCGGCCGCTCACAATATGGATAATTATAGCACAATAGTTGCTTATAGCAACAGTTTTGCTGGCACCCATCATTTTTTCATGCAAGCGTATAAAACCCGGACGGCAGGGCGTCCGGGTTTTGGTGGTTTTCTCCCGCCGCAGGCGGGCTGGATTTTAAAGCGGAGTTTCCGGGGCGCTGCCCGCCTGCAGGTGGCGGTCCAGCTCGGGCCGCTTGCCGCAGAAGTGGACCAGATAGCGCTCCATGCACTCGGAAATGATCTGCTCGGCAGAGCGGCGGCCATAGACCTCGGAGATGGCCGTGCGGCGCCCCTCAAGCTGCTTATAGACCTCAAAAAAGTGCGCGAACTCGTTGCCGATATGGGGCGGAAGGTCATCATAGTCCTGGTAGAAGTTCCAGGTTGGGTCGTGCTCGACGACCGCAATGATCTTGTCGTCGCACTGGCCGCCATCGACCATACGCACAACGCCGACCGGATAGCACTGCACCATAATCGAGGGGTCGAGCGTCTCCGAGCACAACACCAGCACGTCAAGCGGGTCGCCGTCGTCGGCATAGGTGCGCGGGATGAACCCGTAATTTGCCGGGTAGTGGGTGGACGTATACAGGATGCGGTCCAGGCGCAGCAGCCCGGTCCGCTTGTCGAGCTCGTACTTTTTCTTGCTTCCGGCCGGAATCTCGATGACCGCGGTGAAGCTGTCCGGGCGAATGAGCTCAGGATCGATATCGTGCCAAATATTCATATCACATTTCTCCTTTCTGTCACAAAAAAACGCGCGCTCCCCCTATAGACCGAAGGAAGCGCACGTTTCATTTGGGAAGCGCTCAGGCTTCATACATTTCTTTGATATAGGCCATAACGTCGGCGCGCGTGCCCTTGAACGGGCTGGGCGTCTCCATCTTGAGCGAGACCAGGGCCGCCGCATACTGCAGGGCGGTTGGCACATCGGCGCGCAGGCGCTCGGTGATGTAGCCGGCAAAGCAGGTATCGCCGCGCCCAGTGCGGCCGGACAGGTTGCGGGCGACGATCGGGCAGGTATAGATCTGCTTGCCGTCGTAGATGAGCACCTCGGTGTTGTGGGTGATCATGATCTCGCGCGCCCCCCAGTCATAGAGCTGGCGGGCAGCCGCAGCGCGGTCGTCCAGGCCGGTCAGGATCTTGGCCTCGGCCGCGTCGGTCTTGAGAAAGTCGATCTCGGGCAGATAGGTCAGCTTGTCCGCCCAGTCGTGGAACTGCATACTCTTGTCCGCCTCGACATGGCGCAATAGGCACTGCACATCGACCGCCACCTTGGCGCCGGTCGCGCGCGCCTTGCGGAATAGCTCGCCGTCGAAGTCGCCATAGACCAGGCCGGCAAAATGGTAAATGCTGGTGTCAACCTGGGGCAGCTCGTCAAAGGTGAAGGGGTCACATTTGCCCATCGAGCGGCAATCGCGGCGCTCCTTGTCTGCGGTAAAGTACTTATTGCGAATAGAGCAGGTCTCCTTGGAGGGCTTCCAGAAAATATCCGCCCCCGTGCCGGCAAAAACCGCATCCGGGTCAGCGTCCTTGGGGTTGAGCTTGGTAAAGATGGCGGTCACATTGCCGCTGTGGGCGGCGGCAAAGCCGGACTGCACGATCGCGCCGCCGACCTCGCAGCGCTCGTTATCCTGATAGTCGATGTTCTGGTCAAGCGAAATCGGGCCGACCACCAGGGTGTCATAGTGTTTCTGCATGGTAAACTCCTTTCGCCGGCGTTTGGCCGCCGGTGTCTGTGCGCATGTCGCTTCTTATCTATTGTATCATGGATTTCCCCGTTAGTATTGGGTCGTTTCCAATTTTCTCAAATTTGGGTTGCTGCCAAGCTTTTCCAAAAAGACAGCCTGGTCTGCCTGTGGGTGTCCGCCGCGAAACACCGCGACCGCAGACAGATGGTATAGGCCGTGTTTTTCGGTCTCATCGAACTGGACATGGGACAGCGTCGCGTTCTGCTGCACGGCAAAACGGTTTAGGTCATGCATGACGCCCGACAGGTCGCTGCACTCCATGGACAGGGCGAGCGTCGCGTGCCGTCCGACGTTCATCTTGCGCTGCACAACCTCAAAGACGGTCAAGGTCGCATATACGGCGCCCGCGCCGGTCAGCGCCACCGCGTAGTATCCCGCGCCGGCCGCCAGCCCAAGGCAGGCCACCGCCCAAATGCTTGCGGCCGTGGTCAGTCCCTTGATGGACAGGCCCTCACGCATGATGGTGCCCGCGCCCAAAAAGCCCACGCCCGAGACAACCTGCGCGCCCAGGCGGGCCGGGTCGGGCGTCGCGCCCAGCGGGCGGAACTCGACAAACAAGAACTGGCTGACGACCATGGTCACACACGCACCCAGGGCCACCAGCATGTGGGTGCGCATGCCGGCCGGGCGATGGTTGCGGCCGCGCTCCGCGCCGACGACGATGCCGATGAACATCGCGCACAACATGCGTAGGACGGCATCCACATAACTAATATTCTGTAGGACAACGTCGGCTGTCTGTGTAGAATTCATAACAGGGCGTGTCTCCTTTCCGCAAACCGGCAATTCCGTTCAAATGGAATCGCTTTCATAGCTATAATAACATTATTTTATCACAACGTGGTCACATTTCAATCTTCTTCTCTGTAGCACTCTGCACAAATTTCGTGTGCTTTTTTTGACGCCTGCGGCGGTGTGCCGCTTATCTTGTCATTTTTGCAGAAATCCGGTACAATAAGCAGGGGTTTGCCCGCCGGCATCCCTCAGCGACCTGCGAAATTCCCACCGAAAGGACTGGCTTCCCATGTATAAAATCGAACCGCACCTGCACACAAACCATGTCAGCAAATGCGCCTGGCTGCCAGCCGACGCGCTGGCCGGCCTCTATCACGCAGCCGGCTATCACGCTGTGGCTGTCACCGACCACTATAATATGGATACTTGGGACTATCTCGGCATCGACCCCAAGGACCCGGCCGACGTGATGCCGCGCTTTCTGGACGGCTTCCACCGCATGCAGGAGGCGGCGGCGCGCTTCGGCCTGACCGTCTACCTGGGCGCTGAGCTACGCTTTTACGAAAACGACAACGATTACCTGCTTTACGGCTTTGATCCCGCCCTGCTCGCCCACCCGCACGAGATCATGTCCATGGGCGTGGTGTCGTTTTCCGAGCACATCCGCGGGACCGGCGCCGTGCTCATCCAGGCGCACCCCTTCCGCGCCGGCTGCATCCCGCTGGCCCCCTGTTTCCTGGATGGTATCGAGATTTACAACGCCAGCCCGCGCCACCTCCACCACGGCCACAACGACCGCGCGCTGGCGCTCGCCGCGTCCCAGGGGCCTGCCTTCATCCGCACGGCCGGCTCGGACTGCCACCGGACCGAAGACGTTGGCCGCAGCGGTATTTGTAGCGCAAAGCTGCCGGCTGATTCCGCAGCCTTTGCCGCCATGCTGCGCACAGGGGACTTTTCCTGCATGCTGCCCGACGCATGACCTCTATACAGAAGGCCCGCGCCCCCAAATGGGGCGCGGGCCTTTTGCTGTTCTCCATTGTCCGCTCTCAACCCTATAACGGGCGGTCACTTGACGTAACTTGCTGCGGTATCTAGGTTGATCTCGGATAACCCATCCTTCTCCTCGACGGTGGCGGCGTCCTGCCAGGCTGTGGCCTGGTCGGAGAACAGGTTTTGCTCGATCGTTGCCTGGACGCTTTCAAAATCCTCATCGCGCAGCGGCAGCCGCTCAATGATATGCCAACCGTAGTTCGACTTGATCGGATCGGAAATACCGCCGATTTCCAGCGCCTTGGTGCCCTGATAGAATTCGTCCACCATCTCGCCCTCGGTAAAGACATAACCGTCTGGGCTGCTCTCCATGCCGGGGTCTTCGTTGTATTCGGCGATCAGTGTGTCAAAGTCCTCGCCGGCCTTGGCGCGCTGCGCGACTTCCTCGGCCTTGGCTTTGAGCGCATCTTGGTCTTCCAGCTCATTGTTGTTGTCGTCCACGGTCTTGATGAGCACATGCTTACACCGCAGGTAATCGGCCTCGAATTTCTCGCGGGCCGCATCGGGATGCTTCTCCAGGTAGTCGGCGCGCAGCTTGCTGACCATGACATTCAGGCGCATGAAATCGCGGTACTGGTCGCGCGTGATGCCGACGCTTTCCAGGTACTCGTCCACCGCGTCTGCGCCGCCCATCTGTTCCTCAAACTGGCTCATCTGCTCGTCGATCTCGCTGTCCTCAACGGTCAGCCCTGCGGCCTCCATCTGTTCTTCGCAGACCGCCAGATAGACGAGCTGCTGCTGGGCAAGCGCCGCGACATTATCGTTGTAGGTCTGCCGTGTGTCCTCGTCGGTGATATCTGCCGAGGTCTGCTGGCCGTACATAGACATCATGCTGTCCAAACGGTTTAGATTATACAGGAAGGACGCCGCATACTGTTCGGCAGTAAACTCGACGCCGTCCACGGTCAGGACGACCGCATTCTTCTGCTCGTCCGTGGCGGCTTCCACTTCGTCGCCGCCGCACGCCGTCATGGACAGCGCCAGCACGGCCGCCATTACGCCGGCTGCGACCCGTCCAACTGTTTTTCCAATCCATTGCATTTTGGTCATAGCTCCTCTCATTGCGACATTGCACTCTGGATGCAAGGTATTTTTTATTATACCAACTTTTTCCCGATTCCACAACCGCGAGCAGGCCGATCTTTTGCATACGCAGGGCAGGCCTGTGGGATGGCTGCGCGTTTGCGGCCGAGCCTCATACTTTTCGCCAAAACATGCCAGGGCCGGCACCGCAGATGCGGTGCCGGCCCTGGCAGTTTCTCGGAATGTCACAAAAAGGGAAAAGTAGGATTACACTGGTTACCGGCAGCGATCTGTATGGGTGGTATGCCCCCCACACGCGCCGCCGCAGGAGCAGCCGCCCGAACAGCCCGCGCAGCCGCCCTTCTTTTTATCCCGGATGATGCTGCGCACGGCCAGAAAGATCGCGGCGGCAAGGATAAACAGGATGAAAATTGTAGGCAGATTGAGCATTTGGAATCGGTCTCCTTTCCCTGACCCTCTTCCTTACGCCTTGGCGGACGCGCGGCGCAGCTTAGCCTCGGGCTTGGGCTGCGGGCGGAACAGCAGATACAGGAACAGGATCAGAACAATAATCGCTACGATCGTGCCGAGGCCGAAGCTGACGGCGCCGGTGATGAGCGAACCGAACTGATAGATGCACAGCGCAACTGCATACGCCAGGATGCACTGGTAAGCGACCGCGATTAGCGTCCACTTGCCGCCCAACTCACGGCGCACCGCGCCGATCGCTGCAAAGCAGGGCGCGCAAAGCAGGTTGAACACCAGGAACGAGTAGGCAGATACCTGCGTAAATACCTGCTGCATGGTGCCCCAGAACTCGACGCCGTCTTCGGCGACCTCTGCAAAGCCGAAGAGCACGCCCAGGGTGCCGACAACATTCTCCTTGGCGACCAGGCCGGTGACCGCCGCGACCGCTGCACGCCAGTCGCCCCAGCCGAGAGGCGCAAAGATGGGCGCAATCACAGAGCCGATGGACGCCAGCATAGACTCGCTCTCCTCCACCATCTCCAGGCGGAAGTTGAAGGTCTGCAGGAACCAGATCAGCGCACAGGCCAGGAAGATGACCGTACCAGCCTTCTTGATGAACGCCAGTGCACGCTCCCACATGTGCAGGAGCAGGCCTTTGATCGTGGGCAGGTGGTAAGGCGGCAGCTCCATGACGAACGGCGCCGGATCACCTGCAAACAGCTTGGTCTTCTTTAAGATGATACCTGAACATACAATGGCGGCAACGCCGACAAAGTACGCCGACGGGCCAACCCACCAGGCGCCGCCAAAGAGCGCGCCTGCGATAAGGGCGATGACCGGCAGCTTGGCAGAGCAGGGAATAAAGGTTGTTGTGATGACCGTCATACGGCGGTCACGCTCGTTTTCAATCGTACGGGAACCCATGATGCCGGGCACGCCGCAGCCGGTGCCGATGAGCATCGGGATAAAGGACTTACCGGACAGGCCGAAGCGGCGGAAGATACGGTCCATCAGGAAGGCGATACGCGCCATGTAGCCGCAGTCCTCCAGGAACGCCAGGCACAGGAACAAGACCATCATCTGCGGGACAAAGCCCAGGACCGCGCCGACACCGGCAATGATACCGTCCAGGATGAGCGAGTTCAGCCACGCGGGTGTCGCTGCGGCGGCCAGCCATCCCTCTACGGTGGGCGGGATGATCTCACCAAACAGTACGTCGTTGACCCAGTCGGTCATCATGGTGCCGACCGTGGTGATGGATAAGTAATAGACCGCAAACATGACGATGACAAAGATCGGCAGTCCCAGCCAGCGGTTGGTGACGATCTGATCGATCTTGTCGCTGCCCGTCAGCTTATGGGTCTTGCCCTCGCGTCCGGCCGCACGCGCGAGCTTGGCCGCACACTCATAGCGAGCGTTTGTGACAATGCTTTCGGCATCGTCATCCTGTTCGCTCTCAACCGACAGGATGGCTGCCTCAATGGCGTCTTTCTCCGCCTGGACCAGCGGCAGCTCAGTGCGGGAATCGCGCTCAAACAGCTTGACAGCGAACCAGCGCGTCTGCGACGCCTTGCAGTGCGTGCCGATCTGCTGTGCGATCAGGTCCAGCGCATGCTCCAGATCCTTGCCGAACGTCAGGGGCTTTGCCGCCTGACGGCCTTTGGCTGCTTTGATGGCTGCCTCGGCCGCCTCGATGCAGTTCTCGCCGCGCAATGCGCTGATCTCGACGACCGGCACGCCCAGCGCCTTGGACAGCGCCGACGACTGGATGGAACCGCCCTGCTTGCGCACGACGTCCATCATGTTGAGCGCAATTACGACCGGGATGCCGAGCTCCATGAGCTGGGTGGTCAGATACAGGTTGCGTTCCAGGTTGGACGCGTCGATGATGTTGAGAATCGCGTCGGGCTGCTCGGTGACCAGATAGTCCCGGCTGACCACTTCTTCCAGTGTGTATGGAGAAAGCGAGTAGATACCCGGCAGATCCTGGATGGTGACATCGGAATGGCCCTTGAGCCGGCCTTCCTTCTTTTCAACGGTGACGCCGGGCCAGTTGCCGACGTGCTGGCTTGCACCGGTCAGGGCATTAAACAGTGTGGTCTTGCCACAGTTCGGGTTGCCCGCCAGTGCGATTTTCATCCCCATGAGTGAAACCTCCCTCTAGATTGGCGTGCAAACAAGTTTGCACGCGCTAATTGTTTGCTCACCCTAACCCATGCCGCAAAAAGAGGCAGCCGGCACTGGGGCTGCTCTCAGGATTGGGTTTGGGACGCCAAACGTTATTGTACTTCGATTGCGGCGCAGTCTGCCTTGCGCAAAGACAGCTCATAGCCGCGGACGGTGACCTCCATCGGGTCGCCCAGCGGGGCGACCTTGCGGACGAACACGGTTACGCCCTTGGTGATGCCCATGTCCATGATGCGGCGCTTGATGGCGCCCTCACCATGCAGGCGGACGACCGACACGGTCTGGCCGGGCTTGACCTGTTCCAGGCTTTTCATTTGGTGTTCCCCTCCTTTGTTTGTGTTAACTTATCAGGATGCGCGAGGCCGTTGTGCGGTCCAGCGCAACGCGGCCCTCACGAATCTGTAGGATTAGGCTGCCATTTCGCTCTGCGACGACGGTCACCTGTACACCCACGACAAAGCCAAGCGTCTCCAAGTGGCGGCGCGCCTCGTCCTTGCCCAAGATACGCTGGATGACACCAGTGTGTCCGGGCCTAGCAAATGTAAGCGGCATAAGGCCTTTCTCCTTTCCAAAGCATCCGCAAGTTAGTTCCTTCTAACCTCTTGCGTGCTCAGTTTACCATAACTAACTTATTCTGTCAATAGGATTGTGCGAAAAAATTGCAAATCATCGCGTTTTGTGCTACTATATAAAAAAGGTTCTTCCAAATAAGAAGATCCCCCGAATTCTAGAATGGAGGGCCCCATCTTGCGCATTCAAAAATCTGCCGAGGACTATTTAGAAACCATCCTGCGGCTGACGATCCGAAACGGCTCTGTTCGCTCGATCGATATTGCCACCGAACTGGGTTTCTCCAAGCCCAGCGTGTCCACGGCCATGAAACGCCTGCGGGAGAACGGCTATATCACAGTCGAGGCTCACGGCCTCATCCATCTGACCGACAAGGGCCGGGAGATTGCCGACAAAATCTATGAGCGCCATGTCCTGCTGACCCGCTATCTGACCGACCTTGGCGTCTCCCCTGACATTGCCGAGCAGGATGCCTGCAAGATCGAGCATATTTTAAGCCAAGAAACCTTTGACCGCATCCGTATCCACGCGGAGAGCAAGCGCAAAGAACTGCAAAACCGTCCCGAATGAATTTGGACGGTTTTTTTCTGCCCGTTTGCAGACAATATGCGCAGCTCCAGCAGAGGGACAGCCAAAAACCGCCGTGTTTTGACAAAAATGTAATCTAGGAGTGTGTCTTATGAAGATCCGCCAAGAAATCCCTGACGACTATCCGGCCGTCTATACCGTCATACAGGCCGCATTTGCCGCCGCAGCACACAGCGATGGCACCGAGCAGGACCTCGTGCAGGCCCTGCGGGCCAGCCCGCAGTTCGTGCCGGCACTTTCCCTTGTGGCCGAGCAAGACGGCCAAATCATCGGCCACATCCTATTTTCGCGCGTGGACATTGGCGGGCAGGCGGCGCTTGCGCTCGCCCCGCTCGCCGTCCTGCCCGCGTTCCAGCGCCAGGGCGTCGGCAGCGCCCTGGTTCAGGCCGGCCACCGCATTGCGGCCAGCCTCGGGTACAGCTACGCGGTAGTGCTGGGCAGCGAGACCTACTATCCCCGCTTCGGCTATCGCCCGGCGGGCGCATTCGGCATTGCCGCCCCCTTCGCCGCGCCGCCCGAAAACTTTATGGCAATCCGCCTGCGGGATGATGCACCTGCGGTGCACGGCGTTGTCCGGTACGACCCGGCGTTCGGGATCTAGCGCGCCGGCGGCCGGTATGTTTGGGCTGTGTATTTTTTCACGTTGCGAATTGCCCGGACATGCAGTATAATACAGATATCTATGAATCGATAGGAGTTGTTTTCTATGGGTTGTTCGCATAACTGCGAATCCTGTTCTTCGAACTGCGGCGCGCCCAAGAGCCTGCAGGTCGCGCCCAACAAACTGTCCACCATCCGCAAGGTCATCGGCGTTGTTTCGGGCAAGGGCGGCGTGGGCAAGTCGCTTGTCACCTCCATGCTGGCGGTTGCCATGACCCGCCGCGGCTATCACAGCGCCATCCTGGACGCCGACATCACCGGCCCATCCATCCCCAAGGCCTTTGGCATGTCGGGCGAGCTGGAGGGTTGCGACGAGGGCATTTATCCCAAGACCTCGGCCACCGGCATCGACATGATCTCCATCAACTTCCTGCTGCCGCACGCCGACGATCCGGTCGTCTACCGCGGCCCCATCATCGCTGAGACCGTCAAGCAGTTCTGGTCTGACGTCATCTGGCAGGACGTAGACTTCATGTTTGTCGATATGCCTCCCGGAACGGGAGACGTGCCGCTGACCGTATTCCAGTCGCTGCCGGTCGACGGCATCATCGTTATGACCTCGCCCCAGGACCTCGTTGCCATGATCGTGGGCAAGGCGGTCAAAATGGCGCAAATGATGAATATCCCGGTACTGGGCGTCATTGAAAACTACAGCTATGTCGAGTGCCCGGACTGTGGCAAGCACATCGAGGTCTTTGGCAAGAGCCGGGTCGAGGAGGTCGCCGCACAGTACGGCGTACCCGTCCTGGCCAAGCTGCCGATCGACCCCAAGCTGGCCGAGGCCGTGGACGCCGGCCAGATCGAGGACGTCAAGCTGCCGGATTCGCTCAAGGGCGCGACTGCCATGCTGGAAAAGCTTCTCTAACGCAGCGCCATAGGCAGAAAGGATGCTTTTATTATGAAAATTGCGATTGCTTACGCGGACGGCTCGGTCGCTTCCGACCTGGGCACGTGCCAGCAGTTTTTGATCGTGACTGCTGAGGGCGGGCAGCCCACCGCCAAGGACCTTATCGCCTGCCCCGGCGAGGGCCACATCCGCCTTCTGAGTTTTATCGGCCACTACGCCATCGACGTGCTGATCTGCGGTCAGCTCGGCATTGCCTCGCGCAACGCGCTCGAGATGCTGGGCGTGCTGCTCGTGCCCGGCGTGACCGGCTCGGCCGAGGAGGCAGCCGCCAAGTTCCTGGTCGGGGAAAAGCAGGGCGATGACACCGTACTGCGCGTGTGCCGCGAGGAGGACCCCGACGACCCGATGGCCTGCATGCACGACTGCTCCAAGTGCGCCGGCTGCGGCCCCATCCAGGTCGATCTGGACAAGCTGGACCTGCCCGAAGTCAAGTAAGTACTGTCTAAAACCTATAAAAAAGCCGAATCCATCAGGATTCGGCTTTTTTTGCTGCAATCAATCGCTTATCGTGCGGGAACATACCAGCGCGGCGGCTCACAGGGCGTAAAGCCGCGGAAATCGCGCGCTGCGCGCACATAGCTTGCCTGCATCTGCTGTACGGCGTCCGCGCCGTGCCCCTGCGCCTCAACGATCTGCCGGATGGCCCCATAAGCCGCCTCATAGGCAAGGGCCTCCCAGAATTCTGCTGGCGGCTCGCCGCAGAAGTACGCATGGATCTGGCCGTTGACAAAGGCGGCCGAGCGCGGCACGGTAAATGTCTGGGCCCGCTGGAAGTCCTGCCAGCGGTCGCCCACCCGGCAGCGGTCAAACCCAATGACGGCCAGTTTGCCCTCGGGCGTCAGCAGCAGGTTACCGCTGTGGAAGTCGCCGTGCAGACCGGCCAGCCGCTTGGGCGGCGCGACATGCTTGGCCACAAAGATGACCGTGGCATCGTCGCCTGCCATGCGGTGCCGGCTGGCCAGATAGCGGAAAACCATCTGTTTGCGCGCTTCGGCCTCGCCGTCGGCGTGCCGCCGTTCGGCGGGCTCGAGCACAACGCTGTGGATGGCCGCCAGGGCCCGCCCGGCCTCCTGTCCCAAGCGGTACTGCTCGTCCTCCGGCATGCCAATCAGCTCCTGCGAGAGTGGCTCTCCCGGCACAAAGGTCAGCAGCTCGTACACCCGGCCCGCGTGCAGGCCGCAGGCCACCGGCCGCGGCATGGGAAAGCCCAATGCCTGGCAGCGCTGCATGAACGCAAACTCCGCGTACTTGCGCCGGGTCTGGCTTTCGTCGGCCACGCGCAGGATGAGGTGCTCTCCGGTACGGGTAAAAATCTCAAACTTTTCGTCTGTACTCAGGCCGCCGCGCACAGGCAACACCTTGCGCCAGTCCTCTGCTCCGGGAAAACGGCTCAGCCAGGTGCGGTCAATGGTCCGGATCTTCATGCACCCATTCCTTTCAGCAGCAGGTCGACAACTTCCTCCACCGGCACATCATGGCTTTTGAACATGGGCGCCGGGATGGACGCCAGCAGGGTCGCCGCGACAGCAGGGTCCAGGTCGGCGCGCAGTTCTCCGGCCTCCTGTGCGCGGACAACCGCGCTGACCAGCGCCGTATACTCCTCCGCTACATAGTGCTGGGCCATCTTGTCGAGCAGCGCCATGGACTGGTTCTCCTGAAACAGCCCGAGCAGCTTCTGCCCCATCTGGGCAAGCAAGCTGGTCAGGAAGCGCATATAGCTGACCATCTTGCTGCGGAATGGCTGGTCACTATTGAGGATACGGCCGATCTCTTCGGCCGCGCGGCCGGCCATCTGTTCCCCGACCGCACTCAAAAGCGCGGTCTTGGAGGAAAAATACTCGTAGATAGTGGACTTGCCGATGCCGGCGCGCGCGGCAATGGCGTCCATGCGGGCGTGCTCAAAGCCGCTCTGCCAAAATTCCTCTGCGGCGGCGGTCAGGATGGCCTGCCTGCGTCTGCCGCGGATGTCATTTTTTTCAATTACTTTGGTCATGTCTGCGATCCCTCCGGCTGTGTCGGATTGTGCGGCGTATGCCGCGAAAGGCGATTTTTGACAAATTCTGTCAAGCTGTCAATGAGTGAATAGTAGACCGGCGTGAACAGCAGCGTGACGATGGTCGACAGGATCATGCCCGCGATCATAACAATCGCCATCGGCTGCATCATCTCGGCGCCCTCGCCGTTCGAGAACACCATCGGCACAAGGCCCAGGATCGTGGTGAGCGTCGTCATCAGGACCGGACGCACACGGCGCGGGCACGCATTCAAGATCGCCGTATTCTTATCTTCGCCGCGGCCGCGCCGGATATTCGTGTAATCGATCAGGACGATGGACGAGTTGACCACGGTGCCGGCCAGCATGATGATGCCGATGAAGGCCAACATAGAGATCTTATTGCCGGTGAAGGGCAGCGGGAACAGCGAGCCCAGCAGGCTGATGGGCAGGATGGTCATAATAATGACCGGCATGATGAAGGACTCGAACTGGCTGGCCAGGACAAAATAGACCAGGCCCAGCGCGATGACCAGCGCGTAAGCTAACTGGGAGAAGGTCTCAATGAGTTCCTCCATCTCGCCGCCTGCCTCGTAGGTGATGCCCTCCGGCAGGTCAAAGGTCTCCACGGCCGCTTCCACCGCTTCGCTCATCTCGGTCGTCGAGACATCCTCAGAGGCATCGCCGGTCACTGTGACCGTGCGGCTCTGATTCAAGCGGTTGATGCTCTGGGGCGCCAGCACGGTCTCCACATCCGCGACCAGGGACAGCGGCACCGAGCCGCCGGTCTGTGTCGGGATCATTACGCTGCGCAGCGCGTCCAGGCTGCTGCCCGCGCGGCTGTCGCCGCGCACGCTGACCGTGATCTCCTCGCCGTCCACTTTGAGCTGGGTGGCTGTCTGGCCGGCCAGCTCGCCGCGCACGGCCTGGCCGATGGTCGCCGCGGTCAGTCCAAAGCGTGCCGCGTTCTCGCGGTTGAGCGTGATATCGACCTCCGGCACCTCGTCAGAGGCCGAGTTTGTCATCTCGACCGCACCCGGCAGGGCTGCCAGGGTGGTGGTCAGCCGGTTGGCCGTCTCGGTCAGAAGGTCATAGTCGTCGCCGCGCAGCGTCACCGAGATGGCGTCCCCGGTCATGGAGGACATATCCATCGTACCCGAGGCGGAAACTCCGATCTCTGCGCCGGCCAGTTCCTGCAGCCGCGGCCGCAGGCTGTCTGCCACCTCGGCCGATGTGCGGTCACGGTCGCCCTTGTCGACCAGGTTAATCGTGACCGACGCGCTGTTGGCGGTGGAAGTCGTGCTCATGCTGGTGCCGCCCGTCGAGTAGTAGACGCTCTCGAGCTCGGGCACGTCCTCCATGACGATATCCACCACGCGGTCGGCCATGGCCGAGATATCTTCAAGCTCGGAGCCGACCGGCATATCGATGTCGACCGCAACCATACTCTCATCCATCTCGGGCATCAGCTCCACGCCGGTCAGGGCGATGGTGCCGAGGAACAGGACGATCATGCCGCACGAGATCAGCACAGCGGTCTTGCGGTGATGGATAAAGTAGCCCAAAAGCTGCTTATACTTGCGCATAAGCGGACGGTCGGCGATGTCGTGGCCGGTGTCCGGCGTGCGCATCTTATGTTTGCCGCCGCGGTCAAGCAGGGCATAGCTCAGGATGGGCACGAGCGTGACCGCAATGAGCAGCGAGGCGAACAGCAGCGCACAGATCGTGATGCAGAATTCCCGGAACAGCATGCCCATAAGGCCCCCGGACAGGCCGATTGGCAGGAATACGGCGACCGTCGTGAGCGTTGAGGCCGAGATCGACAGCGCGACTTCCTTGGTGCCCTCCACACACGACTCGTAGCGGCCGTAACCGTCCGAGCGATAGTGAAAGATATTTTCCAGCACAACGATGGAGTTATCGACAATCATGCCGACGCCCATCGCAATGCCGCCCAGCGACATCATGTTCATGGTGATATCAAACACCTGCATGATGAGGAAGACCGAGATGATACAGATCGGCATGGATACCGAGATGACTGCGGTTGCGCCCAAATCGCGCAGGAAAAAGAACAGCACGAGGGCGGCCAGGATGACGCCGATCACGATGTTCTGGATGACTGAATCTACGGTCATATTGATCATATCGCTCTGATCCATGAGCAGCGACCAATCCAGGCCGGGCTGTTCGGCCGTCACCTCATTGAGCGCCTCCTTGACGCGCTCGGCGACCTGCAGGGTATTTGTGTCCGACTGCTTGTTGACCGAGATCGTGACGCTGGGCTCGCCGCCAATTTTAGCGATGGCGGTCTGCTCCTGCGGTGCGAGGTAGACGTCAGCGACCTCGCCCAGGCGGATGGTACCGCCGGCCGGCAGCGGGATCAGGGTGTTGGCGATGTCCTGGACCGAACTGTACTCGCCGTCCGTGCGCACCGAGAAACTCTGCGCGCCCGACTGGACATCGCCGACCGGCAGCGCAACGTTTTCGGCCGCCAGGATCTGGGAGATATAGGAGACCGACAGGCCGTAGCCGGCCAGGCGGTCGGCGTCGGTGTCGATGGCGATCTCATTGTCATAGCCACCTGCAATATCAACCGAGGCCACGCCGTCAATGCGCTCGAGGGCTGGCTGGATGTCGTCCTCGGCGATGGACTGCAGAATTGACAGGTCGGCGCCCTTGAGGCCGACCGTGACGACCGGCATGGAATCTACGTCCATGGTCATGGTCATCGGCGCATCGGCATCTTCAGGCAGGTAGCCCTTGACGCGGTCCACGCGGTCGCGCAGGTCGACCATCGCCTCATCCATGTCGGTGCCGTCGACAAAGGTCACCATGACCATAGACGACCCCTCTGAGGACAGCGACTGGATCTCATCCATGCCGGCTACGCTGGCGCAGGCCGATTCGATGGTCCGCGTGACCATGTTCTCAACCTCCTGCGGGCCGGCATTTGCATAGGTCGTGTAGACCACCGCCATCGGCAGCTCAATGTTCGGCATAAGCGCCAGCGGCAGCGAAGTGAAGCCCATGATGCCAAAGATAACGATCAGCACATAGGCCATAATGGTCGTGACCTTATGTTTCAGACAAAAGTCCGCAATATTCATGGTGTATCCTCCCCGGAAACCACGCGGACCGCCGCGCCGTCGGTGAGGTAGGTCTGGCCCTTCACAACAAGCGTCTCGCCGCCCGCAAGCCCTTCGGTGATCTCGGTCACGCCGTCACCGACCACGCCGGTCTGGACCGTGATCTTTTTCGCCGTATCGCCCTGCACCACAAAGACATACTGCTCGGTGCCGTCGGTCAGGATCGCGTCCGAGGGCACGGTCACGGCGTCCGGGCGCTGGTTGGTGTAAAAGGTGACGTCGGCAAATGCGCCGATGGGATAGGTCACGTCGGCCGGCGTGTACAGGCGGACCTCATAGAGGGCGGTCTGTGCATTCGCCGCCGGGGCGATCGAGGCAATCGAGGCCGAGAATGGCGTGGGCGAAACCGCCGAGACCGTCACCTGGGCCGCATCCCCGACCTTGAGCTGGCTGAGCAGTTCCTCGGAGACCTGCACCGAGATGCGCGTGCGGCCGCCCTCCGCGATCACAACCGCAGCGCCCGTCTGACCGGCCATACCGCCCTCGACGATATTGACCGCCGTGATCAGGCCGCTGCAGGGCGCTGTCACCGTGCCGGCCGCAGCCTGCGTGCGAATCTGATCGAGCGAGGACTCGATCTGCGCGAGCTGGGCCTTCTGGCTGGCCCGCGCCTGGGAGACTGCGGACTTGGCCTGCGAGAGCTGGTTGTTCGCCTGGTCGAGCTGGCTTCTGGCCTGGTCGAGCTCGACCTGGGAGGCCGCGCCCACATTGAACAGCGCCAGGGTGTTATTATAGTTGGTCTGGGCCGTCGTGACCGCGCTCTGCGCCAGGGGCAGCGCGTCCTGTGCGTTCTGGATGGCCTCGTTTGTCATCTGCTGGGTCGCGCTGTAGCTCTCCTGCAGCGCGCCGTACGAGCTCGTGATCTGGCTCGTGTCAATCTGGAACAAAAGCTGGCCCTTTTGGACCGTGTCGCCCGCCTTGACCGGCAGGCTCTTGACCGTGCCGCCAATAGTCGGCACAACCGAAACCGAGGTGTCGGCGATGATCTGGCCGGACACCATATTTTCATTGGACAGATCGGTGCGCGTGACCGTCTGCGTCTCCACCGCCGTCCCCATGTCCTGTTCCTGCTGGGCGGCGGCCTCCGTCTCGCTGCTGTCCCCGCCGCAGCCGGCCATCGTCAGCAGCATCAGGCAGGCAAGCAGCCCTGCCGCAACTCGTTTTGCCTTCATCGTTTACATTCCTCCTGTGCTGCCCATCACGCCCTGGCAGGCCCACTGATACTGCATGTAGGCCGAGAACAGGTCAATCTGTGCCAGCTTAACATTGGACTCTGCCACGGCCTGGTTGACCTGCGCCTCGATGTAGGCATTGCGTGAGATCGTCCCCAGGTCATATTTGAGCTTCTGGGTCTCGGTGACCTCATTCTGATAGTCCAGCGCCTCGCGTGCGACCGAGAGCAAGCGGTTGTTCTCACTGACCGCGCGGAACAGCTTGGTAAAATTCTGCTGGAAGCTCTCCTCGGCCGACTCGAGCTGGTATTCGGCGGCGCGGATCTGCTCGTCGCGGCCGTCGGTGTCGCGGTCCAGGTCCTCGGCCTCCTCAACGGCCTGCTCGGCCGCGTAGATGTCGTAGCTCTGCTCCTGGCCGCGGGCCATGTCGGTGTCCAGGTCCAAGAGCGCCAGCATATCAGGCGTGACGGCCGGCAGGGTGTCCAGCATGTAGCTGCGCGCCGGGTCGCGGCCGAGCATGAGACTCAGGTCCTCCTTGGCGTTGCGCAGGGTCAGGTACAGGCTCTGGATGGCGCTGTCGGTCTGTGTCTTGGCTAGACGCGCCTGGTCAAGCTGCTGCTGTGAGATCTGGCCGAGCTGGAAGCGGGTCTGCATCTCATTATAGGTCACGTTGGTCAAGTCGGACTGCTGGACGGTGACAATATAATTCTGCTGGATGGTCATGAGGCCGATGTAAGCCGCCTGGGCCGCCATGACGAGCTGATTCTCAATGGACTCGAACTGCTTTTCATACGGCTCATAGTCGGTGTCCTCCAGCTCGTCGAGCTGGTCCTCGAGCTGCGCGAGCTGGGTCTCCATCTGGGTGATGTTGCCCTGCAGGAGGGCGACGGTGGCGCTGCCGATGGTGACCGTTGCGGCGCCGTTCTGGACGGTGGGATCGACCGTGGTCAGCGAAGTCGATACGCTGCTGGCCAGCTGCTGCATGGCCGAGATGCCCTGCTTCATGCTGTCAATGGCGTCTTCCATGTCGTCGATGGCCTCGTCGATATCGACCGCCTCAATGCCGGCCAGGGTCTCCCGGTTGGCCAGGACGGTCTTGTTCTGGGTGCGCACGAGCGGCTCGATCTGGTCATAGGACAGCATCTCGGCGTTGGCGATCTCCGGGTCCTGCTGCTGGAGATAGAAGGTTGCTTCCTCGGCAGAAAAGCCCAGCCAGTAGGTCGGATAGACGTCGCCGGTGTTGGTCGTGACCGTGCCGGGCGTCCCGGCGGCCTGGCCGGTCGAGCGGATGTACGTCTGGGTCGTGGTGGCCGTGGACGAGGTGGACGAGGGCGCTGTGACCGCGCCCGCATTCGGGTCCAGCCAGGCCGGCATCTGGCTGCTTGACGCTGCGGACGACGCTGAAGTCGCCGCGGGCGCAGAAGTTGCCGCTGAAGAAGCCGTCGTGCTGGGTGGCACAACCGTGCCCTGCACGGTCTGTACAGACGTCTGCCCGGTCGTCTGCCCGGCAGATGTAGCCGGCGTCGTGACCGCGCCTGCATCCGGATTGAGCCATGCGGGCATCTGCTCTGTGCCCATCCAAGCCGCGCCGGCCGCCGGGCCCATGAGCATGCTGCCCGCCAATGCCGCCGCGCAAATTTGTCTTTTCATATATCCGCCTGCTTTCTGGAAATCCAAGTCTATGGAACCGACCGACTCGTCGGTCGGAAATCTTATCCTATTATACGCCAACGCCCGGTTCGCCGTCAATTCTTAGGACACACAAGTTCACACAAAAGTCACCAAATGTTCACAGAACGCCTGGGCGCCCCTCCCAGCCTATGCCGTCCATAACGCAGAAAGACCGCCTATCCTAGGCGGCCTTTCCCTCATCGTGCTCGGTCTCATTCTGTAGTAAAATCTCTTGCAGCCTCTCATACACCTGCGTTTCCTCGAGCAGCCGGTCGCAAAACTTCCGGCCTTCGCGTACGATATAGCCACCCGAATCAAACAGGTGGATCTGAATCTGCCCTTCCTGGGTATCGACCGCGACATACAGATAGTCCCCCATACCGCCCGGCGGGGCGATGAGCGTCTGCTGCCGCCGGCTGTCCGCCAGGATGTCCAGCACCGACTGTTCCTGCTCTGCCGTCAGCACGGGTCTTCTGCCCTCTTCTTGGGAAGGCTGATAGTAGATGGTCTGTATTGACGCGCCCTGCCGCTTGATGCAGGGCCGCGGGATAAAGCAATCAGCTATACAGCCCACCAATAGACAAGATAACAGGAGGAACAAATACTTTTTATATTTCATCTTATAGACCGCCGATCTGTCTTTTCCGGAATAAATTTTCTGCCTTTATTTATATGATCTGCCATATCTATTAATGGCTTATTTTTATCTTCATATAATCTCTGTCATATTGCAGAGATTTTTATGCATTTTTAAGATGCACCGCTTTGCAGGGTCATAGCAACTCACGCGAAATGATGCTCGTGCGCAGGTGTATGACTGGATCGGCCGGCATGCGTCCACGGCACACGAGGTCATAGAGCACTTCGACCGCACGGCGTGCCTGCCCGGAAAAATCCTGGTCAATGACGAAATCCACCCGGCCGTCAGACAGATATTCGCGCGCATAGGGGGTCAGGTCATTGCACACGACGTGGATGGGCTGGGGCGCGCGGGCGCGGGAGAGTGCATCCATACAGCCCTTGACGCTCTCGTTTGCCATATAGATGGCGCGCAGGCGCGGATTGCGGCGCACCTCACGCAGCACGCCGTCATAGGTCAGGTCGTAGCGCTCGATGCACTCGATGACGTGCGCGTGGCCGATGTCGCCCTCCAGCTCGTACAGGCGGTCGAGAAAGCCCTCGACGCGCAGGCGGTGCGCGGTGAACTCACGGTTGCCGCACACGATCAGCACATCACCGCCCGACAGGACGGGCACCAGCAGCCCGGCCGCCACCCGGCCGGACTTGACCAGATCCTGCCCCACGTGGCACACACGCGCCGAACCCGGCACATCCGAATTACAGGTCACGACCGGCACGCCGGCCTCGGCCAGGCGGTTGATCTCCTGCTCCATGGGCGCGGTATCGGCCGCGTTGAGCACCAGCCCATCCACCTGCGCCGCCTCGAGCGCCGCAATGCACGCGCAGTACTCCTGGTTGGACCGGCCGCGCATTTCCCGCGCCTCCACCCGGAAGCCCGCATCGCCGATGCGCCGCAGGGCGGACTGGATGCCGCGCCGGGTCTGCCGGATATAGTAATCCCCCCACGCCGGGATGATGAAGCCGATGGTCGCCCCCTGCTGGGCCGGCCGGGCCTGCCGCCGCTGGGCCGGCGTGCGATAGCCGAGCTCGTCAATGATGCGCTGCACCCGCGCGCGCACCTCTGGCGCGACGTTTGCCCGGCCGTTGACCACGCGGTCGACCGTCCCGCGCGACACGCCGCACCGGTCGGCAATCATCTGGGATGTAATCTTCATGAGGCCTTCCCTCCGCAAGTTCTGTTTTCATTCTTTACCATCCTATCACGGCGGGCACGCCCACGCAAGCATTCGCCGTGCATTTTCTCTTTTTTGAACAATGCACACCAACCCCCGTCCGCCTTTCCATCTATATTTGCGCAAATTGCACAAATAAACGCCTTGTTTTTGGAAGGTTTCACAAATTTCAATTCCCCCACTTGCCCCCTCCCGCAGGGCGTTTTATAATAGAAACATAAGTTGTAATTGTGCCCTTTTGGGTACAAAATCCAGATCTCAGTAAAAGATCAAAGGAGATATGTGTTATGGCTAATTTAAAGATTGGCGTCGTCGGCTGTGGCCGAATCGGCAAGCTGCACATTGACAACCTGACCAATGCCGTACCGGGCGTAGAGGTTG